>WBZR01003041.1_pt1 | contig 16040 bp, 20 predicted proteins | sample 5204231 | NCBI WGS metagenome assembly WBZR01 (sample SAMN12412403, study PRJNA552823) | activated sludge metagenome | isolation source: activated sludge from anammox sidestream of wastewater treatment plant... | place: USA: Virginia | collected 2017-08 | reverse complement strand
ACCTCGCCGCCGCGCTCGAGCACCTGCAGATGGTGAGCAAGCGGCGTTCGGTCGTGTTCGTGCTCTCCGACTTCCTCGACGCGAGCGCCGAGCGCGCGCTCCGCATCGCGGGACGCCGCCACGATGCGATCGCGGTCGTGCTCGACGACCCGCGCGAGCGCGCGCTGCCGGACGTCGGACTCGTCGAGCTCGAAGAGGCCGAGACCGGCGAGCGCTACGTCGTCGATACGGGCGACGCGCGGCTCCGCGAGGCCTTCGCCGAGAGCGCCGCCGCGGCGCGCGGCGCGCGCGACCGCTGGCTGCACGCCGCCAACGTCGACGCGATCGTGATCGGAACGGACCGGCCGTACACGGAAGCGCTGCTGCGCTTCTTCCGCATGCGCGAGCGGAGGCAGTGACGCCCCGGAGACCAGCGCGGCCGCGGGCACGGCCGATGCCGATGGTCCGTCTCGGACTGCTGCTGGTCGCGCTCTGCGCGGGCGCCGCCGGCGCGGACGACGCGGCGCCCGTGCCGACCGCGTCGCCCGCGCCCGGACCGGTCACGGTGCACGGCGCGATCGAGCCGGGCGAGATCACGATCGGCCAGCGCTTCCGCTACACGGTCGAGGTCGCGGCGCCCACCGGCGTCGAGATCCTGCTCACGCAGCCCGCCGAGAAGCTCGGCGACTTCGACATCGTGGACTTCGGCGACGCGCAGCCCGTCGACCGCGGCGGCCGAACCGTCATCACGCGCTGGTTCGCGCTCGTCGGATACGCGACCGGCCATTTCCTGGTGCCCTCGCCGCCCGTGCGCTACCGGCTTCCGGGAGAGGACCTCGCCGAGGCGCCCCCGGACGAGACCGTCGTCGAGATCGCGAGCCTCCTCGCGCGCGAATCGGCGGCGACCGACATCCGCGACATCAAGCCGCCCGAGGAGCCGCCGCGCGACTGGCGCCCCTACTACCTGCTGGCGGGCGCGCTCGCGGCCCTCGTCCTCCTCGGGCTCGTCGTCCGGCGCGTGCTGCGCCGTCCGGGCCGACTGCCCGTCGGGCCGCCGCCTCGTCCGGCGCACGAGATCGCGCACGAGGAGCTCGCGCGCCTGCGTGCCCGAGGACTGCCCGAGCAGGGGGCCTTCAAGGAATACTACTCGGCATTGACCGGCATCGTGCGCGGCTACCTCGAGCAGCGCTTCCGCGTCCGCGCCCCGGAGATGACGACCGAGGAGTTCCTGCTCGTGACGGCGCGCGGCGGCGCGGCGCTGCAGGGCGGTCATCGCGCCCTCCTCGGCGCCTTTCTCGGCGAGTCGGATCTCGTGAAGTTCGCGCGCTACCATCCGACGCTCGCCGACGCCGAGCGCGCGTACGGCGCGGCGGCGCGTTTCGTCGACGAGACCGCGGCGGCGCGCCCCGGCGCGGCGGAGGGGTCGCATGCGTCTCGCTGACCCCTGGTTCCTCGCGCTCCTCGCGCTCCTGCCGTTCGTCGTGCGCGCGGCCCGGCGGCCCGCCCGGCGCGCGACGCTGCGCTTCCCGAGCCTCGGCATCCTCCGCACGATCGCGCCGCGCGGCGCGGGCACGCGGCGCCTCGTGCTGCTCGCGCTCCGCGCGGCGGCGCTCGCGGCGATCGCCGTCGCGCTGGCGCGGCCGCAAGCCGGCTCGGCCGCGACCAAGATCCATCGCGAAGGCGTCGACGTCATGCTGGCGGTCGACGTTTCGGGCAGCATGCTCGCCGAAGACTTCACGGTCGACGGCCAGCGCGCGAACCGCCTCCAGGCGGTGAAGTCGGTCGTGAAGGAGTTCGTGGCGGCGCGGCCGGAAGACCGCATCGGCCTCGTGCTCTTCGCGGCGCGCCCGTACACGCAATGCCCGCTCACCCTCGACCACGGCTGGCTCCTCCAGAATCTCGACCGCGCCGAGATCGGCATGATCGAGGACGGCACCGCCGTCGGCTCGGCGCTCGCCGCCGCCGTGAACCGGCTGCGCCCGTCGACCGCGAAGAGCAAGTTCGTCGTGCTCCTCACCGACGGCCAGAGCAACGCCGGCAAGATCACGCCGCAGACTGCGGCCGATGCGGCGGCGGCGCTCGGTATCAAGGTCTATACGATCGGGGCCGGCACCCGCGGCATGGCGCCCTTTCCGACCCAGGACTTCTTCGGCAACAAGGTCTACCGTCCCATGCAGGTCGACGTCGACGAGCCGACGCTCCAGAAGATCGCGGCGACGACGCACGCGCGCTACTTCCGCGCCACCGACACGCCGACGCTGCGCGAGATCTACGCCGAGATCGATCGCAGCGAGAAGACCGCGTTCGAAGCGCCCGAGTACCTCGACTACCGGGAGCTCTATCCCTGGCTGGTCTGGCCGGCGCTGGCGCTGGTGCTGCTCGAGATCGGCCTCGGCGAGACCGTCCTGAGGAAACTCCCGTGATCCAGTGGCGCGATCCGACGAGCCTCGCGGCGCTCGCGCTCGCCCCGGCGCTCGTAGCGTTCCTGGCGTGGAGCCTGCGCCGCCGGCGCCAGGCGCTCGCCGTGTTCGTCGACACGGCGCTCCTGCCCGCCGTCACGCCCGACCTCGATCCGCGCCGCCGCCGCGTTCGCGCCGCGCTCCTCTGCGTCGCGGTGGGACTCCTCGCGCTCGCGCTCGGCGGCCCGATGTGGGGTTTCCGCTGGCAGCAGGTGCAGCGCGAGGGCATCGACCTGATCATCGCGATCGACACCTCGCGCAGCATGCTCGCGACCGACGTGAAGCCGAACCGGCTGGCCCGCGCCAAGCTCGCCGTGCAGGACCTCCTCGCCCAGATCGGCGGCGACCGCGTCGGACTCGTCGCCTTCGCCGGGAGCGCGTTCCTCCAGTGTCCGCTGACCCTCGACGTCGGCGCCTTCTCGCAGAGCCTCCAGGCGATCGAGGCCGGCATCATCCCGCGCGGCGGCACCAACCTCGCGGCCGCGATCGACGCTTCGCTCGGCGCCTTCGAGGGGCGCCAGGCCCAGCACCAGGCGCTCGTCGTCATCACCGACGGCGAAGACCACGGGAGCGGCCTCGAGGACGCGATCAGGCGTGCGACCGAGCGCGGGGTGAAGATCTACACGGTCGGCATCGGCACGTCGGAGGGCGAGCTCATCCCGCTCGAGCAGGGCGGCTTCCTGAAGGACCGGAGCGGCCGGGTCGTGAAGTCGCGCCTCGACGAGACGACGCTCCAGAAGATCGCGACCGACACGGGCGGCGCCTATCTGCACGCGACCGACACCGCCTTCGGCCTCACGGAGCTCTACCGCGACTACATCGCGACGATGGAGAAGCGCGAGCTCGCGAGCACGCTCGAGCGGCGCTTCGAGCATCGGTTCCAATGGCCGCTCCTGGCGGCGTTCGTGCTGCTGCTCGTCGAGCCGCTGATCGGCGAGCGCCGGCCGGCGGCGCGTCCCGCCCGCGCGCGCCGCTTTCCTTGGCGGCGGCGTCGCGAGCCGTCGGCCGGCGATCGGAAGGCCGCATGACGCCGCGCCGCCTGCTGCTCGCCGCGGGCTTCGTCGCCGCGAGCTCGATCGCGTGGCTCGACCCGCACCAGCACGTCCGCGACGCGAACCGGCTCTACGCCGAAGGCAAGTACGAGGAGGCCGCGGCGGGCTACAACGCCGCCCTCGTCGACCATCCGGACTCGCCCGAGCTGCACTTCAACCTCGGCGACGCCGACTTCAAGCAGGGCAAGTACGACGAGGCGATCGCCTCGTACCAGAAGGTCGAGACCGCGAGCGACCCCGCGCGCGCGAGCCGGGTGGCGTACAACCTCGGGAACGCCGCGTTCCGCAAAGGTCAGGCCGTCGAGCAGAGCGAGCCGCAGCAGGCGCTCCAGCTCTACGGCGAGGCGCTCGCGTCCTACCGCCGCGCGCTCGGACTCGCGCCGGACGACGCGGACGTCAAGTTCAACCACGAGTTCGTGACCCGGCGCATCGAGGAAGTGAAGAAGCGCCTCGAAGAGCAGCAGCAGAACCAGGACCAGCAGCAGAACCAGGACCAGCAACAGAACCAGGATCAGCAACAGCAGGACCAGAACCAACAGCGGCAACAAGGCGACCAACCGCAGGATCAGGATCAGCAGCAGCAGGACCAGGCGAACGACGAGCAGCAGCAGGACCAGCAGCAACGGGGCGAGCGGAACCAGGACCAGCAGCCGCCCGAGGAGCAGCACGCGGGCGACGAGGCGCAGGAGCAACAGCCGCCCGAGGACCGGAACCAGGGCGAAGGCGGCGAGCAGCAGAACGCCGAGCAGCAGCCGGGAGACCAGCAGCACCCGGAACGACCGCCGGACGGCGACGTGTACGCCGACGAGAAGAAGGACGGCGAACTCTCGAAGGGCGAAGCAGCGGCCATCCTCGACTCGCAGCGCGGCGAGGAGGTGTCGCCCGAGGACGTGATCAAGAAGCTGCAAGGCGCGCGCGTCGCCGAGCCCGCTCAGGACTGGTAGGAAGCCCCGATGCGCTTCGCGCCGCTCGTCGCGCTTGCTCTTTGCGTCGTCGGAGCCGCCGCCGCTCCCTCCCACGCCGCCGTCACCGTGAAGGCGACGTTGGACCGCGCCCGCGTCGGGGTCGGCGAGGAGGCCGACCTCGGCGTCGAGGTGCAAGGCGTGCAGAGCAGCGGCGTCCCCGAGATCGCCAACGCGGGCGGCGCCACGGTGCGCTACCTCGGGCCGGCGGCGCGGGTGAGTTTCGTGAACGGCGCGATGTCGGCCTCGGTCACCCATCATTTCTCGGTGAGCGCGCCGCGGCCCGGCACGGTGACGCTCGGGCCGATCACGGTCGCCGTCGGCGACACCCGCTACGACGCCGGCAGCGTGACGCTGGAGGTGGTCGCGGGAAATCCCGGCACCGGCACCGGCCGCGGCGCCGGCAACCCGGCGGGCGATCAGCTCCGGCTCGAGCTCTCGGCGCCGCGCACCACCGTCTACGTGCGCGAGCGCCTGCCGATCCGCGTGAAGCTCATGGTCGGCCAGGTCCGCGTCACCGACGTCCAGTACCCGACGGTCCCGGGCGACGGGTTCGCCGTCGACAAGCTCTCCGAGCCGGACCAACGCCAGGAGCAGACGCCCGACGGCACCTTCCAGGTGCTCGACTTCGCGACCGTGCTCACCCCGCTCCGGAGCGGCACATTGACGGTCGGCCCGGCCGAGATGGGGCTCACCATGGCCGTACGCGGGCGCGGCGCGGGGCGCGGCTTCGACCGCTTCTTCAACGACCCCTTCTTCGGCGGCGAGCAGCGGCGCCTCGAAGCGACGTCGGATCCGCTGACGTTGACCGTCCTTCCGCTCCCCGACGCCGGCAAGCCCGCCGACTTCTCGGGCGCGGTCGGCACATTCGACTTCGAGGTGAAGGCCGCGCCCCTCGAGGTCGCGGCGGGCGATCCCGTCACGGTCACCCTGACGATGCGCGGGACCGGCAGCCTCGAGAACGTGACGCCGCCGGCGATCGCGGCGGGCGACGGGCTCCGCGTCTACCCGCCGCAACGGACCGACACGGGAGCGTCCCCCGCCGCCGCCAACGTCCAGGAGCGCACCTTCGAGCAGGTCGTCATCCCCGAGCGCGCCGGCGCGATGGAGCTGCCGGCCCTCCGCTTCAGCTATTTCGATCCGACCGCGGCCGCGTACCGGACGGCGACCCGCGCCACGATCCCGCTGCGCGTGGCGCGGCGCGCCGCCGGAAGCGCACCGTCGCACGTGATCGGCGCCGCGCCCGCCGCGCCCGCGCCGAAGCCCGAAACGCTCGGCCACGACCTCGTCTTCATCAAGGACACGCCGGGCCGGCTGCGGCCGGTCGGCGCGCGGCTCTACCGGAGCGTCGCGTTCTGGCTCGTGCAGGCGGCGGCGCTCGCGGCCTGGGTCGGCGTCGTCGCGTTCGACCGGCAGCGACGGCGCCTCCACGGCGACGCCGGATACGCGCGCTTCACCCGCGCGGGCCGCGAGGCGCGCCGCGCGCTCGAGGCCGCGAAGCACGCGCTCCGCCCCGGTAACGGAACCCAGTTCTACGACGCCGTCGCGCGCGCCCTCACCGACTACCTCTCCGCCAAGCTGCAGCTACCGCCGGGCGCGGTCGCGCCCGACACGGTCGCGGCGCACCTCGCGGGCCGCGGCGTCGGCGCCGACGTGACCCAGCCCGTCCGCGACCTGCTCGCCCATTGCGAGCAGGTCCGCTTCGCGCCCGCTGCGGCGGGCGAGGAGGACATGCAGCACACGCTCGCACGCGCCGACGCGATCGTCCGCGCCCTCGAGCGGGAGCGCCGCCTCGGTCCGCCGCTCGCGGCGATGCTCGCCGCGACGCTGCTCGCCGGCGTGATCGCCGCGGGCGCGGCGGGCGCCGCCGAGCCGCCGAGCGAGACGCCGCAGACGCTCTTCTTCCGCGGCAACACGCTCTACGGCGACGAGCGCTATCCCGAAGCGATCGCGGCCTGGGAGAAGGTGCTGGCGGCGGGCGTCGAGAGCGGGAATCTCCATTTCAACCTCGGTAACGCCTGGTTCAAGACGGGCGACGTCGGCCGCGCGGTGCTCGCCTACGAACGGGCGCGGCGCCTGATCCCGCGCGACCCCGACCTGCACGCGAACCTCGGCTACGCGCGCGAGAAGAGCGGCGACGGCGATCCGACGCCGCTCTGGGCGCGCCTCGCCTTCCCGCTCGCGGCGCGCGCCTCGAGCGACGAGCTCGTCGCGGGCGCGGGCGCGTCCTTCGTCCTGCTCATGATCGCGCTCTGCGCCGGCCGCCTCCTGCCGAACGCCGCGCGCGCCGGCCGCATCGCCGCCCTCGCCGCGGGCATCGGACTCGCGCTCGCGGGGACGTCCGCCGCCTACCGCATCGCGACCGTCGACGCGCCGCGTTTCGCGGTCGTCGTCGCCGCGACCGACACCGACGTCCGCTTCGAACCCTCCGCGAATGGCACCGCGCATTTCGCGTCCAAGCCGGGCGCCGTGCTGCGCGTCCTCGCCGAGCGCGAGGGCTGGGCGCAGGTCGCGCGTCCCGACGGCAAGCGCGGCTGGATCGCGCGCGACACCATCGCGGAGCTGTAGCCGGAAGGTATCCGTTCGGCGAAGGAAGAGGTGCGAGTGGGTCGGTATCAGGCTCCCGGTCGACGCCAATTCCAACTTATCGGACACCCACCCCGTTCCGCGTTGTTCCTCTTCTTCCGAAACGAGGATCATTGGCGCCGAGTGGTGCGGCGGAGCCACCACGGCAAAAGTCGAATCGGGCGTCCCGCAGGTCGTCCGGACCGAGAATCTCCCCGAGCCACCCAAGCACGTATTTGCCATCGAAGGCATCGCCTCGGATCGCCAGCATCTCGCGCAGGTCGATCCAGTCCTTGTCACGGTTGAACGCGATCTTGCGGACCGCCAGATCCTCGGCGGACAAGATTGGGATCTCGGCGCTTCCGAACGGAACACGGCGGGCTCTCCGCTGGCCGGGCGCATCCGTGGCGGGGAAATGCTCGGCAACGGCGGCTGGGACGTCGTCGCGACCCACGCGAAGCTCACCGACGTCACGTGCGGGCGGAGCCACCGGCTCGGGAGCGATCCGCCCACGTCGCTCGGCGTCTGCGCGACCGACTGAGCGATCCCGCGGCGCGCGAGCGCGTGATCATGATCGGGCGCGGGCTTCTGCCGGCACTGAGCGTGCTGGCCGCTTCCCAGTCGGAACGGTCTCCGGTCGCGGAGGCGTCACCAACCGCCCCACGCCCGCAACAGAAATCCCGCGAACAGGACACCGAAGCCCCCGATCTCGGTGACGATCAGCGCGACCATGCCCCACGTCGTGGCGAAGCGGCGCTCGCGAAACTGGTTGTCCGTGCGGTTCTCGAAGCCGAGACCGATGTACGTCGCGATCGCGATCGCGAAGAACGCCAGCGGTCCGCCGATCGCCGCCACGTTGACCGCGGGAGAAAACGGACTCTCCTCCACGAGCCGCGCCAACAGGAGCGCCGCGAAGGCGTAGAGCAACGCCGCGCGATGAGCCGTGTCGACGTAGAACGGTGCCACGTGCGCGTCGCTCGACAGCATGTGGCGGTACTTCCAGACGCCCGTGAGGAGCGCGGTCAGAAAGAACGTCCCGGAGGCGGTGAGCGCGATCTTGGATTCGAGGATCATGACGCGTGCATCTAGCAGCACTACCGGCGTGAGTGAACGAATCTGGGAGCCGCAAGGGGGCGCCCCCCGGTGGGCCAACGAGTCTGGTCTGCGGCGTGTTCCCAGATTGACAGAAACACAGAGATCAATGAAACTGGCTTTATGGGAACGCGTATATCTACAGATCTGGCTGACCCACGTCTCGTGAGGCTTCTCAAGGCGGAAGCGAACGAGCGGGACACGACCGTCAAAGAGGTCCTGTCACGGGCACTGGAGGCGTACTTCGCCGAACGCTTGGAAACCAAGGCGCTCGCGAAGCTCGCGGAGTCCTCGTTCAGCGAATGGGACGACCCGCGCGACGCCGACTACGACCGGCTGTGAAGGCCGGTGACGTCGCGCTCGTTCGGTTCCCGTTCACGGACGTCGCGACCACCAAGAAGCGCCCAGCGCTGGTGCTGTCCGCCACGACGCGGTCGCCCCGCTATCGACTCGTGACGCTCGCGATGATCACGAGCCAGACCGACGCGCTGAAGCTCGAGGGTGACGTCGTGGTCGAGGCCTGGGAGGTCGCTGGCCTCTTGCACCCGAGTCTCCTTCGCCTCGCGAAAATCGCGACGATCGACGCGGAGCTCGTGGACAAGACCATCGGCAGACTGTCGACTCGGGATCTCCGTGCCGCACGGGAGGCGTTCCGTCGGGTCTTCTCCGATTGGATGCCCCGATTCCAGCGTTGGGAGGGGGCGGCGCGGTAACGAGGATGCCATCGAGGTCGCCGAGCTCGATCACGTCGACCCGGCATGAATTGGGTCAGCCAACCGTGTCGTGTCGGGAGAGCCCAGCAAGATGGCGCCGGACTTGATGATGGTGGCAGCGCGTCAGCCGGGCTTCGGCAGGATTTCCGCAAGCGCGTAGAGGGTCTTCTGCGGGAAGCGCTCGAGCGGGTAGTAGCGCGTGATCAGGTCGAGCGCCTTTTCGTACGAAGCAATCCCCAAGTGCCGCAGCAGGTAGCGGATGTCGTCCTCGTCATGGAATTCGGCGCCTAACCGGAAGGCGAGGCACTTCATCGCGAGCAGGTACCGCGGACGTGCGCGCCGACAGAGGTCGCGGCCCGCGCCTGAGCCGCCGACGCGGTCGGGCACGGCGCCCGGGGCCACCGCCCGAAGCTCAGGAGTGGAGGAGCGCGAAGATGGGCCGGGCGCCGGTCAGCCCCTTGAGCTCGTGCGTGCCGCGCGGCTCGAAGGCGAGGCCCGAGCCGTCGAGGAGATCGTGCGTCGTGCCCGATGCCAGGACTTCCCCCGGCCCGGCGAGCGCCGCCACCCGCGCCGCGGCGTGCACCGCGACGCCGCGCGCCTGTCCGCCGACGATCGCCACTTCGCCGGTGTGCACGCCGGTGCGCACGTGGATGCCGAGGTCCGCAACCGCCGGGTCCATCGCGGCCGCCGCGAGGACGGCCTTCGCGGCGCCGTCGAAGAGCGCGAGGAAGCCGTCGCCGAGCGTCGCCATCTCGCGGCCCCGGTGGCGGTCGATCACCGTCCGGATGCGCTCGTTGTGCTCGCGGACGATGCGCGTCCACGCCGCGTCGCCGACGCGCGCGAGCGTCGCCGTCGAATCGCAGATGTCGGTGAAGACCATGGTCGCGAGCACGCGCTCGTCGAGGGCTTCGGGCGACTTCCCGAATGCGTGGCCGCTCGTGAACTCCACGGACTCCCAGGGGACGTCGCTCTCCACCCACGCGACGTGCCCCGGTGGGATCTCGTAGGCGTCGCCGGGTCCGATGGTCATTGTGGTGCCGTCGTGCATCCGCACCGTCAGGCTCCCGCCGATCGTGTAGCCGACGTGGCGATGCTGGCAGGTGTCGGTGCCGGCGATCGGGCCGACGTCGGTCACCCACCGCCACCCGGGCTGAAAGACGAAGCGGCTGACCGCGATCTCGTCCAGCATCAGGATCTCGACCGCCCCGTTCGGAAAGCGCCGAGTCTCGTCGGGACCCTCGAACCCTTTGCGTTGCAGCCGCGGCACGCTGCGGTCGTAGCGTGCCGCGTGCGGCCGCGCCAGCGTCGCTCGCGACGGCCGGCGCGTCAGGTGCGGAGCACGCCGTCGTACTCGCCCGCGCATTCGGCCGCCACGCGTCGAATGCCGCGACCTGACACCGGAGATCGTCCACGCGACGGCGAGCGTGCCGGCGCCGCCGCGCAGCACCTCGGTCATCCAGTAGGGCAAAAAGGATCGCGAGCGTCGGAAAGAGGAACGTCGTCGCGAGCATCTGGAGCGCGAGGAGCGACCGCTTCTGCGGCAGCCGCGGCGCGCCGCCATCAGGGCGCTCTTCGGCGCACCGCTCGGATCGACTCCATCCAAGTGACCTATTATCGACCGCTGCACAAACAGGCCGATCAGGACTTCCGCGTGAACCTGAAGGCCGAGATCGCGATCATGAACCTGCACGAGAAGCTCGACCATCTGCTGCACACGCAGTGGGAGCGTCTCCTCGAGCTGCAGCAGATCCAGATCGACATGCTGAGCGACCTGGAGAAGCAGCGACGGTCATGAACGTCGAGCGACGCCCTCGCTCTGCCATGGCGCACGCCTCATCCTAATCGTCAGGGCATCGCGTGGGCCGTTCCGATACAGATTGTGACCCTCCCGCGCTAGATCGAACCCGTCCGGAATGAATCTGGGATCTGGTCACTGAATTCGTTTGACCGGCAGTCGACCCTGGCCATAGACGTCATCGGGCGCAATTCCGAATCCGGAGGTTCTCATGCTCCGTCACGCCGTCCACATTGCCTTCGTCGCCCGTTGTCTCGTGGCAGCACTGTTCGTCCTCGTCCCCGAACGCGCGTGGTCACTCGCGGGCAACCCGGACCCGACGTTCGACGGTGACGGGATCATCGTCGAGCCGAGCCCGTTCGTCGACGAGGGCATCCATGCCCTGGCGGTTCAGTCCGACGACAAGATCCTCTTCACCTTCCGCTCGGAGCTGCGCCGGCTCGCCACCGACGGGTCGCTCGATCCGACGTTCGACGGCGACGGCATCGTGAACCTGCCGCTGGGGGTCGGGGGCACCATCCATCTCGTGGGCGGCTACATCTACCTTTATTCCGGCCAGAAGGTGGCACGCTACGACATGACCGGCACGCTCGACACCAGCTACGCGACGAGCGGAATCCTGACCTTCTCCAGCCCCGTGTCCGCCGCCGACGTCACCTTCGACTCGCTCGGCCGTCCGGTCGGCGTCGGGACGGTCGTGGATTTCATCGAAGACGATATGTATTTCGAGGTGTATCGCTGGGGCCTCGACGGCAATCCCGACGCGACCTTCGGCACGGGCGGTGTGGTGCGGACGACGTTGACCGGGGAAAAGGCCTTGGAGTCGGGCACGAAGGTCGTTGTGCAGCCCGACGACAAGATCGTCGCGCTGGCGGAGTCGTTCTGGGGCTACGGTGGCGACGTCGATCCCGAAGACGAGGAAGAGGCGGAGGATGGGGACGACGACGACGTCGAGGGGGGTGGCGGCTTCGTGAAGGGGGGAAGCGCGCTGGTGCTGGTGCGTTACGACACCAGCGGCAACCTCGATCCGAGCTTCAGCGGGAACGGGAAGGCGATCTTCGGCGCCCAGGAGGGCTACTCCGGTGGCATCGCGCTCATGCGCAGAGCCGACGGCAAGCTCGCCGTGGTGGCCCAGGCCGTCGAGACCGTTCCAGGCGACCACGATCTGCATGCGCTGAACTTCGCGCGCTTCAACTCCGACGGCTCCCCGGACACGACCTATGGTGGCGACGGTTTCGTGCGTTCGGAGCTCGGTCGGTTTCCGCCGGGCTCGTTCGCCGCTTTCCAGCCCGACGGAAAGGTCCTCACCGATACGCGGCTTCGCAATTTCTGCGATCCCTACAGCTCTCCGTTGCCGGCGCTCTTGCGCTTCGACACCGACGGGTCGCTGGACCGGACGTTCGGCGACGATGGCGTCGCCGTCCTGACGACTCCCGGCTACACGGCCCTCGTTCCGTTCGTCGTCGACTCCGCCGGACGTGCGGTGGTCGCCGGATCCGCCAATACGCTCGTCTGCAGCGGGGGTGTCGACTCCGACGCTTTCGTGCTCCGTCTCCTCGGTGACTGTGCACGCAACGGCGTCGTGCAGCCGGGTGAGTCGTGTGACGACGGCGACGCGATCGACGACAACGGCTGCGACAACCGTTGCGAGATCGGTGAATGTTGGAGTTGCACCGGTACCACCCCGTCGGTCTGTACGGCCGAAGCCGCTGGGACGGCGTGCGACGACGACAACGTATGCACCGCCAGCGACAAGTGTGACGGGGCCGGAGGTTGCACCGATCTCACGCCGACGCCGCTCACGTCCTGCCAACTCGGTGAGCAGAGCTCGCTGTCGATCGTTCGCGGGCCGACACCTGCCAAAGACAAGATCGGCTGGAAGTGGAAGGAAACCGTGGTCGAGGGCTTCGGGTGGAGTCCCGGCGATCCGGCGACGGCGGGCACCGACTACACGCTCTGTGTCTTCGACGGCGCGGGCGCGCTCATGCGGGCCGACATCCCACCGGGCGGCTATTGCGGCGGCGACCGCTGCTGGAAGACCGATACCTACAGGGACACCTTCCGCTTCAAGGACAAGAGCCTCTCCAATGACGGAATCGAGCAATTGTCGGTCGCCATCGATCCTGGGAGGTTCCAGTTGAAGGGCAAGGGCGTGAACCTTCCCGACTCGCCCGTCCTCGTGGACCCGGTCACGATCCAGCTCATCCTGGACGGTGTCCTCGAGGACGCTTGCCTCGAGTCCGTCTACACGGGCGCCGACATCTCGAAGTCGACCCTGAAGGGCTTCAAGGGCAAGCACAAGGAGTAGGCACGACGCAGTAGACAGCGGCTGCGCGGTTTGCGACAGGGTGCGCATGCCCTACGCACCCTTCGATCTCACCGGCAAAGTCGCGCTCATCACGGGCGGCAACAGCGGCATCGGCCTCGGCATGGGGTGATAGGCAGCAGAAGATATCACTACCCGCCCTTCCGCACCGGCCGGGCGTCCAAACCTCCGAAGTCGGACGTTCGGATCGGACCTCTACTGCTGTTTGCCACAGCATCGCTACACGTGGCTCTGCTTTCCGTTGCAACGATGACAGCGGCGGGCTGCAGGCGTTCATCAGTTTTCCGGTGACGAGCGGCGCCACCTGTTTCCTCGAGGTCACCGCCTACGGCAACGGCAGCGGCGGGACCTCGTACTCGACGTTGCCTTCGCCCCCTTCCCGACACCGACCGCCACGGTGACCCCGACGCCCACGCAGACGCCGATCGCGACGCCGCTCTGCGGCTCGGGGCAGGCCATCTGCCGCGCGCCGACCGTCGGCGGCGAGGCGTACCTGCCGTTCAAGGACAAGGGCGATTGATCGATCGAGCCGGCGCAGATCAGCCTGGAAATGTGAGCGCGACCTCGATCACCCGACCGCAAGGGCGCGTGCCCGCGCCGGTGCGCCGATCGCCGTGAACCCGTCCGCCGCCGCGCGCAGCTGTGGCAAACGGCAGTAGCAGTACAGGTCGAACGTCCGGTACGCCCGTTTGTGTCGACACCCAGGCGGAAAGGCGGGTAGTGCCGCCTATCACCTTCCGCTATGGTCGGTCTCGTGCGTCCCGAGGACATCCGCGCGTTCGCGCAGCGCGACTGGAGAGCGATCGCCGACGCCAAGCGCGACGCATGGCTCGAGCTGCGCCGGTGCCATGGTCCCGCGACCGCGCTCGCGCTCGCCGACGAGCTCCGGCGGCAAGCGTGTCTGCTGCACCCGGGCTGGCCGTCCGCGCAGGATCGCGCCGAGGATCTTGCGGTGCACGTGCGCGTGGCGGAGGCCCTGCAGCGTGTCCACCGAGCCGGCCGCCAGTAAGCTCCTCCGCGATCTCGCGCCCATTCTCCGGCGTTTCGGGGATCGCTGGTACGTGTTCGGCGCACAGGCGGTCGTCATCTGGGGACGACCTCGAATGACCGCCGACGTCGACGTGACCGCGTTTCTCGAGCCCAACGACCCGCAAGCGTTCGTCGCCGCGATGGAGCGGGAATCGTTCCGGCTGCGAGTCTCCTGATCGGCGACCGGATGTTCGTCGACAAGACCGCGTACGGGCTGCGCGTACCGTTCACGACCACGTGGCTCGTCCGCTGGGCCGCGCCCGCGCGCGGCCAGGTGGTGATCTTCGCCGACCCGGCGGACGCGACGCGGATTCTGGTCAAACGCGTCGTCGCCGTCGCCGGCGATCGTCTCCAGTGGGACGAGCGGGGCCTCGTATTGAACGGCATTCCGATCGCGCAGCGGCCGCTACCGGATGCCGACCGGTGGCATGGCGAGGTTCCGATCGAGATCGCGGCATCCCAGTCGTATGCGGCGGTGATCGAATCGCTCGGCGACCGCCACCACCGGATGCTCGTCGGGCCCGACAATACGCACGAGCCCGGGACGATCGTGGTGCCCGCGGGATACGTGTTCGTGTTCGGGGACATGCGGCCCCTTGCCCGCGACAGCCGAAATTTCGGACCGGTCGCGACCGATACCGTTCTCGGGCGAGCCGCCGTCGTCTGGCTGAGCTGCCCGGAGCCGCTTTTCGGTAACGGGTGGCTCTGCGATCCGCGTACGATCCGCTGGGGAAGGATCGGCCGCGGCGTCCAGTGAACGGACCCCGCGATCGGCGCCGAGCCGTGCTTGTGGCGTGTTGGCTTCACTGGTACTCGATTTGGTACTACCAATAGGAGTACCTCGATGGCCCATCGAAAGACCGCCATTGCGATCCCGGCCGAGCTCCTCGACGAGGTCGACGAGGCCGCTCGTTCCCGCGGGGAGTCGCGAAGCCGTTTCATCAGCCGCGTGCTCGAGCTCGCAGTCCGGGCGCGCCGCGATCTCGAGATCACCCGCCGACTCGACGCGCTCTTCGCGAAGGACGTCGAGGCGGAAGCTCAACGACGCGAGGCGGAGGATCTCGGCGCGCTCGCGGTCGACTGGACCGACGAACGGTGGTGATCCGTCAGGGTGACGTGTTCTGGCTGCACTTCGGCGGCGAAGGCTCGGAGCCGCGCGGGAGGCGACCGGCCGTCGTAGTACAGCATGATCGCTTCAACCGAAGCGCCATCCGGACGACGGTGGTCGCCGCGGTCACGTCCAATCTCCGATTGGCCGCGATGCCGGGCAACGTACGCCTCCGAAAGGGCGAGGCCAACCTCCCTCTGCCAAGCGTCGTCAACGTCAGCCAAGTGCTGACGATCGATCGCGCCCGGCTACACGAACGCGTGGGGACCCTCGGCGCAGCACGGGTTCGCGACGTGCTCGCCGGCCTTGGCCTGCTCTTCGGCCTCGACGCCGCCGAGATCTGACGGTTCCCCCGGCCAGCACCCTACTCACACATCGATCTCATCCACCTTCGGGGCTCGCTCCATGATGAGCTCGAACCGGGGGGCGACTTCCTTGCCCATCAGGGTCTGGATCGTCTGCTCCGTCGCGGCGGCGTCACTGATCGCGACGCGGTAGAAGAACGTCAAGAGCAGCGTGCAGATGTGGTTGCCGTCGGAGTCGGCGTCCATGAGGAGGCAGATCTTGTGGTAGCGGAGCTTCTTGGCGTCGAAGTCCTTGCCGGCGCCGCCGCCGAGCGCGCTCACGATGTCGGCGAGCTCCTTGTTGCCGAGGACCTTCGCGGTCGACGCCCGCTCGGTGTTCAGGACCTTGCAGCCGCCATCGCGAACCAGCCCTCGTGCGCGTACGCACCGCCGAAGGAGGCCTGCGGTTGCGCCACCGCCGACTCCAGAAGGCCGCGATCACGCAGACCGGCCGAGCCGCCGAAGCGCTCGAGTTGGAGCTGGTGCAGCACCAAGACGGCCTCGACCGTGAGGAAGTTGATGTCGTCGGCGGGCGCGTCGCTCACTTCGCGAGCTTCCGGTACGTCTCTTCGTGCGCATCCATCATCTCGTGGGCGGCGGCGATCACGCGCTCCAT
>WBZR01002735.1_pt2 | contig 16042 bp, 17 predicted proteins | sample 5204231 | NCBI WGS metagenome assembly WBZR01 (sample SAMN12412403, study PRJNA552823) | activated sludge metagenome | isolation source: activated sludge from anammox sidestream of wastewater treatment plant... | place: USA: Virginia | collected 2017-08 | reverse complement strand
AAGCGGCCCGACGCGCCTGCATGTCCGGCGTCCATGTTGACGCGCAGCGCCATCAAATTGTCGTCGGTGCGCAGCGCCCGCAGCCGCGCCACCCACTTGGCCGGCTCCCAATAGGTGACGCGCGGATCGGTCAGGCCGGCAAGCGCCAACAGTGCGGGATAATCCTGCGAGCGCACGTTCTCGTAAGGCGAGTACGACAGGATCGCGCGGAAAGCCTCCGGATCGGAAACCGGATTGCCCCATTCGGGCCATTCCGGCGGCGTCAGCGGCAAGGTATCGTCGAGCATCGTGTTGAGCACGTCGACGAACGGCACTTCCGCGATCAGTCCGCCGAACAGGTCCGGACGCATATTGGCCACTGCGCCGATCAGCATCCCGCCGGCGGAGCCGCCATGCGCGACGATTTTCGAAGGCGCGGCGAAGCCCGTTGCGAGCAGGTGCTCGGCGACGGCGATGAAATCCGCAAACGTGTTCGGCTTCTTCGCAAGCTTGCCTTCGCGGTACCAGCGCCAGCCGCGTTCCGTCCCGCCGCGCACGTGCGCGATCGCATAGACGAAGCCGCGGTCGACGAGCGACAGGCGGCTCGTGCTGAACGCCGCCGGGATCGACAGTCCATAGGCGCCATACCCATAGAGGAGGCACGGCGCGGCGCCGTCGAGGGTCAGATCTTTGCGATAGAGGAGCGAGACCGGCACGCGCTCGCCGTCCGGCGCGGTTGCGAACACGCGGCGGCTGACGTAGCGGGCAGGATCGTGCCCGCTCGGAATCTCTTGTCTTTTGCGCAAACTGCGCGCGCGCGTCGCAAGCTCGTAGTCCCACACTTCCGACGGCGTCGTCATTGACGAGTAGGTAAAGCGCAGCCGATCGGCGTCGAACTCGAAGCCCTCGGTCATGCCCAGCGAATAGGCCTCCTCGCTGAAGGCTATCGCATGCTCCTCGCCGGTCACGATGTGGCGCACGACGATGCGCGGCAGTCCTTCCTCGCGTTCGAGCCGAATGAGCCAATCGCGGTAGACGATCATGTCGAGGACGTAAATTCCAGGGCGATGCGCGATGAGATCGCGCCAGTGCGAATAGTCCGGCGTCGCGCGCGGCGCCCAGCAGATCTTGAAGTCCTCCGCGCCGGCGGCATTGGTTCGCAAAATCAGCGCGTCCGTGCCGAACAGATCGGGATGGTGCTCCACATCATATTGAACGAGCGGCATGCGCCCGGCGATCAGGACAGGATCCGCCTCGATTTCACGCAAATCAATGAGCCAGGCTTGCGAAGTCTCGTGATCATGGCTTGAGATTTCGGCGAATTGGTTGCTTTGGCAGCTGCCGACGGAGACGAAGAAGCCGCAATCCGGCTCTTCGTAGACGAGCACGTCGCTCTCGGCCGGCGTTCCCATCCGATGCCGGTACACACGGCAGGGACGGTGATTGTCATCAAGGCGGACGTAATAAAAGGCTTCCGCATTCTGCGTCCAGACCACCGACCCCGAAACATCGCGCACGATATCGGGCAGGTCTTCGCCGGATGCGAGATCGCGAAAGCGGAACGTGTAGAATTCGGAGCCCGCCTCATCGAAGGAATAGGCGAAAACCTTGTGGTCGGGCGAGTGCGCTGCAACCCCGAAGTGGAAATAGGGTTTGCCGGCCGCGAGCGCGTCGCCGTCCAACAGCAGCTGTTCGTCTCCGCCGTTGCGGGGTTCGCGGCAAAAGATCGGGTGCTGACCGCCCTCGCGATAACGCATATAATAAGCGAACGGCCCGTCGCGCTCGGGAACTGTGGACTCGTCCTCCTTGATGCGGCCCTTCATTTCGGCGAATAGCCTCTCCTGCAGAGCGAGCGTGTCGGCCAGCTTCAGATCCGCATAGGCGTTTTCGGCTTCGAGATAGGCGCGAATGGCCGAATCGAGCGTCGAGGGATCCCGCATCACCTCCCGCCAGTTCTCGGCTCTGAGCCAGGCATAATCATCACACAGCGCGACGCCATGATGGACCGACTTCACAGGCCTTTTCTCAGCCTGCGGAGCAAGACGAGCAGATTGTTTCAGCATGGCCCACCCCAGCGCCGGCGCGCCCCTTACTCCTTGTCCTTCGGCGAGAAGCGAAGCGCGGTTCCATTCATGCAGTAGCGCTGTCCGGTCGGTTTCGGCCCGTCGGCGAAAACGTGTCCGAGATGCGCGTCGCACTTGGCGCAGCGGATTTCCGTCCGGCGCGAAAACCACGAGCGGTCGTCGTGTTCGCTCACCGCGCTCGCATCGACCGGCGCCCAGAAACTTGGCCAGCCCGTTCCGGACTCGTACTTGGCGCCGGCATCGAACAGCGGTTCGCCGCAGCACACGCAGCTGTAAAGGCCGGGACGTTTTTCGTTCCAGTACGGTCCGGTGAAAGCGCGTTCCGTGCCGTGCTGGCGCGTTACATGGAACTGCTCGGGCGAGAGTTGCCGTCGCCATTCCTCGTCGCTCTTGGTGATCTTCTCTTTATTGGGGGTCTCGCTCATCGGTGGATTCAAGCCTGTTCGAAAATGGGACGAGTGGCGCCGCCGCTCACGGCCGACGGCCTCCTTCGGGCCCGATTAGGGCTTCCCAATCCACGTAAGCGCTGCAGCCGCCGCTCACAACCCGAAAGCCCGATGATGGTCAAGCCATTCTATTCCGCGCGCTTGTAGTATTGGCGCGTATCAGGTCATGAAATCCCAAGATTTGGCTTGCCAATGCTGCCGAATAATACTAGTCCCCAAAGTCGGTCGGGAAGATCGGCGCGCGGCTCCTTTTCTTCTTTGGGACTGATTATGAATGGAAATAACCAGGCTCATCCTATGACGAACTCAACTTCAGGATCGTTTATTGAACTTACCGCTGATATCGTCTCTGCTTATGTAAGCAACAACAGCGTGACGGCGAGCGAGATTCCCCTTCTGATCAACCAAGTCCATGCGGCTCTGGTGCGTGTCTCGGGCGGGCAAGCGGACGCCTCGCCCGAACTGTTGAAGCCGGCTATCCCGGTGAAGAAATCGGTCACGCCGGAATACATTGTCTGTCTTGAAGATGGAAAGAAATTCAAGTCGTTAAAGCGTCACCTGCGGACGCAATATGGCATGACCCCCGAACAATACCGCGACAAATGGGGTCTGCCGGCCGATTATCCGATGGTGGCTCCCAACTATGCCGCCGCACGCTCCGAACTGGCGAAGCAAATGGGCCTTGGACAGCAGAGGCGTCGGCGCAAGTGACCCAACGGTCGCCATCCTGACTGAGCCAAGGCCTTGCGGCCGGCACGCCCGGGTTGCCCGCCAGCAAAGGAATTTATCCCCGCGCCGTTGCACATGATGTATCCATAGGATATCCATCCTATGGAGGTCTTCAATGCGAGCGTCGTCGTCGAGTACTGCGGTTCAAGTTATGCAAGCGCATGGCGGAACAACGGCGTGGCCGCCGATCGAGGCGATCGTCGCCGCCGCCAAGGGAGTCGCGGTTGATGACATCAAAGCGCCCGGACGGCGCTCGGCGCGGGTGGCGCTTGCGCGTCAGTGCGCCATGTACCTGGCTCACATTGTCCTTGGAGCGAGCTACACCGACATCGGAAAACGTTTTTCCCGCGACCGCACGACGGTGGCGCATGCCTGCCGAGTGGTCGAGGAGCGGCGCGAGAACGCCGCCTTCGATTGCCTGCTGACCTCGATCGAGGACACGATACGCGCGCAATCGAAGCGGGATCGAGACCGGCCGGCGGCTGCGGCGGGGCCGGCGCGATGAAGAAGAGTCACAAAGCAGGCGCAGCGCATCGGCACGACATCCTGCCGCTTCAGGATGGGCACGGGATAGACCGATTCCGGGCGCGGCATCTCGCTCTCGCGAAGGCTGCAATCGAGCAGGACAGCGAGCGGCGGACCGTGCTCGTGAATGCGGCGGAGAGCCCGCTCGCCTGGCTAACGAGACGCAAAGGGCGGGACGGAAGCGCTTTGATAGGGCCCGTTCAGTTTCAGGCAGGCGAACGCCTGCGCGCCGATTTCACCCGCGGCCAATTAGGCCCGCGCGTGACGTCGAATTGGGACGTGACGGTTGGCGTCGGGGGGCGCGGCGCGGAGACCGGCATGCGGGATATCGCGGATGCAACGGTCGCGGCTCGCCAGCGCGTCGCGCATGCTCTCGCCGCGGTCGGCCCGGAATTCTCAGGCCTGCTGCTCGACATATGTTGCTTTCTCAAAGGACTGGAGGACGTCGAACGCGAGCGGCGGTGGCCCGCGCGCTCGGGCAAGGTCGTGCTTCAGCTTGGCCTCGACCGCCTGGCCCGCCATTACGGTTACGCCGAGGCCGCGCGGGGCCCGGCGCGCCAGCCGATGCGGGCGGCGAGGGCAATGCAGGTCGAAGCGTTGCAGCGTCAGGACACCGGCTGAGCAAGCGCCAGCGCATTCGCTCCATCGGCGCGAATGCGCTCGACCATCGAGCGAAGCCCGTTCGAGCGTTGCGGCGTCAAGTGCGCCCGCAGCCCCAGCCCGTCGAACAGCGCCAGCGCATCGGTCTTGACGATCTCCCGCGCGCTCTTGCCCGAATAGATCGCGAGCAGAATGGCGACCAGCCCGCGCACGATATGCGCGTCGCTGTCGCCTACGAAGGTCAAAACAGGTCCATCGGCGCCGTCAGGATGAACCTCGGTCGAAAGCCAGACCTGGCTGACGCATCCTTGCACCTTGTTTGCATCCGTGCGCGCGCTCTCCGGAAATGGCGAGAGCGTGCGGCCGAGCTCGATCACGTACCGGTAACGGTCGTCCCACTCATCGAGCAGGGAGAAGTTCTCAACGATTTCATCGATGTTCATCGGGCGATTCTGGACGTCCTGACGATGGGCCTCGCCGGCACCGATATAGGGACTCGAAGCGGCCGCGTACAGTGGCCGCGCAGAGGCCCTTGCCGAGACGAGGCGCCGTTGCGGCCGCTCTCAAGCCGGTCTCTTGAGGCTCGCGTCCCGCGTCGGCTGCGGCTCGCGCCAAGCGGGCGTCAGATCCGCCGGCGTCAAAGTGTGCTGCGAAGGCTTGCCGCCCGGATGAGGCGAGCCGATCGCGCCGGCCTTGTCCTGCCCGAATGTCTCGCTCAGGAATTCGTACAGCATTTTGGCGCCGGCTTGCGCCTTTTGGCCGAAAGTGGTCAGCGCATGCGAGCCGACCTCGCAAGCGTCCGGCTGCCGCGAGCAGAATTGTCGCGCGTCGGCCATCGCCGCGCTGGCCGCGGAAATGGCGTCCGTCGCGCCGATATGGGTTGAAGGTTTTTGCTCAGGCGCGCTGGGGAGCAAAATGATCACCACGCTCAGCCAGAACGCCACTCGCAATAAGAACCGCATGGCTTGACCCCCGCCCAGGCCGTCTCGATCAGGTCCCGTGATCTGCGCGATCTTAGCAGCAAGCGCTGAAGCCTGGGTTGGCGCCGTAGATTCGATTTTCTCCATGGTTTCGCAAAATACGGAGCGTGTTTTTCGAAAACTTGAATCAATACGGTTACTTTTTGATCGATTGCTGGAGTCCATCATCTGCTCCTTGCCGCACGAACAGCCCCTCACGCGGATGGCTTAGCTTCCAGTCCCCCACTGCAAGGGGAGAGGCGATTGGATTACAGCGTACGTCCGCGAAACCCGCAATTTACCATTCGAGGTGAATTAAGGTGCGCCGTCGAGCCGCGCATCCCTTTCAACGGCCTTTTCCGTCCGGCGGCTTTCCTGCTTCATGTTCGTTTAAGCGGACTCTGCAAGGATGCCCCGATCAGAGAAAACCCAATCGGCAAGCGCGTGCGTTAGGGACGATGGCGTTGTTGAGTTCAGCCGGCGAGTTTGTCGATGGATGGGTGCACGCGTCCGCGCGGTGCGAGCCGCTGGCTCTCGCGCGTCATCGCGCCTTCATCCTCCCGCGCATCCTCGCCGGGGTGACGGCGATCGCCGTCCTGCCGGTCTATGCAGCAATCCCGGGAGGCCCGGGATTTTCCGGCGCCATTGCTTTCGCCGCGCTCCTCGTGAGCATCGCCGCCGCCTCCTATTTGTCGCTGACGGGGCGCTACGACCATGCAAGCGAACTGTCCTCGCTCGGCATGGCCGTCGCCATCGCCTCTTTCGCGGGGTGGACGGGAGGCTTGAATGCAGTCAGCGCCGCCTGGCTTGCGGTCGTCGTCATCGACGCAGCCTCGGCCCGCTTGCTGCACACAGTGTTGCGGGCCGTCGCGATGGTTGCGGCGATCGCCGCGACATTATCGATCATCGAGGCTGCGGCTTTGACCGCCGCCGCCTCCGTCGCGTCCGGGCCAATTCAGTCGGGCTTCGGCGTGATGGCGGCCATCCTGTATGCAGGCGCTCTCGCGCTCGGGGCGCAGCAATTCAGCCGCGCCAAAGTGAGCCTCCTCCGGGCGGAGGCGGAACGCTTTCAGCTCTTGGCGCAAAACATGACCGACGCCGTCGTGCGCCACGGCGCGAAGGGCGTCGTGTCGTTCGCCTCGCCGGGAGCGGAAGCGCTGTTCGGGGCGCCGGCCGAGCAGTTGCACGGGCACGGCCTGTTCGACCGGGTGCATGTCGCCGACCGGCCGGCCTATCTGTCTGCCCTTGCCGACGCGGCCGCGCTCGGTGAATCCCGTTCCGCCGAAATCAGAATCCGCCGCGAGGCGGCATCGGCCAAAGCGCCGCATCCGCAATTCGTGTGGGTGGAAATGCGCTGCCGCCTTCTTGATCGGGCGCCCGGCGCTGCATCATCGTCCGAGCGCAGCGTGATCTCGGTATTGCACGACATATCCGAGCGCAAATCGCAGGAGCAAACGATCCTTGAAGCGCGCAATGAGGCCGAGCGCGCCAATGCCGCAAAGAGCCGTTTCCTCGCCACGATGAGCCATGAATTGCGCACGCCGCTTAATGCGATCATCGGCTTCTCCGACATGCTGGCGAGCGCGCAGGATTTCAAGCTCGATGCGTCCCGCCGCGCCGAATACGCGCGGCTCATCAATGAATCCGGTCATCACTTGCTGTCGGTCGTAAATGGCATTCTCGATCTGTCCAAACTGGAAGCGGGCCATTTCGGCTTGGAAAAGGAGTCGTTTGCTCCGGGGCCGGCGCTGAAATCGTGCTGCGATCTTCTGGCGCTGAAGGCGAGGGAGGCCGGAATTGATCTTGTGCTCAAGCTCGATCGAGACCTGCCTAACATCCGCGCGGACAAACAAGCCTTCAACCGAATCGTCCTCAATCTTGTGTCCAATGCGGTCAAATTCAGCAAGGCGGGCGCGGTGGTGACGGTCGAATCCCGCGTGCATGGCGGAGATCTCAGCGTCGTCGTCGAGGATACCGGTATCGGCATCGCGCCGCAGGACCTTGCCCACATCGGCAGTCCGTTCTTTCAGGTGCGCGGCTCCTATGATCGCCCCTATGAAGGGACGGGGCTCGGCCTATCAATCGTGAAGGGATTGGTCGACCTGCATGGCGGACGTCTTGACATCGACAGCAGACTGGACGCGGGCACCCGGGTGAGGATCGATCTGCCGATCGAGGCGCATCAAGCCAATGCGAGCGGCCCACGCGCCGAGGCCGGCCGAGGGCATATTATACCCGCACCGAACGCCCTGCGGCCCGTCATCGGGCAACCCGCCGGACCCGCCATGCCGGCGCATGCGTCTGTCGCGCGGGTTCAAAGCGGGGGGGCGACGGCATGATTCAGGCTTGCGATCATTCGAGCCTGGTCTCGCGCGTGACCGCGCGTCCGCTCGACCTCGCCGCCATGCTGGCGGCGGTCGCCGCCATCGGCGCGATCGTGATCAACGCACTTTATCTGCAGCCCGGGGCGCATCCGGCGCCGATCTTTCCGGTCCGCAGCACGGTCAAGCCGACGCAGCCGAACGCCGCCGCGGTGCCCGCGCCGCGTCCGCGTCCGGCCGAGATCGGCGGCCGCAGTGCGGCATCGGGCGCGATCCGCCCGGAGCTTGTTGCGGACATCCAACGCGAGTTGCAGCGGCGCGGCTTCTATGACGGGCCGGTGGATGGGGTCGTGGGATTGCGAACGGATGCCGCCATTCGCGATTTCGAGCAGGCGGCGGGTCTGAAGGCGAGCGGGGAGGCGACCGATGAGCTTCTGCGCACGCTCGCGAAGTCGAACGTGAAAGCTGCGCCAAGGCCGCCGGCCGCCGTCCCCAACCGGCCTGATCCGCTCGGAGACCTGATCGCCCCTCCGGCCAAGCGGGTCATGGCCGTTCAACGCGCCTTGTCCGATTTCGGCTATGCCCAGATCCGCCCGACAGGCGTCATGAATCCGGAAACAAGCTCGGCCATCGAGAAATTTGAGCGGGAACGCAAGTTGCCGGTGACCGGCATGATTTCGGATCGGCTGGTGCGAGAGCTTGCAGCCATGACCGGGCGTCCGTTGGAATGATCGACCGCGCTGATTGACGCGCGCGCGTTCATGGCCCACATCGGAGGCTCGAACAACATGCGGCCGCGATGCGCCTCAAATCGGGAATCTGGGTCGCCGCCTACATCCGCAGGTGTCACGTCGAAGGCGCCTATGCGGTGGTGCGCCGGCGGGGCGCCGAAGAAGCGGGCGCGCTTTTTGTAAAGATCAATCGCCTCGACGGCACGGCCGATCTTTATGGTCCGGCGCCGCAGACCGCTTTTGGCGAAGCGCATCCGTTCGATCGCGCGTTCAGTCCGTGCTTGAGGACGCAGCCGGCGGCAGAGAAGGATGTCGACGCCTATCTCGATCGGCAGATGAAATTCGATTCGGATCTTTGGATCGTCGAGGTGGAGGACCGCACGGGCCTGCACCGGCTCGATCACGTGGTCCCTTGACGGCGACTGCGATCCTCGGCCGGCGCGCTCGCGGGCGATTGGCCGACCGCGCGCCGTGCGGCCGAGGCGAATGCGTCGCGGACCCGCGTGAGCGGGTCGGGAGCATGGACGGGCTGATGCCCGGCCGGCCGACGTTGTTCGGCAGGATGCGCAAGCCGCATTCCGGCAATGAGACGCCGCGCCGCGATGGGCGCGAGCCGGTCATAGAGCCGCGCCAGATCGAATACGCGATCGACCGACTGGCCGATGACGGGGTTGAGAAACAGGAGAACGCGCAAGAGCACGTTGCTCGGCATCCCGAGCGCTTTCAACGCAACCAGCAATGGCTCGCCGCCTGGATCCGCAACGATCCGACTCGTCAAGGCGAGTGAAACCGCAAGCGCGCTTTCGAGTTCGAGCGCAAACGCGTCAGGCCTTCGTTGCAGCGCCGCAGTCTCCAACCGGCTGAACGCATGCTCACGCGCCGCAAGCTCGCCATACGAGGCGATCTCGGCTTCGCTCTCGAGCGCAGAAAGGATCGCGCGCCGCTCGGCGGCGCCGGCTTCGAGAAAGCGCCGGCTCACATCGGCATCGCTTTCGCGTTGTGGCTCGCGTTTCGGCGTCTCACTGGCGCGTTCGGTTCCAGCCTCGTCCCCGCCTGCGCCCGGCTCCGCGACAGGCGTGCGTGCGCTCGTCGCGAGCAGCGAGCCCGCCGCGGCCAGCGTTCTCACCGGGCGGGCAAGCTCGAGACTGCGCGCAATGTCGGCGCGCCGACGCGCCGTGATGGCGGCTGCATGCTGCGGTCCGCAATCGGCGATGGACACGAGATCGGCGGGGCTGAGCTGCGCTGATTGCCGCAAAATCGGCTCGGCCACCTCGAACACATCGCGCGCGAGGCGCTGAATCACGGGCAAGGGAGCTCCGGCATACGAGGCGAGCTTGCGCGCTACATTGGCGCGGGTGGAAACATCGGTCATGCCGACGAAGCGCAGCATCAGCTCGACATAATTGCGCTCTTCTTCCGCCGTGTGGCGTGGCTTCTGCACATAAAGATCGGTCAACACGCGCACCAGAACAGGCCGGATGTCGATGCCGTCTCTGCGCCCGAGATCGGCCAGCCCGTCGAAATTCGGAGCGTTGGAAAACGTCACCGTGTTCTCCTTGGAATCGGAGCAAGACCAAACGAGACGTTATCCGCGCGATCGTTAGCCAATCGTTAACCATGGCGCTCGTTAAATTGCGCAGCAGGCGATCGTGAATGCAGGCATAGGTCTGCTGGCCGGAGGGCACGGGCATGGGAACGGTGATCGCTTTTCCGACCGAACGGTGCGCGCGCTCGGCGCGTGAGGGCCATGACGACGATCCCGACCAGGACAATATCGTCGTTCTTCCCGTCATCCGCGTCGAGCGTCATTGCGAGCCGCTGACGACCTCGCCGCAGAGCTCCGGTCCGGGACGCACGCCCCGTCGACCCGGCTCAAGATCGTGAAACGAGATGGTGGGACCGGCCAGGCGGAAGGCGCGCGCGCGAATATCCGCCGTTGCGTTGCGGACCGGTCTTCCCCTCAGTCTGGCAAGCCTCTCGCTCGGCGCCTGCGTCGCCGACTTCGATCGGCCGCGCTCGTTCCTCAGTCTCGACGAGGCGCAGCCGTCGATCGCCTCGCACGGACTGCTTTATCCGTTTCCGCCCCCGTTTGCCGGGTTGACCGACGACGAACGCAGGCTTCGCCGTCTCGCCTATGCCTTCCTCGCGCCGCCGGACGGCGGCGACATTCTGCAAAGGTCAATTCCCTTTGATGCGAGCTACTGGGCGTTGGTCAACGGTTCTCCCTCCGCCATCGATCAGACCGGCTATGCGCAGCGCCTGATCGCGATTCCCGCGCGTTCGGAGGCGATGCGCTATTCGCGTCTGCTCGACGACATCCGCAACGACATCGCGCGCATCGACGACTTCGTGCCGCTGGCGCGCGCTGTCGCCGACATGGACCGCAAACGCGACCAGAGTCTTCTCTATGTCTCCGGTCTGCAAGCGTCGGAATTGGCGCAAGCCAAAGAGCGGATTTTCGAGAACGGGCGGATCATCGCGCGCGTGCACCTTGCGCTCGACGAGCGCCTGGCCTGCTATCGTTTCGCTCTCGAGCGGCTCGTGATCTCGGCGCCGTCCGCTGCGGCGGTCGAGGTGGAGAGAGCCTTAATTGAATTGCAGCGCCGTGTCCTCCAGGCGCGGTCCGTGCCCGCGCCGGCGCAAGCCGCAGCACGCGTGGTCGCCAAGCACTGAGCTTGCCGACCGGCTACTGCATCCGGCACTGCGCCTTCGCGAGCGCGTCCTGCGCGGCCTGCGTCAGGCCCGGCTCGGCGGCCAGGGATTTGAGGAGGATGATTCCGGTGAGGGTGGGCGATTCCACGATCAGCCGGTCAGCCGACGTCACGTCCTCCTCTTCGGGAAGCTCGCCGCGCTGCTCGCTCGTCATCACTTCGAGTTCGATCACGCGCCGGCCGGCCGCACGATCGTTGATCGCATAATAAGGAACGCCGCTGCGCGAGTAAAAGGAGACCGAGGTGTAGGATTGGCTCACAGGAGCCGTCAGCTTGAGGGATCCTTGCGACAGATCGTAACGGCACGTCGCGTATACGAAGGCCGGGTCCATGAACGGAAGAATGGCCTCGTCGGCATTTGGAAGCGGCCTCGACGCTGCGTTGACGGGCGTGAATTGCAGCCGCGTGAACGCGTCTTGCGTGGCCGTCCGGGGCAGGATCAGAATGCTGGCGAGATGCACGATGCCGCCCAAGAGAAGGCCCGCCGCGAGCCACAGAATCCATCTGGTCATGGACATTCTCGCCGCGTGATGGCGGGCATCGGCGTCTCCCGGCTCGCGCGCGTTGAGACTCCGACGGGCGTGTCATACAGGCGCAGCACGAGGACGTAACTCTCGACGCCGCCGGTGGGCAGCCAGTTTCCGGGCCGCGCGCGCGGCGCAATGACGATCTCGAACGATCCATCCGAGCGCCGCGTCACTTCCTGACTGGTGAATCCAAATCGGAACAGCGAATTGGGAAGGACGAATCCGTTCTGATCGTAAGCGCTCATGGTCCAGAAACGCGCCGGCGGCGTCGTCCCCGAGACCGCCACCTCGCAGCGTCCGTCGAGAGCGTTGTTCTGATCGTCCGCGCGCGCGTAGAAGGCGACGCCGTCGCCGAGACCGACCGGCAACTCGCCGCTTCGCGCAATGCCCGCCTTGGCATAGGGATCGATGTCCGATGTCCCGGTTTTGGGCCAGGACTTCCAAGCCCCGATCGCGACCGCGCCGAAGGCCGTGTTGCGCGTGAGCGCGATCCAGGTCGACCCGAGCCCGATCGCGGCGGCGACCGCGAAGGTGAACAGCGATCCGAGCAGCAAGCGCACTTGAGTCCTCACGATGAACCTCATCCTTCGAGACGCATTGCTTCGCAATGCTCCTCAGGACGAGGTTTAAACACATACCCTCATGGTGAGGAGCGCGGCGGCTGCGCTCGAACCATGAGGCGTCTCACTAGTTCCCGCTCACCGGCGAGTCCGGCGATCGCGAGGCGGTTGAAACCGCGGGGGTCCTCGGACCCGCATCCGCGCCCCGCTGCCGTTCCGTCTCCGAGACCGGCGTTGCGGCGCCGAGCGCGCGCGCGGCGTCTTCCATCAAGCGTTCGATCCGCACCAGCGCCTCGGCGGCGCGCTTGGTCAACATGGAGGGTTTCGCCATTGGCTCCTCCGTCCGCGCCGGCGTTGCGGTCGCTACTTGGGGAGCGGCGGACGAGGGTCCCGCCGGCACGCCCGGGATCGTCTTCAACTCGATTCCCTGATGCGCATAGGCCATGATCTGCCGGAACGTCATCGCCGGCAGCGAGCCGCCGGTCATGCGATTGGTCGGGCTGTAATCGTCGTTGCCGAACCAGACCCCGCAGACGTAGTTGCCGGTATAGCCGATGAACCAGGCGTCGCGATAGGCGTTGGTCGTGCCGGTCTTTCCCGCGACCTTGACGTTCTCCAGCATGGCGCGCCGGCCGGTGCCTTCCTCGACGACCTTGTTCATGATCACGTTCAGCTCGGCCGCCACCTGCGGCCGGATCACCTGTTCGGGCTTGCGGCCGTCGCGGTCGAAACGCCATACGACTTCGCCGGCGCCGTTGCGCACTTCGAGGATCGCATGCGGCGCGACCGCCTTGCCGAGATTGGGCAAGGTCGCATAAGCGGCGGTCTGATCGAGCACCGTGACTTCCGCGGCGCCGATCGGCAGCGAGGACGAGTCGGGAAGCGGCGTGCGCAACCCCATCTTGCGCGCGGTCTGAATGATCTTGGCGCGGCCGATCTTCGGATTCCCGTCGCCAAGCGAAACCGATAGGCGGACGGGAATGGTGTTGATCGATTTCACCAGCGCCGTGGTGATCGTCACCGTGCCGGCATAGGATCGCCCATAGTTCTGCGGGCACCAATTGCCGAGGCAGATCGGTCCGTCGACGATGGTGGAGGTGGGCTTGTAGCCGTTCGACAGCGCCGTCGCATAGACATAAGGTTTGAACGACGATCCTGGCTGACGCAGCGCATCCGTGGCGCGGTTGAACTGGCTCTGGCCGTAATCGCGCCCGCCCACCATCGCGCGCACCGCTCCGTCGATGTCCATCACCACGGCCGCGGCCTGCTTCGCTTTGTACTCGCGCCCATACTGGCGGAGCGAGGTCTCTACGGCGTTTTCCGCCTCGCGCTGGATGTTGACGTCGAGGCCGGTGCGGACAGTGAAGACGCGGTCGCTGACGGTCTTCGGGAACGAATCCACAAGCTTCTTCATCTCGTCGAATGCGAAATCGAGATAGTAATTGGGCGAGTGCTCGTCGCGCCGGTCGATCGCGACCGCCGGATTGCGGCGCGCGCCGAACACCTGGCCCTCGCTCATGAACCCGGCCTCGACCAGATTGTCGAGCACGACATTGGCGCGCGAGCGCGCGGCGGGAAGATTGATGTGCGGAGCAAAGCGCGTGGGCGCCTTGAACAGACCGGCCAGCATCGCCGCTTCGGACAGATTCACGTCCTTGGCGGATTTGCCGAAATAGAAATGGGCGGCCGCATCGACCCCGAACGCGCCGCCGCCCATATAGGCGCGGTCGAGGTAGAGCTTCAGGATCTCGTTCTTGGAAAGCCGCGTCTCCAGCCAAATCGCCAGGAACGCTTCCTTGACTTTGCGCTCGATCGTGCGCTCGTTCGAGAGGAACAGGTTCTTGGCGAGCTGCTGGCTGATCGACGAGCCGCCTTGCACCACCCCGCCCGCGCGCGCATTGGCGCCGAGCGCGCGGAACGTGCCGGCCATGTCGATGCCGAAATGCTCGAAGAAGCGCCGGTCCTCGGTGGCGAGCACCGCCTTGATCAGATGGTCGGGGAACTCCTCCAGCGGAATGGCGTCGTTGTGGCGAATGCCGCGGCTGCCCACCTCATTGCCGAAACGATCGAGGAAGGTGACGGCGAGTTCCGACTTCTTCAGCCAGTCGTCGTCGGATGTTTCGCGAAAGGCCGGCGTCGCCAGCGCGAGCACGGCGACCAGCCCGACCGTGCCGAGCGTCGCCCCTTCCGAGAGCGCCTCATTGGCCCAGCGCTTCCACCCGGCGACATGAAAGCGGTCCATGAAGCTGGAGAAGCGTTCGTAGTATTCCCGCGACCAGGCGAGCGTCTGGAACACGGCCGAATCGATGCGGGCGTCCAGATCGAGCAGGAAGCGCCCGATCCTGCGGCTCCATGGGTTATGCGATTGGTTTTGCAACGCCGTGATCCCGCCCGCAAATCAGCTTGGCCAGTAAGATAAACGCACAACACGGAGCACGCGCAGCCGGTTGCGCCGCCTGCGAACCGGCCATTCCGGCTGGCGCAGACCCCGCGCGCGGCGGGGCCTTCAAAGCCCGCAGCGCCGGCTCCCCGCGCAAACTTCATCTCGCGATTCAAGCCTTTGTAGCGCATCCGGGGGATGGGTCCAATGGCGCTCCCGCGGCGAAACGATGACAAATGGGTGAGGGGGCAGGGCGAGTTCTTCTTGGTGGCCCGGCGCGGAGCGCCACGGATGGCGTGAACCCATTGTTGGGTTCACGGCATCCGTTTAGCGCCGTGGCTTCCCTACCGATTTCCCTATGGTAGGCTCGTTCGCCTCGGCCGGGCTTTATGCGCAAGGCCGTGGCTTCCCTACCGATTTCCCTATGGTAGGCTCGGCGATATGGAGATGAGGCGCAGCCGCGCGCCGTGGCTTCCCTACCGATTTCCCTATGGTAGGCTAAACCATTGCGCACCGTCACGGGAACGGCGGCCGTGGCTTCCCTACCGATTTCCCTATGGTAGGCTGCGCATCGCCGTACACCTGCGCATCGCCGGGCCGTGGCTTCCCTACCGATTTCCCTATGGTAGGCTGACGACAATTCGCTCCAGCCCGAGCCGCTGGCCGTGGCTTCCCTACCGATTTCCCTATGGTAGGCTGTGCCCGAGGCTGATCGCTTCGCGTTCTTCGCCGTGGCTTCCCTACCGATTTCCCTATGGTAGGCTCTGAGCGGCGGAAGGTCCTGGAATCGCTCTGATTTCCGCCTGTTTGCCCAGGCGGAAATCAGAGCAGAACCAGCTGCTGAGGCGCTTTCTTTTCACTGAACGTGGCCTCGCCGAGCAACAGGCGCATGCGCGCATATTGTTTATCCGTCACCTGCAGCGTACGCACGCTGCCGCGCGGCGGCAAGTTCTTGGTCACGCGCTGTGCGTGTTTTTGCGCCGCGTCCTCGCCGCGGCAGACGCGCGTGTAGACCGACAATTGCAGCATCATGAAGCCGTCGTCTTTCAGGAATTTGCGAAAGCGCGTCGCGTTGCGCCGGTCCGTCTTGGTGCCTACCGGCAAATCGAAGAACACGAACATCCACACGAAACGCGCCTCCTCGGCCTTCACTTAAAGCCCCTCCAAAACCGGAGTCTCAAGGAGGGGCGACTTCTCGTATTCGAGCGCGCGCGCAAGGCTCGCCGCAGCCATTTCAGCCGCGACCAGCAACGAGACTTGCGCGCCGCCGAACTTTCCGTTCAGCAACAGCGCGCCCGCCATGGCGCGTCGGTCCTCGAGCGTCAGATCGTCCTCTTTGCCGCCGCCGTTGAACGTCTTGTGCGCCAGGAGATCGACGAACGGGCGGAACGGCTCGACCATGTCGTCGGCGAGGTTGAAGGCGTTCGCCGCGCTATCGTGCTTGAGGCCGAAAGCAGGAAGAAAGCCCGCAGCGACCAGCGCGCGCGCAC
>WBZR01002805.1_pt1 | contig 16049 bp, 20 predicted proteins | sample 5204231 | NCBI WGS metagenome assembly WBZR01 (sample SAMN12412403, study PRJNA552823) | activated sludge metagenome | isolation source: activated sludge from anammox sidestream of wastewater treatment plant... | place: USA: Virginia | collected 2017-08 | reverse complement strand
CCTTTTGGGTCAGCATCTCGCAGCCGTCGCCGACCATGACATTCTCGGCCCCTATCAGGCTGGAGAGTCGGTGTGCCTGCCTTGGGTCGCGCTCGAGGATCAGAACTTCGTGGTCGTTGGCGATCAGGCGCTTCGCCAAATAGAGACCGACGTTGCCGCCGCCGACGAGGATCATGTACATCTCAGACCTCCAACTCCGGGGCGAGCAGGTTGTACGTGTCGACCGACTGGTAGGGCTCTTGCAGCAGCCAGTCCCTCATCATTCCGGCGGTCAGCGCGCTCGGAGTGATGCAGTGATAGCCAAGCTTGCGATACGCTTCGGAGCGCAACGGATCGGCGACCTTCACACAAACCAGCGGCACCTTAAACTTGAGGTGGACGATCTGAGCGGCCATGAGATTCGTGTTGTCGCCACGCGTCAACGCAAAGAACGCGTCGCATGTTTCGATTCCGGCCTGCATCAACACGTCCTCATCGAGGCCGCTACCGACCACGACCTGGCAGCCGTGGTCGACACCAAGCCTCCTCAGGGCGGCAGGATTCTGTTCGATGATCGTCAGCGCATGCCCTCTAGGCACCAGCTGGAGGGCTAATGTGGACCCGGTTCGCCCGCACCCGAAAATGACGACATTCATATGACGGCGGACGGAATTTACCCACCATGGGCCATCATCCATTCAATGGCGAAGTCTTGGAGCGACAAACTGTCGACCGGTATCCCCAAGGTCGAGACGATCGACAGGCCGTTCGCAGGATTCCCTGCCGGCGCCACGATGCTCGTTTCGTCGCCTCGCGAAGTGCAAGAGTTGGTCGCCGGACTCCAGAAGGGCCGTTGTCTAACGATTCCGGACGTTCGTGCCGCGTTGGCAAAGCGGCATGGGGCGGACTTCACGTGCCCGCTGACAACCTCGATCTTCCTTCGAATCGTTTCGGAGGCAGCGTGGGACGCCCATCTCGCCGGCGAACCGATTGATCGCATCACTCCCTTTTGGCGAGCCATCGCCCCGAACGACAAGATCGCGAAGAAACTCCGCTGCGGGGTCGATTTCATCGAGAATGCTCGCAGATCGGAGGGGATCGGACGCTAAACTGCAAGGTATGTTGACCGTGATCGTGCTGACCGCCGCATTTCAAGGCGGTTTGAACTTTGTGCCAGAGGGAATGACCGCCAAGATGGGCGGCTACATGCCGATCAGGGCGGCCATGACCTCCACTCCTCCCCGAACCGTGAAGGCGGCGCCGACCCTGAGCGCACCGCTCTACGGAGCGTTCACGTTTGGGGCGCAGAGCTTCGGCTTCATTCTTGACGAGCCTGACGGGAAGCCCTCGATCCTGTATGTCGACACCAATGGGAACGACGACTACACCGACGACGCCAAAGCGCAGTGGACGGCAGGCCAGAACAACATGTTTCGTGGCACCGCCAAGGTGAAGCTCCACGGGGTCGACGCCTCCCTCGGCGTGTACCGATTCGACAAGAACGACCCGCAGCGTGCGGCGCTCAAGACGACGCTGCTCTATTACACCGACTTCGGCTACGAGGGCATGCTCAACTTTGGCGGGAAGGATCTCAAGGTCGCGTGTGCGGGTGAGATCGAGGACGGGATGCGCCTCTGGGTCGATCGCAACGGCAACGGCAAGAGCGACGGCCGATCCGAGTCGATCTCCACGAAAGCGCCCTTCAACTTTGGTGGCACGACGTTCGAACTCAAAGTCTCGGATGGCTCCCTGAAGGTCCAAGAGTCGAGCCAAAAGGTTGTCGAGATTCCCCTGCCACCTGACCTGTCGGTCGGTCAGCCCGCCCCCAAGTTTGAGGCGGTTGGGATGGACGGCAAGAACATCCAGTTCCCCGAATCGTTCAAAGGCAAGATCGTCATGCTCGACTTCTGGGCGACGTGGTGTGGACCGTGCATCGCCGAACTGCCGAACGTGATCAAGGCCTACGAGAAGTACCACGACAAGGGCTTCGAGGTGCTCGGGATTACCCTGGACGACAAGGACATGACCGACAAGGTCAAGGCCTTCACTGCCGAGCACAAGATGCCGTGGGCCCAGATCTACGAAGGCAAGGGTTGGGACATCACGATCGGCCGCACTTATGGCGTCGAAGCGATCCCGTTCTGCCTGCTCGTCGACGGCGATACAGGCAAGATCATCGAGACCGTGCGCTCGCTTCGCGGCGACGCCCTCGACCAGACGCTGTCGAAGGTTCTCGCGACCCGCTAGGGATCATCACTCAGTCGTTGCGGGCTGGCAAGCAGGACAGCTTGCCGGCTCGCCCGAACAGGCGGGCGTCGACTCCTTGGCTGCCTCCTGAGGCATCGACGACGCATAGTCGTTGATGTGGAATCCCGAACCCTTGAACATCACGGCGGTCGGCTGAATCAGCCGTTTGAGGGCTCCATCGGCTCCACAGTCGCAATCGGTCAGCGGATCAGCTGTGATGCGCTGCTCGACTTCGAAGGTCTTGGCACATGCTTGGCATTCGTAGACGTACGTAGGCATCGCAGCCTCGAATTATGACAAGATGAGGCCGCTCCGAAGCAAGGCCTCCCGGGCCCCGCTCATTGATCTTCGATGCTCCACCAGACGTTCACGCTCGGCGACATTCCGGTGGTCCTGCTCCTCGTGTTGCTCGAGGGGCTTCTGTCGGCCGATAACGCGCTCGTGCTCGCGATCATGGTGCGGCACCTTCCGCCGCAGCAGCAGCACCGCGCGCTCAGCCTAGGCCTCGGGATGTCGTTCGTTTTTCGCTTCATCGCGATTCTCCTCGCGACCCAGGTCATCAAGCTGTGGTGGCTGCAGGCCGCCGGCGCCTTCTACCTGCTCTACCTGCCGATCAAGCACTTCCGACACCACAGCCAGCATGGCCGGGAGATGAATCCGAAAGGTGGGACCTTTCGGCAGACCGTCTTCGCGTTGGGCGTAGCCGACGTCGCGTTCGCGATCGACAGCGTCCTGGCTGCGGTAGCGACCGTCGGTGGCAAAACCGAGAAGACGTGGGTGGTCATCGTTGGAGCGGCCCTCGGCGTCGTCCTCCTGCGATACGCGGCGTCGCTCTTCTTGAGGCTGCTCGAGCGTTACCCCGCACTCGACCACCTCGCCTACGTGCTCGTCGGCTGGGTTGGCGTCAAACTCACCTTCATGTCCGCCCACAACTGGGCGAGGACAGCCGGCCGTACCGGAGTGCCCGAGATGTCCGGGCTCGTCTTTTGGGCTGGCATGGCGGTGATCGTGATCGTCGGCCTTTGGGTTGCGGTGCGTACCGCCGTCGACCCCGGTCCCTCGGAGGAAGGCTTGGACGAGGCCGCCGATCAGGTCGACGAAGTCATGCCGACCACCGAAGAACCAACCCCCGAGTCGGTCGAGAATCGGGCGGAGTAAGCTACGGTTTCCATGTCCAGGAAGCTCAAGATCGGTCTCATTGGCGCCGGCGGAATCGCCCAAGGCGCCCACATGAAGGGTTACGCGTCGATTCCCGACCAGTGCGAAATGGCGGTCGTGTGCGACATCAACCCCGAGACCGCCAAGGAAGCCGCGACCAAGTTCGGGATCGAACGCGTCACGAGCGATTACCACGAGGTGATCTCGGACCCCGCCATCGACGCGGTCTCGGTCACTACCCCCAACGCCTTTCACATGCGGCCGACGATCGACGCTCTCAAGGCCGGCAAGCACGTCCTCTGCGAGAAGCCACTCGCCATGAACGCGAGCGAGGCGAAGGAAATGTGTCGGGCGGCACGGGACAGCGGCAAGATCCTGCAGGTCGCGCTCCAGTCGCGATTCGGGGGGCCCGCCCGCTTCATGCGACAGTTCATCGACGCCGGGAACATGGGCGACATCTACTACGCCCGCGCCAAAGCGCTTCGGCGAAGAGGGGTTCCCCATTGGGGCGTCTTCATCGACAAGGAGAAGCAGGGGGGCGGCCCACTCATCGACATCGGAGTCCACATCCTCGACCTGACCCTCTACTTCATGGGGTATCCGAAGCCTGTCACTGCGTTTGGTAAGACCTGGGATACCTTGGGCAAAGATCCCTCCAACGCCAACTTCTGGGGAGAGTACGACCGGGAGAAGTTCACCGTCGAGGACTTCGCGGCGGGAATGATCAAGTTCGACAACGGGGCGGTCGTCACGCTGGAGAGCTCGTTCATGGCGAACATGGAGGGCGATCCCTTCGAAACCCAGCTCTTCGGCACCAAGGCGGGGGCGATCGTCCGCGCTTGGGGCCAGGACCCGATCCAGATCTTCAAGGAACTCGACCGCCAGTTCTTCACGCTGAAGCCCGAGAACGTCCCGCAGATCGAAAGCTCCCACGTCGAGGAAGTCAAGGCGTTCGTCGACGCGATCCTGAACGAGAAGCCCTCTCCAGTGCCCGGAGAAAACGGTCTGATTCTCAACGCCGTGTTCGATGCCCTTTACAGGAGCTCGGAGACCGGCCATGAGGAGCCCGTCGACGTGAGCTTGGACTGAGGGCGGCGTCAGGTTAGAGCTGCGGCAGAACGAATCGAGCCGTCTGCTCGAGCTTGAAGCGCATTTCGAACTTGAACCCGCCCTCATTGACGGTCGCTTCGCCGTGGGCGGCCAGCGTGCGGCCATCATCTTTCCCAACCCAGAAGATGTATGGCTTGGCCATGCTGACCTTGCTACCCCGCATCGTCGCCTCGACAACCCAAGCAGGCTGGCCACGCCAGTTTCCCGAACCAGCAAACCGGTACGTTGTGGGAGTCTTGATGCTGCCGATGTCGAGGAAGCCCTGCCACGTTTGCCCTGGACGCACCGGACGCTCCGAGAACGTGACGTCGCTCGTTCCTTGGTCCTTACCCCAGCGCACCGTGTAGCCCGATACGGTGATTGACTCGGGCCAGTTCGACCGTTTGCGGGTGATCACATACGGCGTGTCCGCCATCTGCTTCACGCCAGGCACGGCCGCCGCCATGCCCTTGGTGCCGGTCGCGTCGACCTTGGTCCACTTGGTCGCCCACCGGATTCGCCCGCTCTCGATCTGGATCGGCCGCTCCTCGAAGAACGCGTCGGCATCGAGCTTGCCTTGTTCGCCCGCATCGATCGTGAACTGCATGCGGTAGGTGTACACCGATCCTGGTTTGGGCGAAGCCTGGATCAACACCGCGGCCTGCAGCACCACGGCTGCGATCATCGCGTGACCTGGACCCTTGCCGCGAGCGGTCTGCCCATCGCTTCGGCAATCCTCTCGATCTGCGGCATCAGCCGCGCAAACTGCTCGGTCTTGAGGCTTTGCGCCCCGTCCTTGATCGCGTGGTCCGGGTTCGGATGGACTTCGATAATCAACCCATCCGCGCCCGCTGCGATCGCCGCCAGCGACATCGGGCCGACCAGGTCGCGCCGCCCCGTACCCTGGGACGGGTCGACGATGACCGGCAAGTGCGAAGCTGCCTTCGCGGCAGGCACCGCCGCAAGGTCGAGCGTGTTGCGCGAGAACGTGTCGAACGAGCGGATGCCGCGCTCGCACAAGATGATGTGCTCGTTGCCTGCCGCAGCCACATATTCGGCAGCGAGGAGCCACTCGTCCAGCTTGGCGGCAAAGCCGCGCTTCAGCAAGACGGGCACCCGCGAGATTCCGACCTCCTTCAAGAGGTCGTAGTTCTGCATATTCCTCGCGCCGACCTGCAGGATGTCGGCGTACTCCGAGACGATGTCCACCTTTCTGGGGTCCATCACCTCGGTGACCACCTTGAGGCCATAGCGGTCGGCAGCAGCGCGTAAGAGCTGCAGTCCAGGAACCCCCATTCCTTGGAAGCTATAGGGCGAGGTCGATGGCTTGTACGCCCCGCCACGTAGGATCGACGCACCCGCCTCAGCGACCGCCTTCGCGCTCGCAAACACCTGATCTTCGGATTCGACCGTACAAGGGCCCGCCATCATGACGATCGCATCCCCACCGATCAGCACTCCGCCGACGTCGACGACGGTGCCCTCGGGGTGCGCCTCTCGAGCGACGAGTTTGTACGGCTTACCGACGAAGTGGACGTCCTCGACCTGGTCGTAGGCGCGCATCTGTTCTGCCGCCCCGTACTTGTCGATCTCGGGTGCGCCGACTGCTCCGATGATCGTCTTCTGAACCCCGAAGATCGGGCGCGTTTGGAACCCGAGCTCCTCGAGGTGGGCACAGACGGCGTCGACGTCGTCTCGGCTGGCGCCTCCTCGCATGACGACGATCACAGAGCCACCGCTTCCTTCAGCACGCTTTCGAGGACCTCGATCAGTCGATCGACCTCCTGCTCGGTTCCAACGCTGATTCGCGCGCATGTGGGAGTGCCGAACATGTCGCCGCCGCGGATGATCACGCCCTGCGCGGTCAGCGCCTGGACGATCGGACGGCTGGGCTGGTGGAAGTCGGCGAAGACGAAGTTCGCATGGCTCGGCGTTGGGCTCACCCCCAACCGCGTCAGCGCATCGACGATGCGTCGCATGCCGTCTCGGTTGTTGTCCAGCGTGCGGCGGATGTGCTCGTCGTCTCCAAGAGCCGCGACGGCGGCCACCTGCGCAAGGGCATTGACATTGAACGGCTCGCGCGCTCGATTGAACGCATCGACGACTTCCGGCTGGGCGAAGGCGAAGCCCATGCGAATGCCGGCCAAGCCATGTGCCTTGCTGAACGTGCGCAGTCCGATCACATTCCTGCCTTCGCGCACCATATCAGCCGAGTCCGGATAGTCGGGATCAGCCGCGGCGAACTCGAAGTACGCCTCATCCAGCACGAGAGTCGTTTGCGCGGGCAGGTCGCTCTGAAATGCCGCGAGTTCTGCCTTCCCCACGATCGTGCCGGTCGGGTTGTTCGGGTTGGCGACGAACACGAGCTTCGTTCGCTCGGTGACACACCGAGCCATCGCGGTCAGATCGTGGCGCCGATCGGCATCGAGAGGCACCTTGATCAGCCTCGCCGGCGCCAGTTGAGCGGCGGCATCGTAGCGGACGAACGAGGGATCGCCGACGATCATCTCGTCGTCTTCGGAGCCGAGGAACAGCATCCCGATCATGTGGATCAGCTCGTCGCTGCCGTTCCCCACCATGATCATGTTTTCGGGCATCGCGAAACGCCGAGCGAGCGCCTGCTTGAGGTCAAAAGCGCTGGCGTCCGGGTAGACGTTCAGGCGTCGCGCGAACTGCTCGACGGCCTCGACCGCCTTCGGAGACGGGCCCAAGGGGTTTTCGTTGCTGGCGAGCTTGATCACGGGCGACACGCCCAACTCGCGGGTTACTTCAGCGGCCGGTTTACCCGGGCTGTAGGGCTCCATCTGGAGCACGTTCGCTCGTATGGCGGCCACGTCAGCCTGCGCGCTCCAGGTCTGCGCCGCGCACCAAGAGCATGAAGTTCGCGCTGAAGTTCAGTTCTTCAGACGTCAGCTGTTTACGCTGCTCGTCGCTTACGTTCGCGAGGAACTTCTCTCGCATTCGCTCGGTGGCGATCTTGTGAACGTTGGCAGAAACCTTGGTCAACGCGGAGGAGTCGACCTTGATCGCCACCTGGTCGGCGGCGTAAACGTTCTGAACCGTCCCGACCATGCCCGCCATGTGTTCGAAGTAGCGGTTGGCCTTGCGGTCCTCTTCGGTCACCGGGCGAGTCACGATCCGGACGCGGTCGCCTTCTCGCCAGTTCGTCATGGCTAGAGTTTACCAGCGGGGGATCAGTCGTCGACCCGAGAGAAGTAGATGACCGTGACCCGGTGTTCGGGCGTGATGAACTCGCCATAGATGCGGGTCAACATCTCGATGACGTCGTCTTGGGATCGGAACTCCGGGTTCTCCCGCTCGATATCCCGGGGCGACAGTTCGCCGATCGACTTGACCTCGACCCGGTCTAAGATCGCGCTGTAGAGCTTCTGCCGACGGGCAAATCGGGGACCTACGGTGACCCAGACCACCATCCCTTCTGCATACTTATCGCTCTTGTCGCCCAACCGTATGGTGGCCGTCTTACGATGATTCCTGAGAACGTCGCCATACAGGTCGGAATAGAAGTTGAGCGCGAACATGAACACTTCGATTGTAGCAAACGCGGGGCGCCCCCCAAGGGGGCGGTAGGGCGTGGCGGTGCTGTGGGTCCTGCTCGGCCTGTACGTCGCGGTTATCCTCGTGGTGTCCTGGGTTTCCGTTCACCCGGTGCGGACGCCGCTGTTCCTGTCGCCGGGGGCGATGGGAGCGCCCCAACGCGACGTCGAGTTCAAGAGCGAAGACGGGATCACGATCCGCGCGTGGTGGATGGAACCGCCCGCTCGAGCGACCGCTGACGAACCGACCACCGTCGCCATCCTTCTGCACGGCTATTTGATGACCCGGTCCGAGCTGACACCGCTCGCCGCGACGCTGTGGAAGGAAGGTTGTGCGTGTCTGTTGCCCGACTTCAGAGCACACGGCCGCAGCGGCGGATCCAAGTGCGGCATCGGCTGGCTCGAGCGGAAGGACGCCGCGGCGGCGATCGCGTGGGTGCAGCAGGAGTGTCCGAGCGCCCGCATCGTCCTCATCGGCAGCAGCATGGGCGCGGCCGCGTCGTCGTTCGCAGCAGCCGAGGTCGGAGGCGTGCACGCCCTGGTGCTCGACTGTGGCTACTCCCGGCTCTCGTCGGCCGCTCTCGGCTGGTGGCGGTTTCTCGGCGGCCAGACCCTAGCGATCCTCTTCGCGCCGACCGTTCTCTTTGCCGCGCCTTTCGTCGGTGTCAACCCGTTCCGGATCGACGTTGCCAAAGCCCTTCGCAAGGCGAACGTCCCGACGCTTCTGATTCATGGCGCCAAGGATCGGCTCGCGCTTCCCAAGGAGGCCGAGCGGAACTTGGCCGCTTGCGGCGAAAAGGGTCGGCTCGTCTGGATGCCCGACTCGAACCACTCGGAGGGCCGATGGGTTCACCCCGACCTGTACGCGGCGTCCCTGCTCGCCTTCCTGCGCGAACAGGAGCTGATCTAGGCGAACGGGAAGGTCTGAACGGTCAAGATCGTCGGGCCGGCGGTGGTGGCCGCAGCGCGTACGAGTTCTACGCTCGCCGCTTGGAACGAACCCACCATGCCGACGCCCGCAACCCGGATCGCCCGGCCCAGGGCCGACCGATTGGACTCCGATTCCTGCTTGATCCGGCCGATTGGCACGTGCGCCTGAAGCGGACGCCCCTCGTGGCCATACACGATCGAACCGGCCACCTTGTCGAGCTCCCCTGCGAGTTGCTGCAGTGGCGCGACGTCGCCCGCCATCCCGATCCACAGGAACCGAGGCTGCAGGTTGTTCGGAGAGCCACCAAGCGTCTCGAGCGTGACCTGTGGCGCCGCGTATCGGCCGACGATCCCACCGACACTTGCCGACACCTGAGCGATCTGGGAGGGCGAGATCTCGCCAAGTGAGACCAAGGTCAACAGCAGTTCGTTCGCGGGAGTCCACCTCACCAAGTCCGCGCCAGCCTTCCGACGAATCGTGTTCTGGGCATCGACCAGGGCCGCCTGAAGCTCGGCAGGCATCCGAATGACCAGCGACGATCGGTTGAGCGCGTCCATTACGGAGAAACCCTACCGGAAACGCGGTCGATCGCCCCCGTCCAAGCGCGGGGACCCGTGGGATTCGACAAGCCGACACGCACCTTGACCTGTCGGTTCGGACCGATGAAGCGGGCCAGAGGCGCGGGGGCGGCGACGGTGTAAGTCGTGTCGCTTGAGACGATCGATCTCAGGTCGATCGACACCCACGATGAGCTAGCGAAGCTCCAAAGGGAAATCCGCGAGGCCCCTCCCGCAGTCGCCGACGCTTCGAGCGTCAAAGACAACGAGCTGGGAGCCGCCAGGGGCGACGTGCAGTCGAAGTCGAACTCGACCGGGCTTCGGCTGCGATCGAGGCTGTAATCCGGTGTCGCCGTCACCCGTCGGTCGTCGCTCAGATAGACGTCGGTCAGCACGCCGAAGGGCGAGAGCCCGGCGGCAACTGTGAACGCGTAGGGCACGAACTGGTCGACCGTCGGGTCGGCCACCGCGGTGAAGACGCCACGGCCGTAAGTGGACAGGACGAGCGTCGTCGCATCCTTCCACGTGATCTCCTCGATCGACACCGCACCCGGCCCATCCGAGTTCGGCGACCAAGTCGCACCGTTGTCAGAGGACGTGAAGAGCCCAAGATCGGTTCCCGCGTACAGCCAACCCGGTTTGATCGGGTGGATTGCCAACGCGTTGACAGACGCTGGAATCAGCCGGCCGGACGCAATGTCGCTCCACGAGAGCCCGCCATCGTTGGTCTCCCACACCGAGTCGTCGTGCCAACCCAGGAACGAGACGTACACGTGGTTGGCGTTCGTCGGATCGATGCATATGCGCGACACCCAGCGGTCGGGAAGGGCGCCGTTCGTGTCGACTCGTGTCCAGGTCGGGTTCGTAGCGGTTCCGTCGGTCGACTTGTAGACGTCTCCGTTGTTGTGGCCGACCCAGATCACATCCGAGTTGCCTTTGGCGACGGTGACGGTGGAGAGGTTGTACGGAGGATTCGACGCGAAGTGCGCGTTTCCACCCCCGACGCCGCCTCCTCCTCCCCTTCGCGGCGGCGCGATGCTCTGCTTGATGATGAACCAGTCGGGCGCACCGGCCTTGACGTTGTTGCTTCGCCACAGACGCTCGGTGCAGACCAGCATGCGGTTGGAGTTGTTCGGGTCCAGCGCGAGGTAGTTCTCGAAGTTGCACCGCAGTTCGTTATCGGCGTCTTGAATCGGGTTCGCGGTGTTGTAGATGTAGGAAGTGGCGGAACCGCCGTTGGTGCTCCGGAAGTGGAGCGCATAGTAGATCGTGCCGTAGAAGAAGTTCTGGTCGATCGGATCGGTCGCGGTGTAGCCGCCGTCGCCGCCAGCTGATTGGGTCCACGTGGTCGTGCCGGTAAAGAGCCGCGTGCCGTTGTCTTGGGTTCCGCCCATCACGCGACCCGACACCGGGTTCATCGACGCCCCGTAGAACTGGGTGATTCCCATGTTGCCGATAAACGCCACGTTCGTGTTCGATCCGGCAGGATCGTTGATGCGATAGAGTCCGCCGTCCGTCCCGACATAGACGATCTTGTTCGTCGAGCCGTCGTACTGCGGGTGGGTGACGAACGCGTGGATGTCGGCGTGAACACTCGAGAACACTTGACCAGACCGGGTGGCGCCTCCATCGGTCGAGCGGTAGAGGTACACCCCGCCATAGATGATGTTGTTCGCGTTTGTCGGGTTGACCCACAGCGCATTGTTGTAGGCCTCGTAGGTCGAGATCGCCGACGCAGCCTTCAGCGTGAAGGTCGCGCCACCGTTGGTCGACGTCCAGATTCGGATCGAGCCAGCCTCACCTACCGACGCGTACACGGTGTTTGGCGAGCTGGGCGCATAGGAGACTTCTGTCCGATGGCCGGCGATACTTGGCGAGTGGAGCCAGGTGAGACCTCCGTCGATCGACCGATACACCCCATTCTGGTGAACCCCTGCGATGACATTGTTCGCATTGGTGGGATCGAAGTCGACGTCGTAGGCCCATTCGTTGGCAAGCGTCTTCGTCCAGGTGTTGCCGCCGTTGGTCGAGCGCCAGATCCCAGTCGACGTCGCTGCCAGTATCGTCGACGGGCTGCCCGGCATGAGCACGATCCGGTTGACGAAGTAGAAGTCCTGACCGTTGGTCTGAGGGCTTTGGGTCCAGTTGAGCCCCCCATCGGTCGACTTGAAGACCCCGGCGCCCCGGATGCACGCGGTGTTCGTCGTCCCCTCTTCGGTCTCGAAGAAGCCCTCGCCGGTACCAGCGTAAAGGATGTTGGGGTTGCTGGGGTCGATCGCCATCGAGCTGACCGCCAAGCCGGGTAGGAAGTCATCCATCGGGGCCCAGGTGGTGCCTCCGTTCGTGGTCTTCCAGATACCTCCGCTCGTCGAGCCGATCCACATCGTGGTGGGCGTCGTCGGGTGGATCACGATCGCGCGGATACGGCCACCGACGTTCATCGGGCCGAGGAACGTCCACGACATCGGGGTAATGCCTGCACGCATCCCAAGGCGGGCTCGCTTCATCTCATCGAGGGCCGCTTTCGCATTCATCCAGGCGTTGTCGGGCACGGTTCCGTCGGGATCCAATCGGCGCTGGTAGCGGAACATCGCATTCGCGAGAGGACGGTCGTAGCCGATCTTCGGATCTGGCCGATTCTGAGACCGTTGCGGAGCCGTCAAAGAGACGATCCCGAGCCCCGCCGCGAAACACGCAGCGCACACCACTCCCACGAAACCCTTCACACCTTCACTTTACAGCAGGTTTCGTGCCGTGCTGCCCGTAAATTCACCGGGCTTTGGCTGCCCTGGGTTAGGTTCCGAAGATGACCGCGGCCAGGAAGTAGTTGGCGACGTACACGAGGATCATCGAGATCACCACCGTATTCGTAGTGGCCCGGCCAACGCCGACCGCGCCCTCGGTCGTCCTCATGCCCTGCTGACACGCAACGATGACGGTAATCGCCCCGAAAAACGGCGTCTTCATCAAACCTCCGGTGAAATCGTGGAGGTTCGCGAACTGTTGAATCGACTGGAGGAACACCTGGCTCGGGATCCCCGTCGCGACTGCGACCGACCACCCTCCCACAAGCCCCGCGTAGATCCCAAGCGTCCCCAAAATGGGGAGCATGACGATGCAGGCCAGCATCCGAGGAATCACGAGGTAGTTCGTAGGATGGACGCTCAACATGCGGAGGGCGTCGACCTGCTCCGTCACCGCCATGCTGCCGATCTGAGCCGCCATCGCCGATCCGCAGCGGGCGGCGACCATGATTCCGGCCAGAACCGGTCCGATCTCTCGGCAAACCGCCAGCGCCACCGTTCCGCCGACAAAGGCCGAAGCCCCGTACTTGGACAGGAACTGGGTGCTGTAGAGGGCGAGCACCGCGCCTGAGAAGAAGTTCGTCAGCACGACGATCGGGATCGACGCGACCCCGACGAAGGCCATCTGGTTGAACGTCTCGCCGACCTCGTAGGGCCTCCGGAAGATCCGATGGCTGACGTCGGCGATGATGATGACGATCTCACCCACGAAGGTGAGGAACGCGTGGGCAGGACTGAGGATCGACCGGACCGTCATCGCTTCGGTGGACGATACCTCGTAAGGTTTGAACGAAGGGGGCCCGCCGTCCTTCTGGGTGGCGGGCCCTCGACAAACGTTGGAGCTTATCGCTTGACGAACTGGAAGCCGCGGCGGGCCTTCTTGCGTCCGTACTTTTTCGACTCCTTGACGCGGGCGTCTCGAGTCAGGAAGCCCTCGACCTTCAGCCCCTTGCGGAACTCGGAGTCGAGCTCGAGCAAGGCACGCGAGATGCCAAGGCGAAGGGCGCCGGCTTGGCCCGAGATGCCACCACCGCGGGTCGTCGCCCGGACGTCGTAGCGGCCCTCGATGTTGAGAGCCACGAACGGGCTGTTCACAAGAATCTCGAGAACGGGTCGGCCGAGATATTCCTTGTGATCTCGCCCGTTCACGATGATCTTGCCATCGCCGGGGGTGAGCCAGACGCGTGCGATCGCTCGCTTGCGTCGTCCAGTGCCGTAATAGGTTTCCGTCGCCATGTTGCCTTACTTGTCCTTCGTCACGGTGAGCGCCACCGGATTCTGAGCCGCGTGCGGGTGCTCGGCACCCGCGTAAACCTTGAGTTTCTTGAACATCGCTTTGCCGAGCTTGGTCTTCGGCATCATGCCCCAAACCGCCTTCTCAACGAGCTTCTCCGGAGTCGACTCGAGCATTTCGCCGCGTGAGACGTTGCGCAGACCGCCCGGCCAGCCTGTGTGCCAGTAGATCAGCTCTTCGCTCTTCTTCCCGGTCAACACCGCTTTCTCGGCGTTCACGATCACGACGAAGTCTCCGCAGTCCGCATTGTAAGCGAACTGAGGCTTGCCCTTGCCGCGAAGGACCTGGCTCACCTGGGCGGCCAAGCGGCCGACCGGGATGCCCGATGCGTCGACCACGTACCACTTCTGGTCGATGCTCCCTGCCTTAACTGTCGTCGTTCTGTTCATTGTCGTTCTCTGTCTGTCAAATCAATCTGTCACGATGCCGTCTTGTCCTTTCTCGCGGTTGTCGCGGGGCCATCTCCCATAGCGAATCCGCATCAGCGTCAGCCCGCAAGCGGGCAAGACCACCGGGCCATGGACTCGATCTCGCCGAAGCGGATCGAGCAGCGCCTCAACCGTTTCGGTCGCCCGATTCCCGATGCCGATTTCGTAAAGGCAGCCAGCCATCCTCCGCATCATCCCTCTCAGAAAGGCGGTTCCGACCACGTCGATGTCGACCCGATCTCGCCTCGCCCAAACGGACACGGAGCGGAGTGTGCGGACCGTGTTCTCGACATACGGGTCGAGTTCCTCGGTGAACGCGCGAAAATCGTGCTCTCCCACCAGAAGTCCTGCCCCGACACGCATGGCGTCGACGTCCAAGTCCCGGCGTTGTCCGTAAGCCGATCGCAGCAGGAACGGATCATCGTCCCTTCGAGCGATCGCATAGCGATAGTGTCGATCGTCTGCGCAGAATCTGCTGTGAAACCCTGAGCTGGCCACGCTCGCCTCCCGAATCCGGAGATCCGGTGGCAACACGCGATTGAGTGCCCGAGCCCACCGTTCGATGGGAATCGCCACCTCGGTATCGAAGTGGGCGACCTGCCCTCTCGCGTGGGCGCCGCTATCCGTTCGGCTTGCCCCTACGATCTCGCATTCTTCGCCCGAGACCTGGCGCACGGCATCTTTCAATGTTCCCTGAACGGTTCTCCGTCCAGGTTGTGCGGCCCAGCCGCAGAAATCGGTTCCGTCGTATGCGACGGTGAGTCTAATCCGTCTAGTCAACCAACTCGAGCACACAGGTTTGGGCTCCGTCGCCTCGCCGTGTGCCAGTCTTGATGAGCCGGGTGTACCCTCCGTTGCGGCCCTTGTAGCGGGGAGCGACGTTGTCGAACAAGTGCTTGACGAGGTCTTCCCCGTTGATCATGCTCGTTCGCTGCCGAATCGCCAACTTCTCGGCATCCGTCTTGCCCGCAAGCACCTTCGGGTTCATCGGAGTGCTCGACGAATGTCCGACGAGGACGCCGCGGACCTTGCGGCGCGACGCGAGAGAATCCTCCCGGCCGATCGTGATCAGCTTCTCCACGATGCGCTGGACTTCCTTGGCGCGGCCCATCGTCGTCCGCACGTAGCCGTGCCGGATGAACTGGCGTGCCAGGTTCGTCAGCAAGGCCTTGCGTTGGTCGCTAGGAAGGCCCAGTTTGCGTCGATCAACAAGGTGTCTCATGGCGTTTCTTAGAAATCGTCGTCTTCGTCGTCGAGCAGGTCGATCGCGGCGCGATAGCCACCCTTCGGCGGCCGGAGCTCGAGGCCGTGCTCCTGCAGCTTCTCGCGAACTTCGACCAACGACTTCTTGCCGAAGCCGCGGATGCTCGTGAGATCGGATTCGCTGGCGGTCGCGAGGGCGCGCAGGGTCAGAAGGCCGGCTCTGCGAAGACAGTTGAAGGTGCGTTGCGAGAACTCGAGCTCCTCGATCCGCATCTCGGGGATGTTGGCGAGCTCGGGCGAGACCTCGTCCTCCATGAAGCTTTCGTCGAACCCGGCCTCGCCGAGGTCGAAGAACATCTTGAAGAACTTGTCGAGAATGTGAGAAGCCTGCGAGACCGCGTCGTTCGGAGCGACCGAACCGTTCGTCCAGACTTCGAGGACGAGCCGCTCGTAGTCGGTGCGCATGCCGACGCGCGTCGCCTCGACCGTGTAGTTCACCTTCTTGACCGGCGTGTACTGGGCGCCGACCGGGATCACACCGATCATGCCGCGGTACTTCTCTTGCTTCTCAGGCAGAACGTATCCGTTGCCCCAGCCGACGAACAGCTCCATGGAGAGGCTACCCTTGGCGTCGCCGATCTCGGCGATGTAGGCCTCGGGATTGACGACGCGCACGCCGTCCGGCGACTCGACGTCGGCACCGGTGACCCGGCCCGCACCCTTCACGTCGATCCGCAGAATCGAATCTTCGGCGGGAAGGCCCTCGGTGGTGTCGATCCGAATCGCCAAATCCTTCAGATTC
>WBZR01002070.1_pt2 | contig 16052 bp, 11 predicted proteins | sample 5204231 | NCBI WGS metagenome assembly WBZR01 (sample SAMN12412403, study PRJNA552823) | activated sludge metagenome | isolation source: activated sludge from anammox sidestream of wastewater treatment plant... | place: USA: Virginia | collected 2017-08 | reverse complement strand
CTGTAGACGTTTCCAAGCCCGTTGTGGGGATAAGCGTACTTCGGGTCGAGTTCGATGGCGCGCGAGTAAGCGGCGATGGCCTCATCATAACGGCTCTGGTGGCGGTAGACGTTTCCAAGCCTGTTGTAGGGATAAGCGAACTTCGGGCCGAGTTCGATGGCGCGCGAGTAAGCGGCGATGGCCTGGTCGAAGTTCTTTGCAAGCCAAAATGTTACTCCCAGGTTGTACCATGCACCGCCGTTCTCGGGCAGCCACGCCACTACCTTCGTCAAAATGCGCTCCGCCTCGGGCGAATAGACCTCACGCCGGCCATCAGGCCAGATGAACTTCGGGGCCAGGTCACTCATCGAATTCGCCAACAGATATTTCAGTTTTTCGCCGTCGGACGGCAAAGCTCCCTCAGCGCGTTCATAGCTTGCCAGAGCATCGTCGCGCTTCTCGCGCAGGTGAAACGCCGATCCGCGGCGCCAATCCAGAATCGCTCTGCGTTCCATCTCACGCTCATCTTCGTCGCCTTCTTTTAACCATCCCAGCTTCGCCAGCCGGTCGAGTTCATCGAGCATCGAGGCCAGGTCCTGCGGCTCGGCTCCCGGACTTACGCCTTCAGCGAGCAGCCGCAGCCGCTTCTCTCCGCTGCGACTCAACTGGTTCTTCCAGTCTTCGGCGACATCGAGCAATCCTTCACGTAAATCGCCGCTGTAAGCCAGGCTCTCGACGAAACGCGGCGTGAACCAGCGCCAGGCTTCGCTCTCGTCCAGCCAGAAGAGATGGTCGGTGAGGGCGATAGCCGTCTGAGTCCAGTCCTCGTCGTCGCAGCGGTCTTCGGGACGCGGCAGGTCAACTGCCAATTTGAGCAATCGGGCGCGCAGCGTTTCGACCGCGCTTCGGTTCAGCGATTGCGCCCACTCTTCGTCGCGCGAGCGTTTCAATCGTTCGCGGAAAAAGAGCGCGGGCGCGTCGTGCAGCCGGTTTTCGTCCAGGTGAATCGAGGCGTAATTGCGCTCCAGTTCGGCCAGCCGCGCGTCCAGATCGAAAGGCCGGTCATCGCCGGGGCGCAGCATAGCGCGCAACCGTTCGCGGTCGCCTTGCGCCAGGGCCAGCGCGAAGAGCGCGCGCCGGTCGGCTTCGTTGTTGACCACGTGCAGCAGGTAACGTTCGGTCATTCGCGTGACGATCTGTTTAGTAGGCGTGGCGTCGTTGATGTCGCCGACAATCTCTTCAATCGGCAGACCGCGCTGTCGCAATTCGGCGGCTTCGCGGATGGCCAGCGGGATGCCGCGAGTAGCGCGGCTGATCGCTTCGGCCTCGGCTTCGTCGAGCGGATGGCCGGGCGCTTCCGAGGCAAAATAGGTTCGCACGTCGCCGAGCGCCAGTTGCGGCATGTTGTAAGCCAGCAACCTGCTGGGCCATTCCTCCCTGTAGCCTCTGAAATATTCCAGGCCGAAAGCGCGGCTGTCGAGCAGATTGTTTCGCCCGCAAACAACCCACAGCACGCGCGGCCCCGCGTGGCGCATCACCGAGCGCATCCAGATGTCGGCGCGGTCAACGATCTCGTAAGTGTCGAGCGTAACGATCAGAGGTTTGCCCGACAATACCAGACCGTCATCGGTCAATCGTTTCAATCCATCGGCCAATGCGCGCGCCAGTTGCTCGTGCGGGTTGAGGAAGATGTCGAACTGTTCCGGCTTCAATCGAGCGCGCAACCGCGTGTTGAGCGCGTTGATGATGTTGTGGGCCTGATCCTGCGCGACTTTGATTCCGAGTTCGGAGAGAGCCTTGACGGCCTTCTCGCCCTTTTCGCCTATGATGGGCGCGCTCTGGCGGGCGAGTTTGGCCAACACTGCCGCGCCGAGGCCGCGCAGTTCCGACAACGAATCGCGCTCGCCGGCGCTCGCCATCGCTTCGGCGGCTTTCTTTTCGGCCTCACCGCGCAGCTTGACGGCCTCCTGGTATTTGTTGAAATGCCGTTTCCAGTCTTGCGGGATGGCGGCGTGAAAGGCGTCGAAGGCGGCTTCGGGAGCTACGTGCTCGCGGTCGGATTGCAGAGCGACGTGGCGGCGGCGCGATTCTTCCCAATCAATCCACAGCGACTCGAACGCTCCCGCGAACGGCTCTTCGCTGTTTGCGATGTCGCGGAAGCGCGAAGCGAGCGTCGTTTTTCCCATCCCGCCGTCGCCGTAAAGCAACACGACCCAGGGCAGCTTTTCGTCAGATGTGTTCAACATTTCGCCGAGAACATTCCGGAACTGTTTCTGCTCCTCGACTCGGCCAAGAAAGATGTGTTTGTTGACGTAGATCAGATTGCTCAGATCAGGCTTCGGATTTGATTGGCTGCGCTTCGCCATTTCCCGCGCTCCGTAGTTATTGATTGCCTGTTCACTCGGAAGATACTGCGCCCGAGGGTGAATGCTGAAAGTGAGCGGACGCGGCGAGTGTAGCAGAAGACGGCCCCTCGCAACAATTTTTCACCCAATGTTCAGGCGACGATAGCCGTCGTCTTATCGCGCTTTCCTGCGTTTCTGTTTCCTGCCTGTGGTGGCCGCTTCTTTCTCGATCGTGACGAGCGACGGCTTGAGAGGAGGGAAGTTCACCCGATCGTAGATGTCCGCAAGCTTCAGCCTGCAATTGATCGAAGCGATGAAAATCTCGGCCTTCAACTCGGTTTCAATCGTGAAGAGCCATTGGCGCTTGCCTTTCTGACGGACGAAGTGTTCGACGGCGGGGCTGTTCTGCGAGATCAGGATGTAATCGGAGAGCGATTTTATGTTTTGGTAGCGGGTGAGTTTCTGGCTTCGGTCGTGATCTTCAGTGCTGGGCGAAAGAACCTCGATGATGACTTTGGGATTGAGAATAACGTCTTTGTGCTTGTCGTGAAAAATCGGCTGGCCGCAGACGATGGTCAGGTCGGGATAAGAGAACAAATCCATCAGGTCTGTCCTGATCTTCTGATCGGACGTGTAGCCAATGCATTCCGTTCCTCTGATTTGCATGCCGATTGCGACATTCGTGTTGAAGCAAATTTGATTGTGCAGTGGACTGCCGCCGGCCATCGCATAAATCTGTCCGTCCAGATACTCGTGCTTCGTTTTGGCGGCGCGCTCGAAAGCCAGATATTCTTCGGGCGTGTAGTAATGAACTTTTTGCGGCAGGGCCATAAGCGTTATCTCGATCTTCGGAAGTGATCAATCGCGTGGCATCTTAATCAAGGTTGATCAATTTGTCATCGGCGAGCGGGGTTTCGGCGCCGCCGCGCTAGCTTCAACCGCATCGCTGTGGCAAGATCGAAGCCGTGAAGCAAGATGTAGCGCCTGATCACCCGGATATAATTCTCCCCGAAGATACCAGCGAACCCGCATTCGGCGGGACTTTTCGCGCGCTCCGCCATCACAACTATCGCCTCATCTGGATCGGCTTTTTCCTTTCAAACATCGGAACGTGGATGCAGACGGTCGCGCAGGGCTGGCTGGTGCGCGACTTGACGGCTTCAACCGCGCTGATCGGATTTGTTTCCTTCGCCAGTTCGTTCCCCCAGGTCGCGTTCTCGCTTTTCGGCGGCGCCTCCGCCGACATGTTCAACCGGCGCAAATTGCTGATCGGCACGCAGACGGTTCATCTGTTCAACGCTGCGGCGCTGGGCGCGCTGGTTCTGGCGCGCGATTGGATTAAGTGGGAAGGGTTGTCGCTCTGGCACGTCATCGCCTTCACGTTCGCCAGCGGAGTCTCGTCCACGCTGGCCACGCCGGCGTTTCAGGCGCTGACGCTCGATCTGGTCGGACGCGAAGATTTGCCGAGCGCGGTCGCCATGAACTCAGCCCAATTCAACCTGTCGCGAATAATCGGGCCGACCATCGGCGGATTGCTGTTCGGCGTCATCGGCATCGCGGGATGTTATTTTTTGAACAGCGCAAGTTTTCTGGCGGTGATCGCGGCGCTGTGGATGTTGCGGCTTCCGCCGTGGAGCGCGCCTGAAGACCGCAACGCGCGCGAGATGTGGCGGCAGACCATCGCCGGAATTCGTTACGTGCGCAAGCGTCCGCGCGTTCAGGCGCTGCTCGGCATCGCCACGGTGATGAGCGTTTGTGGATTGCCTTATCTGATCTTCCTGCCGGTCTTCGCGCGCGACGTTTTGAATCAGGAGGCGCGCGGGCTGGCGCAGATGTGGGCGGCGACCGGAGCGGGAGCTTTGATGAGCGCGTTGTTGATGGCTTACAACCTGAGCAATTCGCGGCGCCGGGGGCGGTTGCTGCTGATTGCGAACATTTTCTTCGGATTGGCGGTGGTGGCGTTTGGAGTGTCGCGCAACTTCGCGCTCTCGTGCCTGTGTCTGGCGCTGGTTGGCGGCGGGATGGTCAGCGTCACGACTACCGTCAACACGCTGTTGCAGACTTTGGTGCGAGACCAGATGCGCGGGCGTGTGATGAGCATGTACGCGCTGGCCTTCGTCGGATTGCCGCCGGTCGGAGGTCTGTTGATTGGGGTGTTGGCGGATTTGATCGGATGGCGATGGGGACATCACGGGATGCAGTGGGCGATGGCGGCGGGAGGCGCGATTATCGCGCTGTTCGCGATCGGCGTGATGGCGCTTGTGCCGAGGGTGAAGGAACTGGAATGAGCTTTACTGTTGATCTTCCGGGTTTGATTGCTCTCGCGCCCATTCGCGCACTCGGCGCAGCCAGGCGGTACTCTTCATTTGCGCGCTCTCTTCCAGAAACTGCGTCGCCATTTCGCTGGTCAACGGCGGAAAGGCTGGACTGTGTTCAACCTCGACATAACTGTCGCCCTCCAGTTTGTGGAATGAAACTCCGTTCTGGTCGCATCGCCAGACTTCCGAGACGCCAACGCCGGCGAAGATGGGAAATTTGTTGAGCGAGTCGCTTGTAATATCAACTTCAATGACGAGGTCCGGCGCTGGATCAATCGTCAGATCAATCGAATCTTTGCCGAAGATCGCTTCGGCGTTCTGAATGTAAAAGCATGAATCCGGCTCGAAGCCCTTCAACAGGTCGTCGCGTTTGAAAGTTGTTGAACCAAGCCGCTCAATGTCTATGCTCATCTCCCCGGCTACGATTTCGATCAACAAGGCGAGTGTGCGATTGGGCCTTTCGTCTTTGGCTGACGGCATTTTGATCTCCAGCATTCCGTTGTCGTAAGAGAAGCGGATGCCGGTTGAATCCGGGTGTTCCGCGAGCAGGCGCTCGTAAGTCTCCCAACTGACGTTGGGCAAAACCACCAAACGTTCATTTGTTTCCGACCTGATTATTGTTTTCTGCGGCGCGACCATAACTTGATCCTCATTCTTTGACTTGACTGACGAGATACATTTTATCTCCCCCCGTCAATTCCGATAACCTCGCCCGTGATAAAGCCTGCTTCGTCCGAAGCCAGGAACGCAACCAATTCGGCCACCTCTTCCGGCGAGCCTGCGCGTCCGAGCGGCGTGGCGCTGATGACTTCCTGCAAACGGTCGGGACGCGAGAACTGGTCGTGAAACGGCGTCAGGATGATGCCGGGCGCGACGGAGTTGACCGTGACGTTGTACTGGCCGAGTTCGTTTGCCAGGCCTTTGGTCAGCGTGTTGACCGCCGCTTTGGCCGCCGCGTAAGGCAGCGATCCGCCGCGCCCGCCGACCTGCGCCGCCAGCGACGAGATGTTGATGATGCGTCCGGCGCGCTGCTCTTTCATATACGGGATCACCGTCTGCGAGCATAGAAAGACGCTTTTCAAATTAACATCCATCACGGCGTCCCAGACCTCGTCGGCGCAATCCTCGAAGCGCATCAGCTTGACGATGCTGCCGGCGTTGTTGACCAGAATGTCCACGCGTCCGAAGTTGTCCAGCGCGTCTACGACCATCTGCGAGACCTGGACGCGCTTGGTGACATCGGCGCGAACCATCAGCGCGTTGCGGCGCATCGCCTGAATGTCGGCTACAGTTTCAGCCGCGCCCTGCTCATTTTTGAAATAATTGACGACGACCGCCGCGCCGTTACGCGCCAGAGCGATAGCCGATGCGCGCCCGATGCCGGAACCGGCGCCAGTGACGATTGCGACTTTTCCACGAAGATCGAATTGAGATGCCATATCGGTGGTAGTTGGTGGTTGGTTGGTGGTTGGTGGTTGGTGGTTAGTGGTTGGTGAGTTATCAAGTACCAACTACCAATCACCAACCACCAACCACTATTCGTAATATTTCCGTCCCTTCAATTTTTCAGGCAGGCAGACCATGTCTGCTTTGCCTTCTTCGTAATCGTGAGCGTATTTGTAATCTTTGCCGTAGCCGAGGCCTTTCATCAAACCTGTGGGCGCGTTTCGCAAATGCAGCGGCACAGGTTCGCTTTGCGTCGCGCGGGCGTCTTCGGATGCGGCCTCGTAGGCCAGAATGATTTTGTTCGATTTCGGCGCGCGCGCCAGATAGACCGCCGCTTCAGCCAGAGTCAATCGCGCTTCGGGGAATCCGATCAAGTGCGTAGCCTGCGCGGCTGCCGCCGCGATGACCAACGCCTGCGGGTCGGCCAGGCCGATGTCTTCGGCGGCGTGGTGGATGATGCGGCGGGCGATGTACATCGGGTCTTCGCCGGCTTCGATCATCCGCGCCAGCCAGTAAAGCGTCGCGTCGGCGTCGGAGTTGCGGATTGATTTGATGAACGCCGAGATCAGATTGTAATGCTGTTCGCCAGTCTTGTCGTAAAGCGCGGATGCGCGCTGCAAGGCTTCGCTCAGGTCATCATCGCTGATGACGCGCTGATCTTCCTGATCAGGCGGTTTGGCGTTGAGAGCCGCGAGTTCGAGCGTGTTTAAAGCCGTCCGCGCGTCACCGCCCGTGTGGGCCGCAAGCCGTCGCAACTGATCTTCGCTGATTGAAACGTTCAATTTGCCGAGGCCGCGTTCGGTGTCGCTGACGGCTTCAGCGAGGATTCTGACGATCTCGTCTTCGGTCAGTTGGTTCAGGACGAAGACCTTGACGCGCGAAAGCAGCGCCGAGTTGATCTCGAACGACGGGTTTTCGGTCGTCGCGCCGATCAGGCTGATCGTGCCGTTTTCGACGTAAGGCAGAAAGGCGTCCTGCTGCGCGCGATTGAACCTGTGGATTTCATCAATGAAGAGAACCGTGCGGCGGCCAAGACGGGACCTGACCTCGGCGGCCTCACTCATCACCTGCCGAATCTCCTTGATGCCCGAAGTGACCGCGCTGAACGGGACGAACTCAGATGAAGTTCGATTGGCGATGACTCGCGCGAGCGTGGTCTTGCCGGAGCCGGGCGGCCCCCAGAAGACCAGCGAGGTCAGGCGGTCTTCTTCGATCAAACGGCGCAATATCCTGCCGGGCGCGAGCAGATGATCCTGTCCGACGAACTCATCGAGCGTGCGCGGGCGCATCCGTTCGGCAAGCGGCGCCGATGACGGATCGCTATCGAACAGTTTGCGTGATTTTGCAGGACGCTCTTCCATTTCAGGAAAGAGACTCGATGATTTTTCGCTCGTCGGCATGGGCGCAGCATAGCACGTTTGGTGGTTGAGATAGCAGAGAGCAGGCAAGTAGTTCCTTCGCCGATATGCCTGAGCGCAACACGCCAAAATCTCAAAAATGGGCCTTCATAGGCTCAAAATGGGCAAAAATGTCAAGCAAATGGCATTGTTCTAAATCCAGGACAAATTCTTCAGGCGCGTTTGACGGGGGGCTGGCCAAGTACCTAGCATGCGGGCGACACCTGAACTGCTCCGAGTTTTAGGCCGGTTTACGAGAAAATTTAGAATTTTTGGCGCGTGGGGCCAAAGGAAAGAGGTATACCTTTATGTCGCCAGGCGAGATTTCGTTAAGGACTCATTTTGCCGAAGCGTTCCGCCAAATCGCCAAGCGGGCGGAAACGCCGGACATTCACGTGACTTTTTACCCGTTCGCGGGACTCAACCATACAATTCGCATCCGCAAACAGCGCGTTTACGTGCGCATTTCAGACATCATGCGCGACGCTCCTCCCTCGGTGCATCGCGCGTTAGCGTTCATACTCGTAGCAAAACTCTATAACAAACGCGTCACGGCTGAGCATCAGTCCCTTTATCGCCAGTACGCTTATCATCCCCAGGTGCAGCGCGCGACCGATCTCGCCCGGCAACAGCGTGGCCGCAAGGTGCTGACCAGCGCCATCGGCAGAACCTACAATCTGGATAAACTCTTCGCACGGCTCAACCGGCGCTATTTCAACAACGAATTGCCGAAACCAGTCCTGAGCTGGAGCGCCCGGCGCACCAAGCGTATTCTTGGCCATCACGATTATGTCCACGAGACGATAGTTATTAGCCGCTCCCTTGATAGTTCCACTGCGCCGGAATTCCTGGTCGAATTCGTGCTCTATCACGAAATGCTTCATATGAAACATCGCCCGCGCACCATCAACGGACGCCGCGTCTATCACACAGCGGCTTTCCGCGCGGACGAACGCCGGTTCGAGCGCTACGATCAGGCGATGGATGAGTTGGAGAAGATGACGAACAGAAGGTGAGGGGATGGGGAGTGGGGAGTGGGGAGTGGGGAGCGGGGAATGATTCTTTCCCCATTCCCCATTCCCTACTCCCCACTCCCAGAACATGCACATCGGAATAGACGCCCACGCCATCGGCGCGCGGCAGGGCGGAAACGAAACCTACATCAGGAACCTGATTAAATCCTTAGCCGGGATTGACGGCGAGAACCGTTACACCATCTATCTGGCCAATGCGCGCGCCGCTGATCAATGGCGCGACGAATTCACGAATCAATATAAAAATTTCAGTGTGAGATTATTGCCGCCGCCTACGCCGCTGGTGCGCGTGCCGGTCTTTCTCGCTTACGAATTATTCAGGCGTCCGGTTGACGTGCTGCACGTGCAATACACCGCGCCGCCGTTCTGCCGCGTTCCGGTAGTGGCGACGATTCACGACCTGGCGTTCGAGCGCATGCCGGAGACATTCACCCGCCGGGGAAGTTTTCAGTTGAAACTGACGGTGAGGCGGACAGCGAGGAAAGCCGCCCGCATTGCGACGGTTTCGGAATACTCGCGGCGGGATTTGCTCGACATCTACAAACTCCCGACGGAAAAAGTCGTGGTCACGTACAACGGCATTGAATCGCATTTCCGTCCGCAAGAGGCGTCGTCGAATGAAGCCGAAGAGATTCGCGGACGTTTCGGCATCTCGCGCGATTTCCTGCTGGCCGTCGGCAGTTTGCAGCCGCGAAAGAACCTGGTTCGTTTGATCCGAGCTTACGCGAAGCTGCGAAGCGAGCGCGCAGACTTCACTCCTCAACTGGTGATTGTGGGGCGCAAATTGTGGCTGACGCACGAAATCTTCGACGAGGTGAAGCGGCAGCGCTGGGCCGATGACCTGATCCTGACCGGTTACGTCGCCGATGAAGATTTGCCGGCGCTCTACCGCGCGGCCCGCGCGTTTGTGTATCCTTCGCTCTTCGAGGGGTTCGGACTGCCGCCGCTCGAAGCGATGGCTTGCGGGACGCCGGTTGTGACCAGCGATGTTTCCAGCTTGCCCGAAATTGCGGGCGACGCGGCTCTGTTGATTGATCCGAACGACGAGCAGGCGCTGGCGAATGCTTTGATTGAAATCATGAACAACGAACGGCTGCGCGCGGAATTGCGCGAGAAGGGAATCGCGCAGGCAGGGAAATTCACCTGGCGCGACACGGCGGAGAAGACTCTGAGGCTTTACCAGGAGGCATATGCCATATGCCATATGCCATATTAAATATGAAATATGGCATATGGCGTATGGCCGGTTTTGAATCTCAAATCTCAAAACTCGGATCCACAATCCCCGCTCTGCGACCTCTGCGGCTCGGCGGACTCCGATCTTGTTCTCACCACACCCCGATTGGATGGCCCGCTCGCGCGCTGCCGCGATTGCGGCCTCTTTTACGTTGTTCTTCCTGAGAGAAAATCGGTTGAAAAAGAATTTCGGCGAACGCCGGATCAAAGCAGCAGCAAGCAGGCCGCGTCGGAGATGGTTCGGCTGGCGGAGCGCGCAAGCGAGCTTGCGCTGATTGATCCTGAGGTTGAAGCGGGAGAACGGCCCTGGCGGGAACTGACCGCGCGCGAGCGGCTGGACGACCTCAAACGTTTCGTCACGAGCGGGCGCTTTCTGGAGATCGGTTGCTCGACGGGCGAGATGCTCATTGCGGCGAACTCGTCCTTTGCGGCGATGGGCGTCGAAGCCGACGAGAGAAACAGCCGCGCGGCGCGCGCGCGCGGCCTCGATGTTTTCGCCGGTACGCTCAGTGACGCGCGGTTCCCGGATAGTCACTTCGACGCCGCCGCGATGTATCACGTTATCGAGCACGTACCAAGCCCGCGCGAAGAGTTACGCGAACTTCACCGCATCATCAAGCCGGGCGGGTGGCTGATTCTCGAAACGCCGAACATTGCGACCATCTGGTTTCGATTGCTTGGCGCGCGATGGCGTCAAATCATCCCCGATCACATCTTCTTCTTCACACCGCAAACGATCACGAAGCTATGTGAAGAGAGCGGGTTTGAACTGCGCGAACTTCGCAGCGTGGGCAAGGCGATGAGCGTGCGGTTGTTCATTAACCGGCTCAGCCGTTATCACCGCCCGGCTGCGAAACTGCTCGAAGCGGCCAGCGACCGTCTGAACCTGAGCGACCGCACGATCCGCCTCAAATTGGGCGACGTGATGCGGTTGTACGCCAGGCGGCTTTGAACCGAAATCACTGCCCGGATGCGGACGCGGTTATCGCTTTCGAGTTGCGAATCCTGGCCAATGATTGAGCCGGAAGGTCCACGATTGGCCCGACCGTGGCGGCCTCCCACCTGAGATTGAATTTCTCCATCTGCATCCGGCCCTGCTTTTCGACCGCGCGCGCAAAGATCAACTCCGCCTGTCTGGTCGAACCTTGAGAGGCGGTGGCGGCGGGAGTCAGACGAGTTTGCGCGATGTAAGTTTGCCGTTCAGGCAGATTCAATTCGCGGCGGATGCGGTTGATCAACGCTTCGCATTCGCCCAGTCCCTGCGGGTCGCCAGCCGCATCGCGCAGTCCGAGCGCGGCGTGACCGAGTTCGTGCAGGATCACGAAGCCCAGGTCGAACGCCGTCAGCGCCTGTTTGTCGCCGCGCAATTTCGACAGGTCGCTGAAATCAATCTCCAAAGGAAAAACGTCAATTTTTTTCCCCGACGAGAAATGTTGATAAGCGATCGGCGTCGCCAGTCTGGCGAACGCGACGAGAGATGAATAAGGGTGGGATTCCAGGTCTACGGCGTGCGGCATTTTGATCGCCGCTTCGAGCAGCGCGCGCGCAGTGGCCGACCCGCCTGAGAATTTCGTCCGGTCGCCGAGCGTCAGAAAGCCGTTTTCATCGAAACGCATTTCCAGGAAGCCCGCTTTGCCGCGCAACCCTGCGAGCACGGCGTCCAACTGCTTCGCGTTGAGCGCGCGTTCGTTTGGGCTGTTTCTTAATCCGCCGCGATAACGAAACGGCTCGCCCGGCGCCGCGAGCATCGAAGGTAAGAGCGCGCAGAGCGCGGCGCAGATGGTTGCGACTATACAAACGCATACTGAGAATCTTTGTTGTACCTGGCGAAAGGCTGTAATGCTTCGGACGTAATTGATCATCTGTCCCTCCTTCCAAAACAGTTGATGTCCTTTGTTGAATCGCGCCGCATCAGGAGCAGTCGCGCGATTGATCTTCTGTTCGCTACTACTGAGAATCACGTCAACGTGTTCGGCGCGGAGGGCTGAAAATGGGGTGTTTCGCGGGTTGTGACGGCGGAAAAAACGGGTTGATAAAGTCACAATTGATGCTCAATCGAATTTTTGGGCGAGGAGGGAAGCGAGCTTCCAAGAACGGCTGAACTGTTGAAGGCCGAAGCGAATCGCTATGCCGCTGTTACAATCATCCGGCCTTGCTTTAGCAATTGTTGGATGTCAGTATGCGCGCGCAATTTCCCCTCACATCGCACACTTGATCGCACGAACAATCGGACTTCGGACAACCACTGATGATGGCTTCGAGTATTTCATATCAATACGTGATTGACCCCGATGAAGCGCGCGCCGCGCTGGCGGCGTTCGCGGATCAACCGGTCATCGGCCTCGACACTGAAACATACTGGGATTACGGCGCGCGCCAGAACCGGCTGAGCCTGTTGCAACTCGCGGCGCCGACGGGCGAAGTGCTCGTGATTGACGCCTTGACCGCCAGCGCCGAAGGAGCGCGCGCGCTGATCGAAAACCCGGCGGCGATGATGGCCGCGCACAACGCGCGTTTCGACGAAGGAGTGTTGCGCGGGGCCGGGTTTGAAGTCGCGGGGCTGGTTGATACGCTGCGGCTGGCGCGGCGCACGCTGCGGCTGCGCTCGTTCAGTCTGGCCTCGGTCTCGGAACATCTCTTCGGAGTGGCGCTGGACAAGACCTATCAGCAGAGCGATTGGCGGCGGCGGCCCTTGAGCCGCGCTCAACTGGATTACGCCGCGCTCGACGCCCAGGTCGCGCTGCGCGTTTACCAGGAATTGTCGGCGCAATTGGAAGAGGCTGGCAGATGGGAAGAAGAGTTGTTGCGCGCGAAGCTCGGACTTCAGCCGGACGAAGCCGAAGCGCTCAATCGCCTCAGGGCAAAATCGAAAACGAGGGCGAAACGCGCGCCGGAGAACCTGCGCCCGCTGACCGCCGAAGAGCGCCTGACCGTCGAGCGGTTGAAACTCTGGCGCAAGCAGACCGCCGAACAGGAAAGAATTCCTCCGTATTTGATCTGTCACGACCGGACGCTGGAGCATCTGGCGATTGTTCGTCCGGGCACGGTCGAAGAACTGGTCAATGTTTTCGGGCTGGGCGCGGCGAAGATCGCAAAGTATGGATCGGAATTGCTCAATCAAGTTCAAGCGGGTTCGGAGAAGTAACGATTCAGAGGGAAGATTTTAGTCAATTGCGCCAAGGTCTAATACAAAGTTGTTGACAGCGCGACGCCTCTCGTTTTAATGTGCGCTCGCACTCGAAAGTAAAGATCACGGTCGTTCTTTACAACAAAGCTGTTACTGGTTCTGTAGGTGCATCCGTTCTCCTCCCTCAAAGCATTTCAGTTGCGATAGCGGTTGCGGGTTTCGTTGGCTTTCAATGAACCAGCAGGCAGAAGTGGTTTCGGGCAGTGAATATCGCGGGCAAGCCCGAATCCATAATTTTGTCTTGGGGTTTTGTCTCGGCAATTCTGTCTAGCTAACGTGAAGTTTGCGGGCTTTATCAAGCCAATGGTCGCGCTACAGCCAGAAAATGGCTTTCGAGTCATTCCTGCAAAACGCTGTAACAGGCGTTCGTTTCCTAACGGCGGCGGGCCGTTAAGACAACTGAAACACAACTGAATAGCGACTTAAAGTAGCGACATCAAGTAACGGTGGATTCGGGCGCCATCAAACTGCTTTGGCCAGCCTGATTCACCGGACGGTTTTCTCTACAACATTGATTGCTTGACATCGTTCAGGGAGGTGACTTATGTGGGCCCCACTAAATTATCCGGATCAGATTCGCCCCCTGCCCCTATCCGCGCCTGGAATTCCGCAGGCTGACGATCGGGACATCCTCTACGGAGTGCCATCCTGCGCTCCGCTCGTGCAGCACGAATTATTGAAAGCCGTGCGTGAACAGATGCCGGCGGTATACAGCCGCGCCGCGCGGGAAATCGGACTGTCTGTTTCGCGCACTCAGGAACTGGTCGAACGCCGGGTCGAAATTGTCAGCGCCGCGCGGGCAATCAAGCTGGCGCGGCTGATCGCCTTCGAGCCGAACTCCCGCGCCGTTTTCGGGGAAGCGGGCAATAACCTGTTTGACGAGATGAACCGCGATTTTCCGCGCGTGATCAAATCCACGATTCGCAATCTGCCTCGCCCGATGCGAATTCGGCTGGCTCTGGCCTGGACGCGCAAGATCGCTCACGGCTTCGCCGGTAGCGTCAATCAGATTCAGACGGAACACCACCGGCAGAAAATAGCCCTGTCAGTCCGCAACGGAGTCTTTTCCGACCGGCTCGACACATTGGGAGGCGCGCACGAGTATTACCGCAACGTCTTCGGCGTCATGTTCCGCGAACTGGCGCACGTGGATTGCGAGATCAAAGAGATTCGCCGTCCCCGCGTTCATCTCAACCAGTGCAATTTCGAGATCGTGTGTGAGGCTTAAAGGTGCCCCTTGGGCTTCACACTCGATGAGGAGCATAGGAACGGGTTTGAAAATTGAACGGTGAGGACCCGATTCGATAGCCAAACCTCGCTCCTTGCTCCTCCAATCCAATCATCATCACCCCCTGTCAGCCACAACCTTCTTGATCCGGCCAACCACTCGCGTGCGCCCGTTAGCCTCGCTCTGATTCTCCAATCCCAAACGCAAACCTGCTTGAATATCTGTTTCCACAATAACCATCCTTAATTGGACTATAAGTACGAGAATATGAATGATTATCCAGATTTTCGTATGTAGTTCCCGGCGCCACCACTGTAAATTTGGAAGTCTCTCGTCGCTAAGTTGTTGATGGTGGAAACCGTTCCGTAAATATGTAGGCGGATCATTTTGATGGAATAATGATTGCAAAGTTTGTGGCTGAGCGTCAGTTCAAGGGCGCTAGCGGTCGTGGCGGTCAAGGCTATGACTCGACTCACCAGGCGAATGTAAACCGTAAAAATCGAAAACAAAGAAGGCTAATTTCCGCATAGGGAAGTTTTTTCTCGAAAGCCTCATTTCGTATAGATGGACGGCAACAGGACACCTCATCACGTTCGCGAAAGGTGAAACCAGCTTTTATTTTCCCAGAATCACTGCCGGCGGAGTTTGGCTTTGATCATTAAACAATCGAGCCGGCAGAAGTGATCGAGTTTGATGGCCCGGAATTCTCACGGGGCCATTAACCCCAAAATAGGAGAAAGTATGAAAAACAATCTGTCCTTAAGAAGCAGCGCTAAGCTCGTACTGAGCGCGCTTCTGCTCACCCTCCTTGCCGCCATCGCGGCGTTCGCGCAGGAGAACACGGGGAGCGTTCAAGGCACGGTCAAAGACACTGCCGGCGCGTCCATCCCCGGAGCGAAAGTAACGCTGTCAGGCCCCGCGCTTGTGCGCTCACTCGACGCGACCAGCGACAAAGAAGGCGCCTACATCTTCCCGAAAGTTCCCGCCGGAATCTATACGATCACCGTTACCCAAACCGGATTCAAAACGGTCAAGAGCGAGGACGTCAACGTGGTGCTTGGTCAGGCAGCAAGAGTTGACGTTGCGCTCGCAGCCGGCGCCGTGAGCGAATCCGTGACTATCACGGCCAGTTCCGAAGCGATAGACGTGACCTCCAGCAAGGCCGCGACCAATATCACAGAGAAATTTGTTGAAGTTACGCCGAAGGGCCGCAACTTCCATACTCTCCTGACTGTGGCTCCGGGCGTGCGCGCCGAACCCAAGTCCGGTAATTTCGGGGTCGGCGGTTTTCAGATCAACGGCGCCAGCGGTTCAGAAAACACCTTTGTCGTTGACGGCGTTGACGTTTCCGACATTCGCCGTGGCGCGCTTAGGCCAAACGACTCCATTCCGTTTGAGTTCCTTCGCGAAGTTCAGGTCAAGACCGCAGGCTTCGAGGCCGAATACACCGGGACGCTGGGCGGCGTGGTCAATGTTGTGAGCAAGAGCGGTTCAGACGAATTCCACGGAGACGGCTGGCTGCAGTTCAGGACAGCCGGGTTGAACTCGAGTCCGCGTGGCTTCTGGCAGCGTACAGCCGCTGACGTGACGCAGAGTGAGTTCTTCCGTCAGAAAGAAGATGAGTACCGCAACTTGTATCCTGGCTTCACTCTAGGTGGCCCAATCATCAAGGAGCGCCTGAATTTCTTCACTGGGTATTCCGGCGATTTGAACAGAGTGGAGCGCACTATTCCTTTCACCGCTGGCACGCGGACGACTACTCAGCGGGTGTTTAGTCATTATGGCGTTGCGCGACTTGATTACGCGCCGACACAAAAGCTCCAGGTCAATACCTCTTACTTCTGGAACCCTGTTAAGGTTATCGGTGGATTGACCGGGGTTG
>WBZR01003037.1_pt1 | contig 16056 bp, 14 predicted proteins | sample 5204231 | NCBI WGS metagenome assembly WBZR01 (sample SAMN12412403, study PRJNA552823) | activated sludge metagenome | isolation source: activated sludge from anammox sidestream of wastewater treatment plant... | place: USA: Virginia | collected 2017-08 | reverse complement strand
GGCGACACTGACCTCGTCAGCGTACCCGCCGTGGCGCACTGACCAAACACCGACGCCCAGCGTCGCGATGACCGACTGTTACACCACGGACTGGGACACGATCCCGCTTAGCGCCTTCACCAGGCATCTAAACACCCGAGCGATATCGTTTGTCTGCTCATGTTTGACGTCTTTATATGGGAGGGGTGATGGATGCATTCGATACTCTAATGGAAGGTTCGTTTCCGCACACGCTGACGATCCTAACGACGTATCAATGCACGGCGGCATACCGACAGTGTTGCTTGAATTCGCCAGGTTAGGTAATCATGAGCGCGACGATACACGCCATCTCATCATTCAACCTCAAGCCGATTTTATTCATCGTCATTTTGGTTTCGGTATTGCCGGTTGCGATCGTTCTTCTGGCGCTGCATTTGGCCACGGGAAGCGTCAGCTTCAAGATTCCGGTGGTGATCGGGCTGCTGACGCTTCCGCTCACGATTTTTCTGCTCGCTCAATTGGCGGTGGTAAAGATCGCCACGGACGAGACGCAGCTGACGATCGGTGGGGGACTCTACAAGGAAAAGATCGCACGATCCGTCATCCGCGGCGATGCGATCGAGACGTTAGGCCCGGCAGAGTTGAGCAAGGCGCTCGGCATCCGAATCAACGGGGTGGGATTGCCTGGGTTCTTGCTCGGCTGGTTCCAGCCGCGCGGCGGGCGAAAGGTGTTCGTGCTGCAAACCGCCGGGCAAGCCGTGCTCGTTCCCACAACCGGCGCGTACGATGTCATCGTCAGCCCGGACGACACTCAGGCGTTCATTGCTGACCTGCAAAGGCGCTGACCCTACTCGGGCCTGGCGGCTCGCCGGGCTCCGCCAGTCCACTGCGCCCTTCGGCCGGCGAGGCAGGAAGGACCCTTCCTCTTCGATGCGGCAGACGATGGCTGGCGGCTGAGCCCGCTGTACGACGTGGTTCCCAGACCGCAAGTGGCGCAGGAGCGCATGCTGCACCGGTGGCGTCCCCAGACGTGGTGTAACAGCCCGGCTCTGAGCTCTTGATCTTTCAGGGGTTGGAGCCGGAAGAGCGGTCATCGTGCCTGTCGCGATTAGCGTTGACTTCGGTTCGTCACCCACCAGCCGTTCGAAGGCGCGCGCCTGATGCGCATGCGGGACGAAGCCGGACCCCAGCCAGTCGAACACCGGCTTGCCGGCGTACTTGCGGAACGGCAGGCCGATGCTGACATACGGGCCCTGTGCCAGCTTGCCGGGCATGGCGAGGAAATCCGCCATCAGGGTCTCGAACCCGGGCGTAGTTGCCGGGAAGGTCGTGGCCAGGAAATCCGCGACTCCCTGGCGTACCTGTTCGGCGACGATCAATGGCTGCATTCCGGTCCCCTTGCCCCCAAGGCACCCATCAGAGTTGCCGATCCACGTCTCGCATACCGATATCGGCCGCGCGTCGGAAGGCGCTTGCCACCCGATCGCACTCCCGCACCGGCACGCCCAAGCCCTCGAAGATGTCGCGCCAACTGCGCACGGCGCGCACGATGCGATCGATGATCCGTGCCGCATCCGGCGGCAGCAAACCGAACCGCCCTGCACCGGCCAAGGCATTGTCCAGGCGTGCCCGCCGGCCCTGCGGCCCGATCGACAGGTGCAGCATGCGCTCCTGCGCCAGCTGCGGCTTGGGAACCACGTCGTACAGCGGGCTCAGCCGCCAGCCATCGCCTTCCGCATCGAAGAGGAAGGCGTGGTTGCGCAGATGATCGTCATCATTGGACACAAGGATGTTAAACACCATTCGCGCAAACAGCTCATTTCGATCAGACGCGATCTGGCCACTCACCCCATGCACGCCCATCGCGTCGGCGATCGCCGCATAGCTGGAATCCGGCGAATCCTGCTCATGCAAGGCCAGCAGCGTGAGCGCGCTGACCATATGCCGACGCCCCATGCCGCCGACCAGCGGCTCGCGGTCGAATCGCTCGATCAGCATCACCTGCCGCCCGTCCGCCAGCGTCTCCATGCGCGTGCGCGGCACAACCAGGCCCGCCTCGCGTGCCAGCTCCAGGGTGGCGCGCTCGACGATGGGCACGTTGAACGGATCGTTCCTAGCCGGGAACTTGGCGATCCACTCCCCACCATCGACCGTCACCACCGCCTTCGGCCGTGCGCCGCCCACGGAAGGGCCGCCGGCGAAGAAGACCTCCAAGTGTGCCGGCACCGGCTCGCCTTCCTCGACCCGCGCCGCGACATCCAGCAGATGGCGCAGGTCGACGACCGAAGGCAGCGCACCGCCCGCTGGGGGGCTGGTCGGCGACTCGCGCACGTCCAGCGCGCCGGCACGATGCGGCCCGGCGTGGTCCAGATAGACGGACTCCGGCAGACCATTAGGCGGCGCCCGCAGCCGGTTTTCGATGACGCGGCGACCCCAGGCATCGGGCGCCGCATCGCGCAGCGCGCCAAACATGGCCAGTCCGCCTGCGGGCACGCGCTCCTCGTCGTTTCGCCCCACTAGCGCTAGCGCAATCGGATCGACCGCCAAGGCATTAGTGCGCGTCACGTACCGGCGGCCATAGGCAAAGGTCGAGGCTTGTACCTGCAATCCCTGCTCGATCATCGTCAGGCGCCCGGCCGGGACGGCCTCCGTCTCGCCGGGCAGGTGGATGAAGACGGTGCGCTCGACCATGCTCAGAAGTCCAGGTCATCGCGCTTGCCGGAGCGCACGCGCTTGGCCTTGGTGCTGTCCAGCAAGGCGGCGGACGCGGGATCTCGCAGTGCGCTGAACAGGGGCAACAGGCCCAAGCTCTCGAACACCGCCAGCCAGCCACCCAGCGAGACCTCGACCGCGCCACCTTCTAGGCGCTTGAGCGTGGCCAGGCTGATGCGCGCGCGCTCGGACAAGCCCTGCTGCGTCCACGACCGCGCCAAGCGAGCCTGACGGACCAGGTCGCCAAGATGCGCTGCGGCCTTAATGACCGCAGGGGTGGCAAAGTCAGCTTCTTTCCGACGCATAGCTCATACATGATCCGTTATCCATGTAACGGCTTATTTATGAGCCTTATACGCTTAACAGGACAGTTGGTCAATCGCGGAACCTTCACCGGTCATCATCCCGGTGCTTGTCTTCAAGTCGCTCTCTAGGCATCACCGGATCCAGCGTTGCACTGCGCATCACGCTTCCAATGTTCGCCGCATTGTGGCTCAAACCGTAGGCAACGGAGAGGCGGTCGAACCCGGACTCCAGTTTTTCAACGATATCGCGGGGATCAGTTCTTCGGTGAACCGCTTCTTCATGTCCGCCCTCGCTGGGTTGGCGGACTCTACTGAAGCCGGACTGGCACTGAAAACGGGGGGCAGGTCATACCCTCCGGGTCTGTCGTGGTGTCGCTTGGAGTACGATGGATGCACATGGGCGGAGATGTAAGTGGACAAATTTCGTTGTCCGTTGTGGACATTCGCCCTACCGAATCGATCTGGGGGTACTGGCGGGGGTATCAGAACCAGCTATCTGACACGAAATCCAATAAAATCAACTGGATATCGCGATCATGAGAATCGCCACCTGGAACGTCAATTCGCTCAAGGTGCGCTTGGCGCATGTGCAGCAGTGGTGCGCGCTGGCGCAGCCCGATGTGCTGGCGTTGCAGGAAACCAAGCTCGAGGACGGCAAGTTTCCGGTGGCCGAGCTGGCCGCGGCGGGTTACCGCAGCGTGTATTCGGGGCAGAAGACCTACAACGGCGTGGCGATCCTCGCGCGCGACGAGCCGGGCGAGGTGCAGGCGGGCATTCCCGGCTTCGATGATCCGCAGCGGCGCGTGCTCGCGGCCACCGTGGGTGGCGTGCGCATCGTCAACCTGTACGTGGTCAACGGCCAGGCGGTGGACAGCGACAAGTACGCCTACAAGCTCGACTGGCTCGAGCGCGTGACCGCGTACCTGCGCGGGGAACTGCGGCGTTACCCGCAACTGGTGGTGCTGGGCGACTTCAACATCGCACCCGACGACCGCGACGTGCATGACCCGGTGGCATGGCAGGGGCAGATCCTGTGTTCTCAGCCCGAGCGCGCCGCGCTCGCGCGCATGTGCGACCTCGGTCTGGCCGACAGCTTCCGCCTGTTCCATGCCGACGGCGGCCACTATTCGTGGTGGGACTACCGCCAGGCCGCGTTCCGGCGCAACCTTGGCTTGCGCATCGACTTGATTCTGGTGTCGCAGGCGCTACGTTTACGCTGCCGCGCCGCCAGCATCGACCGCGAACCGCGCGGCTGGGAGCGCGCTTCCGACCACACGCCTGCCTTGCTGGAACTAGCCGATGATGTCTGACTGGCTTGCATCGCCCGACGATTCCGAGCTCGAGGAGCTCGACCACTTCCTGCGCGCGCATGCGGGCGAGGAGGACATGCTGCTCGACGGCGTGCACGGCTTCCTGACCGCGCTGGCGATCGGCCCCGCGCCGGCCAAGCCCGAGGAGTGGCTGCCCGAGATCCTGCACGCGCCGTTTGCCGACGCCGAGGAAGGCGAGCGCGTGCTCACGCTGCTCGCGCGCCTCAACGATGCGATCACGCCCGAGCTCGAGACCGGCAGCTACGAGCCGATTCTGGGCGAGCTCGATGGCGAGGAGGGCGCGCCGCCGGTGTTCACCGCGCGCGGCTGGTGCGAAGGCTTTTCGCGCGGCATCGACCTGCGCGCGCCGTCGTGGGAAGGCCGGCTCGGCCACGACTCGCAGCTCATGGAGCTGTTGTCGCCGATCATCGCGCTCGCGATCGACGATGGCGTGTTCGAAAGCGATGGCGATTTCGCGCCGCTCGGCGATGACGATTACGACGAATGCCTGGCCCAGATCCCGGTCGCGGTCGGTGCGGTCGCCGAGTACTGGCGCGCGCACCCGCTCGACGAGGGCGACTTCGCGCGACACGGCGAGGCCGCGCCCGCGCCGCCGCGCCGCCGTGGCGGACGCTGGGTGCATTGACGGGCCGAGGGCTGCAGGCCGCCGGAGTCGGCCAGGCCGGGTCGGTCGCGGCCCGCGCACATGCGCGGCAACGCAGCGTTCACCGCGCGGCGCTTGTGCCGATCCGTGGCCACGCCCATGTTCGGGCGCATCACAGCTGCCTGGAGCCATCCGCATGAGCCAGTCCACGACCAGCCGCCGCGTCGCGCGCGTGGTGCGCGGCACAGCCACTTCCGACGGCGCGGGCGTCAAGCTCACGCGCGTGATCGGCCAGCGCGAGCTGGACATGCTCGACCCGTTCCTGCTGCTGGACGAGTTTGGCTCGGACGAGGCGGTCGACTACATCGCGGGGTTTCCCGACCATCCGCATCGCGGTTTCGAGACCGTCACCTACATGCTGGCCGGGCGCATGCGCCACGGCGACAACCATGGCAACAGCGGCCTGCTCGTGCCCGGCGGCGTGCAATGGATGACCGCCGGCCGCGGCATCGTGCACTCGGAAATGCCCGAACAGGAACACGGCCGCATGGCCGGTTTCCAGTTGTGGGTGAACCTGCCCGCGCGCGACAAGATGACCGCGCCGCGCTACCAGGACATCGCGCCCGAACGCATCCCCGAGGTCGACGCGGGCGCCGGCATGCGTGTGCGCGTGATCGCGGGCCGCTTTGGCGACACGCTCGGGCCGGTCACCGGCATCGCGGTCGCGCCGCTGTACCTGGACATCGCCTTGGCGCCCGGCGCCCGCGGCATCGCGCCGTTGCCGAGCGGCCACAACGCCTTCGCCTACGTGTTCGAAGGCGGTGCGGACTTCGGCGCGGCCGCGGCCGCGCGCGCGCTGGCACGCGGCGAGCTGGCGGTGTTCGACCGTGCCGGCGACGGCGTCGAGTTTGCGGCGGGCGCGCAGGGCGCGCGCTTCATCCTCGTCGCGGGCGCGCCGCTGGATGAGCCGGTCGCACGCCACGGCCCGTTCGTGATGAACACGCCCGAACAGATCGTGCAGGCGATCCGCGACTACCAGGCCGGCAGGTTCTGAGCCGAGGCGCGCGCCCGCGCGCCAGGGTTCAGAACACGAGTATCACGATCGAGCCGAGCACGATGAGGCCGCCGCCGATCGCGACCGGCCAGCTCAGGCTCTCGCCGAGGAACACCACGCCGAGCACGATCGCCAGCGCCACGCTGAGCTTGTCGATCGGCGCGACCTTGCTGACCGGTCCGAGCTGCAGTGCGCGGTAGTAGCACAGCCACGACAGGCCGGTGGCCAATCCCGACAACACCAGGAACAGCCAGCTGCGCGCCTCGATGCCGCCGGGCACGCGCCACTCGCTGCGCCAGGCGATGATGGCCGCGGTCACGCCCAGCACGACCACGGTGCGGATGAAGGTGGCGAGGTTGGACGGAATGCCAGCCACGCCGAGCTTGCCGAACACGGCGGTCAGTGCCGCGAACAGCGCCGAACCCAGCGCGTAGATCATCCAGTGTTCGCGCAGCGGCATGGCGCATCCCCGGGCAGTGGTTTGGCCCAGATTGGGCCACGCCGCCGCGCGCCGCAAGCACGGGCGCGGGGCCGGCTTCAGCGTGCGGCGGGCTTGAGCTTCTCGTCGAAGAACTGCGCGATCAGCGTGTGCACGTGCTTGCGCAGCGCGGGTGTCGACAGGCCGTGCTTGGCGCCGGGGTAGGCCATGAGGCGGAATTGCACGCCCTTGTTCTGCAGCGCGGCCATGAGCTTGGTCGAGTTGGAGAACAGCACGTTGTCGTCGGCCATACCATGCACGAGCAGCAGCTTGTCGGGCTCGATGCCGTCGAGCCAGTGCAGCACGCCGGATTTTTCGTAGCCGTCGGCGTTGTGCTGCGGCGTGTCCAGGTAGCGCTCGGTGTAGTGGGTGTCGTAGAGCGTCCAGTCGGTCACCGGCGCGACCGCGACGCCGGCCGCGAACTGCGGGCCGGCCTTGGCCAGCAGCATCAGCGTCTGGTAGCCGCCGTAACTCCAGCCGAAGATGCCGATGTGCCGGCCGTCGACCCACGGCTGCGCCTTGAGCCAGGCCACGCCGGTGAGCTGGTCGGCCAGCTCGGCCTTGCCCAGTTGCTTGAAGATCGCATCGGAGAACTGCCGGCCGCGCCGCGGCGAGCCGCGGTTGTCGAGCGCGAACACCACGTAGCCGCGCTGCGCCATGTACTGCTCGAAGTAGTTGCCCCAGTTCTTGCGCACGAACTGGCTGCCGGGGCCGCCGTAGTAGGTCATGAACACCGGGTACTGGCGCGCGGGGTCGAAGCCCGCCGGCCGGTGCAGGCGGTAGTACAGCGTCTGGCCGCCGTCGCCGGTGAGCGTGCCGAAGGTGGGCGTCACGAAGCTGTCGCGGTAGGGCCAGAACGGATGGCCCTGCTTGAGCTCGTTGCGCTCGATCCATGCGATGCGGCTGCCATCGGCCTTGCGCAGCGACACCTGCGGTGGCGTGGTCGGGTTGGACCAGGTGTCGATCCATACCCGCGCATCCTCGCCGAACACCGCATCGTGGACGCCTTCGCCCTCGCTGATGCGGCGCGGCGCGGCGGCGTCGCTGCCGTCCAGGCGCACCGCGTACACCTGCACCTGCAGCGGGTCCTCGCGCCCGGCGGCGAAATACACCAGCCCGCGCTGTTCGTCGAGCGCGAGCAGGCGGTCGACATCGTGCTCGCCCTGGGTGAGCTGGCGGCGCAAGCCGCCATCGAGGCCGAACACGTACAGCTGCTTGTAGCCGCTGCGCTCGGAGGCCCACACCAGAGCATCCTCGTGGCGCAGGAAGCGCAGGTCGTTGTTGAGGTTGATCCAGGTGTTGCTGGTTTCGGTGAGCACGGTGTGCGCGCCGCTGCTGTCGGCGGCGGCGATCACGAGGTCGAGGCGGCGCTGGTCGCGGCTCTGGCGCTGGAACGCGACGCGCTTGCCATCGGGCAGCCAGTTGACGCGGGTGAGGTAGATGTCGGCATCGGTACCCAGGTCGAGCCAGCGCGTGGCGCCGCCGGTGGGCGCCACCACGCCCAGGCGCACGCCCACGTTGGCGCGGCCCGCGGCCGGATAGCGCTGGTGCAGCGTCGCGGTGTGGTCGGCGTAGACCTCGCTGCGCTCGACCTCGTCCACGCCCGACTCGTCGTAGCGCTCGAACGCGATCGCACTGTCGTCGGGCGCCCACCAGTAGCCGGTGTGGCGGTTCATTTCCTCCTGCGCGACGAACTCGGCCTCGCCATTGTGGATCGCGCCGCCACCGTCATGCGTGAGCTGGGTGGCGCGGCCGTCGTCGAGGTCGATCACGTGCAGGTTCTGCCCGCTCACGTAGCTCACGTAGCCGCCGCGCGGCGACACCTTGGGGTCGGCCACGTCGACGCCGCGCGCGGTCAACGCGCGCAAGTGCTTGCCCTTGGCCGCGCCCAGTTCGTACAGCCACAGCCGCTCGTCGAGTGTGAACAGCAGGCGCTTGCCGTCGGGCGACCACAGGTAGTTCACGATGCCCTTGCTGCCGGCGATGCGTGCGCGTTCGCGGCGCGCCTTCTCGGCATCGGACAACTCCTTGTTCTCGCCCAGCGCCGCCGAATCGATCAGGCGCGTGGCCTTGCCGCTGCGCACGTCGTGCAGCCACAGGTCGAGCTGGTTCTGGTCGTCGGCGCGGCCGCGCAGGAAGCCGACATGCCTGCCGTCGGGCGCGATCTTGAGCGAGCGCGGGCTCGGCCCGGCGAGGTTGGGGTCGCCGAAGATGCGCTCGATGGTGAGATGTTCGGCAGCCACGAGACAGCTCCAGGTCAGGCCGGCCAGCAACAGCAGTGCACGCATGACGCCTCCTGCGGATCGGGAACGCGCAAGCCTAACCCAGCCGCGGGGCCGATGCCGCGGGGTCGGGCCAGCGCAGGGTGAGATGACGGTTGTTGAAGTCGGCATCGGCCATGTCCGGCGCGAGTCGCGCCACCAGTTGCGCGCCGTCGTCGCCGAGCTCGACCACGTGGCCGTCGGCGATCACGCCGCCGTCGCACTGGAACTCGACGAAGCCCTGCGCCAGCTCGCCGGCATGGTTGACCAGTGCCGCGGGCACGTTGCGGATGTCGAGGTCGGGCCGCGCGAACTTGCGCAGGCCGCGCGTATGCACGCGCATGCGCGTTGCGTCGTCGGGATCGGCGTCGGCGAGGATCAGCACGTGGTCGCGGGCCTGGAAGGCATCGCGGGCAAAGTAGCGCTGCTGCCATTGCGCGGCGCCAAACAGCGACAGCATCTGCGGATCCACCACCGCCACGCCGCCCTGGTCGCACAGCGCCGCGATGGTGCCGATGAGGCCGCGCAGGCCGTCCAGGTCGGCTGGGTCCGGCACGCTGCCGCGCAGCAGCCAGCATTCGCCGGCCTGGCGCGCCGCATCGAGCAGGCTGGGGTCGTCCTCGGCCAGGATCGCGCCGAGCGAGCCGGCCAGCGGATAGCCCGGCCACTGCGCGAGCGCGGCGTTGCGGTAGCGCACCGCCTCCACGCCCGCGGGTGGCGTGCCGGTGCGGTAGCGCTGCGCGTCGATGCGCAGGTCGGGTGCGAAATCGCCGAACACGAACCACAGCCAGAACGCCTGCGCGCCGCCGTCCTGCCAGCGGCTGCGTGGCCAGTGCGGCGCGCTCACGCGCCCGCCCCGGGCATGTCCAGCGGCAGCACCGTCTGCTGCAGTTCGACGCGGCCCTCGCCCGACATGATCTTCTTGAACTCGGGGCGGCTGACCGAGACGTAGCGCTCGTTGCCGCCGATCTCCACCTGCGGGCCGTCGGTGACCGCGCGGCCGTGCTCGTCCACGCGCACCACCATCGTCGCCTTGCGGCCGGTGTGGCAGATCGTCTTGATCTCGATGAGGTTGTCGGCCCACGCGAGCAGGTACTGGCTGCCTTCGAACAACTCGCCGCGAAAATCGGTGCGCAGCCCGTAGGCGAGCACCGGGATGCCCAGCGCGTCGACCACGTCGGTGAGTTGCCACACTTGCGCCTTGCGCAGGAACTGCGCCTCGTCCACCAGCACGCAGTCGAGCTTGCCGCGCGCGGCGACATCCGCGCGCACCAGCGCCAGCAGGTCGGCGTCGTGAGCGAAACGTCGCGCATGCGCGCGCAGGCCGATGCGCGAGGCGACCACGCCCAGGCCCGCATCGGTCGCTGGCGGCGGCGTGGCGCCGTCGGCCACCGGTGCGGGCGGCTCATCCGCGCGCGTGTCGATAGCGGGCTTGATGATGAGCGTGCGCATGCCGCGCTCGTGGTAGTTGTACGCGCTTTGCAGCAGCGTGGTGGTCTTGCCGGCATTCATCGCCGAGTAATAGAAATAGAGCTTGGCCATGGGTGGCGGCGGTGGTGGGCGCAGGGGGCGCAAGGCATGCGCGGGACCTGGCAGTGTGGCACAGCCGTGCCCCGCATCGCAGGCCGGGCCGCGCATGCGACCGGGATCGGCGATGCGCGGCGCGGCGATGTGCACGGCGGTTGGTCCGATATGCCCAATCGGACTGTCGCGGCGCAACGCCGGTGCGCGGGTATCGCTAGACTTGCGCGCTGCGGCAGGCGGCTCGCGCCGGCCGCATGGCCGGCCCTGCGCGCGCCGACCGGGGACCCTCGTTGCGGCCGGGCCCGGTGGCGCCGCGCGCCATGGCCATTCCGTCCATCCGACCCTGAGGAACCCAGCATGCATCGCAAGCACCGCCTGTACCTGCTCATCGTGTTGTTGTCGGCGCTGTGGTCGTGGACTCCGCTGCTGGCGCAGGAGCCCGCCGGGGAAGCCGATGACGGCGCCTATGCCGCGCTGATTGCCGCGCTGCAGAAGGGTCCGGCCAAGGTCGCGCTGGGCGACCAGGCCGTGCTGCAGCTGCCCGACGGTTTCGGCTACCTGCCCACGCGCGAGGCCGGCATGCTCATGGCCGCGATGGGCAACACGGTCGACGACAACTTCCTCGGCCTCATCGTGCCGGCCAATTTCGCTGACGACGATGCCGAGGGCTGGATCGTCTCGGTCGATTTCGACCCCGCCGGCTACATCAAGGACGAGGACGCCAAGAGCTGGGATGCGGATGAGCTGCTGCAGAACATCAAGGACGGCACCGAGGAGGCCAACGCCGAGCGCGAACGCATCGGCGTCACGCCGATCGAGGTCACGCGCTGGATCCAGCCGCCCAGCTACGACGCCGCCAACCGGCGCCTGGTGTGGTCGATCGAAGGACGCGACAAGGGCGCGCCCGCCGATGCCGACAACACGGTCAACTACAACACCTACGTGCTCGGCCGCGAGGGCTACATCTCGCTCAACCTCATCACCTCGCTGTCGCAGATCGACAAGCAGAAGCCGCTCGCGCACACACTGCTCGGCGCAGTCGCCTACAACGATGGCAAGCGCTACGACCAATACGATCCGGCCACCGACAAGCTCGCCGCGTACGGGCTGGCCGCGCTGGTCGGCGGCGTCGCAGCCAAGAAGCTCGGCCTGCTCGCGGTGGTCGCGGCCTTCCTGGCCAAGTCGTTCAAGTTCATCATCATCGGCGTGGTCGCCGCCGCGGCGGCGCTGCGCAAGTTCATGCAGCGCAAGGCCTGAATCCATGCCCTCGTTTGACATCGTCTCCGAAGTCGACAAGCACGAACTCACCAACGCGGTGGACCAGGCCAGCCGCGAGCTGGCCAACCGCTTCGACTTCAAGGGCGTGGACGCGAGCTTCGCGCTCGATGACTACGTGATCAACGCCGCGGCGCCGAGCGGGTTCCAGCTCAAGCAGATGCAGGACATCCTGCGCGCACGGCTGATTGCGCGCGGCATCGACGCGCGCTGCCTCGACGCGGCCGAGCCCGAGGTCAACCTCGCCAGCGCGCGGCAGAAGATCACGGTCAAGCAGGGCATCGAACAGGCGATCGCGAAGAAGATCGTGGCCGCGCTCAAGGCGGCCAAGCTCAAGGTCGAGGCGCAGATCAACGGCGACAAGCTGCGCGTGACCGGCAAGAAACGCGATGACCTGCAGGCCGCGATCGCGCTGCTGCGCAAGGACGAGTTCGGCCTGCCGCTGCAGTTCGACAACTTCCGCGACTGAGGTCACCCGCCGGCGCGGGCAGGGCATGCCGCGCCTTGCATTCCCGGCACTGTGCGCCGGGGGAGCCTCAATCGAAGCCGTTGGCGAAGATGCCGTCCTCGCCGCGCAGCGGATGCGGATACGTGAACGGGTGGTAGGCGTATCCCAGGTCGTCCACGGTCGGAGCGCGCAGGAAGTAGTCGCGGCCTTCATCGAAGTAGTGGTCGCATCCGGCGAGGAACACGCCGCCCTCGGTGGTGCCGCGAACCGTGTTGTCCCAGAACCAGGCGTGCTGGGTCTGCCCGCCGAAGTTGGCCGGATAGGGATAGTACGGTCGGATCTCGCAACGCTCGGTGCTTTCAGGCCGCTCGTCGGTCCACCACTCCAGGCGCAGGATCAGCGTATGCGCGTATCCGGGGTCGATGGTGTTGCCGAACACCACGCCGTCGCCACCGCGCAGCTGGATCGCCTTGGCTGCGGTATCAGGATTGCCACCGATGATGTGGAAGGTGTTGTTGTAGATCTCCCAGCTGTGCGTTCCGACCTCGCCCTCCAGCTGGATGCCATGAGCATCCACCGCGGGATCCTCCCAGGCCGCTTCGGAGCTGGCCAGGGTGTTGTGGCGGAACACATAGCGCCCGCCATAGTTGGACGTGACCGAGTGACGGTTGTCCTCGAAGTAGTTGTCCTCGATGAAGACCGCCTCGCTGTTGAGTTCGCCCAACAGCAATGGCGGCCTGCGGCTGCCACCATACGCAGCAACCCCGTATCCGGTTCCGGTGTAGTGATTGCCGGTGAATCGATTGCGGTACACCACGCCACGACTGTCCCAGCCCTCCGTCCCGGGGAAATCGGGCACCGACGCGATGGTCAATGCCACGCCCTTGAAGTTGCGAAAATCGTTGTCGTGGATCTTGAAGTCGCGGCAGCCGTAGAACACGACCCCCGCGGTGTAGCCAGGGGTGTCGAGCACACCGACGAAACGGATGCCGGACAGTTGCATGGTGCCGCCGCTCCAGCAATTGAACTTGAGCAGTTGGGTGGTTTCATCGCCGACCGGTGTGGCGACGTGCACGATGGTGTTGGCGGCGCCGGCGCCCTTCAGATGCACACCTCCATAGCGGGTGATCATCTGCGGCCAGGTGCACTCACCGCTGCCGACTTCGACGGTGGCGCCGTCGGGCGCGGTGTCGAGCGCGTTCTTGACTTCGTCGTAGCTGCAACCGGCCAGCTGCACCAGCATGTCTGCATCGGCAGTCGATGCGGCGTTTGCGCCGGCGCAGCCGCAGGCGACGAGCCATACGAACCACAGGGACGACCAACGCAACCGGCCAGGAATCATGGTGTACATGCCTGATACCTCGAACTGCCTGCGTGATGGGACAACGGACCACCGGCCCGTTGGTCTGGACATCGAATCCCCGCCCCATCGCGATGTTATTGCGGCACGGACACCCCCCTACATTCCGATTTGGAATTACCGTGGTCGCTGACCATCCAGTGTCCGCGCCCGGGTTTCCCACCCGGACGCGGGCGTCGCGCCGCACGCGTTTCACACAGTGATGGCTGCGCGCGTGGCGCTCCGCCCGCGCCTGCGCACGTCGCCGCCCACATCGCTCCCGAGCGTGGTCGCGCCGCCATGGCCAAGAGCTGGTGCTGATGCGTGCAACGGACCACTGCCACCGGCGCGGCCGGTACGGCGCCGGCATGGCGTGCAGGTCCCGGAATCGGCACGGACGGTCCCGCCATTCCGCAGCCTGCGCGCCAGGATCCCGCGCACTCCTGTCAAGCTGTCGGCGGCGCGGCCTGCGCGGCACAATGCGTATCGCCCCACCGGTCCGCGTCGATGAGCCTCAACCCCCAACAACGCGCCGCCGTCGAGTACGGCGATGGCCCGCTGCTCGTGCTCGCCGGCGCGGGTTCGGGCAAGACGCGCGTGATCACCGAGAAGATCGCCCACCTGATCCGGCGCCGCCAGCTGGCCGCCGACCGCATCGCCGCGATCACCTTCACCAACAAGGCCGCGCGCGAGATGCGCGAGCGCGTGTCGCGCCTGCTCCCGGGCGAGGCCGCCACGGCGCTGACCGTGTGCACGTTCCATGCGCTCGGGCTGAAGTTCCTGCAGCTCGAACACGCGCGTGCGAGCCTGCGCCGTGGCTTCTCGGTGTTCGACGCCGACGATGCGCGCGGCCTGCTCAAGGAACTCGCGCCCAGGGACATCAAGCCCGATGCGCTGTTGGCGCTGCACAGCCTGGTGTCGCGCGCGAAGAACGACGGCCTCACGCCCGAGCAGGCCGCCGCGGGCGCTGGCAGCGCGCGCGAGCGTGAGGCGGCGGCGATCTATGCGGCCTACCAGCGCCGCCTGGCCGCGTTCAACGCAGTGGATTTCGACGACCTGATCCGCCTGCCGCTGGCGCTGCTCGAAGGCGATGGCGAATTGCGCGCGGCCTGGCGCGAGCGCCTGCGCTACCTGCTGGTGGACGAATACCAGGACACCAACGCGGCCCAGTACCGGCTCATCAAGGCGCTCGCGGGCGAGCGCGGCGCGTTCACCGTGGTCGGCGACGACGACCAGTCGATCTACGCCTGGCGCGGGGCCAATCCGGACAACCTCAACGAACTCGCGCGCGACTATCCGGCGCTGCGCGTGGTCAAGCTCGAACAGAACTACCGCTGCGCGCGGCGCATCCTGCGCGCGGCCAATGCGGTGATCGCGCACAACGGCCACCTGTTCGACAAGCGCCTGTGGAGCGAGCAGGGCGAGGGCGCGCCGATCCGCGTGCTCGAATGCCGCGACGACGAACACGAGGCCGAATGCGTCGCCGCCGCGATCGTGCACCTGGCGCAGACGCACAAGCGCCCGTGGAGCGAATTCGCGGTGCTGTATCGCGGCAACCACCAGTCGCGGGCGGTGGAAAAGGCCCTGCGGCTCGCGCGCGTGCCCTACCACGTGAGCGGCGGCACGGCCTTCCTCGAACGCGTCGAGGTCAAGGACCTGCTTGCCTACCTGCGCCTCATCGCCAACCCCGACGACGATGCGGCGTTCCTGCGCATCGTCAACCTGCCGCGGCGCGACATCGGCGCGACCACGCTGGAGCAGCTCGGCGAGCTCGCCGGTTCGCGCCAACTGTCGATGTTGCGCGCGGTGCGCCACGACGGCCTGCTCGCCCGCTTCGCCACGCGCGCCGCCTCCGCGCTCGCGGGCTTCGCCCGCCTCATCGGCGAGTTCGAGCAACGTGCCGAGCGCACCGCCGCGGGCGACCTCGTGACCGAGCTCGTCGCGCGCATCGGCTACGCCGAACACATCGCCACCCAGGTCAAGGAGCCCGCGCTGCGCGAACGGCGGCTCGACAACCTGCGCGAGCTCATCGAGTGGCTGCGCGCGCTGCCCGGCAGCGGCGCGGGCGACCTCGCCGCGCAGCTGGCGCTGCTCACGCATGCCGACCGCGATGACCCCGGCAATGCGGTGCGCCTCATGACCCTGCATGCGGCCAAGGGTCTGGAGTTCGGCGGCGTGTTCCTGGTCGGCGTCGAGGACGGCACGCTGCCGCACGAGGGCAGCATCGAGGAAGGCCGGCTGGAAGAGGAGCGGCGCCTGCTCTACGTCGGCATCACGCGCGCCAAGGACCATCTCACCCTGTCATGGGCGCGCCGGCGCAAGCGCTTCGGCGAATTCATCGCCAACCAGCCCAGCCGCTTCCTCAAGGAACTGCCGCCGGCCGACCTGCACTGGGTCGGGCGCGACGAGGTGCAGGACGCGGCCCACCGCCAGGAACTGGCCAGCGCGCACCTCGCGCGACTGGCCAGCCTGCTGGCCGATTGACCATCGCCGCGGCGACCGCGACCGTGCCGACCCGCGCGCCGGCAGGCGCCCGGAGCGCGTTCAGATCAGGCTCGCCGCGGCCAGCTCGCGCTTGAGGAAGGCGTAGTAGACCGGCGCGGCGATGAGTCCGGCCATGCCGAAGGCCGATTCCAGCAGCAGCATCGCGATCAGCAGCTCCCAGGCGCGCGCGCGGATCTGCGAGCCGACGATGCGCGCGTTGAGGAAGTACTCGAGCTTGTGGATGAGGATGAGGAACACCAGCGCGGCCACCGCGTCGAGG
>WBZR01003036.1_pt1 | contig 16059 bp, 14 predicted proteins | sample 5204231 | NCBI WGS metagenome assembly WBZR01 (sample SAMN12412403, study PRJNA552823) | activated sludge metagenome | isolation source: activated sludge from anammox sidestream of wastewater treatment plant... | place: USA: Virginia | collected 2017-08 | reverse complement strand
ACGATGAGGCGCTGCTGCTCAGCTCGCGCGAGGGCGCCGACGAGCTGCTCGAGCGAGACGCCACGATGGGAGAAAAGAAATGACAACTACCACTGCTGGCGCGGGCGCCAAGGGCGGCGAACGCATCAACCTGCTCAAGGTGCTCGGCCCGGCGCACATCTGGGGGCTGGGCGTGGGCATCGTGCTCGTCGGCGAGTACATGGGCTGGAACTTCTCGGTCGGCAAGGGCGGCGCTCTCGCCTCGCTCATCGCCTGCTGGGTGATCGGCCTGCTGTACACCTGTGTCGCGATGATCGACTCGGAAGTCACCTCGACGGTGGCGGCGGCCGGCGGCCAGTATGCCCAGGCCAAGCACATCATCGGGCCGTTGATGGCCTTCAACGTCGCACTCTATCTGGTGATGGCCTACACGATGCTGGAGGCGGGCAACGCGTTCGTGGCCGGCGACCTGATGAAGACGGTTGCCGGGCAGCTCGGACACGAGAACCTCGATTCACGCCCGTTCACGCTGCTGGTCATCGCGTTCCTGGCCTGGCTGAACTACCGGGGCGTGTTCATGACGCTGACGTTCAATTTCATCATCACGGCGATCGCGTTCCTGGCGGTCATCGTGCTGTTCATCACCACCTCGCCGTGGCTGCCGGGCGTGGCCGTGACGCACAAGGAGTTCCTGACCGGCCTGCCCTACGGCTGGATCGGGGTCATTGCCGCGCTGCAGTTCGGCATGTGGTACTACCTCGGCATCGAAGGCACCTGCCAGGCGGCCGAGGAATGCCGTTCCGCCGGCCGCTCCATCCCGCTCGGTACGATCACCGGCATGGTGACCCTCATCATCGCGGCGTCGCTGACCTGGTATGTGGCAGCCGGACTGATGCCGTGGGAGTACCTCGGCCAGGCCTATACGCCGCTTTATGACGCAGCGACGATCTTCGGCAACAAGCCGCTGCAGGCGTTCGTGTTCGTCGGCACGCTGTTCTCGACCCTGGCCTCGGCCAACGGCTGCATCAACGATGCCTCGCGGGCCTGGTTCTCGATGGGCCGCGATCGCTACATGCCGCATTGGTTCGGCGCCGTGCATCCGCGCTACCGCACGCCGTTCCGCGCGATCGTGTTTCTCATTCCGGTCGCCGTGGTTGCGGCGTACAAGCTGCCTCTGGACGGCGTGATCACGTTCTCCATCCTGTCGGGCCTGCTCGGGTACACGTTCATGTCGTTCAACGTGTGGCGGTTCCGCAAGCTCTGGCCGCTGGGCACGATCAAGCGCGGGTACATACACCCGTTCCATCCGCTGCCGGCCATCGTGCTCTTCATACTGTGCGTCGCCGTGTACTTCGCGACCTTCCTCGGCTACGCGGACTACCTGATATCGGTCCTGGTGTTCTTCATCATCGCCTCGTTCTGGTTCGACTGGCATCGATACAAGTACGTGCGTCGCGGCGATCAGTTCACCATGCCGTGGCCGCGGCCCAAGGGCCTTTGACGAAACGAATTCGGGGGGACCGACATGATCACCAAATCGAAGCGGGTGCTCTGCGCCACGGACGGGTCGCATTCGGCCGACAAGGCGGTCGATTACGCCATCGACGCGGCGAAGACATATGGTTGCGGCGTGGTTTTCGCAACCGTGAACGCAGTCTCGGAGGCCGAGATGGCCTCCGAGCCCCTGATATGGGACTCGGAGATCGCATCGGCCGTCGACCGGCAGGTACATCAGCCGCTGGAGGCGGCCTCGGCGAAGGCGAAGCAGGCAGGCCTGAGCGATGTGCAGTATGTCGTACTTCACGGTCGCGACATTGCCGGCAACATCGTCAAGTACGCCGCCGACCACGGGTGCGACCACATCGTGGTCGGCTCGCGGGGACGCACGGGCCTCACGCGGGTGCTGCTCGGCTCCATCGCCGAGCAGGTCCTGCGGGAGGCCGCCTGTCCGGTAACGGTCGTGCGCTGACGGCGGCGCGCTTCGGCGCATCGGATCGAGCGGCATGTCAGGCGCGGGCGGGGGCATGAGCATGGAGCTGCAGTCGCTGCTGCTGCTGGTAGCCGCGCTGCTCATCGGCGTCCTGTACTGGAGTGCGCAGCGCAGGCATCGACTGCGGATCGGCCGCGAGCGCGGCAGGTTGTGGGACGACTGCCTGCCGCTCCTGGAGGGGGCTCTGGTGCGTCAGGACGAGATCGATTTTCCGCGCCTGGAGGGTCGCTACCGCGGCTGCCGCGTCACCCTGGAGGCAATCGCCGACCACATCGCCTACCGCAAGCTGCCGCAACTGTGGCTGCGCGCGACCGTCCGGGTCGACATCCCGCACCGCGGCGTTCTCGATCTGCTGGCGCGGCCCGAGAACCTCGAATTCTATTCCCCGTTCTGGTCGCTGCCGGTGACCGTCGATCCGCCGGCTGGCTGGCCCGCACATACCCTGGTGCGGACCGACAGCGCCGGGGCGATGCCGCCGCTGTCCGTGGTGGAGAGGCACCTGGGCATCTTCGATGATTCCCGCGCCAAGGAACTGCTGATCACGCCACGCGGTGTGCGCCTGGTGTATCAGCTTGCGCAGGGAGAGCGGGCCCAATACGCCGTATTCCGCAGCGTCCGTTTCGAACTCAGCCGCGCGCAGCCGCACGAGGTAAGCAGGATACTTGATGCCGCCCTGGCGATCAGCGACGATCTCGGCGCCTCACGGCGCACGGACGCGTCGACGGCACCTGTTCCAGGCGAGACTCATGCGCTGCAATGGCCGGTACTAGATCTCCTCGGCACCCGCTGCTGATTGCCCTGCTTGCGCTGCTTCTGCCCGGCTCCGGTCAGGTTCTGAACGGGCAGCCGCAGCGGGGTCTGGTATTCGTCTTCTTCATGGTTCTCGGCGGCTGGGTGACGTATCACCTGACGAACCCGGAGGAAGTCTCCTTCGTGGGCCGCCATGCCGGTGGCCTGTTCGTGTACGCCGTCTCCATCCTGGATGCCTACAAATGGGCCCGCGTGCGCTGGGAGGAGGCGCGTTACCGAGCCCGGAGTGGGCCCAGGCCCTGAACGCGTGGCCTGAGCCGCCCGGTTCGTGCACAATAACGCCCCGGGGGTCTCTGCCGGCCCTGCTGTCGTCCGGGAAAATAAGAAACGCGTGCATACGCGCGTGTCGGAGGATTCGAGATGAAACTGGTCACGGCGATAATCAAGCCCTTCAAGCTCGATGACGTGCGCGAGGCCCTCTCAGAGCTCGGCGTGCAGGGCATGACTGCGACGGAGGTGAAGGGCTTCGGCCGTCAGCGCGGCCACACCGAGCTCTACCGTGGCGCCGAGTATGTCGTGGACTTTCTTCCCAAGGTCAAACTGGAGATCGCCGTAGCCGACGCTCGCCTGGAGGACGTCCTGGATGTCATCCGCAGCGCGGCCAATACCGGATCGATAGGAGACGGGAAGATCTTCGTCGTGGACCTCGAGCAGGTCATCCGCATCCGTACTGGCGAGACCGGCAACGAGGCGTTGTAGGGCCGGCTTCGGCCGAAAAAAAACCACAGGCGGTACAGTCTGTTGGGGGGCATATGGACAAGCTCGTCCGCGGCGCGGCCGTGATCGCGGTGCTGCCCGCATCCGTTTTTCCGAATGCCGTCATGGCGCAGGCGGGCACGGTCGATACCGGCAATACGGCCTGGCTGCTGGTCGCCACGGGTCTGGTGCTGTTCATGACGCTGCCCGGCCTGGCACTGTTTTACGGCGGCCTGGTACGCAGCAAGAACGTCCTGTCGGTGTTGATGCAATGCTATGCAATCACCTGCGTGGCCAGCCTGATTTGGGTGGCCTTCGCGTATGGGTGGGCGTTCGGCGACGGGGCCGGACACAACGCGTTCCTCGGAAGCGGCAAGATCTTCCTCTCGGGTGTCACCCCGGCTTCGACCGCCGCGGTCGCACCCTCGGTTCCCGAGACGGTTTTCCTGATGTTCCAGATGACCTTCGCGATCATCACGCCGGCACTGGTAGTCGGCGGATATGCCGAACGCATGCGGTTTCCCGCCATGCTGCTGTTCAGCGCATTGTGGCTGATCGCGGTGTACGTGCCGGTGTGCCACTGGGTTTGGGGTGGGGGCTGGTTGCAGCAGATGGGCATCCTCGATTTCGCCGGCGGCACCGTAGTGCACATCAACGCCGGCGTCGCGGCCATCGTGGCGGCGCTGGTGCTCGGCCGCCGCCGTGGCTTTCCGACGACCGCCATGCCGCCGCACAACATGGCACTGACTGTGATGGGCGCGGGCATGCTGTGGGTCGGCTGGTTCGGCTTCAATGGCGGCAGTGCGCTCGCGGCCAACGGCAGCGCCGGCATGGCGGTGCTCGTCACCCATGTCTCGGCGGCTGCAGGCGCCCTCTCATGGATGGCCGTGGAGAGCTACCGCTACGGCAAGCCCTCGGTGCTGGGCATCGTCACCGGCATGGTCGCGGGCCTGGGCACCATCACGCCCGCCTCGGGTTTCGTCGGGCCGCAGGGTGCCATCCTCATCGGACTGGTCGCCGGCGCCGTCTGTTACTTTGCCACCCAGTTCATCAAGCGCGTCGCGAAGATCGACGACTCCCTCGACGTGTTCTCCGTCCATGGCGTCGGCGGGATTATCGGCACCATCGCCGTCGGCATATTCGCGCAGGCGCGTCTCGGTGGCGTGGGTCTCGCAGAGGGTGTCACCGCGGGCCAGCAGGTGATGACGCAACTCACTGGCGCGGCGGCGACGGTGGCATGGTGCGCCGTTATGACGTGGTTGTTGCTCAGGCTGGTCGGCACGATCACTCCCTTGCGCGCCACTGCCGAGGGCGAGACCGAGGGACTGGATCTGGCCGATCACGGGGAGCGCGGCTACATAATCTGACCAGCACCATCCGCGCCGCCCGGGCATGGGCGGCGGCTGCGGCATGATGCATTGCCGCGGCTCACCGATCCTCGGCCGGGGAGCCGATATCCAGCGTACGAGCGAGGCTCCGCTGCCTCCTTCAACAGGAGATCCGCGAGATTTCCGGCATGTTTCGGGGGCAGCGCGATTGCGCGTGTCGTGATGCGGTCGGCGTGCGCTGCTATTCAAGCCGAGGCCCGACAAGATAAAATGCCCGCAAGTATTCGCGCCTGCGCCCTCGGTCTGCCCGCGCCCACTGTTCACACGTACACCGACTGCAGAGACAACAAGTAAATGGCCGATCAGAGGCAGCTCGTCGAAAAGGCGGTCCTTCGGATGCTCATCCCCGTCAGTGCGCTGAACCAGGAGAGCTTTCACGAACTGGCGGGCAAGACCTACGTCGAGGAGGTTCCCGCCGGCAAGACGATCTTTCGCCAGGGCGAGGCAGACCGCAAGAATGCCTACGTCATCGACGGTGAGGTTCAGATCACCTCGGACCAGGGCAAGCCGATGAGTGTCGCGGGCGGCACGCCCGGCGCCCGGCACCCGCTGGCCAACCATCAGCCTCGGCAGCACACGGCGACCGCCCGCACGGCCTGCAGGATCGTGCGCATAGACAGCGATCTCCTGGACGTGTTTCTGACCTGGGATCAGCTCTCGGGGATCGAGGTGACGGAGATCCAGCCCAAGAAGCAGGACGAGTCGGGCACCCACGTGGACTGGATGACGCGCATCCTGCAGTCGCGGGCGTTCCTGCAGATCCCGCCGGCCAACATCCAGGCGATGTTCATGCAGATGCAGGAGGTCCCGGTCGCCGCGGGCGACGTCGTCATCAAGCAGGGTGACGAAGGCGATTATTACTACATCATCAAGACCGGCAAGGCGAAGGTTACCCGCCCTTCCAAGGCCGGGTCGGAGCTCGTGCTCGCGCAACTCGACGAAGGCGACGCCTTCGGCGAGGAGGCGCTGCTGTCGGAGTCCAAGCGCAACGCCACGGTCACGATGGTGAGCGACGGGAATCTGATGCGCCTGTCCAAGTCGGACTTCAATTCATTGCTCAAGGAACCCATGCTGTCGTGGGTATCGCGCAAGGAGGCCGAGGAACAGATCGCCAGGGGTGCCAGATGGCTGGACGTAAGGCTCGAGAGCGAGTACGCAAATGACGGGATCGAGGGCAGCATCAACATCCCGTTGTTCATGCTGCGGCTGAAGGCCGAATCCCTCGATCCAAAGGGCGCGTATATCGTGTGCTGCGATACCGGACGGCGCAGCTCGGCGGCTGCGTTCCTGCTCAGCGAGCGGGGTTTCAAGGTCTCCGTGCTGAAAGACGGTCTGCGCGGCGCCGGCGCGGCGTGATCCCGGTGCGGCAGCGACGGCCGCGCGCGAGGGGGCCGTGAGCGTTGAGTTCGCCCTCGTCGCCGGATCCGACAACTATTGCGTGTTCGGCAATCCGGTCGCGCACAGCAGGTCCCCGCGGATCCACGCCGAGTTCGCGCGCCAGACTCATCAGAACATTCATTATTCCGCCGTGCTCGTCCCCGGGCACGAGTTTCCGCAGGCCGTCCGCAGATTCCGTGAGCTTGGCGGTCGCGGCGCGAACGTAACCCTGCCTTTCAAACAGGAGGCGTGGCGCCTGTGCGCCGAGCGGCAGCCCCGTGCGCAGCTCGCCGGCGCCGTCAACACGCTCTGGTTCGGCGAGGGTGGCGCAATCCTCGGCGACAATACAGACGGCGCCGGACTGGTGCGCGACATCGCCGTCAATCGCGGTCTGCAGTTGCGCGGCGCCGATCTGCTCTTGCTGGGTGCCGGCGGGGCGGCTCGGGGGGTCATACCGGCGCTCATCGAGGCCTCGCCGCGGCGGTTCGTGATAGCCAACCGCACTCCGGCACGCGCCATGGGGCTCGCCGCGGAATTCAGCGAACTCTCTCCGGTGACCGGCTGCGGGTTCCGGGCGCTCGACGGCCAGAGCTTCGATGCCATCATCAACGCCACCTCCGCAAGCCTGCACGGGGAAGTTCCGCCGCTGCCCGACGGGGTGATCCGGCCGGCGGGCTGGTGTTATGACCTCATGTACGCCCGTGAGCCCACGGCCTTCCTGCGCTGGGCATCGGCCCGCGGCGTCGCGCGGTGTGTGGATGGCCTGGGAATGCTCGTCGAGCAGGCGGCCGAATCGTTCCGGATCTGGCGCGGGGTGCGGCCCGAGACCCGGCCGGTCATCGATTTATTGCGCTCCGGGGCGGTGTAGCGGGGCCTGTCCCGTCCGGCGGCAAAGTCAAGCGAAATATGGCGCCGCGGCGGGTGTTATGCACAATGCGGCTCGACGGTCCGCTTTCGATGCCACCTGTCAGCAGTGCTCCCGCTGAAATCCAGAGAAGTTGGTGTAACCAGATGAAAATAAAGCATTTAAAAAATGGTCAAAATTTAGCCAAGTTAACAAAGTCAACACAATTCCGAAGGCTGCAGGCCGTTCTTGAACGGTAACCCACAGAGTTATCCACACAGAGTGTGAGTAACTTTTGCAGGGCAATATGTTCAATCGGTTAGCAGAGGATACTGAAGGAGATGCAAAGTTTGTCACATAACTCAGCAGCGCGCGGTGGCAATCGCGTTTGAAAGGCGCACGAAATCCGCCACCGACAGCGTCTCCGCCCGGGCACCCGGGTCTATGCCCGCCCCGAGGATATCCTCCGTGTTGCAGAAATCCCTCAGCGCGTTGCGCAATGTCTTGCGGCGGGTCGAAAAGGACCGTGCAACGACCGCCGCGAATCCCGCCGCGTTCCGTGCTTGCTCGCTGGCCGCGCGTTTCTGGGGCGTCAGGCGGATCACCGTGGATGCCACCTTGGGCGGCGGCGTAAAGGCACCGGGACCGATGCTGAACAGCCGATCGACGCGGCAGTGATACTGAACCATTACCGACAGGCGTCCATATTGTCTGTTGCCAGGCGGAGCGGCTATCCGGTCGGCAACCTCCTTCTGGAGCATGAATACCATCGTTCGTATCAGATCGGCCTGCTCCAGGAGGTGAAAGATGAGCGGGGTGGAGATGTTGTAGGGCAGATTGCCGACCACATCGTAGCCCGGGGCCGCAGTACCCAGCTCCTCGAACCGAAAGTCCAGCACGTCCTGGCAGTGGATCCGCAATCGCTGCGGTGTCGCTCCCAGGCGCGCGGGAAGAATGGCCGCCAGCTCTCGATCGATCTCGACGACGTCCAGTTCACCAGCCGCCTCCAACAGCGGCGCGGTGAGCGCGCCGCGGCCCGGACCTATCTCTACGAGCCGGCGCCCCGGTCGCGGCTCGATTGCCTCCACTATCCGGGCGATGATCGCCGGGTCGTGCAGGAAGTGCTGGCCGTAGCGCTTGCGTGGTGGCGGCAGGGGCGCGGTCATCGCGTCAGCGCCGGAGGGCAGGATCCAACGACGAGTCCGCCGCCATCCGGACTGCCATGTCCACGGCGGCGACCAGACTTCCGGCGCCGGCGCGCCCGGTTCCGGCCAACTCCAGCGCCGTGCCGTGGTCTACGGACGTCCGGATGATGGGCAATCCTAGGGTGACATTCACGGCCTCGCCAAAGCCGAGGGCCTTCAAGACCGGCAATCCCTGGTCGTGATACATGGCGAGATAGGCGTCCGTCGCGGTCCGGGTCTCCGGATTGAAGGCGGTGTCGGCTGACACCGGACCGCGCAGCCGCATTCCTTGGGCGCGCAATGCCGCCACGGCCGGCCCGATGACGTCGATCTCCTCCCGCCCCAGATGGCCTCCTTCGCCCGCATGCGGATTGAGGCCGCATACCGTTATGCGTGGCACCTCGCACCGGAAGTGGCTGCGCAGCCCATGCTCGAGGATGGAGATGACCTGCGCCAGCAGTGGGCGGGTAATCGCGGCGGCGACCTTGGCGAGCGGCAGGTGCGTGGTGGCGAGCGCCACCCTCAGGCCCGGCGCCACCAGCATCATCACCGGCAACCGTGCGCCGCATCGCTGCGCGAGATATTCCGTGTGGCCCGTGAAGGCGACGCCGGCGTCGTTGATGACCCCCTTGTGCAGCGGCGCTGTCACCATCGCGGCGAATCTGCCCTCCAGACATCCATCGCAGGCTGTATCGAGCATGTCGAGCACGTGGCGCGAATTGGCGACGGTCAGCGTGCCGGGAACCACCGGCGCCGGCGCCCTGACCTCGAGCACCGTGAGCTCGCGCGCGCGGGCGGCTGCTGCCGCGGCCTGCACGAACGGCCGTGTGTGCAGCGGCAGTCCCAAGGCACGCGCACGTTCCGCGAGGACCTGCGGATCGGCTATGGCAACCAGTTCGAAATCGCGGTCGGCCTGTGCGAGCTGCACGAGCAGATCCGGTCCTATGCCGGCCGGCTCCCCCGCGGTGACCGCTATGCGCAATGGGACCGCACCACTCATGCGGGATCGAGGCGGGGCTGTCTACGGCGCGCCGGGATCGCCCACCATGTAGGGCGATTCCTCCTCGCTTCCGGCAGGCTCCGTCGCAGGCATCCGCTGCGCGTCCGACGATGCCGGGGCCGTCTCTGCCGCAGGCTCCTCCGTAGCCGCGGGCGCTGCCGGCTCGGTCGCCGCCTTCCCGGGCTCCTCCACGCGCGTGACGGCTACGCCGGGCATCCGGTATTCGACGTAGGCCTCGTCACGCAAGCGGCGCATCCAGGCCTGCAACTCCTCTTCGGTCTTCCGCTGCCTGATGGTCTCGCGCGCCTTGGCGCGCTGTGCCTCGGCACTGTCGTCGTGTTCGCGCCGTTCCAGAACCTGAACGATGTGCCAGCCGAACTGGGTCTGGAACGGTTCGCTGATCTGGTTGGGTTCCAGCGCCTTCATGGCGTTCTCGAAATCCGGATCCATCTCGCCGGGGTTGACCCAGCCCAGATCGCCGCCGTTGGCGGCGCTGCCGCGATCTTCGGAGTGTGATCGGGCCAGCGTTGCGAAATCATCGCCGCCGTCCAGGCGCGTCTTCAACTGCTCGAGCTTGCGCCTGGCGTCGTCCTGCGATACCGCCTCGCCGGTCTTGATGAGGATATGGCGCGCGTGCGTTTGCGTGACCATGTGACCCTCTTGGGTGCGAACGTCGGCGAGCTTGATGATGTGAAAGCCGCTCGGACCCCGCATGACCTCGCTCACTTCTCCCGCCTTCATGTTCCGCAAGGCATCGGCCATGACCGAAGGCACCTCGCCCGCCTTGCGCCAGCCCACGTCGCCGCCTTCCAGCGCCTGTTGACTGTCGGAATGCTCGGCCGCCAGCTTGGCGAAATCGGCACCATTGCGGATCTGTTCACGCACCTCTTCGGCCTCGCGCTGTGCCGCGGCTATCTGATCGGGTGTGGCGCCCTCGGGAGTGGCGATCAGTATGTGCGAGATGCGGTATTCGGTATCGCCGGCGGTGCCCTGATTGCGGGGGTTCTGCAGATAGGAGTCGATCTCGCGATCGCTGACAGTGACGCGATTGTCCACCTCGCGCTGCTTCAGACGGGCGAGTGTAATCTCGTTGCGGATGTCCTCGCGGTACTGCGCGTAATCGTATCCTTCCTTGGCCAGCACCTCGCGGAACTGTTCCAGCGACAACTTGTTCTGGGCCGCGACGCTTGCCACCGCCTTGTTCAGCGTATCGTCGTCGACGGTCACACCGGCGCGCTTGGCGTACTGCAACTGAATCTTGGCCATGATCAGCCGCTCGAGGACCTGCCGGTTGATGATGTCCTCCGGCGGCATCTGCCCGCCGCGCTGGCTCATCTGCTGGAGGATACGCTCCTTGAATCGATCGAATTCGCTCTGCATCACGACATCGTCGTCGACGATTGCGACGATGCGGTCAATCGGCTCGGCGGCCACGCGCACGCCGCCGGCGAGGCCAAGAACCATGGCGAGCACTGCTATCCCTGCCTGCACGGCGTGGGGCGTGACGAGTGGTTCGTTTCGATACCGCATGGTTCAGGACTCCTCAGGGGTTGTCGCCGTATCGCGGATGCCGGCGGGACGGTGTGCCCGTCGGCCCGCACCCGCGCCGGACGCGGCCACTTCAAAACTCGTTAGTGTAGCCGGGGATGTTTTTCTTGAGATAGGAGGAGGTGCCACGTCCGAGCCCGCCCAGGCCCTTCAACTCCACCTGCAGGAAGACCGCATTGTCGTACTCGCCCTCGGAGGTGCTGATGTACCGCCTGCCGACCAGCCGCACGCCCCAGCAGCACGCCTCGTACTCCAGCCCGCCGAACACCTCCAGGGTTTGACCCTCGGGTACGGAGTAGTTCCAGCGTCCCAGCAACGCCCAGTTCGGGTTCAGCGGCCAGCGGAACGAGAGGTCGGTCTGCTCGACGTTGGCCGGTCGCCGGAAGCGGTAGTCGAAATTGAACAGTTTGTTCCCGCCGGGCCGGTAGCGCAGACGCATGGCGCTGCGTTGCGTGAGGTTCTCGTTCGGATCCCACTGCATGGCTCCGCCCACGGCCCAGGCGGGCGTCACCTGCGCCCAGGCCTCCGCGACCAGCTCGGAGACGGGGTCGGTGAACGCGGTCTCCTCCGGAAGCACGACGTCCCGATCTTCGAAGTAGTAGATCTGGCCGACGCTGGCGCGGAGGCGCTCGCGTCCGTTCTCCGAGTTCAACAGCCGCGACGTCAGCGCCAGGGTCACGGAGTTCTGATCGCCGAGACGATCGATGCTGCTGTAGCGGTTGTCGCGGAACAGTTGCCCGAAGGAAAAGTCGTAATCGCTCGAATCGAAGACGGGAATGTCATCCTGTCCGACATCCGGTCGATACAGGTAATAGATGCGCGGTTCGATCGTGTGGATAAAGGACTCTGCGCCCAACGTCAGGTTGCGTTCCAGGAACAGCCCGCTGTCGATCGAGAAGTTCGGGACCGTGCGGGTCAGGGAGTCCTCCCCGAACTCGTTGCCATCCAGTGCGTACCAGGTCTGGTCCAGGGCGATGCGCGGTGTGAAGAAGCTTCCTTCCGTCTCGAACGGGAAGGAGACGAACGGTCGCAGATTGAAGCGCCCGCCGGTGACGGTGTCGGTACGGTCGAAATATGTCGTCTCGCCATAGACCTGAAAATTGACGTGTCGCAGGGGCTGCGGAAATGACGTGTAATAGTAGATCTGCGGCAGATAGTCGTAGGGTCGGTCCGAGCCAGGCAGCGTGCGATCGACGCTCTGGTAGCTGTTCACGCGGGCGCGCACCGACCACCAGTCCCGGCCGTAGGTGATGAGGGCATAACGGTTGAGGAAGCGCGTGCTGGTGACGCTCAGGCTGTTGCCGAAGTCCTCCAGGTATTGCTTGTCCGAGACGTTGTTGAAATCGACGACGAGCCGGCCGCGATCGGCATCAAAGGCCTGGTTGTGACGGAACTGCACCAGCCACCGGTCCTGATCGTCCAGTTCATCGTCGCCCGGAAGGATATTGCCGGCAACCAGGCCCGCGAAGTCGGGCCGGAGATATCTGCCTTCCGCACCGAGCATCAGGCCGCGATTGCCGAGATAACGCGGGAACAGGGTGGCGTCGTAGTTGGGAGCGATGTTCCAGTAGAAGGGCGTCGTGATGTCGAAGCCGGAATCGCGCGTACTCCCGAATGTGGGCGGCAGCAGGCCGGTCTTGCGCCTGTCGGACAGGGGGAAGCTGATGTACGGCGTGTAGAAGACCGGAACCCCCTTGATCCGAAGCACGACATTGCGTGCGCTGCCCCATTCCTCATTGTGATCCAGGAACAGCTTGCCGGCGGACAACTTCCAGCTCGGCTGACCGTCGACGTCAGGGCAGGTCGTGTACGATACCTCCTTGAGTTTCGACACATCGCGTCGCATGTCGTGCTCGATCAGCGCCGCATCGCCACGGCCCCGCGAGTCGGTCAGGCGATAGTTTCCGCGCTCGAGCTTTGCTTGGTCCTTGGTCATATCGAGATTGGCGTGCTCCCCTTGCCAGAACATGGAACCGCTCCACAGGCGCGCGTTTCCCAATGCGTCGACGATGTCGTTGGGCTCATCGTAGGTGAGCCGATCGGTGCGCAGCGCGTTGTCGTCGCGCACCAGCTCGACATTGCCGGCAAACGTGGAAACGCCGTGCTCGATCAAAGTTGCCTCGTCGCCCTCCAGCGCGGCGAAGCCCGGATCGAGCCCCGCTGTGGACGGTCTGGTCTCCAGTCCCGTCTCCACCGGGCACAGACCCCAGCCGATCGGGGGTGGCCCGTCGGCCGCAAAACCGGCAGCCGGCAGCACGCCGGATGCTGCAATGGCAGCCCATGTTATGGTTTTTATTGACATTTTTTGCGTAGGCGACGCTGAGATGTCGCCTAAAATCGCACAGAACGCGCCGCGGTTCAAATCCCCTTTGGCGAGCGATTTTCCCTGCCGGAGACACCTGCTAGCACGCGATCCAGCACGGCGGTTGGCAGCAGGCGCTTCAGCGCCCAGAGGGCGTGGGCGGGCAGGGTCAGGCGGTAGCGCGCGCGCGGCCGCGGCGACTCCAGGGCGTGCAGCAGCGGCTTCATGATGGACGCGGCGGGCAGGGTGAAGGGTGCTGCCGGCCCGACCTTGACCAGCCGGGCGATCATCGCGCGATACGTCGAGCCATGAACGCTCCCTGAGACGGTGTCGTGGCGCAGGAAGGCCTGCAGGGCGTTCTGCCGGAAGCGGCTTTCAATCGGGCCGGGCTCAATGAGGGCGACGTGGATGCCGGTGCCGGCGAGTTCCAGCCGCAGGGTGTCGGTCAGGCCTTCGAGGGCGAATTTCGAGGCGTTGTACGCACCGCGGTAACGCAACGCCACGTAGCCGAGCAGAGAGCTGTTGTGAACGATGCGGCCGTGGCCACGGCGGCGCATCACCGGCAGAACGCGACAGGTCAGTTCGTGCAATCCGAACAGATTGGTCTCGAACTGTTCACGCAGCGCGTCGCGGCTGAGATCCTCGACCGCGCCCGGCTGACCATAGCCGGCATTGTTGAACAGTGCGTGGAGCTCGCCGCCGGTGCGCGCCAGCACCTCGCCAACGGCCGCGTCGATCGATGCGCTCGACGTCAAATCGAGCTGCAGCGCCTCGAAGCCCTCACCAGCCAGCGCCTGCACATCCTCGAGACGACGGGCCGTGGCGAAGACCCGGTAGCCGCGTTCCCGCAGCCCCTGCGCGGCGGCATAGCCTATGCCCGAGGAGCATCCGGTCAGGAGGATCGCCGAGGCCGAGAATGTTCCCATGGCGCGCGTGCGGGCTGTGCCGCGCACGCCTAGGCCGAGCCCACGATGCTCTTTACCTCGGCGACCTGGGCGGCCGCCTCTTCCAGGATCTGCGCGCTCAACCGGGGATTGGCGGCATCGCCCGCCATCTTCTTGAAGGCGGGCAACTTGGGCAGCGAGGGAACATGCGGCGGCTTGCTGGTCTTGCCGATGTAACTGTGCACCTTGGCGACCACCACCAGGTCTGCGAGGTCCGCTTGCGGCGCCGGGTCCCGCCACCAGTCGTTGGCATCCCGCACGACCACCTCGAAATACTCCGGCAGCTTCCATTCGCGCACGATGCTGATACCGGCGCGAACGCGCAGCGCCGCCAGCAGCTGCTCCAGAAGTTGACCCTCGTCGTTCAGGAGGGCGGGGTGCCTGGCGACGTAGCCGAAGATCGGCAGTACCCCTATATCGTGCAGCAGGCCCGCCAGCAATGCCTCCTCGGGCTTGAAGGTCTTCGTCAGGCGTGCCAGCACGTAGCTGATCGCGGCGACCTCGTTGGCCTTCTCCCAGCTCGCGCGCAGGTGCTTCTTCAATTCCGGCATGTCGGATTCGAACAGTCCACGCACCGCGAATGCCGTGATCAGCTGCCTCGCGGTCTTGGTACCGATGCGGGTGATGGCCTGCTCACAGGTCTGCGCGGGGGAGGTGCCGCGGTACATGGCGCTGTTGGCGGCCTTGAGCAGCTTGGCCGTGAGTGCCGGGTCGCGCGTGACGACTTTGGCGATGTCCTTGAGGTCGGCGTCGTCCCGGTCGATGAGCTGCTGCGCGCGCAATGCCACCTCCGGAAGACTGGGCAGGTGCAGTCCGTCGCCCATCATCGAAAGCTCGTGTATCTGCAACTGCTCGGAGAGGCCGGAATTGTCGAAGGGCAGTTCGTAAACGCCATACTCTACCTGAGATAGCAGTTTTTGCACGTCGAGCAGACCGGAGATATCGAGCCGCACGAAAGCGATGGGGGTAACCGCCTTTGCAGAGTGCAGGCGGGGCCGCAGCGGCGACAGAGGGCGTACTGCATGCGGCGTGCGGGCGACGATCGTCGACTTGCGACCGTCGCGTCCGGTGAGTTCCACCGTGCCTTCCATCAGGCAGTACATCCAGGGGTCCTTGTCGCCGACCGAGAACAGGCTCTGCTGCGGAGCGGCCCGCTCGATGGATCCCTTGGTCGCCATGACCAGCATGTCGGAGGTTTCCATGTGTCTGAACGGGTCGAACCACTGCAGGGCCTCGACCACGGCTTCCAGGGCGTTGGTCTGTGTATTGGTCATGCCGTCTCCATCCACTGGTCCCGGATTCTAGCACTCCCGGCGAGGTATTTTGCGGCAGTCCAGTTGTCTGGTGCACGGGCGCCGCCGCGCGCTGCGATGGCGGGCCGCGGAGATTGCAGCGCAGCGGCACATCTGGCGTAATTGCCACCACCGGCAACAGGAACATCCCGGGGTGATCTCGTCATGAAACTCGCAACCTTCTCGCATCGCGGCCTCGTTCGTACCGGCATCGTCGTCGACGGCCGCATGATCGACACCACCGCCGCGGGCATGCCGCCGGACATGCTTTCCCTGCTGCAGCTCGGCGAAGAGGGCATGCGTCGCCTGCGCGAGCTGGCCCGGGACGGCGCGGCGCCGTCGCTGGCCATGAGCGAGGTCCGTCTCGAGGCCCCTGTCCGTCGCCCTCCGAAGTACCTCGCCATCGCACTGAACTATGCCGAGCACATCAGCGAGACGCAGATGGCGAAACCGGAATTCCCCAAATTCTTCAACAAGCAGTCGACGTGCATCGCCGGTCCTCACGATCCCATTCACATGCCGCGGGTCTCCAACAAGCTCGATTACGAGGGGGAGTTGGGCGTGGTCATCGGCCGTCGCTGCCGGCACGTCCCCCGGGATCGTGCACACGAAGTCGTCGCCGGCTATCTCGTCTGCAACGACGTCACCGTGCGCGACTGGCAGGCGAAATCGGAGACCTTCACGCTCGGCAAGTCCTTCGACACG
>WBZR01000580.1_pt1 | contig 16073 bp, 17 predicted proteins | sample 5204231 | NCBI WGS metagenome assembly WBZR01 (sample SAMN12412403, study PRJNA552823) | activated sludge metagenome | isolation source: activated sludge from anammox sidestream of wastewater treatment plant... | place: USA: Virginia | collected 2017-08 | reverse complement strand
CCGGCACGCGGGCGGCGACCGGCGCGTGCTCGAGCTCGAGAGCCCGGACGGGCGCCTGGAACGGGAGGTGGCGCGGGATGCTCGTGCTCGCGTTTGACACCGCCACCGCCGTGGCGACGGTCGCGCTCGCGCTCGACCGGGAGGTCGTCGCGGAGCGGCGCACGACAGCCGCGCGCCTGCTCGCCGACGCGGGCGAGCTCCTCGACGGAGCCGGTGCCGGGCCCGGCGAGGTGGGCGGGATCGCCGTCGGCACCGGCCCGGGCAGCTACACGAGCCTGCGGATGGGCCTCGTGACCGCGCGGACGCTCTCGTTCGCGCTCGGCGCGCCCGTCGCCGGGATCTCGACGCTCGACGCGCTCGCGACGGGGGCGCCGGGCGCGTTGCCGGTCATCGACGGGCGCCGCCGCGAGGTGTTCGTCCTCGACGGGCGGCCTCGCCTCGTTGCCGCGTCCGAGCTGCGCGTGGAGCCGGGCAGGCTCTGCGTCGGGGACGGCGCCGTCCGCTACCGCGATCAGCTCGAGGCGGCGGCGGCGGTCGTTCCGCCGGACGACGACCCCCGCCACGTGCCCTGGGCCCGCCACCACGCCGCCCTCGCGGCCTCTTTCGGGCCGGCGGAGCTGGCGGAGCCGCTCTACCTGCGCGCGCCCGACGCCGACCGGGCGCTCGCGCGGAGGCACGCGTGATCGAGCTGCGGCGGCTCGGCGTCGGCGACCTCCCCTCGATCGAGCAGATCGAGCGGCGGTCGTACCCGACCCCCTGGTCGCGTTCGATGTTCGCGTCGGAGCTCGCGAAGCCGTCGTCGGTCTGCCTGGGAGCGATCGACCGGGACGCTCACGACCGGCTGGTTGCGTACCTCGTCGTCTCCCGTTACGTGGACGCCTGGCATGTCATGAACCTCGCCGTCGACGAGCGCTACCGCCACCGGGGCATCGCGCGCCGGCTGCTCGACGAGCTGTTCGCGCTGACCGCCGCCGACGGGATGCGTGGCTACACGCTCGAAGTGCGCGTCTCGAACGCCCGCGCGATCGCCCTCTACGAGCGCGCGGGCTTCCGCACCACGGGCCTGCGGCGCGGCTACTACACCGACAACCGGGAGGACGCCTACGTGATGTGGAAGGACCCGGCCGGACCGGCCGCCGCCGGGGACGAGTTGCGCGCGGGATGATCCTCGCGCTCGAGACCTCCTGCGACGAGACCGCCGCCGCCTGCCTCGCTCCGGACGGGACGCTGCTCTCGAGCGTCGTCTCCTCCCAGGCCGGCCTGCACGCACGCTACGGTGGCGTCGTCCCCGAGGTCGCCTCCCGCCGCCACCTCGAGCTCGTCGTCCCGGTCGCGCGCGAGGCGCTCGAGCGGGCGGGCGCGCCGCTCGCGGCGGTCGAGACGGTCGCGGTCACGCAGGGCCCCGGCCTGATCGGCGCCCTGCTCGTCGGCCTCTCCGCGGCGAAGGCGCTCGCCTGGTCGCGGCGGCTCCCGCTCGCGCTCGTGGACCACCTCCACGGGCACGTCGCCGCGCTCTACCTCGGTCCCGCCGTCGTCGAGCCGCCGTTCCTTTGCCTGCTCGCGAGCGGCGGCCACACCCTGCTCCTCGACGTCCGCGAGAGGTCCGGCTACGACGTCGTCGGCACGACGCTCGACGACGCGGCCGGGGAGGCGTTCGACAAGGGCGCCCGGCTGCTCGGGCTCGGCTACCCGGGCGGGCCGGCCCTCGACCGGCTCGCGCGGCAGGGCGACCCGGAGGCGTTCCGCTTCCCGGTCGCCCGCGTGCCCGGGCACGACTTCTCCTTCTCGGGGGTCAAGACCGCGCTCTCGTACGCCGTCCGCGCTCTCGGCGCCGGCGAGCTCGAGCGCCGCCGTGCCGACCTCGCCGCGAGCTACCAGCGGGCGATCGTGCGCGCTCTCGTCGAGCGCTCGCTGGCGGCCGCCGAGGCCTTTGGCGCCCCACGGCTCGCCGTCGTCGGCGGCGTTGCCGCGAACTCGGAGCTGCGCGCCCGGCTGGCCGGTACGGGCGCGACCCTGGCGCCGCTCGAGCTCTGCACCGACAACGCCGCGATGATCGCCTCCGCCGCCAGGTACGCGCGAGCGATCCCGTATCCTGAGTATCTTGGTGTCGACGCCTATGCGTCGCTCGCGTGACATCAAGCACATCGCCGCGATCGGGGCCGTCCTGGCCGCGGCGGTCGCGCTCGCCCTGGCCGCGCCCATCAGCGGCGCCGGCGGCGGGGCGGCCGGCGACCGCCCCGCCCTGGACGTGGGCGGGCGCGCGATCGTCGTGCTCGCAGGCCCGTCGCTGGCCGGCAAGGTCGCCGAGGCCGGCGCGCTCCCCGGAGCGGACGCCCAGCGGCGGCTCACCCGGGCTGCCAGGTCCTTCCAGCGCGGCTTCCTCGACTCCCTGCGCGCACAGGGAGTCGACCTCCGGATCGAGCGTTCGTTCGTCCTCACCTTCAACGGCTTCTCGGCCGTGCTGGACGCGAAGGCGTTTGCCGCTCTCGCCAGGGCTCCGGGCGTCGTCGGCGTCTACCCGGTCAGGGCGGTCTACCCGGCCGAGGCGGCGATCGGCGAGGGCGGGGCGCCGCCGCCGGTGCCCGGGCTGCCCGGCCGGGACGGGAGCGGCGTCACCGTGGCGATCCTCGACTCCGGAGTCGACCGCGGCGTGCTCGCCGCCGGCGTCCTCCGGGGCGTCGACCTCGTCGACGGCGACCGGGACGCCTCGCCCGCGGCGGCCGACGACGACGACTCGGCGGACCACGGCACGCGCATGGCGGCGATCGTCGCGGGTGTCGCCCCGGGCGCCGTGATCCTCCCGATCCGGATCCTCGGCCCGGTGGCGGCGGACGGTGGCAGCGTCCGCACGCTCGGCACGAGCGACGATCTCGTCGCGGGAATCGAGCGGGCCGTCGATCCGGACGGCGACGGCGCCGTCGGTGACGCCGCCCGGATCGCACTCGCAGCCGTCGTCGAGCCCTACGCCGCCTTCCCCGACAGCCCCGAAGCACGCGCCGCCGCCGGCGCCGCCCGCCTCGGCACGCTCGTCGTGGCGCCCGCCGGCAACGACGGCCCGGCCGGCGACGGCTTCGGCACGGTCGGGGCACCAGCGGCCGCGGCGGCGACGCTCGCGGTCGGGGCGAGCGACCCGGCGACCGGCCGGCCCGCCGCGTTCTCCTCGGAAGGACCAGCGTTCGACGGGCGGCCGAAACCCGACCTGCTCGCGCCGGGTGTCGGCGTCGCGACGCTCACTCCGGCGGGGCGAGCGGCGGCGACAGGCTCGAGCGCCGCGGCCGCGCTCGCCGCGGGCGCCGCGGCGCTCGTCGCCGAGGCACGCCCGGAGCTCGGTGCGCAGGCGCTCCACGGCGTCCTCGTCGGTGGAGCGCGACCGCTCGACGGCGGGCGGGCCGACGACGGCGCGGCGCTGCTCGACCCGGCCGGGGCGGCCGCCCAGGTGATCGCGATCGAGCCCGCGACGATCGCGCTGCGGCGCGGCGGCTCCGTCACCGTTCGCATCCGCAACCTGACCGGGGCCGAGCTCGGCGTCAGCCTCGAGCTCGCCGAGGCGCCGGCCCTGACCGCCGAGCGCGGGCGCGTGACGATCCCCGCCGGCGAGGTTGCCGAGGTCGGCCTCCGACCCGCCGCGAGCGGGCCGCTGTTCACGGGTGTCCTGATCGTGCAGCCGGACGGCGGGCACGAGGCGCGCCTCCCGTTCGCGCTGGTCGGCGGCGCCCGTGGCGATCTCCTCGGTGCCCTGCGCCTCTCCGAGCGCCCCGCGAGACCGACCGTCCGGCATCCCGCGATCCTCACCTTCACGGCCGGGCGGGTCGACGAGGACGGCGGCGGCGTCGCGATCGCGCCCGTCGGTGTTCTCGACGTGGTGCTCCGCACCCCCGGCGGCAAGAACCTCGGCATCCTGACCCGGCTGCGCGACCTCCTGCCCGGCCGCTACTCGATCGGGCTCACCGGCCGAGCCCCGGACGGGACGACGCTCGCGCCCGGGCGCTACGTGGTCGAGCTCGTGGCGCATCCGGTCACTGGCGGCGAGGGTCCGGCCGGGAAGCCGAGTCGCGCATCCGTGCAGCTCGTCATCCGGTGACCCCGGCCGTGCGCATCTACGGCGCCCCGGGCTGCCACCTGTGCGACGACGCGAAGCGGGTGCTCGAGCGTGTCAGGGCCGAGATCCCGTTCGAGCTCGAGGAAGTCGACATCACCGGCGACGCCGAGCTCGAGCGCCGCTACCGCGAGCGGATCCCGGTCGTCACGGTCGGCGGCGAGGAGGCGTTCACGTACGTCGTGCACCCGGGCACGCTGCGCCGGCGACTCCGGGGCTGACACTCACGAAGTCCCGCGACCGGGGGCCTTGGATTCGCCCCGACAGCACATCCCGGGCGGCATCGACTCAGACGGTAGACTGTTACAAGCTATGGCGATCGAGACGCAGCTCGAAGGAGGAAGGCGCGTGGGTGATCGGTTGACCGTGGGCGTCGCGACGCGCCTCTCCCGCTACCTGCAGGTGCTCACGCAGGCCAAGAAGATGGGCCGCGAGCGGATCTCCTCCCAGGAGATCTCGGAGTACACGAACATCAACGCGACCCAGATCCGGCGCGACCTGTCTGGTTTCGGCAAGTTCGGCAAGCGCGGCGTCGGCTACTCGATCGACGTCCTGCTCGCCGAGATCCGCAAGATCCTGCGGACGCAGGGGCAGCACAACATCGCGCTCTTCGGCGCCGGGCGGCTCGGGCAGGCGATCGCCGGCTCGAGCGTCTTCGCCGACCACGGCTTCAACATCGCGGCCGTCTTCGACACCGACCAGGCAAAGGTGGGAGCGGCGATCGGGAGGCTCGAGGTCAGCGACTACCGCGACCTGCGCGACCTCGTCCGCGACCGCAACATCATCGTCGGCGTGCTGGCGGTGCCCGCGGTGGCGGCCCAGGCCGTCACGAACGACCTCGTCGACGCGGGCGTGAAGATCATCTTCAACTACTCCGAGGCGCTCCTGAGCGTGCCGCCGGACGTCACCGTCCACACGACCAACCCGGCCGCCGAGCTCCTCTACGCGCTCTACTTCTACCTCGCCTGACCGCGGGGCGGGCGCGATGCGTGCCGTCTGGCGGGTGACATGAATGCCGCCCCTACGGGGCCGCGGGGGCTAGCTCGCGGAGCTGGGCCAGGCCGAGGTCGCCGGGGGTGCGGCCGATCGGCTGGATGCACACGTGGTCGGCGCCGACGGCCAGGTGCTCGCGCACGCGGGCCCGGATCCGGTCGGTATCGCCCCACGCGACCAGCGCGTCCACGAGGCGGTCCGAGCCGCCGCCGGCGAGATCCGCCTCGGCGAAGCCGAGCCAGAGCAGGTTCTCCGCGTAGCTCGCGAGCGCGAGGTAGCCGGCGATCGCCTCGCGGCCGAGCTCGCGCGCCCGGCCGGGATCGGTCTCGAGCAGCACGAGCTGCTCGACCGCTAGCAGCTTTCCCGACCCGAGGATCTGGCGGGCACGCGCCGTGTGGTCGACCGGGACCAGGTACGGATGCGCGCCGTCCGCGCGTTCGCGAGCGAGCCGGAGCATCGAGGGGCGCAGCGCCGCCAGCACGCGCGGCACGGGCAGAGCGGGCCGCGGGCCCCGGTAGCCGGCCGAGTCGAGCCCGTCGAGGTAGCGGCGCATCGTCGCCACCGGCCGGGCGTAGACGTGCCCGCGCGACTCCACCTGGGGCGGATGGCTGACACCGAGCCCGAGCAGGTAGCGGCCCGGGTACGCCTCCCCGAGCGTGCACGCGCCCGCCGCCGTCGCGGTCGCGTCGCGCGCCCAGATGCTCGCGATCCCGTTCGCAACCACGATTCGCTCGGTCGCGGCGAGCAGGATCCCCGCGTGGCTGAGCGCTTCCTTGCTCGCGTGCCCCTCGGCGATCCAGAGCGCCCCGTAGCCGAGCGCCTCGATCTCGGCCGCTGCCTCGCGCGCGGCCGCCGCCGGCGCCATCCCGAGCGCGCCCAGCCAGACGCCGACCTTGCCGATCGCTGGTCCCATGCCGCGGAAGGCTATCGCGGCGGGGCGAGGTAGACCGCGGTGTCGCCCTCGGGGACGCCCTCGAGCGCCTTCCGCACCTGCTCCTCGCTGCCGCCGTAGACGATCACGACCCGGTCTGAGATCTCCGCGTCGAGCCCCGCGGCGACCAGGAGCTCGACCGCGTGCTCCGGCGTCTCCCCGACGCTCGCGACGAGCGCGCCGAAGTAGGGCGGCGGCGGCTCCTCGACCGGGGCCTCGGCAGCGCCCGCATCCTCGGCCCCCGCCTCCTCCGCCTCGGCGGGAGCGGCCTCGACCATCGCGAGCTCCGTGTCAGCGCTGCGAGACGCCTCGGGCTGCGCCCCGTCACCGGTCGTCGTGACCGCGATCGCGACCGCGGTTGCTGCGGCCGCCACCGGCACGAGCACGAGCCCGAGCCGACGCGCCGAGAAGCGTCCGGGAAGCCGCCGGCGCTCGCGCTCGCGTTCCGGCAGGCCAGCCACGAGCTCGTCCAGCCGACCCGCGGGCAGCTCGAGCAGCGGCGCGGCCCGCAGGGCGTCGCGGGCGAGCTCGAGCTCGGCGATCGTGGCGGCGCACGCGGTGCACGTCTCGAGGTGCGAGCGCACGCCAGCCGCGTCCGGCGCGGCGAGGTCGCCCTCGACGTACTCGAGCAGCACGATCTCGTTCGGGTGGGCTCCGGCCATCACTGCTTCGACTCCCCCGCGGCGCTCGCGGTTCCGAGCGCGCGCGCCAGCTCGACGCGGCCGCGGAAGATCCGCGACTTCACGGTACCCTCCGCCACCCCGAGCATCTCGGCGATCTCCGCATAGGAGCGGCCGAGCACGTCGTAGAGGAGGACGGCAGTGCGGTACGTCTCGTCGAGGCCCGCGAGCGCCCGCTGCAGCTCCCCCGACAGCTCGCCCGCCGCGATCGGATCACGGGGGCTGACCGGCTCGGCGACGTCGTCGAGCGGGACGCCGCCGCCGCGCGCGCTGCGCGCCCGCTGGTCGTGCACCGCGTTCAGGCAGATCCGGTACAGCCACGTCGAGAACGCCGACTCGGCGCGGAAGCGCGGCAGCGCCCGCCACGCCCGGATCAGCGTCTCCTGCACCGCGTCCTCGGCGTCGGCCGCCGAGCCGAGCTCGCGCGCAGCCAGCGTCAGCAGCCTGTGGCGGTGCTCCTCGACGAGGCGTGCGAAGGCGTCGCGGTCGCCCGCCTGCGCCTTCCGTACGAGCCGGTCGTCAGGATTCACCACGTGAAGATTCTCCTCTGGCACGGCTACCTCCTCGGAGGCACCGGCTCGAATATCTACACGCGATCGCTCGCCCGCGCCTGGTCGCGGCTCGGCCATGACGTCGTCGTCTTCTGCCAGGATCCCCATCCCGAGCGCCACGACCTCGGCGGCGCGACGGTCGTACGCCCGGAGATCGGCGGCGTCCTGCCCGTGTTCGTGGTCGACCGCTACGAGGACCTCGAGGCCCGTCGCGTTCAGGATCTCTCGCCCGCCGAGCGGCAGCGGTTCGTCGACGCGAACGCGGCCGCGCTGCGCGAGCACCTTCCGGCCGGGCTCGTGTTCACGAACCACCTCCTGCTCGGCGGCCCCGTCGGCGCCGCCGCCGGCGTCCCCTACCAGGTCAAGGCGCACGGCTCGGAGCTCGAGTTCTCGCTGCGCGGCAACGAGGAGCTATGTGCTTGGACGCGGGCGACGCTCGCTCCCGCGACGGCGATCTACGCCGGCACCGAGCACGTGCGCCGCGTGATCGAGGACGTGCTCGGGCCCGGCCCGCACCTCGAGCGCGTGCGGATCGTCCCGCCCGGCGTCGACGTCGACGATTTCCGCCCGCGCCCACGCGCCGAGGCGCTCGCCGGCCTGCTCGCCGAGGCGGCGGCCGACCCGCCCAACCCGCCCGCCGCGCACGACCAGCGCCGCCCGGACGAGGGCAACGCGGCGCGGCTCGAGGCCTTCCTCGCCGGTGACGGGCCGACGATCGTCTTCGTCGGGCGGATCAGCCGGGAAAAGGGCGCGCACGTCCTCGTCGACGCGCTGCGCAGGCTGCGCGCGCCCGCCCGCACCGTCATGGCCGGCTGGGGCGACATCCGCGACGAGCTCGAGCGCGAGGCCGCCGGTCTACCCGTCCTCTTCACCGGCGCGCTCGAGCACCGCCACCTCGTGCACCTGTTCGCGCTCGCCGACGTCGCCGTCACCCCGTCGACGTTCCCCGAGGCGTTCGGCATGGTCGCCGCCGAGGCGGCGGCCTGCGGCGCGCCGCCCGTGGTCGCCCGCCACACCGGCCTCGCCGAGATCGCCGAGGGCCTCGAGGCCGAGTACCCGGCGCACCTGCGCGAGCTGACGAGCTTCGAGAGCGGCGGCGCGGCGGAGCTGGCGCGGGCCTTGGACGCGATCCTCGCGCTCGGCCCCGGCGACCGAGCGGCCCTGCGCGAGGCCGCCCGGCGGGCCGCCGTCGCCAGGTGGAGTTGGGAGCACGTCGCGGCTCTGATACTTTCGGCCGGATGGGAGACGCCCAGCGCCTGAGCCCGGACGAGCAGATCGCGCTCGCCCGCCAGCAGTTCGACGAGGGAACGGACTTCACGCTCGCGGTCGAGGAGGAGTACGCCCTGCTCGATCCGGGGACGCTCGGCCTCGCGCCACGCTTCGAGGAGCTGTTCGCGGCCGCGCGGGCGACCGAGCTCGGCGAGCACGTCGTGGGCGAGCTGATCTCGTCCGAGATCGAGATCCGCACCGGGCGCTGCGAGACGTTCGAGGAGGCCGCGGCCAAGCTCGCCGAGCGGCGGGCGCAGCTACTCGCGCTCGCCGACGCGCACGGCGTCGCGCTCGGGGCGACCGGGGCGCACCCGTGGAGCCCCTGGCGGGAGCAGTCGATCATCGACACGCCCCACTACCGGCGCAACGACGAGCTCCTGCGCTACGTCGTCTGGCGCAACAACACGTTCGGGCTGCACGTCCACGTCGGCATCCGCGGCGCCGACCGGGCCGTCAGGGTCTGCGACGCGCTGCGCAGCTACCTGCCCGACCTGCTCGCCCTCTCCGCCAGCTCCCCGTTCGTCGAGGACGTCTACACGCACCTCCACTCCGCCCGCACGCAGATCTTCACCCGCATGTTCCCGCGCTGCGGCGTCCCGGACGCGTTCGGGACCTGGCGCGAGTACGAGGAGTTCCTCCGCTTCCTCTACCGCACCGGCTCCGTCACCGAGCACACGCAGCTCTGGTGGAGCGTCCGCTTGCACCTCGCCTACCCGACCGTGGAGATCCGGATCTGCGACGCCCAGCCGGAGCTCGCCGAGGCGAGAGCGCTGACGGCGCTCGTCTACGCGCTCACCGCCCGGATCGCCCGGGCGCTCGACGAGGGCGAGGCGGTGCCGGTGCACCCGCACCGCCTGATCGAGGAGAACCTCTGGCGGGCGATCCGCCACGGCAGCTCGGGCGAGCTGATCGCGCTCGGCTCAGACCGCGTCCGGCCGGCGCGGCAGGCGCTCGAGGAGCTGGTCGAATGGGTGCGGCCGGTGGCCGAGGAGCTCGGGGCCGCGCCGTACCTGGTAATTCCGGCCGCGAACCCGGCCGAGCGGCAGATCGCGCGCTTCGAGCAGGGCGCCTCGCTGGGCGAGATCTACGCCGAGCAGGTCGCCCGCACCCGCGACCTCGCGGTCGGGGCGGCGCGCGGCGCCTGAGAGCGGTGCCTGCGCCCGAGATCGGGATCTTCGGCGGCTCCGGCCTCTACTCGTTCCTCGACGCCGCCGAGGAGGTCGCGCTCGACACCCCCTACGGTCGGCCGTCGGCAGCGGCGACGATCGGCGAGCTCGGCGGCCGTCCGGTCGCGTTCATGCCCCGGCACGGGCGCGATCACGAGCTGCCGCCGCACCGCATCAACTACCGGGCGAACGTGTGGGCGATGCGCGAGCTGGGCGTCCGCCGCCTGATCGGCCCGTGTGCCGCCGGGGCGCTGAAGGCGGAGCTCGAGCCCGGCGAGTTCGTCGTCTGCGACCAGTACGTCGACCGCACGAGCGGCCGGGCCGACACCTTCTACGACGGGCCCGAGACCACCCACGTCTCCGCCGCCGACCCGTACTGCCCGGAGCTTCGCTCGCTCGTCGCGGCGACCGCCCGCGAGCTCGGCATCCGCGCCCGCGACCGGGGGACCGTGGTCGTCGTCCAGGGGCCCCGGTTCTCGACTCGCGCGGAGTCGGAGTGGTTCCAAAGCGCCGGCTGGGACGTCGTCAACATGACCGCCTACCCGGAGGCCCACCTCGCGCGCGAGCTCGAGCTCTGCTACGTGAGCGTCGCGATGGTCACCGACCACGACGCGGGCGTTGGCGGCGTCGAGCCCGCGTCGAGCGAGACGGTGCTGCGGGTCTTCCGGGAGAACCTGGCGAAGCTGCGGGAGCTCCTGCTGGCCGTTGCGCCGCGGATCGGGCCGCAGTCGCCCGGCGATCCCTGCGCGACCGCTCTGCGCGAGGCGAGGCTCTGAGCCTGAATCCCGCAGCACGGGCACGGCGTCCGAACTTTGTGATAGAAATCCGCCCCGGCGCTTCTCGGCTTCTGACGCGGGGTTGAGGCAACTCTGACGAGGCTCGGGGCGCCCTGTTTGTGCAAGCGACGATGGGCGGGACCGTGACCGACTTCTTCCAGAACCACTCCGTGCTGTTCGCTCTCCTCGCCGCCGGCCTCAGCGTGGTCTGGGGCGTCGGCCTGACCGTGTGGCTCCTGAAGCTCCCGGCCGGCAGCTCCCGGATGCAGGAGATCTCGCGTGCCGTCCAGCAGGGCGCCGCCGCGTACCTGCGCCGCCAATACACGACGATCGCCGGCGTCGCCGTCGTGATCTTCCTCGGGATCGGCTTCTGGAACGACCTCGGCTGGGGCACCGCGGTCGGCTTCCTGATCGGTGCTGCCTTCTCCGCCGCGGCCGGCTTCGCCGGGATGAACGTGGCGGTGCGCGCGAACGTGCGCACCGCCGAGGCCGCGAAGGGCGGGATCAAGCCTGCGCTCCAGGTGGCGTTCCGGGCCGGCTCGGTCACCGGCCTCTTCGTCGTCGGGCTCGGCCTGCTCGGCGTCGCCGCGTACTACGGCATCCTCACGAGCTGGTTCGACCGGAGCGCCCAGGACGCGACGCGCGACCTGATCGGTCTCGCCTTCGGCGGCTCGCTGATCTCCGTGTTCGCGCGGCTCGGCGGCGGTATCTTCACGAAGGCCGCCGACGTCGGCGCCGACCTCGTCGGCAAGATCGAGGCGGGCATCCCCGAGGACGACCCGCGCAACCCGGCCGTGATCGCGGACAACGTCGGCGACAACGTCGGCGACTGCGCGGGCATGGCCGCCGACCTGTTCGAGACGTACGCCGTCACCGCCGTCGCCGTCATGTTCCTCGGGGCGGTCAACTTCCCCGCGACCGGGATCGTCAGCTACCCGCTCGCGATCGGCGGCGTCGCGATCGTCGCCTCGATCATCGGCACGTTCTTCGCCCGGATCGGGCGCAGCGGCTCGATCATGAACGCGCTCTACAAGAGCGTCGCCGTCGCCACCGTGCTCGCTGGGATCGGCTTCATCCCGATCACGCTGGCGTTCGACGGCGACGCGTTCGGCTTCTGGGAGCTCTACGGCTCCGCGCTGATCGGCCTCGGCGTCACGTTCGCGCTCGTCGGCATCACCGAGTACTACACGGGCAGCCGCTGGAATCCCGTCAAGTCGATCTCGAAGGCCTCGACGACGGGCCACGCGACCAACATCATCGAGGGGCTCGCGGTGGGCATGCAGGCGACCGCGGCGCCCGTGATCGTGATCGCCGTCGCGATCGTGGCCGCGAACGAGGTCGCGGGACTCTTCGGCGTCGGGATCGCGGTGATGGCCCAGCTCGCGATGACCGGCCTGATCGTCGCCCTCGACGCCTACGGGCCCGTCACGGACAACGCGGGCGGGATCGCGGAGATGGCCGAGCTCGACGAGTCCGTGCGCGGCGTCACCGACCCGCTCGATGCGGTCGGGAACACGACGAAGGCGGTCACGAAGGGCTACGCGATCGGCTCGGCCGGGCTCGCGGCGCTCGTGCTGTTCGATGGGTTCACCTCCGAGCTCGACGACCGCGGCTTCACCGTCTCGTTCTCGCTCTCGGACGCCTGGGTGATCGCCGGGCTGTTCATCGGCGGCCTGATGCCGTTCCTCTTCTCCTCGCTCGCGATGCAGGCCGTCGGCCGCGTCGGCGCCCAGGTCGTCCAGGAGGTGCGCAGGCAGTTTCGGGAGATCCCCGGCATCCTCGAGGGCACGGGTAAGCCGGAGTACGGGCACGCGGTCGACATCGTCACCGGCGCCGCGATCAAGAACATGATGCTGCCGAGCGCGATCCCCGTCGCGTTCCCGATCGTCGTCGGGATCATCAAGCCGGAGATGCTCGGTGGGCTGCTGATCGGCACGATCGTGACCGGGATCTTCCTCGCGATCGCCATGACCTCGGGCGGCGGCGCCTGGGACAACGCGAAGAAGCTGATCGAGGACGGAGCGTTCGGCGGCAAGGGCTCGGACGCCCACGCCGCGGCCGTCACCGGAGACACCGTCGGCGACCCCTACAAGGACACTGCCGGACCGGCGATCAACCCGATGATCAAGATCACGAACATCGTCGCGATCCTGATGATCCCGCTGATCGTCTCGATTCACGGCTAGCTCCGGGCCCGGCTCGATGGACGGCAAGGTCGGCGACACGATCCTGATGAGGGTCAAGAATCGGCGGATCGCCCCCGCCGCCCGTCAGGGCACGATCGAGGAGGTGCTCGGGCCCGGGCGCTTTCTCGTCCGCTGGGGCGACGGGCGGGCGACCACGGTCGCGGCGCTGCCCGACGCGTTCGAGATCGTCCCGGCCGGCAAGGCCGTGCCGAAGGCGAAGAAGGCGGCCTCCTGGCCGCCGGCACCGAAGCCGCCGGCGCTGCGCGGGGCGAAGAGGAAGAAGAAGGCCTGAGGGCCTGTCCGGACAGGCACCGAGCGGCCGGCCCGGCCGTCTAAGGCTGCTGGTACCCTCCCGGCATGGCGGCCACGGTGCGCGGTGCCTGCCCGCTCGACTGCCCGGACACGTGCTCCTGGCTCGTGACCGTCGAGGGCGGGCGCGCCGTCGCGCTGCGCGGCGACCGGGATCACCCGTTCACGCGGGGCGCGCTCTGCGGCAAGGTCAACCACTACCTCGACGGCCTCGACGCGGCTGACCGGGTGCTCCAGCCGCTGCGGCGGATCGGAGCCAAGGGGGAGGGACGGTTCGAGCGGGTCTCCTGGGAGGAGGCGCTCGAGCTGGTCGCCGGCGGCCTGCGCGGCGCGATCGACCGGCACGGCCCCCAGTCGGTTCTCCCGTTCTACTTCGCGGGCACCATGGGCCTCGTCCAGGGCACCGTGATGGGGGAGCGGCTGTTCGGGGCGCTCGGCGCGTCCCGGCTCGGCCTGACCATCTGCACCGGCGCCGCCAGGGCCGCCGTGCGCGCCACGTTCGGAGGCTACGTCGGTCCCCACCCGGAGGACATGCCGCACGCGAAGCTCGTCATCCTCTGGGGCGCCAGCCTGCTGTCGACGAACGTCCACCAGTGGCGGCTCGTGCTCGAGGCGCGGGAACGGGGCGCCCGCGTGGTCACGATCGACCCGCTGCGGACCGACACCGCGAGGCGCTCGGACGAGCACCTCGCTCCCCTGCCGGGAACCGACGCGGCGCTCGCGCTCGGCCTGATGCGCGCCGTGCTCGACGCGGGCGCCGCCGACCGCGACTGGCTCGAGCGCCACACGATTGGCTGGCCCGAGCTGGAGGAGCGGCTCGGCGAGTGGCCGGTCGAGCGGGCTGCCCGCGTCTGCGGGCTCGAGGAGCGGGAGGTGCGGAGGCTCGGCGAGCGGCTCGCCGCGACCCGCCCGACGATGATCAGGCTCGGTCTCGGCCTCCAGCGTCACTCGGGCGGGGCGGCAGCCTACCGGGCGATCTGCGCGCTTCCCGCCGTCACGGGCGACTGGCGCCACGTCGGCGGCGGTGTGGTCACGCTCACCTCCGGGCAGCTGCTCGTCCAGGACCGCCTCGCGGCGGCGCCGCCCGACCTGCCCCGCCCGCCGGCTCGCACGGTCAACATGTCGCGCCTCGCCGAGGCGCTGACCGAGCTCGATGACCCGCCCGTGTCGGCGCTCGTCGTCTACGACTCGAATCCGGCCGCCACGTCCGCCGACCAGGTCCGGGTGCGCCGGGGGCTGGCTCGTGAGGATCTCTTCACGGTCGTGCTGGAGCAGCGCCTCACCGACACGACCGACTACGCGGACGTCGTCCTGCCCGCGACGATGCAGCCGGAGCACGCGGATCTCCACGTCGGCTACGGGCACCACTACGTCGCCTGGAACGAGCCGGCCGTGGCCGCGGCCGGCGAGTGCCTCCCGAACGCCGAGATCTTCCGCCGGATCGCGGCCGCGCTCGGGCTCGGCCATCCGCGCCTGCGCGACTCCGACGTCGAGGTCGCCCGCCAACTGCTCGACACGCCCGAGTGCCGCACCGCCGGGATCACGCTCGAGCGGCTGCGGGAGCGTGGCTGGCTGCGGGCCGGGACAATCGAGCGGGGCACGGCCCCGTATGCGGACGGCGGCTTTCCGAATGCGTCCGGCAAGGTCGAGCTCGTCTCCGAGTCGCTTCGCGCCGCGGGCCACGATCCGCTCGTCGGCTACGTGCCGCCGGTCGAGATCGCGGACGACGAGCTGGCCAGTCGCTACCCGCTCGTCCTCGTCTCGCCCGCGGGCCGGTTCATGACGAGCTCCTCGTTCGGCTCCCAGCCGTGGCATCGCCTGAAGAGCGGTCCGCCGCGGGTGCACCTGGATCCCGGGGACGCGGCTGTCCGAGGGATCGAGACCGGCGACGAGGTGCGGGTCGGTAACGACCGCGGCTCGTTCCTCGCCGAGGCGGTCGTCGACGACACGGCCCGCCCGGGCGTCGCCTGCACGCTCAAGGCGCCGTGGGCGAAGCTCAGCCCCGGCGGCACGACCGTGAACGCGACCACGCCGGAGCGCGACTCGGATGCGGGCGGGGGACCCACCTACCACGACAACCGCGTCGAGGTCGTGCGCGTCCGGGCGCGGCGGCCGGCAGCACGCGAGGCCGAGGCCGCGGCCGTCTGAGCTAGCTCCGCCGGCGCACCTGAGGTCCCTGGCTGCCCAGCGCGGCGTACGCGAGCGCTTGGAGCGACTCGTTCAGGGTCTTCAGCTCGTGCGCGATCCGAAGCAGCGCCTCCGCCGAGTCGAGCCGTGAGTTGAGGACGTGCACCTCGTGGCAGAGCAGATCGAGCCGCTCGAGGATCGCATCGAGCTGGCGGTCGTCGAGGTGCTGGCGCGGCTCGGTCACCTGTCTGATCGTACGCGCTACCCGGCCGCGAGAGCGACCAGCTCAGCGGCGCTCGCGGCGACGGCGGCGCCGGCGCCGAGCCGCCCGAGCAGCCGCTCGCGGGCACCGCGGCCCGTCTCGAGCGTGTCGACCCGGCGGGCCGCCCCGAGCTGCGCGAGCGCGACCCGGGCGAGCTCCTCCGGCGCGTCCGTGAAGACGCCGACGCGCCAGCCGGCGGCTGCGAGCCGGCGGAGCGCCGCGCTCGCGGCTCCGCTCGGGCGCAGGTACACGGGGGCGTGATCCTCCGCGAACCGCTCGAGCGCGGAGCGCCAATCGCCGATGCCGGCGGACGCCCAGCCGTCGAGGGCATCGGCGGCGGCGGCACGGTCGGCGGGGAGGCTGCCGACGTCGAGCTCCGCGATCGAGCGGAACCGCCGGGCCGCGTCCTCGAGGAACGCCTGCCAGAGGGCGCGCGTGTCCCCGAGCGCCCCGTCGAGGTCGATCGCGACGGCCCTCGTCATCGCCGGCGCCGCCAGAGGAAGAGCACCGCCACCCCGATCAGCGCGCCCGCGGTGTCGACCGCCCAGTCCAGCGCGGCCGCCTGGCGACCCGGGACGAACGCCTGGTGCAGCTCGTCGGTGGCCGCGTACGCCGACGCGGCGGCGACGGCGAGCGGCGAGCGGCCGAGCGCCCGCCAGAGCAGGGCAGCCAGGATCGCGAACTCGGTGGCGTGCGCGAGCTTGCGCAGCACGAGATCCCAGACGCC
>WBZR01002428.1_pt1 | contig 16075 bp, 13 predicted proteins | sample 5204231 | NCBI WGS metagenome assembly WBZR01 (sample SAMN12412403, study PRJNA552823) | activated sludge metagenome | isolation source: activated sludge from anammox sidestream of wastewater treatment plant... | place: USA: Virginia | collected 2017-08 | reverse complement strand
ATACTTAACGATTTTACAAATAGCTTTAAGGTATCTGTAAAATAAATTAATCTGCTTAAAAGTAAATTATAAATGGCAACATTAAGAGAAATTCGTGACAGAATAGGCAGTATTAAAAATACTGAAAAAATTACAAAAGCTATGAAGATGATAGCTTCTGTAAAATTCCGAAAAGCACAGCAAAACGTTGTTGCTGCAAGGCCTTATGCAAGAAAGATAAGCGATATATTACGAAACCTTATCCCAACAATTGAAAGTTTTGATAATGAGCTTCTTAAACAAAGGGAAACCAAAAAAGTGTGCGTGGTAGTAGTTGCTGCCGATAGAGGTTTATGCGGTTCTTTTAACACAAACCTTTTAAAAACAGCAACTTTGTTAATAGATGAGAAATATGGTGAGTATTTAAGAAACCATGACTTGACAGTTTTTCCCATAGGTAAAAAAGCATATGATTACTTTAACAAACGGAATTATGACCTGTATGCCCGTGCTATTAATGTGTTTGACAGATTAACATTTGACGATGCACAGAATATAGTGAAGGATATTATCCGCGGATACATTGAAAAAAGATTTGATAAAGTTGTAATAATATATAATGAATTCAAATCTGTAGTTCAGTCAAAAACTGTTGAAGAGGTTTTTCTTCCAATTCCCCCCTTTGAAGCTGCTGAAGGAGAAAAAACTAAGATCTCAAATTATATATTTGAGCCATCAAGCATTGAAATAGTAAATAATCTTTTGCCAAGACATCTTAACACGCAGGTATGGCGCATACTACTTGAATCTTTTGCATCAGAGCAGGCTGCAAGAATGACAGCAATGGACTCTGCAACAACTAATGCCAATGATCTGCTTCAATTACTTAACTTAACATATAACCGTGCCCGTCAGGCAAAAATTACCACTGAAATCCTTGAGATAGTTGGCGGTGCCGAAGCACTTAATAAAGCATAAGATATTTAACATATACAATTACAGGCGTTCAAAATTGAACGCCTTTTTTATTTTTGTATTTGCCTGCACCTAAAATAAGTTTACACAATAAGCAGTAAACAAATGAAAGAATAAGGATTAAAGCACAAAAATTTTTAAACCATTATATTTGTAAATGGAAGAAGATAAAAATCTGAAATATTTTCGTATTTATCCGCTGGATCAGGGTTTTGAGGTTTGGGTTGGTAAGAACTCAGAAGCAAATGATTTGCTTACATTTAAATATACTAAACAAAATGATTTATGGTTTCACGTTCGGGGCACGAGCGGTTCGCACACAGTTTTAAAATTTCCGGAAGGATTTGAAGGTTCAATTCCGAAAGAAATGATTAAAAAAGCAGCTGAAATATGTGCATTTTATAGTAAGGCAAAAAATGCCGCTAATATTCCTGTTGCATATACCCAAGAAAAAAATGTATCTAAGTTTAAGGGGGCTAAATCCGGCAGTGTAGTAATAAAAGGTGAAAAGGTAATAAAAGTAAAACCGGGGGTTCCTGATTATGAAAAAACCAATTTACCTTAGTTAAAAATCATTTATCAGCTTATTAATTTGAACCTCTACTTCGCTTATTTTACTTTCTATGGCTTCTTTTCTTTCAGGTTTTATCTTTAGTAAATAAGTATATGCTTCAATAGCATCAAAATAATTTCCCTGCTTGGCAAAAATATCAGCCAGAGTTTCTGAAATTATTTTAACTTCAAACTTATTTTTAAGTCTTTTTTTCTCGTAAACAGGTTTAGTATTTTCTTTTTTAAAGAAGTGCGGAGTTTCAAATATTTTTTTGAAATCTCTAAAATCGTTTGAGTCTTCAAGAGAATCTAAATCCAGTTTATCAGAGCAAAGCTCTTCTATTTCATAACTGGGGAATAGATTGAAATTATAATCATAATCGTTGAATACGGGAGCTTTAAAATCAAGCTTTGGGATGATATCATCTTCATGTCTTCTTGAGACTTCTGATTTGGTTAGATCCAGAGTAATATCAAGGTATTTCTTGGCAATTTCCATTTCAGGGTTTTCAGCAAGCAGGTTTTCAAAAATCTTTTTAGCATCCATAAAATATCTGTTGCTTAAAAATGCTTTCCCCAGCAATAAATAAGCAGTTGTATAATTTGGATAAAATTTCAACCCGGCTTTTAAAAGCTCAATAGCTTCATTAATATTACCATTTATAAGATAATAATTTGCAAGTTTAACAAACTCCGGTGTTAACGGATTTGCCCTTAATTTATCTTCCAGTTTCTGGATCAGGTATTTTATTATATCTGTATCTATCAATTTATTTTTTAAACAGAGCGACCTGCTGCTTTTTTGTTTGTATCTATAACATGCTTAATTGAAAGGTAAGCTACAAGCCCAAAACCAAATGTGTACATCAGCTGAAAAGGAATTGCAGAAATTTGCAGTGTAACTGCCGAAACCACCACACAAGCCAAGCTGTACAGGGCTATGATTAACTCGAGAATTACAGAAAATTTAACAAACTTTTTATGAACATATTTCTTATCCTGCCACTTATCTTTATCTCCTTCAATTCCGTATTTTGGTGTCCTTACAAATTCACTTTTTTTATTTATCAAAGCTTCAAAAACTGCTTTTGTATTGTTAATGGCAAAACCCATGCTTCCGGCCATAAATACAGGGAAAAGCAATATCCTTGAGCGCCAGTCTTCATAAACATCTTTTTGTGAATACAAATAAAATAAAAATGAAGCAATAAAAGCAAGAACAAAAACTGACATAAACATAAAATAGGTATCATAATGTCCGGTGTTTTTTATAAGTACAATAGGCATATTCAGCAGGCAGGCAATTAAGATAAAAGGGAATACAATATTATTTGTCAAATGAAAGGTACACATAATTTTTGTTTTAAGCGGCAGCTTTGCACCCCAAACCCTGAATAACATTTTACGTGCAGTTTCAATTGCACCTTTGGTCCAGCGGAATTGCTGTGATTTAAGCGAATTAATTTCAGATGGAACCTCTGATGGAGTTGTGAAGTCAGTTAAATATTTAAACTTCCAGCCTTTTAATTGCGCTCTATAAGAAAGATCAAGGTCTTCTGTTAATGTATCTGCTTCCCAGTTTCCTGCATCAAAAATACATTCTTTACGCCAAACACCGCTTGTGCCGTTAAAATTTATAAAGTAACCTGCTTTATTGCGTACCTGCTGCTCAAGAACAAAATGTCCGTCAAGTGCTAGTGCCTGTATTTGTGTTACTAAAGAGTATGAACGGTTTAAATGCTCCCATCTTGTTTGTACCATACCTATTTTGGGATCATTAAAGAAAGGAAGAACAACTTTTAAGAAATTTTTCCTTGGAATAAAATCTGCATCAAATATTCCAACAAACTCACCTTTTGCAACTTTTAGACCTTCTTTTAAAGCACCTGCTTTATAACCGGTCCTATCAGTACGGTGGATATGATGTATATCAAAACCGCGTAATTTATATTCCTTTACAATATTGGATACAATTTCAACTGTTTCATCTGTAGAGTCATCAAGAACCTGTATTTCAAGCTTATCAATTGGATAGTCCATTTCACAAACGGTTTTGATAAGACGCTCAATTACATACATTTCATTGTAAATTGGAAGCTGAAGTGTAACTACAGGATAGTTTTCAAGTTCACCGTTAAAATTATCTCTTTTATACCTGTGTTTAAGATAATAATAAATCATAATAAAACCATGAGAGCCAAAAGTGAAAAGGATCAAAAGAGACCCAATGTAAGTAAACAGTATTATTTTTTCCAATTTATCTTAGTAGTCCTGAATATATGCAGTATTATTATTTCTAAATTATTAAACAAATTTGCAATAAAATATATTTTTATGAAACAGCAAAGGTAATAATTTTCTTACCAGTTAGAAATTACCTCAAGCAGTATATCATCTGTAATTTTATCCTCAGCTGATTTAACCCCTTCATCACGTTTACTAAAGCCGCCTGTTGAGCTATCATACTCTCCCCAGTTAGAAAAATCCCTTTTCCAGATATTTTTCTGTTTACGCAGATTGGTAAAATCTGCTGAAACTGTAATTGTTACCTTTCTTCTGGAAACAGTTTCATTTCCTGTAACAACCAAGGCCTCATCAGTAAACGATTTAATTACAACATTAAGCATACCATCTGCCTGTGTTTTTTCGGCATATTCTAAAGTATTATCATTAATGAATTTATTTTTAAGCAGAGTTGTTAAATCTTCGCCAAGAGAAGGTAAGCCAAACCCGCTTTCATCACGGATTGTTGGAATATAAATAGTTTTTATTCCATCCGGCGGAGATGCCCCTTTAAAACTGTAATTGCAAGAAACAGCAGGTAAAAATATAAAAATAATTATAAAAAACTTAAATATTTTATAAAGGTAATTCATTAATTATACTTTCCGTTCTTTAAACCGTACTGTTTAAACTTTCTGTAAAGTGTTCTGTTGCTAATTTTTAACTTATCTGCAATTCTGTTTATGTTACCGTTATATTTATTGAAGTAATAAGTTAATAATTCCTGTTCAAACTCATTATAAGTAATAGAATCTATTTTATCATCGCTGATAAAAAATCCGTCTTCAGGTTCAGCCCTGTGTTTAGCATCATCAAAGGAATTGAGCTGATGCTTAATATCCATAATATCCCGTTTAAGTTCAAAAAGTGCTCCAAAGAGAAGCTGCCGTTCATCCTGTTTATTGAAACCGTTAACACCTGCCGGCATAATTTCTGCTTTTGGTATGCTTAGCTGAGCCAATACATCTTTTTCATCAATAATTTTATCTCTGTTTAATGTTAGCAGACTTTCAATAAAATTCTTTAACTGTCTAACATTGCCGGGCCAGTTATAATTAATAATATAATTCATTGCTTCGGCTGAAACTCCCATAAATTCAACTGAGTTTCTTTCAGTAAACTGTTTTACAAAGTGATCAAATAATATCTTAATATCATCTTTCCTTTCACGAAGCGGAGGAATAACTATATTAATTGATCTCAATCTGTAATAAAGGTCTTCACGAAAAGAATTTGCAGCTATAAGCTGCTCAAGATTTTTATTGGTTGCGGCAATTATTCTAACATCTACTTTTTCGGATCGTGTGCCGCCAACTTTTATATATTCACCGTTTTCTATTACTCTTAAAAACTTCACCTGAGTTTGCAAAGGAAGCTCACCAATTTCATCAAGCAAAATTGTTCCGTTATTAGCTGCTTCAAAGTAACCTTTACGGTTTTCAGTAGCACCTGTAAAAGAACCTTTTATATGCCCAAAAAGTTCACTTTCTATAATCCCTTCGGGAATTGCTCCGCAATTAACTATAATAAATGGTTTATTTTGACGGCTGCTTTGCTTATAAATCTCATTAGCAACTACCTCTTTACCCGAGCCGCTTTCTCCGGTTATTAATACAGTTACGTCAGTAGGGGCAACTTGCCTGATTATTCCCCTAAGCTCCACAATAGGAACAGAATTCCCAAGCAAAGAGCTTTGATATACTCTGGTTTGATCAAGCAGTTTTTTTTCGGTTTCTCCGTTCAATTTTCTATATAAATGTTTATTGCTTAAGATCTCTTTTCCCCTTGAATATACCTGATTGCAGTACTATTAATTCAATGAAACAGCTTCACCAAACAGTGTAGCCGAATTTCCTTTATTTACTTTTACTTTAACTTTATCACCTGCCTCGGAACCGTTTAAAGGAATTATCACAGTTTTATTGCCGTCAGTTCTGCCAAACAGCATTTTATCTGATTTTTTGCTGATACCTTCTACAATTATTTCAAACTCTTTGCCAACTAAAGATTTATTTTTTTCTTCAGAAATATTTCTTTGCAGTTCAACAATTTCCATAAGTCTTTTAGTTTTTATTTCTTCATCTACATCATCATCATACTGCCATGCTTTGGTTTTTTCTCTGGGTGAATATTTAAACATATATGCACCGTCATATCTTACTTCACTCATAATATCAAGAGTCATTTTGTGGTCATCATCGGTTTCTGTGCAAAACCCTGATATAATATCTGTAGAAAGTGTTACATCGGGAATTATGTTTTTAATATTATACATTATTTTCATGTAATGCTCAACAGTATAATTCCTTTTCATAAGTTCAAGTATTCTATTGCTTCCGCTCTGTACAGGAAGATGGATATATTTACAAATATTATTATATAAAGCTATTGTTTCAATCAGTTTCATTGAAAGATCCTGCGGGTGAGAGGTTGTAAATCTTATTCTTACCTCAGGCACAGCTTTTGCACATGCAGCAAGCAAATCGCTGAAATCATTTTCGCCGCTTTTGTATGAATTAACATTCTGTCCCAATAATGTAATATCCTTAAAACCTTCTTCGGCAAGGGCTGAAATTTCTCTTGTAACACCATCAAGCGGGCGGCTTCGCTCCCTGCCCCTGGTATATGGAACAACACAAAAACTGCAGAACTTATCACACCCTCTCATTACTGAAAGCCAAGCACTTATACCTTCTTTTCGAACGGGCATAATATCATCATAAGTTTCAACCCGCGAAAGTTTTACAGCAATTCCTTTTTCTCCGGTATCAATCAGATTATCAATAAGTGATGGCAGCCTCCGGTATTCATCCGGTCCAAGAACAAGATCAACTACTCCCTTTTTGGTAATAAGATCCCGTTTCATCCTTTCTGCCATGCAGCCAATTATACCAACTACAAGATTAGGATTATTCTTCTTATATTTTTTAATCTCGGTTAATCTCTGTAAAACTCTGGCTTCAGCCATTTCTCTAACGCTGCAAGTATTTAAAAGTATAATTGCCGAGTCATCTATATTTTCAGTAATATCATATCCATTTTTTTTCATAATACCGTTTACAATTTCGGTATCAGCAAAATTCATCTGGCATCCGTAAGTTTCTACATACAGTTTTTTTTCAGATGTAATATCATCAATTTCTGATTCACCTGTAAATGTTTCAATTGGAATATATTTTTCTAAATCTCTGTGTTCCAAATCTTGTTTTATTTATTTAATTCCGTAAATTTTCAGGTCTCTTGCCCTGATAAATTTAAATTCATTTTCTCCGCAAACTCTCGGACTTAAAAACAATCTCAATTCATACCAAGTTGGTTCAGCAGGCACATTAATTTCAAATGAGTGGGTTGAATTTATATCATTGTTTGATTTTGCATAAAGTATCCTGTTGTTAACAGAATTGCTGAACTCAACAAATGATATCATAGCTCTATCACTTGTTGTGAATGATTCAAACTCAACCTTTAATTTGTTATACCCCCAAATACTGAACGTATCTTTTAAAAAATGTGATCTGGTATAATCATAACAGCTTGTAATTGCAGCACTATCAACTAAACCGGGTTCATTATATATCAAAACCTCATCAGGCACAGCAACTGCATTTTCATTACCGCACGAACTAATACAAACAATTGTAAAAATGGCAGTAAGTAATAAATAACTACTTTTCAATTTCTAGGTTATTACCTTTATTTTGTTCAGTAAATGATCTTTAATTATTTCAGCAATTCCTGCGGCATCAAGTTTTAGGTCATTGTAAAGTTCATCAGGGGTGCCGTGACCAACAAACTTATCGGGTAAGCCGTGAACAATAACATCAGCATCTTTTATGTTCTGCTGATTCATAAATTCTAAAACGGCACTGCCAAAACCGCCTGTAATTACATTATCTTCAATTGTTATTACTTTTTTATGCCTGCTGAATACATCTTTCAGCAGTTCCGAATCAAGCGGTTTTACAAATCTTGCATTAACAACTTCGGCATCAATACCTTCTTTTGCAAGTATATTTCTGGCTTTTAATCCCATATCAACCATATTACCAATAGCTATTATAACAGCATCATTCCCTTTTTCAACTATTTCACCTTTACCTATCGGTATTTGAGTCATAGGTTTAATTTCAACACCAAGTGCATTTCCTCGAGGATATCGCATTGCAATAGGACCTTTTTTGTACAGCGTTGCAGTATATAACATATCACGTAATTCCTGTTCATCCTTTGGTGCCATAAGCACCATACCCTGAATGCACCTGAAAAAGCTGAGATCAAGTGCCCCGTGATGTGTAGGACCATCAGCGCCAACTATGCCGCCTCTATCCATAACAAATATAACAGGCAGTTTTTGAATTGCACAATCATGCACAACCTGATCAAATGCACGCTGAATGAAAGTTGAATAAATTGCACAAACAGGGGTATAGCCCTCGGTTGCCATTCCCGCAGCAAAAGTTACTGCGTGCTGCTCGGCAATACCTACATCAAAAAATTTTTCGGGCATTTCCTTTTGTAAAATATCAAGCCCTGTTCCATCCGGCATAGCTGCTGTAATACCAACAACTTTTTCGTTTTCCTTGCAGATTTCCACCATTGCTTCGCCAAAAATTTTTGTATAAGCAGGGTTACCGCCTGATTTTTTAAGTGCCTGCCCTGTATCCTTATCCCATGGTGTTGATGCATGGAATTTTTGGTAATGATTTTTTGCCGGCTGATAACCATGTCCTTTTTCTGTTACAACATGAACAAGTATAGGACCGCTAAAATCTTTGGTTTCCTCAAATATTTTAACAATATTTACAATGTTGTGACCGTTTATAGGTCCAAAATACCTGAAACCTAAAGCTTCAAAAAGCATGCCGGGGGTTACAACACCTTTTAAGCCGCCTTCAATTTTTGCAGCAAAATTACGGAGTCTATCGCCAATTTTTGGATCAAGTTTACCGGTTGCATCCCAAACGTAATTGCGGAACTTATTGTATGAAGGGTTTGATAAAAACTCATTAAAATAATTATGCAGTGACCAAACATTTGGGGCAATTGACATTTTATTATCATTCAATACAACAATAATATCTTTTTTAAGCAAACCAATATTATTCATAGCTTCATAAGCCATGCCGCCTGTCATACTGCCATCGCCAATAATACCAACAACTTTAAATTTTTTCTTCTGGAAATCCCTAGCTGCTGCAACGCCAAGCGCAGCACTTAATGATGTGCTTGCATGCCCTGCTCCAAAAACATCATATTCACTTTCTGAACGCTTTAGAAATCCGCTGATACCTCCGTATTGCCGTATTGTTTTAAGCTGATCTTTTCTGCCGGTAAGTATTTTATGTATATATCCCTGATGACCAACATCCCATATCAGTTTATCTTCAGGGGTATTAAAAACATAATGCAGTGCAACGGTAAGCTCGGTAACGCCAAGCGATGCACCAAGATGACCTCCGATTTTTGAAATTGTATCAACCAGAAACTCTCTGATTTCTTTAACCAGAACTTTAAGCTCAGTTAAATTAAGCTTCTTTAAGTCTTGCGGAGTATTAATATTGTTCAGATATTTATATTCTGTTTCCAAATTAAATTGTGGTTAGTTAATTAAATATAATTTTCCGGTTACGGAGTGTAATCTTTAATTTCAGCACCTGATTTTGCTGACTTGGTTATTTCCTTTATACGTAATTCAGCATTGTTAAGTTTATCATAGCAAATTTTTGTAAGATTTAATCCTTCTTCGTAAAGTTTAATGGTATCTTCAAGTGCGCAATCTTCACTTTCAAGCTCCTCCAGAATCTTTTCTAATCTGCTGAATGAATCCTCAAAACTGCGGTCTTTTTCTTTATTTTTCTTTACTGTCAAATTTTTATTTATGTGATTTTTGCATTTTTTGATTTATCAAAAAATTCAATTTCAATTACTTCATTTTTTTTAAGCTTAGCTGCTCGTGTTACAATTTTATTGAAATCAAACTGCAGACGCATTTCATCCATTTCAACTTTTTTCTTCACAATTGCATAACCTTTTTTAAGGTTATTTTGCGGTGAAACGTGATGAAGAGTTTTTTTATAACTTTTTACCAGATTTTTAAAATTACTTACCCTGCTTAAAGTTACTTGATTTATACTCTTTGAAAAATCATCAAGTTTTTGGTAAAAATTATAAATAATATCCTTTGGACGGTTAAAATAGTAACTCCCTTCAATCTCACGGAGCGAATTTTTATAACTATCCAGCTTTTGTTGGACAAAACTTCTGCTAAAATACGAAAATTTGTCAAGATTTTCAATTAACTTGCTAATATCCGGTGTAATCAGCTCAGCAGCGGCAGATGGGGTTGGTGCCCTTAAATCTGCAACAAAATCGCAAATAGTATAGTCAACTTCATGTCCAACTGCACTTACAACCGGAATTTTACACTCAAAAATTACCCTTGCAAGCTTTTCATCATTAAATGACCATAAATCTTCAATTGAACCGCCTCCCCGAGCAAGAATAAGTACATCAATTTTTGGTAGGATATTTTTCTTAACCAAATTCTGTACCATTATCACAGCTTCTGTTAAAGATGATGCCGCTGCCGAACCCTGTACGCTTACAGGGTAAAGATAAACATTAAGCAGAGGGTAACGTCTGCCGGTTACGTTGATAAAATCCTGCAATACAGCTCCCGTACGTGAAGTAATAATTAAAACATTTTCAGGATATTTTGGAAGCGGTTTTTTATGTGATTCATCAAAGAGACCTTCTTCAAATAATTTTTGTTTTAACTGTTCAAATCTGTACTGCAGTTCGCCTGCACCCTGCGGCTTTATTTCCCATACTTCAACCTGATAATTTCCGCGTGCGGGATAAACTGTTACACGACCTTTTACAACAACCTGCATACCATCTTCAGGTGTAAATAACAATTGCTGATTTCTGGTTTTCCACATAACAGCACTAATTTGTGAATGTTCATCTTTAATAGTGAAATAGTAATGCCCGCTTTGAGTGTGGATTTTGAAATTGGAAATTTCACCCATAAGATGAACAAATCTGAAATTCTCTTCAATTAACTCTTTAATTGAAGCGTTCAGCTCTGAAACTGTTAATATTTCAGGTAGATTTTCTGACATAAAAATATAAAATTAAAAGGGAACGGTTTATCGTTCCCTTCAAATATAATGATGAAATTGTTTGAATAATAATTACTTCAACAGCACCATCTTTTTGCTATCCGTAAACTTAAAACCATTCGTTTCTTCTGCTTCAATGCGGCAGAAATATACACCCGATGCATAGTTCTGTGCGCTGAAATCTACAATATAAGTACCTGCTTTCTTTAGCTCATTATTTACGAGTCGTTTTACTTCCTGACCCAGTATATCATAAATTACTATCGTAACTTTTGCATCCCTCGGCAGGTCATAGTTTATCTTTGTGGTTGGGTTAAACGGATTGGGATAATTCTGCGATAGCCTGTAAACCATTGGCAGATTATTAGGCGTTGTTTTGGCGTTTGATGTTCCTTCACCAAATACCTTCCGGATATCCTCTGAAACAATCTTAACATGCTGAAGTATATTAGCCGGCTTGTGAGTCTTTACTACTTCCTTAAGTGTTCTAAGCTTCTTAAGGTCACTGGCTGCATTCACATCACCAAGTGAAACCTGTTCTTCAAGCTTTTTGATCCTTGTTTCATCATCATTTCTGCCTGTTTCAATTGCAGTGTTTATCGATTTCCGTATATCCTGCCTCTGCTGCTTTGTGAACGGGGATTTATCATCTTCTGATTGCGGATCGCGGAATTCTGATTTTGGATTATCTTCAGCATCATTAATATCATAATCCGAAATTTCCAATCCGAATTCCGAATTGAAAGCGCCGCCCTGCGGTGCAAGCAGTGATGTTGCCATATAATCCCATCTAGCAATTAATCCCTCATAGCTGTATGGGTTCTCATTTATTATCTGCTGAAATCCCGCCAATGCCTGTGAATATAATCTCATCTTTACTTTACATTTAAGTATAAAGTAATTTGAGTGTTTTACAAGTGATACATTATTCGGGTGATTTAATATCAGGTTTTCGTAATATGTTTTAAGCTCACCTGCACCGTTTATTGTGGTATCTGTTGCTGTTACAGCAAGATACAGTTTTGATAATGCGCTGAGTGCCTGAATGCTATCAGGATATGTGTTAATAAGGTCTAAACATTTTACCCTTGCCTGTGTATAATTGCGGTAACGCATAAGTACGCTGATTGAATCATTTTTCTGCTTTGCAGTGGATATTATGTAAGAGACCCCCTCCCCCTTCGGGTACTCCCCCTTAGTAAGGGGGAGACGGTTACTAAATCCACCCCCTTCACCCATTGCGCCATCGCAGATAGTATCATACACTCCGCCGCCAAGATCTATTACAGTGTAATCTTCACATGTACTTACCTCACAGCCTGTTAGATACGGTGTGAATGTAAAGCTAATCGGCGAGCCCTGGTAACCATCGGTAATCAATACATAAGGTTCAGTTGCGCTGTTATCAACTTTCCAGCAATTATGAATTTCAGAGTAACTGACTGCTGTAAAATACGGGAACCAGCCGTATAAATGGCTTCCTGATTGATTTGAAGCAATATCAAATACATTCTCACCATCGTCAAGCAGAAATACAGCCCCATCAACCCTGATGTTATTTGAACCTGCTCCGGTATTAGTGATATTGTTATGACCGCCTATATGCAGGTTACCTGCTTTGGATAGCCTTACTTCACTTCCGCCGGCTGAAAATACTCCTATGGAACCGTTTACGGATGATGTAATATTATTTTCAGCAATATCAACAGATGATGTCAAAGAATTTACACCGTAATAGTTATCTATTATAGTATTTCCTTTTATTGCTCCGCCTGTAACCCCGCTTAGAAATATTGCGGTATTGCCAAAATTGAAAGTATTATTTTCAATTATTAAAGGTAAAGTAAGACTGGCATAGCTTGAAATATTTACCGTTGGTATTGTTGAGCCCGATGAATTAAACGTATTGCCGTAAAGGTAAACATTTTCAATCTGGTTAAGCTGGTTATTAAAGTAAACAGCGTTTACTGCGCCTTTAACTGACTGCTCGCTGTTGAATGTGCAGTTGCGTATATCAATAACGGGGCAATCAACCAGGTTTAATGAGTAAGCCGTATCATTAACCACACCGCTAAAATCAGCGCCGTATATCCTTACCTCGCAGTTGGTGAAGCTGTGTCCAAGCCAGCTTGAGCCATTCACAGCGTCACACGTTATGTTTTGCGAGCCATTCGTATTCTGGTCACCAACCGTAAAAGTGCCGCCGTTCATTACAAATCTTGATGAATCATTAAAATGTATGGTTGTACCTGCCTCAATTGTAATATTATGCCCGTTATTATACACAGGTGCTTCGCAGGTGAATTCAACTCCGGAAATAACCTCATCAGTCAGCAGCTCACCACCTGAAGGAATTACCGGAACCATCTGGTAAAGCCTTCCTTCACCTGGATTAAACCATCCAAGATCAATATAGTTATTATAAAGCATTTTATTAAAAGTACCTACTAACGAGCCATCAGCTACATTAATGATTTTCCATGAATTGTATGTCGGGAGTTCTGCTGAATTATAGTCAAAGGCTATCCTGATATCTCGTCTTCCGTCATTATAATCCGGCTGCACTGGAGAGCATCTGCGGTTAACAATCATGAAAAAGTTATTATAAATATCGCTTGAAGATCTTTTAAATGTTGCCACCTGCATATATCTATTTTCATAACAGTCATATAGCAAACCCGCTGGTATCCCTCCGGGAGGGGCTTCTTCTTCACATGCAGGTGAACCGGTACCATATTTATATGATACTACATCTGAAAAATAAGTTTCTCCAATGCAGGTTATCCTTTCGAGGCTGAAAATATATGAGTTGGTATAATTCATATTGAAACTCATTAATGCTGTGCCCCATTTGTTTATGTATAAATCATTCAAGGCTGCAACAGTATTAAACTTGCTGCCAATTCCGGTTGCAGGATTATACTGGGAATAAACATTCTGGTCACGGTGTAAATATGAAGCATCTGTTGGTGCTAACGGGTATGCTGATGGTTCTATCAATCCTCTGGCATATTCATTTTCATGAGCCATAACTCCGTAGCTTCTGCCGCCCCAAAACCACAATATACCTTTTGCGCCGTATGAAATAGCCGTATTTCCCATCATCATTAGTTCTTCATTTGTTGGTTCCCTAAGCCTGTATGGGCTTACATCAGGTTCAGTATGCCATAAATGAGTAGAAAGCATTGGTGTTAAGTCAGCCCCGGTTAATTTTGCTGTTGTATTTCCATCCTTTAGCTCTTTTGTGAACTGCCATGAAGGATCTCCAAATTCATCAAAAAACTCATTCTGCCATTGGTCATATTCATCCGGTGACATTGATTCTGCCAGAATGCCTATATTATCATTGTAATTACAACCTCCATTTTGGCAAGCTGGTAATGTATTGGGTATTTTTGACATTAAGTATGGATAATTATTTGTTTCCATAGCTATTAAGGGATAATTTGTAATAATATATTTCCCGTAACCACCTGTAACATTAAAAATATTATTTTTAACAAAATTAGGAGAAATTGACTGGAAATTATTCCACAAAGGAATACACTCCCTCAAAATATCCTCATTTACATTAATACATAAGGTTAGCGGAGGATTGTTAACACCATAATACTGTGACCAATACTTAATTTTTTCATTTAGATAAGCAACACATGGCACTATCGGATATTCAAATTCTTCGATATAAAAATTTTTAACATAACCTCTTATTACAGCATCTGTAGCTATTTGCACTTCCTTTTTAATCCATTCAGATGATGTTGCCGGGTTTTCAAAATAACCTTTGAATAGCTGATCTGCTCTCCAGTTATCAACTCTTACATAATCTATCCACATTTCAGCTTCATCATACCACCAGACCCGGTAATCTATCAATGAAACATCGCTGTCCCAATCAAATGGTTCCTCATGTTCCAATAAATTACCCGCAATTTTTATTGCAGAAGGAGTTTCACCAGCAGTCTGCTCATAATAAAACTCTTCAATGTATTCTCCGTTATATTGATTTGGAAAATCAATAGGTCTAAAATTTTTTGCTAAAATATCTTTACTTTCGATTACATTTCCTTCCCAATCTAATATATCAATTCTGCAAATTCTTTTATTCGGTGTATTTTGTACTACTGAAGGCAGTATTCTGATACTCGGCTTAACATACCAGTCATACAAGGTATCTTTTTTAGTACCCCAAAAGCCGTTGCACTGCTCCCTGTTGGATTTAAGATCTTTGCATACCCAGCCCTGGTTTAACCCGCTCATATTTATATCAGAGCAGTGCCTTACAATTCTATCCGTCTCTGTTTCATCATTGCCTATATTATGCGTATTATATGCCCAGAACCAAAGATTGCTTTGGTCTGAATTTGCGTTTATGACTTCACACTGGTAATTGCTTCTTCTGGAATATGCCAGGTAGTTTATTTTTGGCCTGTCAAAATAAGTATAAAGCCCGTTCTGGTAATTCTGGCTTACCCTGCTTTTAACTGCAGCGGCATAATTATCAGGATTTTCATATAACAGGTCATTGGTTATGCCTACCCATCCCTGGTTTAAGTTTGTGTACCTGTGCCATAAGTTCAGGTTAAGGTCATTCATATTTGTATAATTTATATCATCACCGCTGCTCATAGCTCCAATAAGAAACTGGCTGTTAACCGGTGCTGGAGGATAAGTCGAAATTGAAGTATTATCTGTTTTAGGGAAATAAAATGCCGTGGCTGTAAATACCGCAAGTATTACAGCCAAAAAGGTTTTTTTCATTTTTTTGAATGTTTAATTTTATAAATTGTTTTTGCATCATTTGGTAAAGCAAGATGAGCATTGCACAATTCTGGTCAAAAGGTTCCGGGTTTTTAGCGCATATAAACAATTTTAACTTTTAAAGGTTAAAATGGATAGCGTAAGAATTATTTAATTAAAATCATTTTTTTAGTTTCTCTAAACACCTCCTTTCCGTTGGTAACAGTTAATTGGTAAAAATAAACACCAGAACTATATACGTTTCCTGAAAAATCTACTTCATATATTCCCGCATTTTGTTCTTTATCAACTAATTTAATTATTTCTCTGCCTGTAATATCAAAGACTATTAGTTTCACGTTTGACATTTGACCTTTCACGTTTGACGTAACCTGGTATTTGATATTTGTTGTTGGGTTAAA
>WBZR01003033.1_pt1 | contig 16089 bp, 14 predicted proteins | sample 5204231 | NCBI WGS metagenome assembly WBZR01 (sample SAMN12412403, study PRJNA552823) | activated sludge metagenome | isolation source: activated sludge from anammox sidestream of wastewater treatment plant... | place: USA: Virginia | collected 2017-08 | reverse complement strand
AGCCGCCGTGTGTGCACCAGATGTGTGTGCACCGGACGTGTCCGACCCCCGGCCTCAGCCGGAGCAGGCGTCGCCGGGGCGAGGGTTCGATAGGATACGCGGTTTGCCGTCCCGGGCGATCCTCCCGGCGGAGGCCGGGATCCGGACACGTTCGAGCAGGAAATCGCCTGAACCCTACTTGGTGCGCGGCCGGTAGACGCCGGTCGCCGGATCGACTTCGAGCGCGCCGAGATCCTTGGGCTCCCCGCGGCTGCGCGCCATCGCCTCGCGCAACGCCGCCTCCTGCACCCGCTGGGTCTTCTGCGCCGTTGCAAACACGCGCGACACCCATCGGTAGCCGGCATAGAGACCGGCGCCCGCGGCGATCAGGGCAAGCACCTGCGGCATCGTTGCAGCTCCAAAATAAAGGGCCGTCCTTAAAGCCCAAAACGCGACCAGAGGGCCCGGATCTCCACAGCCGACACCAGATCGTCCGCGAATGCAAGGCCTTGGGCGGACGGCATTTCAGCGCTGCCGGCCAGCATCGAGATCCGGCGCAGCCGCGCGGCGAGCCAGCCCCGCTCAGTCGGCACCATCTTGAGCCGTACGTCGTCCCCGTGCACCTCCCGCATCCGCGTGCGCACGTCCGAGATCCCGTCGATCAGACCCAGCTCGAGCGCATCGGCCGCCGACCAGAACGCGCCCGAGAAGAGCTCGCCGTCCGCGCCCTTGAGACGTCCGAGCCGCCGGTCCTTGACGACGCCGATGAACACGTCGTGCACGCGGCGCTGCACGGCCTTGAGCCGTTCGATGTCGTCGGCCTTCTCGGGCTGGAACGGATCGAGCGCCCCTTTGTGGGCGCCGGCCGTGTAGACCCGCCGCTCGATGCCGAGCTTGCCGATCGCCTTGTCGAGGCCGAAGCTCGCGGAGATCACGCCGATGGAGCCGATGATCGAGGAGGCATCGGCGTAGATCTCGTCGCCCGCGACGGCGACGTAGTAGCCGCCCGACGCCGCCACGTCCTCGCAGAACACATAGAGCTTCTTGTCCCTCTCGCTGGCGAGCTGGCGCAGGCGCTTGAACAGCAGGCTCGACTGCACGGGGCTGCCGCCGGGCGAGTTGACGACGACCGCGACCGATTTCGTTTTCGACATCGAGAACGCCTTCTCGATCGGCCCCGCGAGCGACGCGATCGAGAGGCCCGGCCTCAGCGGCGCCGCCATGCCGATGGCACCGGAGAGCCGCAATACGGGAACCACGGGACCGCGGTTGAACCAACCCATTCCGTCACATCCTTTCGCTCGTCCCCTTCCCAGCGCGGGAAGGAGGCAGGGAGGGGGAGTAGTCGGGCGCCCCGCCATCGGCGGTGCCGCCCCCGGCCCGTCCTGGTCCGGGGGCGGACAGTCCATAGGCTACGGCGAGCGACTGGCCAAGCCGCAGCACGGCCTCCGCGCCGGCCGTGAATCGGTTTTCCGCCTCGTGCAGCACGAGCCCGGCCTCGAGCCGGAACGGGGCCCGCGACCCTTTGGTGCCCTTGAGGAGAACGCGCCCCGCGGCCGTGCCGGCGAACGCCATGAGAGGCCGGGCGGCAAGCCCGCCGAACCGTCCCTCGAGCGCCGACAGGAGATCCGGCAACGCCGCCGTCTTGTGGATGATCAGCGCCTCCCCGCCCGGCCGCACCATGCGGGCGAGGAACCGGCACCAGGCGTCGAGCCCCGTCTCGGGCATGACATGGGCCGCCGCCTTGAGCGCATGCGCCGCGGCCGTGCCCGCGCCGTCCGCATGATAGGGCGGATTGGCGATTGCCTGGTCGAAGGTCCCCGCGGCCGCGCCCGCGGCGGCCAGCGCGGCTTCCGTCACGTTCGAAACGTCGGCCTCGAGAACCGACACGCGGCCATCAAGCCCGTTCCTGGCGATATTCTCACGCGCGAGATCGGCGAGCGCCGGCTCGCGCTCGACCAGAAGCACCGTCGCCGCCGGACAGCGGCAGGCGACGCAAAGCCCCGCCGTGCCGACGCCCGCGCCCGCGTCGAGCACGCGGAACGGGCGCCCGTCCCGCTCCCACACGGCCGCCGCGAGCATCACCGCGTCGAGGCCGGCCCGATAGCCCTGCCGCGGTTGCAGGATCATGAGGCGGCCGCCGAGGAACGCGTCGTCACTAAGGGACATGGGGCACCTGAGAGACATGGGGTCACTGAGGGACATGGGAAGGTCTCGTAGCGTCTCGTTTTTCGGTGCGCCGCGGCCAAACACTGGCTATGGTGCCGCCAACCATCAGACCGTAAGAAACGTTCGTAAACAAACCAAGGAAATCGCTGTGGGAGTTGTCGTTCCCCTGGACGAGGCACGCGAGCCCTCGCAAAGCCTCGCCCCGCTTCTCGAGCTCGTCGACGAGGACATGAATGCGATCAACCGCATCATCCTGGACAAGGCCGTCTCCGACGTCGAGCTGATCCCCGAGCTCACCCATCATTTGGTGAATTCGGGCGGCAAGCGCCTGCGGCCCATGCTCGCCATCGCCGCCTCCAAGCTGTGCGGCTACCGCGGCACCGGCCACGTGCGCACCGCCGCGGCCATCGAGTTCATGCATACGGCCACGCTGCTCCACGACGACGTGGTGGACGAGAGCGACACGCGCCGCGGCCGCAAGACCGCCCGCCTCATCTGGGGCAACCAGGCCACCGTCCTCGTCGGTGATTTCCTGCTTGGCCAGGCGTTCCGCATGCTGGTGGACGTCGGCTCGCTCCCCGTGCTGCGCATCCTCTCCAACGCGGCCGCAACCATCGCCGAGGGCGAGGTGATGCAGCTCGCCGCCGCCAAGAATACAGCAACCACCGAGGATGCCTATCTGGCGATCATCGACTGCAAGACGGCGGCGCTGTTTGCCGCCGCCGCCGAGGTCGGCGCCGCCATCGCCTCCCGCCCGGCCGACGAGCAGGCGGCGCTGCGCTCCTATGGCCGCAATCTGGGCCTCGCCTTCCAGCTCGTCGACGACGCCCTGGATTATTCCGGCGACAGCGCTCGGCTCGGCAAATCGGTGGGCGACGACTTCCGCGAGGGCAAGATCACGCTGCCCGTGATCCTCTCGTTCCGCCGCGGCAGCGACAGCGACCGGGAGTTCTGGAACCGCACCATCGTCGAAGGCAAAATCGAGGACCAGGACCTCGAGCACGCGGTCGGCCTCATGAAGCGGCACCGGAGCATCGAGGCCACGCTCGAGCGCGCGCGCTCCTACGGCACCATTGCCCGCGATGCGTTGGCGATCTTCCCTCAAAGCCGCGAGCGCAGCGCCATGCAGGACGTGATCGACTTCTGCATCGCTCGGGCGCACTGACGGCGGCGGCGCCGACCGTCAGCCGAGCGTGGTCGCCACGATCCACCAGGCCGGATGCCGGGCCGCGAGACGGACCCGCGCCGTCTCGGCGGCTTTGGCGTCGGGAAAGATCCCGAAGCACGTCGGCCCCGCGCCGGAAACGGCCTGATACACGCAGTCCCCGACCGCCCCGAGCGCCGCCAGCGCCGCACCGGTCTCCGGCACGACCGTCTCGGCCGCGCACGCAAGGTCGTTCCCCCGCGCCCGCAGGAACGCAATGAGCGCGGCGCGATCGGCGAAGTGCGGCGCGGCCGGCGCGACATGGTCGGAAGGACGAGCGCGGGCCCCGAGCGCGCGGAACACGCGCGCCGTCTTGTCGGCCGGCACGGCGGCGAGCGGATTGACGAGCACCGCCGCCAGCGCCGGCACGCCGCCCGCGACCTCCGTCAGCACCGCGCCCGTGCCCGTCATCCACAGCGCACGCGCCGCGAGACACACAGGCACGTCCGCGCCGAGCTCCGCCGCGATCCCCGGCCAGTCGATGCCGTCCATGTCCGCGCCATGGATCCGCCGCGCGGCGCGCAGCAGCGCCCCCGCATCGGCCGATCCGCCGCCGATCCCCGCCGCCACGGGCAGATGCTTGTCGAGATGAACGGCACCGAGCGTCAGCTCGGGTGCGCGCGCGCGGATTGCAGCCAGCGCACGATCGAGGATGTTCACCCCCGAGAGCGCCCCGGCGAACGGACCGGACACCGCGACTCGGGGGCCGCCGGCGGGATCGGGGAGAGGGGAAGCCGGATCGAGCGTCAGTCGGTCGCCGACGGTTGCGAAAACGACGAGGCTCGCGATCTCGTGCAGGCCGTCGTCACGGCGGCCGGCCACGGCGAGCGTCAGGTTGATCTTCGCCGCTGCGAATTCGTGGACGGAGGCCACGCCGTCACTTCGGGTCGGCCTCACCGGCCTTCGCCGCCTGCTTGCCGGGCCTCTCGCCCGTTGCATGGGGAAGCGAAACGCCCGTGAGTCCGGTCTCGAGCTTCTTCTTGATCTTCGCCTCGTCCTCGGGCTCGGGCTTGAGCGACAGGGCCTGGTCCCACTGGAAGCGCGCCTCCCGCTCGCGTCCGACGCGCCAGAGCGCATCGCCGAGGTGGTCGTTCAGCACCGGATCGTCCGGCTTGAGCTCCACCGCCCGCTCGAGATAGCGCACCGCCTCCTTGTAGTTGCCCTGCATGTAGTGGGCCCAGCCGAGGCTGTCGACGATGTAGCCGTCATCGGGCTTGAGCGCCACGGCCTTCTCGATATGCGCCATGCCCTCCTTGAGCCGCCGCCCCTGATCGATCCACGAATAGCCGAGGTAGTTGAGGATCAGCGGCTGGTCGGGATAGAGCGAAAGCGCCTTCTCGAGATCGACCTCGGCCGCGTTCCAGTTCTTGAGGCGCTCGTAGGAGGTGCCGCGCGCGTAGTAGTAGATCCAGTGCCGCCGCTCGGGCTTCGTGACCAGCGCCAGCGCCTCGTCGTAATAGGGGATCGCATCCGCATAGCGCTTGTGCGCCCGCATGATGTTGCCGAGCGCATCCAGGATCTCGAGCCTGTCCGAGACGGTGAGCGGCACGGGGCTCTCCATGACCGTATCGCCCGCGGCGTCCGGCGCCTCCCCTCCGACGATCGCCCGGAACGTCTTCGGTCCCACGCGTCCGTCGGGCTTGAGCGCGTTCTTCTTCTGGAAGGCGATCACCGCCTTCTGCGTGCTGTCGCCGAAACGGCCGTCCGGCGCGCCGATGTCGTATCCAAGCTCCTGGAGCGCCGCCTGGAGCTGGCGCACGCTCTCCCCGCGCCCGCCCATGCGGAGAACTTCGCCCGGCGCGAGCGAAAGAACGGCTTGCGCGGGCGGCGGCGAGGCGTCCGTCAGCGCCGCCTGCGTCTGCGTTGGTTGCGTCTCGACGCCTTCCCCACCCGCACCCTTGAGCAGCCGCTCGAGCGTGTCCCGGGCCTCATCGACCTTGTCGAGCGAATTGAGATTGAAGGCCCTGCGGATCTCCACCGCCGTCGCCAGCGGGCTCGTCCGTGGAATGCGCTCGAAGGTCGAGAGCGCATCGGCATACTGCTTGTTGCCCTCATACGCGCTCGCGAGCGCGGCGAGGGCGAACTGATGCTCCGGCTCGAGATAGAGCGCCATCTGCATGTAGAGCATGCCCACGCCGATGGCACCCTCGGTGATCAGCGCGTCGCCGAGACCGTAGAACACCTCGGCCATGCCCTGCGACGGCGTCGTCACGATCGGCTGGATCGCCTTGCCCGACTGGATCGCGTTCTTGAGGCTGCGCAGCAGCGGATGGCCGTCGCCCTGCGAGCGGTCGATCTGCTCGTTGATGATCGCCAGCGCCGCGCGGCGGTCGCCGGCATAGGCTTCGTGGCGGGCATAGGCGAGCGCCGTGCTGAGCGTCCGCGCGTCCTGCTCGTAGATGCGTGCGAACGCCGCGCGCGCTTCCCCCTTGCGCCCGGCGATATCGGCGATGAGCCCGCGATGGTAGCGCAGGAAGAACTGTGCCCACTCCGCCTGTTTGGGAAGGTCGAGCCGCGCCAGCGCACCGGCGACGTCGTCATTGGCGAGCGCCACCCAGGCCCTGCCGATGGCGCTCGTCAGCTCGCCGATCGGTCCCGAGCCGGCACCCTTGAAATGCTCTTCGGATTTGCGCCAGTCGCCGGCCTTGAAATCCCGCAGCGCCAGCGCGAGCTGCGCCAGGCGATGCGTCTTCTGCACGTCGACGAGATCCTCGGCGAGCTCGAAGGCGCGCGGCCAGTCTCCGCGGGTCGCCTCGATCTGGAACGCCTGCTCGAGCAGGAGCTCGTTGCGGGGATCGGCCGCGAGCGCGTTGCGGTAGAAGCCGGCCGCCTCCGCCGCATCGTTCTGGGCGCGCGCGAAACGGCCGGCGAGATAGCTGCCGACCAGCGAATGCGTCCCGTCAAAGGGCTCGCTGCTTTCGACCGTTTCGGCGCGCGATGCTCCCGGGGATGCGATCAATCCCGCTGCCAGCAAGGGAAGCACGACGGCGAACCGGCCACGGCGAGCGCTCATTCTGTCGATCCTCTTGCGGGTGCCCTGTTGGACGACACGAGAGCCGCTCCGGTTTTTCTGGATGTCGGAACGGCTCTAGGTTTTTGATGGGTCGTGCGGCTTATCGGGTTTTCCCCGCTTGCATGGCGTCGCCATGACCGGCTTCCACTTTTCCGGATGCACTCTAGCAAACCTTGCCGCCGCTTGGCGACTCCGCTTCAGCGCTCATCCGGAGTTGAATTCACCGGAATCTCGCACCTCCCGAGCCAGCAGAGACTCACATCTCGGCATAATTCGGTCCGCCCCCGCCCTCCGGGCACACCCAGGTGATGTTCTGGCTCGGATCCTTGATGTCGCAGGTTTTACAATGGACGCAATTTTGCGCATTGATCTGGAACACGGGTTGCCCTGACTCCGCGCCCACCACCTCGTAAACCGCCGCCGGGCAATAGCGTTGCGCGGGCTCGGCATACTCCGGAAGATTGACGCGAATAGGGATCGACGGATCCGCGAGCTTCAGGTGAACGGGCTGATCTTCCTCGTGGTTCGTCCCCGAGAACGAGACGCTGGTCAGCTTGTCGAACGTCAGCACGCCGTCGGGCTTCGGATAGGCGATGGGGGTCGCCTGCCGGGCCTTTTCGAGCGACGCGTAGTCGGGCTTGCCGTGGCGGAGCGTTCCGAACGGCGACCAGCCGAAGAGCGCGGTCCTCACCCACATATCGAGGCCGCCGAGCCCGACGCCGAGCACCGTGCCGAACCGCGACCACAGCGGCTTCACGTTGCGCACGCGCTTGAGGTCGTCCGCGATATCGCCGCTGCGCACAGCGCTCTCGTAGGCCGTGAGCACATCGTGCGACCGGCCCGCACGGAGCGCGTCCGCAATGGCGTCGGCCGCGTGAATGCCCGACAGGATCGCGTTATGGCTGCCCTTGATGCGGGGCACGTTCATGAAGCCCGCCGCACATCCGACGAGCGCGCCGCCGGGGAACGCGAGCTGAGGGATCGACTGCCAGCCGCCTTCCGTGAGCGCGCGCGCCCCATAGGCAATGCGCCGCCCGCCCTGAAACAGCGGCGCGATGGCAGGATGCGTCTTGAACCGCTGGAACTCGTCGTAGGGCGAGAGATACGGGTTCTCGTAGTTGAGATGGATCACGACCCCGACGGAGACGAGGTTCTCGCCATAGTGATAGAGGAACGAGCCGCCGCCTGTCTTGAGGTCGAGCGGCCAGCCGAACGTATGCTGCACGAGGCCCGGCATGTGCTTCTCGGGCGCCACCTCCCACAGCTCCTTGAGGCCGATGCCATACTTCTGCGGCTCGGCGCCGCGCGCCAGGTCGAACTTGCGGATCAGCGTCTTCGTGAGCGAGCCCCGCGCGCCTTCGGCAAACAGCGTGTATTTCCCGCGCAGCTCCATGCCGCGCGTGAAGCCGTCCTTGGGCTCTCCGTCGCGGCCGACGCCCATGTCGGCGGTGGCCACGCCGACGACGGCACCCGCCTCGTCGTAGAGCACCTCGTTGACCGAGAAACCGGGATAGACCTCGACGCCGAGCGCGGACGCCTCCTCGCCGAGCCACCGCACCACGAGCCCGAGACTGCCGATATAGTTGCCGTGATTGTTCATCAGCGGCGGCATGAGGAAGTTCGGGAGCCGGATCTCGCCCGCCGGGCCGAGCACGAGGAAGCGGTCCTCCGTGACCTCGGTCGTGAGCGGCGCGCCGCGCGCGCGCCAGTCGGGGATGAGGCGGTTGAGGCCGATGGGATCGATCACGGCGCCCGAAAGGATGTGCGCACCAACCTCGCTGCCCTTCTCGAGCACGACGACGGAGATCTCCTCGCCCGCGTCCGCCGCGAGTTGCTTGATGCGGATCGCCGCGGCAAGGCCCGCTGGCCCGGCGCCGACGATCACGACATCGAACTCCATGGCCTCCCGCTCGGGAAGGTCGGCCTCACCCAACGCCATCGTATGGTCCATCCGTCATCTGCCAGCGTGCCGGTTTGGCCTCAATTGAAGAAGGCGTCAAGCTTCCCCCGGCCCGCTGGCGCAAGGCCCGGACGTGCAGAGGCCCAGACGTGCAAAACGATCGCGGCCCCGATAAGGTGCCTCGCGATGCAATCCGAAACCGACATGCGCGCGCTCGCAGCGACGCTTCTCGATTGGTATCGGGAGATGGGGGTCGAGACCGCCGTCGCCGATGCCCCCGTCGACTGGCGCGCCCGCGGCGACGTGGCGCCGGGCCGCGACTTCCGCCTCCCGGAGGCGGAGCCTGCCGCGGACGCCGCGGAGAAAGCCGCCGCACGCCCCGCCCCCGCCCGCGAAGCCGGGCGGCCGCCGCGTGTGGCGCCGCGCTCATCGGCGCCTGAGCCCCCCCGACCCGAGCCGCGGCCCGTGTTTGCGGGAACGGCGCCGGACACGGCCGAGCTCGCCGCGCGCACGGCGGCCAAAGAAGCCGCAACCCTCGACGACCTCGAAGCCGCGCTCCGCGCCTTCGACGGCTGCGGCCTCAAGGCGACCGCCAAGACCCTTTGCTTCTATCGTGGAGCTGCACGCGCGCGCCTCATGATCGTCGGCGAAGCGCCCGGCCGCGAGGAGGATCTCGAAGGCAAGCCCTTCGTCGGCCGCGCCGGCCAGCTCCTCGACAAGATGCTGGCCGCGATCGGCCTCCGGGAGGCGGACGTCCATATCACCAACGTCGTCTACTGGCGCCCGCCGGGCAACCGCACCCCGACACCGCAGGAAAGTCAGGTCTGCCGCCCGTTCCTCGAGCGCCAGATGGAGCTGGTGGCCCCCGACATCGTCCTTCTCCTCGGCGGGGCTGCCGCCAAACAGGTGCTCGACGTGACCGAGGGCATCATGCGCATCCGCGGCAAATGGCGTGAGATCCAAAGCGGCGGCCGGACCGTGAGGACCATGGCGACGCTGCATCCGGCCTATCTCCTGCGGACGCCGGCCGCCAAGCGCCAGGCCTGGCGCGACCTTCTCGCCGTCCAGGCCGCCCTCGAGTCCGGACACGACCGCCCCGCCCCTGAACGCGCCTGAGCGCAGAACCAGGTGTGCCGAGCCCGTAACGCCCCATAAAAGGGCAATCTTAATTTTTGTTCTTTATTTGTTCTCATCAATGTCGTAGCGTCGGGGCCATGAGACCGACGCCAAGCCCGAAGCCGAAGCCCGACCCGCTGGCGAAATCCGTCGCCGCGCCCGAAAGCGCCGTCGATGCTGAGCGCCGGCGCGGACGCGGCGCGTGCTCGAACCATTCGGGCCGCTTCGAGAGCGAGCGGCGCCTCGCCACCGACGACGGCTGGGACAGCCTCGCCGGCCTCGACGCGTTCCGCACCGAGGTTTACGCCGAGCCCGCGCGCTCCATCATTACGCGCAACACCAGCCCCGACATCTCGTTCGACCAGTCCATCAACCCCTATCGGGGGTGCGAGCACGGCTGCGTCTATTGCTACGCGCGCCCCACGCACTGCTACCTCGGCCATTCCGCCGGGCTCGACTTCGAGACCAAGCTCTACGCCAAGACCAATGCCGCCGGGCTTCTCGAAAAGGAGCTGGCGCAGCGGGGCTATGTGCCGAAGGTGATCGCGCTCGGCACCAACACCGACCCCTATCAGCCCATCGAGCGCGAGCAGCGCATTACGCGCGCCATCCTGGAGGTGCTGGAGCGCACCAGCCATCCGGTCGGCATCGTCACCAAGTCCGCCCTCGTCCTGCGCGACGTCGACATCCTGTCGCGCATGGCAGCGCGCGGGCTGGCCAAGGTCGCGATCTCCGTCACCACGCTCGACCGGCGCATCGCGCGCGCCATGGAGCCGCGCGCGGTGACGCCCGCAAAACGTCTCGACGCCATCCGCAGCCTCGCGGAGGCGGGCGTCCCGGTGGCGGTAATGGTTGCTCCTGTCGTGCCCGGTCTCACCGACAGCGAGATCGAGCGCATCCTCGCCGCCGCCCGCGATGCCGGCGCGACGGAAGCGGGCTACGTCCTCCTGAGATTGCCGCTCGAGCTGAAGGACATCTTCCGCGAGTGGCTCGCGAGCGCGTTCCCCAACCGGGCCGACCGCGTGATCAACCTCCTGCGCTCCATGCATGGCGGCCGGGATTACGCTGCCGCGTTCGGCGAGCGGCAGAAGGGCCGCGGCCCCTATGCGGAGCAGATCGCACTCCGTTTCCGCCTGGCCTTGACGCGGCTCGGCCTGAACCAGCGCCGGCAAAGCCTGCGCTGCGACCTCTTCACCGCCCCCGTCGCCCGCGGCGCGCAGATGTCGTTGCTGTAGGCAGCAGGCCGCAGGCCGCAGGCAACAGGCAGAAAGAAATGCACCAGTCCGACCCCGCGGGCCCCTCTTTCCCCGGGCCCCGCAGCCCTTCCCCTACGTCCAACCTTCCTTCTTCGCCTCCTCCCCCTTTTTCTCCCTACAGCCGCTACCTGCTTCCCTCTTCCCTGCCACCAGCCTTCCTTGCCTGCTCCCCCCGCCTGCTCCCTTCCTGCCTGTTGCCTGCTGCCCGCTGCCACCCTTCACTGCCTACTGCCTACTGCCTACTGCCTACTGCCTACTGCCTACTGCCTACTGCCTACTGCCTACTGCCTACTGCCTACTGCCTACTGCCTACTGCCTGCTCCCTTCCTGCCTGTTGCCTGTTGCCCGCTGCCCGCTGCCCACCCCCCCTTTGACACGGCCGCCTCCACCCGCGACGCTGGGGCATGCGGGTGGATGATTCGAAAATCGTGCCGACGTTCGAGCTGGAGGCAGCGGAGCTTTCGCTCGCGGGCGGTCCCATTGCGGGCATCGATGAAGCCGGGCGCGGCCCGTGGGCGGGCCCGGTGGTGGCGGCGGCCGTCGTGCTCGATCCCGATCGCATCCCGCAAGGCATCGACGATTCAAAGGCTCTCGATGCGGAGGAGCGCGAGCGCCTGTTTGCACGCATCACCGCCACGGCCGTCGCCATCGGCGTCGGGATCGGCGACGTCGAGCGCATCGAGCGCGACAACATCCTGGCCGCCACGCTGTGGGCGATGGGCGAAGCCGTGAAGGGCCTGTCATGTCGTCCGCGCCTCGCCCTGGTCGACGGCAACCGCGCCCCGCGGCTGGCCTGCGAGACGCGCACCATCGTCAAGGGCGATGCCAAATGCCTGTCGATCGCCGCTGCCTCGATCGTCGCCAAGGTCACGCGCGACCGCATGATGATCGCGCTGGCGCGCGATCTGCCCGGCTACGGTTTCGAGCGGCACAAGGGCTACGGCACGCCCGAGCACCGGGCGGCCCTTGTCCGCCTCGGCCTCTCCGTGCATCACCGCCGCTCGTGGAAGCCCGTGCAGCTGGCCCTCGAGCTGATCGGCGCCGAAGCGCTCTCCTGAGCGCCGCTCGAGGGTGCCCACAGCCCGGCCCGCTGTGGCGCTACGCGAGCGGCGACAGCGACGACGAGGAGATCAAGCGGCGCAACGCCCGCAACATCCCAGGCACCGCAGAAAATGCTGCGACGCTTTTCGGCGCCACCCATCCCCCAGATCATCGGACGCACGCAGAACGAGCCGGAGGCCGAGGATCCGATGAGGTGCCGCGCGACCGACATTAGCATCACGTCGGGCATGCGCGCGGGCGCCATGCGCATCACCCCTCGCCGGGTTGCAAGCGCCGTTTCCAAGTCCAAGGGATCGGCGACGGAGCCCACCTGAAGGGACGGCACACGCGCTCGCCCTTGGGCGTCCGCGCCGATCGAAAGCGTGTATGGCGGAATCGAGTTCGCTCTTCCGTCGGCCGCGAAACCGTGCGAGTCTTCTCTCCGTGTGACGTCTGAAGGAGCCTTGATCCGACCCGCCGCGTTTACCGAAAATTAACGCCCGCCATTCACACTCCGTTAACGGTGGGACCGGTTTGTCAGCGTAGCGGGTTCGTTTCAATGGATCCTTGGCATCTCTGGTTTTTCTCAGTGAGTAGCGTCGAATGGGTGTGCGTCGTGGTGGGCGTCCGGCTGCGCGGGATCGCAGTCGCGTGGCCGGAGATCGGTCTCTGGCCGGAAATCGAATCCTGGTGGGCGATTGCCTCGACGAGCTTCGTCGAATACCGGATCGAAGCGTAGACCTCGTCTTCGCCGACCCGCCCTATAATCTCCAGCTCGCGACCGAGCTCCTGCGTCCCAACAACACACGCGTCGACGGCGTCGACGACGCCTGGGACAAGTTCGCCTCGTTCGAGGATTACGACCGCTTCACGCGGAGCTGGCTCACCGAGTGCCGCCGCGTTCTGAAGCCGGACGGCGCGCTGTGGCTGATCGGCTCCTATCATAACGTCTTCCGCCTGGGCGCCGATCTGCAGGACATCGGGTTCTGGATCCTGAACGACGTCGTCTGGCGCAAGGTGAACCCGATGCCGAATTTCCGCGGCCGTCGCTTCACCAACGCACACGAGACGCTGATCTGGGCAGCGCGCGATCAGAAGTCGCGCTACACGTTCAACTACGAGAGCCTCAAGGCGTCGAACGACGATCTGCAGATGCGCTCCGACTGGCTGTTCCCGATCTGCTCGGGCCCCGAGCGGCTCAAGGACGACGGCGGCCGCAAGGCCCATCCGACGCAGAAGCCCGAAGCGCTCCTCAATCGCATCCTGCTCGCGACCACGAGCCCCGGCGACATCGTGCTCGACCCGTTTTTCGGCACCGGCACGACCGGCGCGGTGGCCCAGAGGCTCGGCCGCCGCTGGATCGGCATCGAGCGCGATCCCGATTATGCCAAGGCCGCCGAGGAGCGCATCGCCAAGGTGAAGCCGCTCTCCGCCTCCGCGCTCGAGGCGCAGCCCTCGAAGCGCGCCGAGCCGCGCGTGCCGTTCGGCACGCTGGTGGAGCTCGGCCTGCTCAGCGCCGGCTCCCCGCTCTACGACGGGCGCCGCAAGGTCAAGGCCGAGGTCAAGGCCGACGGCACGGTCGCCGTTCCGGGCAGCCGCGGCTCCATCCACCGGCTGGGCGCGGTCGTGCAGGGAAAATCGGCCTGCAACGGCTGGACCTTCTGGCACTACGAGCGCGGCGGCATGCTGCACCCGATCGACGAGCTGCGGGAGCGCGCGAAGGCCGAGCTCGGCCTGGCGAAACACGCCCCCGCCCCGCTCGTCGCCGCGGAGTAGCCCCGCGAACCGGACCGCGCAGCGAAGCTGCGCGGGTGAGGGGGCACGGCACGGTTGCGATCTAAGTCGGCAAGGCAGATCTAAACCGGCGAGGCACTAGGGAAGCGTCTTCACGATCGTGAACGCGCCCCGCAGATCGCCCGGCCTGAACCCCGTGGCCTGATCTTCAGGATAGAGATTGCGGATGCTCCGCATGAGTTCCGGGGCGACGGCCTGCCCGTGGCACGCCGCGCACGGCTGGGCCGCCATCGGAATGGCTTTCATGTAGCGGAACGTCCGCACGCCGTCCGTCTCGACGATTTCCGCGTGCTCGAGCTTGGAACCATCCGCGCCCTGGGACATCTCTTCGGCGAACCGCTTGAGAACGTCCGTCTCGAACGCATCCGGAGCATTCTTCGGATTGCGCACTTTGAGCGCCGTGCGCCCGACCCTTCCGCCGAGCCGCTCCGACACCTCGGCTGCGATCTCCGGGGCAACGGTGTTGCAGATGCCCAGCGCCGCTTGAGGCCCGCCCTCCTTGAGCGCGGCCTCCAATTGCGCCTTGAGCTTGCCGGCGAGCTCCATCGAGATGGCACGTGCCGAGCCCACGAGGGCGTTGTCCGGCGACGCCGGCTCTGCCGCGTGCGCGTCTCCGGCAGCACCGAAAAGACCGGCGACAACGATAAGAACCGGCGCCGACAACGCCATTGCGGTCGTCCTCATCCTCTGCCTCATTCCATGCACTCCGAGAGTGTCACGCCGCGACGCGGGCGCAACCGGCCGCCTCATTCCCTATCGTCTCTCGCAAGATCGAGCTTGCTCTTGTCGAGCGTGGAGGTCCACGGCAGCCCCGAGTTCCGCCAGCCGTTCACATCGCGCCGCCCGTCCTTCGAAAGGTCGCCCTCGAAGCCGTCGATCACCGTCCAGACGTTGGTAAAGCCGGCGCTCGCCAGCACGTCGACCGCTTTCGCAGAGCGATCGCCGGATCGACACATCACGATGACCTGATCGGATTTTCCGAGCGATTTCTCCTTGAGCCGCCGCTCGACCGTCGACACGAAGGCGTCGTTCCTTACGAACAGAGGGCGGTTGTTTTTGTCATCCCACTGCAGCGGGCGCGCCAGATCGGCGAACGGGACATTGGCATCGATCGCGCTTGGCGCACCGACGAACATCAATTCCGCCGGCGTCCGCACGTCGATGAACAGCACTTTGCCTGGATCGGCCGCGACGGCACGGCTCGCTTCGACGGCGGTCAGATAGAGGCCCAGTTGCGTTTTCCGGGAGCTGGGAATGTCCGCCGCCGGCGACGCGACGGCCGACGCCAGGATGACGATCATCGCCAGGCCGGCGCTCCAGCAACGCGCAAACGAGAGCCCTTTCATCGCGTGTCTCCTCTCAAGAGGCATGGAGATCAGGCTAAAGCGTTTTCAAGCGAAGCGGCACCGCTTCACGCTAAGACAACGCGTCAAACCAAAAACACTGCGCCTCGCCTCCGGTTTTCTCAGAGGCGAGGCTCTAGCACGCTTCAGCAAATCGGCCCTGTAACTTTGATCACAAACGGGGAGGCGCGAGGCCGCCTCACTGCTCCTTGAGCGCGTGCGCGACAATCTTGCGCATCACGGAGGGCAGCGCTGCGCTTCCGAGATCGCGTCGCGCCACCCAGCGGCAGCGCTCCGGCGCCGCCCAGAACGTCAGGCTCGCATCCGGAGCGACGATCGCCCGCATCACCATCACCTCGAGCCGGAAGTGCGTGAACGTGTGGCTGACCACGCCCGGCACGCTCCACCAGTCCGCGCGCACCGGCTGTGCCACCAGCGCCTGATCGACCGGCACCCAGTCGTCGCTCCACTCCGTGGACGGCACTTCCAGCATGCCGCCGAGCAAGCCTGCTTGCGGGCGTTTGCGCAATAGCACGCGCCCGTCCTCGCTGAGCGCAAGGAACGCGATGCCGTAGCGCACCGGCCGATCCGGCTTCGCGAGCTTGACCGGAAGCTCTTCGGCGATGCCGAGCGCATGCGCATGGCAATCCTGCTGCAGTGGGCACATGAGGCATGACGGCGACTTCGGCGAGCAGAGGCTCGCGCCGAGATCCATCATGGCCTGCGCGAAATCGCCGGGGCGCCGCTGCGGTGTCAGCGTCTCCGCGAGCCGCTTGATCTCGCGTTTCGCACCGGGCAGCGGACGGCGGCAGGCGAACAGCCGCGACACCACGCGCTCGATGTTGCCGTCGACCGGCGTCGCCGGCTGACCGAACGCGATCGCCGCGATCGCCGCCGCCGTGTAGGGGCCGATGCCTGGCAGCGCCGCGAGCTCCTTCTCGGTCCGGGGAAACTGCCCGCCATGCCCGGCCACGACCGCCTCGGCGCATTTGTGGAGATTGCGCGCCCGCGAGTAGTAACCCAGGCCCGACCAGGCGGCGAGCACATCGTCCAGCGCCGCCGCTGCGAGCGCCGGCAACTCGGGGAACAGCGCCAGGAAGCGCTGGTAATACGGGATGACCGTCTGCACCTGCGTCTGCTGCAGCATGATCTCGGAGATCCAGACGGCATAGGGATCGGAGGAAGAGCGCCAGGGAAGCTCGCGGCGATGCGCCGCGTACCACGGCAGCAGCGCGGTACCGACACGGGCGATGATGTCAGGAGAAGGGGATGAG
>WBZR01003032.1_pt1 | contig 16090 bp, 9 predicted proteins | sample 5204231 | NCBI WGS metagenome assembly WBZR01 (sample SAMN12412403, study PRJNA552823) | activated sludge metagenome | isolation source: activated sludge from anammox sidestream of wastewater treatment plant... | place: USA: Virginia | collected 2017-08 | reverse complement strand
TCAGCGTCAACGGCGCCCGCCGCTGGCTCGACGCCGGCCCCGTCTCCGTCCAGCCGTCCGAGCTCGCGAAGCTCGCCGTCGTCGTCTGGGTCGCCGCCTGGCTCTCCCGCCGCCGGCCCCCCGGCTCCCTCGGCGCGCTGCTTCGCCCGATCGGCCTCGTCACCGGCCTCGCGCTCCTACTCGTCCTGCTCGAGCCGGACCTCGGCAGCGCGATCGCGCTGCTCGGCGCCGTCGGCGCGATCCTCCTCGTCGCCGGCACGCCGATGCGGGTGCTCGCCGGGGCGGGCGCGCTGATGGCCGGGCTCGTCCTCGCCGCCTCCTGGCTCGAGCCGTACCGTCGCGCCCGCCTGCTCGCGTTCCTCGACCCCTGGCAGGACCCGGAGGGGGCCGGCTTCCAGTCCGTCCAGGCGCTGATCGCGCTCGGCTCCGGCGGCCTTTTCGGCGTCGGCCTCGGCGAGAGCGTCCAGAAGGTCTACTACCTGCCGGAATCCTCCACCGACATGATCTTCGCGATCGTGGGCGAGGAGCTCGGCCTCGCCGGCGCCGCCGCCGTCATCCTCGCCTACGTCGCGTTCGGCTACGCCGGCTTGCGGATCGCGCTGCGCTGCCGCGACCCGTTCGGCAAGCGGCTCGCCGCCGGCCTCACCGCCCTCGTCTGCGGGCAGGCCGCCGTCAACCTCGCGGCCGTGCTGGGCATCGCGCCGCTCACCGGCATCCCGCTCCCGTTCGTCAGCTACGGCGGCTCCAGCCTCGTCGCCGGCCTCGCCGCCGTCGGCATCCTCCTTAACATCGCGGTCAACGATGCAGCCAGCGAGCAGGATCAGGTGCGTGATCGCGGCCGGCGGGACAGCGGGGCACGTCCTGCCCGCGCTCGCGGTGGCGGACGCGCTGAACGCCCGCGGCGCGAGCGTCAGCTTCGCCGGCTCGCCTGAGCGGATCGAGGCGACGCTCGTGCCGGCCGCCGGGTACGAGCTCGACGCCCTGCGCGTCGACGGCCTCCCGCGCGCCGCCGGCCGCCGGCTCGCGCGCGCGCTCGCGACCGACTGCCGCGCCGTCCCCGCGGCCCGCGCCCTGCTCCGCCGCCGACGCCCCGACGTCGTCCTCTCCGCCGGCGGCTACACCGGCGGCCCCGCCGTCCTCGCGGCCGCGTCGCTGCGAGTCCCCGTCGCGGTCACCGAGGCCGACGCCCACCTCGGACTCGCCAACCGCCTCGCCGCGCCGTTCGCGGCCCGCGTCTTCCTCGCCTACCCGCTCGCGGGTCGCACCGGCTGCAAGTACCGCGTCGTCGGCCGGCCGCTCCCGGTCCGGTCGCTCACCCCCGCGGGCGACCCCGCGGCGGCGCGGCGGCGCTTCGGGCTGCCGCCCGACGGCCCCGCCGTCCTCGTCTGCGGCGGCAGCCTCGGCGCCCGCGCGCTCAACGAGGCCGCCCTCGCCGCCTACGGCGGCGGCGGGCCCGCCGTCCTCCACCTCTGCGGGCAGCGCGACCACGAAGCGCTCGCCCCCCGGATCACCCGCCCGGAGTACCGGCTCGTCGCCTTCACCGACGAGTTCGGGGCGGCGCTCGCCGCCTGCGACCTCGTCGTCTCCCGCGCCGGCGGCGCCGTCTGGGAGATCGCCGCCGCCGGCAAGCCCGCCCTGCTCGTCCCCTACCCGCACGCGACCGCCGACCACCAGACGAAGAACGCACGCCACTTCGAGCGCGGCGGCGGCGCGATCCTCGTCCCCGAGCCCGAGCTCGACCTGCGCCGCCAGGTCGACGCCCTGCTCGCCGACCCGGCCCGGCTCGCCGCGATGGGCGCCGCCATGCGCGCCCTCGCCCGGCCCGGCGCCGCCGCCGCCGTCGCCGAGGAGCTGATCGCCCTTGCAGCCGCTCGCCGGTAGGAAGCTCTGGCTCGCCGGCATCGGCGGCGCCGGCATGAGCGCGCTCGCCCACGTCTGCCGCGCCTGGGGCGCCGACGTCGCCGGCTCAGACCGCGCCCTCTCCCCCTACGCCGAGCGGCTCGAGCGCGACGGCATCCCCGTCACGATCGGCCACGCGGCCGCCAACGTCCCCGCCGGCTTCGAGGTCGTCGCCTCCGCCGCGATCGCCCCCGACAACCCCGAGCTCGCCGGCGGCTACCGGCGCGACGGCGAGCTGCTCGCCGAGCTCGTCGCGCTGCGGCCCTCGATCGTCGTCGCCGGCGCCCACGGCAAGACGACGACCGCCTCGATGGTCGCCTACTGCCTGGCCAGGCTCGGGCACGACCCCGCCTACCTGATCGGCGGCGACGTCCCCCAGCTCGGCGGCAACGCCGCGGCCGGGGAGGGCTGGCTCGTCGCCGAGGGGGACGAGTCCGACCGCTCGCTGCTGCTCCTGCGCCCCAGGATCGCCGTCGTCACGAACGTCGACCTCGACCACCACGCCACGTTCGCGTCGCGGGCCGAGGTCGAGGAGCTCTTCGCGGCCTGGCTCGGCTCGCTCCCGCCCGGCGCCGCCGCGATCCGCGGGTGGGAGATCGAGCCGCCCGGCGCGCTCGTGCTCGCCGTCCCCGGCCAGCACAACCGCCTGAACGCGGCCTGCGCGCTCGCCGCGCTCGCCGCCGCCGGCGTCGACCCGGCCGCGGCGGCGGCCACGCTCGCCGGCTTCCGCGGCGCCGGGCGGCGGTTCGAGGGGCGCGGCGCGGCAGCCGGAGTCAGAGTCGTCGACGACTACGCCCACCACCCGGCCGAGGTCGCGGCCACGCTTGCCGCCGCCCGCTCCGTCGCCGCCGGCGGCCGCGTCCTCGTCGCCTTCCAGCCGCACCTCTACTCCCGCACCGCCCACCTCGCCGGCGAGCTCGCCGCCGCCCTCGCCGCCGCCGACGCCGTCTGCGTCACCGACGTCTACGCCGCCCGCGAGCAGCCGCTCCCCGGCATCACCGGCCGGCTCGTCGTCGAGCGCCTCTGCGAGCTGCGCCCCGGGATGCCGGTCGCCTGGGCGCCGACCGTCGAGCAGGCGGCCGCCGTCGTCGCGGGGCAGGCACGCCCCGGCGACCTCGTCCTGACCGTCGGCGCCGGCGACATCGACCGCGCCGGCCCCGCGATTCTGGCCAGACTGTCGGCATGAGCGCCCCACCGGACGGGCTCAAGCGGGACGTCGGCCTCCACCGGCACACCACCATCGGGACCGGCGGCGCCGCCCGCTGGTTCGCGAGGCCCGAGACGGTGCAGGCGCTCGTCGCCCTGCTCGCGTGGGCCGAGGCCGGCCGGGAGCCGGTCGCCGTCCTCGGCCTCGGCTCGAACCTGCTCGTCGCCGACGACGGCTTCCCCGGGCTCGCTCTGAAGCTCTCGGGGACGCTCACCTACGTCAAGGTCGACGGCACGACCATGACCGCCGGCGGCGGCGCGCCCCTCGCCGTCTGCGTGCACCGGGCGCGCGACGCGGGCCTCGGCGGCCTCGAGTTCGCGTGTGCGATCCCCGGCACCGTCGGCGGCGCCGTCTGGATGAACGCGGGCGCCTACAGCGGCGAGCTCGCGGGGATCCTCAGGCGGGCGTACGTCGTCGACGCCGCCGGCGCCCGCTGGCTGCGCCCCGAGGAGCTCGGCCTGCGCTACCGGGGCTGCGACCTCCGCCCCGGCCAGGTCGTCGCGGCCGCCGAGCTCGAGCTCGCGAAGCGGCCGGTCGAGGAGGTCCGCGCCGCGATCGCCGCGCTCCAGGCGCAGCGCAAGGCCGCCCAGCCGACCGACCGGCGCACGTTCGGCAGCGTCTTCAAGAACCCCGACCACGACCTGAGCGCGGGGGAACTGCTCGAGCAGTGCGGCCTCCGGGGCTACCGGATCGGCGGTGCCGAGGTCTCGCGCAAGCACGCGAACTTCATCGAGAACGTCGGCGGCGCCCGCACGGCCGACGTGCTCGCCCTGATCGGGGAGGCGCGGCGGCGCGCCCGGGAGACGTTCGGCGTCACGCTCGAGCCCGAGGTCCAGCTGCTCGGCGCGATCGAGCTCCCGCCGCTCGAGCCGGCGTAGGCGCCGGCCGCCGCCCCGCGGAAGGGGTGGCGGCGGGCGCGGCGAACCAGCCGCCATGGGCACGACCCGGCGGCCCTCGCTCGCGCTCGCGCGTCCCCGGACGCCGCGGCTCGCCCTGCCTCTGCGCCGGGTCACGGCCGCGCTCGCGCTCGCCGCCTGCGCCGCCGGGCTCCTCTACGTGGCCGCGCGGGAGACGCCCGTGTTCGCGCTGCGCTCGCTCGAGGTGCGAGGCGCCCCGGACGAGCTCGTGCCGCGCATCGAGGCGGCGCTGCGACGCTTCGAGGGCACCAGCCTCGTCGCGCTCGACACGGCCGCGGTCGAACGGGCGCTCCGCGCGCTCCCCGAGCTTCGTTCCGCGTCGGCCGAGCGCGACTTCCCGCGCTCCCTCGACGTCACGGTCGTGCCGGAGCGGGCGGCGGCGGTGCTCAGGCGCGGTGACGGGGCGTGGCTCGTCTCCGCCGGCGGGCGCGTGCTCCGCCAGCAGCCGCTCGCCGCCCTGCCGGCGCTGCCGCGGCTCTGGGTGGACTCGCCGGAGCCGCCCGCGCCCGGCGTCGTGCTCGCCCCGACCGGCCTCGGCGCGGCCGTCCGCGCCGCCTCGCTCGTCCCTGCCGACTTCCCCGCGAAGGTCGCCTCCGCCCGGGGCACCGTCGACGAGGTGACGCTCGTTCTCGCCAACGGAACCGAGCTCCGGCTCGGCGAGGCGACCGACATCCGGCTCAAGCTGGCCGTGGCCGCCACGGTCCTGGACACCCTCAGCCGGATCGAACGCTCCGGGCTCGCGTACCTCGACATTAGCATCCCCACGCGACCCGTCGGGGCCCAAAAGTCTCAAGTCGAAAGTTGAGCCTGAGATATCGCTCAAGTTTTCCCTGCAAATAGCCGATTGACAAGACGGCACGGGCCGCGTACCCTGGGCCTACGGTGTAGTTGAGCTTCAGCTAGAGAACGGTTGAGACTGTGAGAGATCAGACAGGTAGCTACCTCGCGGTGATCAAGGTCGTCGGCGTCGGCGGCGGCGGCACGAACGCCGTCAGCCGGATGGTCGATGCCGGCCTGAAGGGCGTCGAGTTCCTCGCCGTCAACACCGATGCGCAGGCGCTGCTCATGTGCGAGGCCGACGTGAAGCTGCACATCGGCGCGAAGGTGACCCGGGGGCTCGGCGCCGGCGCGAACCCGGAGGTGGGCTTCCAGGCGGCGATGGAGAGCCGGGACGAGCTGAAGGAGGCCCTGAAGGGCGCCGACATGGTGTTCGTGACGGCGGGCGAGGGCGGCGGCACCGGGACCGGTGGCGCGCCCGTGATCGCCGAGATCGCGCGCGAGCTCGGCTCGCTCACGGTCGGGGTTGTGACCCGGCCGTTCACGTTCGAGGGTCAGAAGCGTTCCGACCAGGCGGAGGAGGGGATCAAGAGGCTGCGCGACAAGGTCGACACGCTGATCGTGATCCCGAACGATCGGCTGCTGTCGGTGGTCGAGAAGCGCACGTCGATCATCGAGGCGTTCCGGATGGCCGACGACATCCTGCGCCAGGGCGTGCAGGGCATCACCGACCTGATCACGATCCCGGGTCTCGTCAACCTCGATTTCGCGGACGTGCGCACGATCATGAGCGACGCCGGCTCGGCCCTGATGGGCATCGGGGTCGCGAGCGGCGAGGGGCGAGCCGCCGAGGCCGCCCGCACCGCGGTCTCCTCGCCGCTGCTCGAGGCGTCCGTCGAGGGCGCGACCGGGATCCTCCTCAACATCACCGGCGGAGCCGACCTCGGCCTGTTCGAGGTGAACGAGGCGGCGGAGGTCGTCACGGGCGCCGCCGACCGCAACGCGAACGTCATCTTCGGCGCGGTCATCGACGAGTCGCACGACGACCAGGTTCGGGTGACGGTGATCGCGACCGGCTTCGACGGGCGTTACCGGCGGCCGAAGCGCGAGCGCGGCGAGGAGCGCGCGCCGGTCGCGGCGGGCGAGCGGGAGCGGGGCGAGGCGGGCGGAGGTTTCGACGTCCCCGCGGACGTGCTCGAGGTCCCCGCGTTCCTGCGCGACGACTCCTGATCGCGCGCCGGGCGCGGCGCCCATCCGTGCCGTGCCCCGGAGCGCGAGCGCGCAAGCACAGCCCGCTTTGCTGGGGAAATCTCACTCATCTCGACTCAAGGGGTCAGACCCCGGGGTCAGACCCCTCAACACGCGCTTAACATCAGGGTGGCGCCGGGAGGGGCCCGCGGCGGCGCGACGGAGCGGCCGAGCGGGTTCGGACTTCGCGGCCGCCGGGCGGGCGGCTGCGTGGGGAGGCGCCTTGTCGGTCGGTCCGGTGGGCGCTCGCGCGGGCGTGCTCAGCCGCGGGAGCGGCGGCCGAGCGGGATGGGCGCGCTCGCCCGGTTGTTCGTCTCGTCGAGCTCGGCGATCGTGCCCTGCGGGTCGATGACGGCGACGGCTGTGAGGCCGCGGTAGGGTCCGCGCCAGCGGACGCTCAGGCTGACGCCGCCGGCGGGGGAGACGCTCTTGACGGTACGGGTCTGGGTCGCCACCGTGGAGCCGCGCGCGTCCACAATCGAGAGCGCGACCGTGACGCCGGTGCCGCCCCCGCCACTCGCGCGCAGGGAGAAGCTGCCGGTGACGGTGGTCGCACCCCGCCGCGTGACGGTGGCGATCCGGGTCCAGGAGCCGGTGAGGTCGAGCGTCGAGGCGGGGAAGACCGAGAGCGCGAGCGAACGCGTCGCCGTGGCACCGCTCGCGTCCGTTACCTGAACGGCGAAGGAGGCGCTGCCGCCCGTCGTCGGGACGCCGTGGATCCGGCCCGTGCCCGGATCGAGCGTGAGACCCGCAGGCAGGGCGCCCGACGCGAGCGACCACGTGTGGGGCGCGGCACCCCCGGTCGCCGCCAGCGAGGCCGCATAGGCGGTGCCGACCCGGGCATCGGGGAGGGAGGAGGTCGAGATCTCAGGTGGCGCGGGAGCCAGGTCCGGCTCGGGCGGAGCCTGGCTGCCGAGCAGCCTCTCGAGGTCGATGCGCCCCCAGCCGAACTGGTCGTCTCGCCCCGTCGTTCCGAGGTCGACGGCCGCCGCCTCGAGCGCCGCCCGCACCGCCGTGGCGCCACCGCCCAGCGCGGAGAACGCGAGCCCGGCCGCGCCGGAGGCGATCGGGGCCGCCATCGACGTCCCGCTCCAGGACGCGTAGCCGCCGGGGACGGTGGAGAGGATGCCGGAGCCCGGCGCGGCGATGTCCGCCCACGGCCCGTAGCTCGAGTAGCTCGCGCGCGTGTCGGCGGGTGTCGTCGCGACGATCCCGAGCGCATTCTCGTAGCCGCCTGGGTAGCTGGGGGCGGTGGTGCCGTCATTGCCCGCGGCGCCGACGACGATCGCGCCTCGCGACCACGCGTAGTCGACCGCGTTGCGGGTGACCGCCGACTGGTCGGGGCCACCGAGGCTGAGATTGATCACCCTGGCGCCGCTGTCGACCGCCCAGACGATCCCCTCGGCGACGAGGTAGTCCCACGCGCTCCCGGAGCCGTCAGGGAAGACCTTGACCGCGAGGAGACTGCAGCCGGGGCAGACGCCGGCCACGCCGATGCCGTTATCCCCGGCGGCCGCCGCGGTCCCCGCGACGTGGGTGCCGTGCCCGTGCGTGTCCACGGGGTCGGCGTCGCCGCTACCGAGATCTGGCCCGAGGACCACCTTGCCCGCGAGATCAGGGTGCGTGTAGTCGATCCCGGTGTCGACGATGGCGATCGTGACGGAGGGGCTTCCACCCGAGACCGCCCACGCGGCCGGCGCCCCGATCGCGGCGAGGTGCCACTGGGAGGCGAGGTACGGGTCGGTGGCGAACGGCGTCGCGACGGGTCGCGCGTCGAGCAGGCCGAGGCGTCGCGGCGGCTCGAGCGACAGCACGCCCGTGCGGCCGCGCAGGGCGGCCAGCGCCGCCGGACGTGCCGTCAGCGCTCGCGCCCCTTCCGAGGGCTCGGGAAGATCGACGAGGTAGGTGCCGAGCCGCGGCAGGGCGCCGACGATCCGTCCGGAGACGCTCCGGGCGAGCTCACGCGCCTCCGGCTCGCCCTGGCCCGGCTCGAGCACGAGCACCGCGTCGACGCGCCCGACCGCCCCCGCGAGACCCACTGCGCCTGCCCCGGCCCTGGCCGCCGAGGTGGTCCACAGGGCCAGGAGGGCGAAGAGGAGCGCAGCAGCGAGGCCGGCCGCGGCTGCGTGCGAGCGCGTCACCGGCTAGTCGTCACCCGCCACCGCCGCCAGGCGAGCGCGCGTGTCCGCGGACAGCTTGTCCGGGGCGAACGGTGCGTAGACGCCGGTGAAGTAGATCGAGGGGTCGCCGAGGAAGCCGGCCGAAGAGATCCGGTTGGTCAGCAGCCCCTGGACGATCTCCTGCCACGGGGTGATGAAGTGGCTTGGCTGGAGCGCGCCCGACTGGAGCAGCGACAGCCAGCGGCGGCGCTGCGAGTCGCGAACGGCCGCGCCGCCCGACGTGTCGAAGTAGGCGCCGGTGAGCGGGTTGTAGCCCATGCCGATCCCGTCGTCGACGACGAAGCCGTTGTGCTGGCCGGCGCCGCTGAGCCCCGGCGTGCCGTAGGCGATCCAGCGGACGTAGCTCTGGGTATCGCGGACGGGCGAGAAGCGGTACTTGACCCCGTTGATGCATCCGTTCGCGACGACCTCGCTACAGGCGACCCGCACGGCGCCGCCCAGCGTGAGGCCGGCCTCGAAGCCCTCGGGTACCGGCGCGCCGGCGGGGCGATGATGGAAACGCCAGACGAGCGGCCACAGCTCGCTCGTGAGCTCCTCCGCTGACAGACCGCGCAGGTAGGCGTTCTCGCCCGCCTGGAGGACTCCGAGGCTGAACAGTGAGGCGGGGTGGACGCCGTTTCCAAACAGCGGCTCGGACGCGTCGTGGAGGTTGATCTCGGGGGAGGAGAGGAGCTCGACCGAAAACGGGATTCCCTGGCTCGCGAGCTCGTCGCGGACACGCGGGGCCCACGCCGGTACGAGCGACTCCCAGTACGCGAGATCGGCTGCCATCGTCTTGCGATCCTCGAGCGCCTGGGCCGCCCGTCCGAGCAGGAGGCGCCGCGCGTTCTCGTCGTGCAGGACGCTCGGCATCGTCACGTTCCAGAGCCGCGGGTCGCCGGCGGCGCCGTCGCCGCCCGCGAGATTCGCCACCCATTGCTCGCGACCGGCGAACATGAACGGCAGCTCGAGCGCGGCGAGCGCGTCGTCGAGACTCGAGGTGCCGTCGGCGATGCCGGCTGCCTGGAGGAGCCGCAGCTGCGCGCCTGCGCTCTCCGGCAGGTCGGTGGGGAGCGCGGGCGGTTCGCCGGCCTCCTCGCCCTCGTCGTCGCTGAAGATCGTGCTCGAGCCGCTGACGATCACCCAGACCCGCTCGGCCGGCGTGTCCCCGACCGTGGACTGCGAGGCGGCGGGTCGCGAGAACGTGAGCGTGGTGGCCGCGGTCGCGGCGGGGATCGCCAGCAGAGCCGCGGTGCTCGCGAGGATGATGCTGAGGGCTCGGGCGGGTCTACGCATCGATTCTCCGATCGGGAAGCGGTGACATCCCCGTCATCGGCAGCGACCGCGTGCCGTCCGAGCGCCCAATCGGGGGAAAACGTCGTCTCGCCCGTTCGAGGGAGCGCCCGCGTCGTCGCCCGGGCAGACCTGAGTGGCCCAGACTCAGGGGGTCTGACCCCGGGGTCAGACCCCCCAACGTTCCTCAACAACCAGGAGTCGGGTTCGGCGCCCCGGCTCCGCTGGGCAGGCGGTTTGCCCCTGCGCGCGGAGGCGGGCTGCAACGCCGGGCCCGGCCTCAGACTCAAGGGGTCTGACCCCGGGGTCAGACCCCCCAACATCCCTCAACAGCCAGGAGTCGGGCTCGGCGTCCCCGCCGCCGGGCGGTGCCGGGCGCGCGGCCCCCCCGGGGTCTCGCACGCCAGGGCGGGGCGAAGCGGCGCTCGCCCCGCCCCGGCGTAGATCGGGGGTGGCCATCCCACGCGGGGGCAGGGCGGGGGAGGCGGGGCGGAGCGGGCCCCGCCCCCGCCCGGACGAACGCTCGGGGTGGGGCCCGCCCGCGTGGGCGGGCCCCACCCCGAGGTCAGGTCGCTAGCAGCGGACGAGCGTGTCCGAGCCGCGGCCGCCGTTGCAGGTGTCGGAGTGGCGGCCGCCGTCGAGGTAGTCGTTGTCGGGCCCGCCGAAGAGATCGTCGGAGCCGTTGCCGCCGTACAGCCGGTCCTTGCCCGACTCGCCGCGGAGGACGTCGTCGCCGGTCTCGCCCCGGATCCGGTCGGCTCCGGAGCCGCCGCGGAACGAGTCGTCGCCGGAGCCGCCGCGCAGCTCGTCGGCCCCCCCGTCGCCGTTGACCACGTCGGCCCCCGCAGCGCCGTTCAGCGTGTCGTTGCCGCTGCCGCCGACGAGGCGGTCGTCGCCGGCGCGGCCGTTCAGGGTGTCGTTGCCCGCGAGCCCCGTGAGGACGTTCGCGCCGGCGTCGCCGCGGAACGTGTCGGCGAAGCCGGTGCCGATCAGATTCTCGAGCGAGGAGAGCGTGTCCGTACCGTCGCCGGTCGCGCTACCCGACTGGAGGTCGGCGTTGACGCCGGTCGGGGCGCCCGCGAAGGTGGCGGTGTCGGTGCCGACGTTGCCGATCAGCGAGTCGCTGCCCCCGCGGCCGTTCAGGAGGTCGTTGCCGCCGTTGCCGTCCAGGGTGTTGGCGGCGGTGTCGCCGCTCAGCGTGTCGTTGAACGCGCCGCCGAGGACGTTCTCGCAGGCAGTCAGCGTGTCGGCGCCGTCGCCGCTCGCGCTGCCGGCCGCCAGGTCGACGTCGAGTGCCCCCGGGGCGTCCTGGCCGCCGAAGACGTCGGTGCCCCCACCGCAGCTGACGGTGTCGTTGCCGCCGGAGGGGGTGATCGAGTCGTTGCCCTCACCGCCGGTCAGGACGTTCGCGTTGTCGTCGCCGACGAGCGTGTCCGAGCCGGCGGAGCCGGTCAGGTTCTCGAAGCCCGTCATGGTGCCGCTGGCGCCGCCGGTGATCGAGAACGTGCCGGTCGCGAGGCTCGCGGTCACCCCGGCCGCGCCGGCAGCGCTGAAGTCGGCCGTGTCCGTGCCGAGGCCGCCGTTGAGCGCGCCCGCGGCGCCGGTCGAGCCGACCGTGTCGTTGCCCGAGCCGGTCGTGATCGTCTCCATCCCCGCCACGTTGTCGAGCTCGGCGGGGGAGACCTGCCCGTCGTTCGCGGCCCCGTCCTGCGTGACGGAGACGCTGGTCGTGCGGGCGCCGTAGTTGACGGAGTCGGTGCCCGCGTCGCCCGAGAGCGTGTCACCGCCGTTCGACGCCGCCTCCTGGTTGAAGCTGTCGTTTCCGTCGCCGCCGGACTCGCTGTCGTTGCCCGAGCCGCCGTTGAGGCTGTCGTCGCCGCTTCCGCCCGTCAGGGTGTCGTTGCCGGCGCCGCCGGCGAGGGTGTCGTTGCCGCCGTTGCCGGTCAGCACGTTCGCGTCGCCATCGCCGGTCAGCGCGTCGCCGGCGCTGCCGCCGGTCAGGTTCTCGACATCGGCGCCGACGTTGTCGGCCTCGGCGGTCTCGCCGTCGTCGGCGACGCCGTCGGGATCGGCGCTGACCGCTAGGGTTCGCCCCGCGTACGAGACCGTATCGGTGCCTGTGCCGCCGGCCATCGAGTCGCCGCCGTTCGCGGCGGCGCCCTGGTTGAACGTGTCGTTGCCGTCGCCGCCGGCCTCGCTGTCATTGCCGGCCCCGCCGTCCAAGGTGTCGTTCCCGGCGCCACCGTCGAGCGTGTCGACCGCGTCGCCGCCGTTCAGCGAGTCGCCACCGCTGCCACCGGTGAGGGAGTCGCCGTCCTCCTCGCCGTTGAAGGTGACGGCGCTGTTGAAGTCGCCGCCCGTGTCCACGCCGCCAGCCGCCGACAGGACGTCGGCACCGGCGTTCCCGTTGACGGTGAACGCCTCGGTGTTCGCGAGCGTGACGTCGGCGTCGATGCCGTCCGCCTCCGCCGCATTGAGGTTGACCTCGCCCGTGCCGTCGTCACCGAACGTGATCGCGTCGACGCCGGCAGCGCCCTCGATCACGAGCGCGTCGCCGCCGCCGGCCAGGTCGATCGTGAACTCGATCTCGTCGGAGGCCCCGGCCTCACCGGTCAGGCCGGGGGCGAACGCGTTCGTCAGGTCGATCGTGACCGTCTCCGCGTCGGCGTCACCGGTGATGACGATGGTGTCGGTGGCGTTCACCGTCGCACCGCCGCCGCAGTCGACCCCGTTATTCTGGATGTCGTCGGCGCCGTCGACGCCGAGCGTTCCGGACGTGCTCGTCGTCAGCGTGACGGTGAGCGTTCCCGCTGCGAGCGCGCACGTGTCGAACGCCGCGCTCGCGGGAGTCGCCGCGACCGCCGAGGCGCCAAGCGCGCCGAGGGCGGCGAGCAGCGCCGCGAGCCGTCTGCCGCGCGCGCGCGTCGGGTTTGGCCGGACTCGCGTCGTTCTCGTCATCTCTCTCCCCCTTGTCTGGCCGTCAGGCGGTTGCGGTTCCCAGCCCACGCCGGCCGATCTCACCCGGGTCTGCGGCATTCTCGTCCGTCCGAACCTAGCACCGCGGGCGGATGGGAGGCAAATCGGCGTGCGAGCGATCCAAACATTTTCCTAACCGCCGGCGGGGCTGGGAACCGAGGCTTGGACCGTCGGGAGGGCCCGGAAGTTCCACGGGACCTGCTGACTCGAGGTGCCGGGTCAGGCCCCGGGAACGGCGAGAGGCGGGCCGACGGCCCGCCTCTCGCCTCGCGTGGCGGGGGGCGGGCGGGTGCCCGCCCCCCGCTGACCTACGCGTTCTCTCTAGGACTCGCAGCCGACGGCGCGGTCGCCGCGGCTGAGGCCGGGGGTGCCGGGGTTGCAGCTGTCGCTGCCAGGACCGCCCTTCATGAAGTCCTTGCCGGAGTTCCCGGAGAGGGAGTCGTCGCCGCCGCCGCCCATCAGGGTGTCGGCGCCGGGGCCGCCCTGGAGGGTGTCGTCGTCGCCGTTACCGCGGATCGAGTCGGCGCCGTTACCGCCGGCGATCGAGTCCATGCCGGCGCCGCCGCCGAGCTCGTCAGCGCCGGAGCCGCCGTTGATCGTGTCGTCGCCGGCGAGCCCCTGGATCGCGTCGTCGCCGCCGCGACCGTTGAGCACGTTGCCTCCGGCGTCGCCGCGCAGCGAGTCGGCGAACGAGGAGCCGCTCGCGTTCTCGATCCCGGCCAGGCTGTCGTTGCCGTCACCGGTCGCAGACCCGGTCGTCAGGTTGACCTGGACGCCGACGCCGCCCGACCCGGCCGACGCGTAGTCGGCCCAGTCGGTGCCCTCGCCGCCGTCCATCGAGTCGTTACCGGCGCCACCCTCGATCGTGTCGTCACCGGCGCCGCCGCTCAGAGAGTCGGTGCCGGCACCGCCGCGCACGACATCGTTGCCGGCGTTGCCGGCCAGGATGTTGCCGGACTCGTTGCCGACGATCTCGTCGTTGCCCGAGCCGCCGCTCACGTTCTCGACGCTCGAGTTGTCGGTCGCCTCGTCGTTGTAGAACGGCTCCGGCTGGTTGGGCAGCTCGCCGAACCCGGTGTGGTCCTCGCCGCAGATGCCTTCGGTGCCGTAGCTGACCATGCCCGAGGCGGTGTTGTCGCCCTCGCCGGCCTCGCCGTCGTTGGAGACGCCGTCCAGGGTCACCATCACCGCGTTGGTGCGCTCCGAGTAGTCGACCGTGTCGGAGCCGCCGCGGCCGCTCATCATGTCCGAGCCGTTCGCGGCCGCGCCCTCGTGGAAGGTGTCGTTACCGGCGCCACCGTCCATCTGGTCGTTGCCGCCGTTACCCCAGAACTCGTTGTCGGACTGGTTGTTGGAGAAGTCCGCCGAGATCATGTCGTTGCCGGAGCCCGACTTCGCGTTCTCCGTGTCGAAGAAGACGTCGTCGCACTCCTCGCTGATCGAGTCCGCGTTCGGATCGGCACCGTCGTTGTTCCAGGAGATGATCCCCAGGTTGACGACGACCCGGCTCGTGCGGCCCGAGTAGTCGATCACGTCATCGGCACCGGCACCGCCCGAGAGCGCGTCCATGCCGTTCTCCCAGCCGCTTTTGGAGCCCTCCGCGGTCGAGGTGCCCTCGTTCTCGTTCAGCGTGTCGTTACCGTCCTCGCCCCAGACGCAGTCATCTTCCGCGTCACCGGCGAGCGCGTCATCACCGGCGCCGCCCCAGAGCGCGTTCTGGTTGTTGTTGCCAGAAAGCGTGTCGTTGAACGCCGACCCGTTCAGGTTCTCGACGTTCTGCAGCACGTCCGTGCCGTCACCCGTCGCCGTGCCCGGATGCGCCTCGCCCGGATCCAGATCAGCCGTCACAGCCGCAGCCGAATCGCTGAAGTCGACCGTGTCACCGGTCCCGTCCCAGGAGTAGGTACCGGTCACGTCGTCCTGCACGCAGCGCCGGAAGTCCCCTTCCGTCTGACCCGCGGAGCTGTTGTCGTCGCCGTCGATCGTGTCGTTGCCGGCGCCGGGCACGAGCCAGTCGTCGCCGTCGCCGCCCTGGAGCAGGTCGTCGCCGGCGCCGCCGTTCAGGTAGAGCCCGTCGTCATCGGTCGCGCCGGTGCCCTTCGTGCCCTTCCCCGACAGCTTGTCGTTGCCGTTGTTGCCCCAGACCGCGATGTGCCAGCCGGTCGCGGTGGCAAGCCCGGTCGGCTGCAAGACACCCTCGTCGACGAAGACGTCAGCGTCCTCGTCGTCGTTCAGGTTCAGGAACCCGACCACGGCAGCAGTGTCGGCGCCGACACCGTCGGTGTCCGTGCCGATCAAGTCGTTGCCGTCGTCGTCCTGCTCCTCGGTGAGAAGGTTCGTGGCACCGTCGTAGGTGATGCCCTCACCGATCGTGATCAGGTCGGCCGACGCGTTCCCGAGCACCCACAGCTCCTCGACAGCGCCGCCCGAGCCCTCGGTCCCGATCCGCCACTCGATCTCGTTGATACCGGCGACCTCGACCGCGGCGCCCGGCTCGAAGTAGCCGCCGCCCAGATCGATCGCCAGCAGATCGGCCGTACCGTTGCCGTTCACGACGATCAGATTCGTGTTCGACGCCGTCGCCCCACCGCACGCGGCCCCGTTCGCCACGATCGCAGACGCGGTCCCCTTCGCGACCGTCACCGTCTCGTTCGCCATCGTCAACGTCACCGTCGAACCCGCCAACGTGCACGAGAACGCAAACGCGTTCTGCGCGCCGAACGCCAGGAAGAGACCGAACGCGGCCGCGGACGCGACAAGCGTCGCCCGCAGCTTACGCCGGCCCCTCCACATGGAAACCTTGCTCATACCACCCCTCCCAGTTCGAATGACTCTCCCTTTCCGACAGAGAGCGTAGGTCGGGCGCAACCCTACCACCCCGGGCGGACGGGGGCAACCGGCTGCGCCCGGGCTTACGAAGTCCTTACCCGCGCTCACGTCAAGAGAAGCTGTACGCCCCCGGCGGCGGTTCTCCTGCCGGGTCTTCGCGCCGGCGCGCTTGTCGCCGCGCGGGCGGGGCGGGGCGGGCAGACTACGGGCGTGCAGGCGCTCCGGCGCACCCCGCTCCACGAACGGCACGCCGCCCTCGGCGCGCGGCTCGTCCCGTTCGCCGGCTTCGAGCTGCCGGTCCTCTACACGTCGATCGTCGCGGAGCACCGGGCGGTGCGGGAGCGGGCGGGCGTCTTCGACGTCTCGCACATGGGCCAGCTCGAGCTCGCCGGTGGCTGGGCGCACGGCTACCTGCAGGGCTTCTTGACGAACGACCTCGATCGGATCGGCGCCGGCCGGGCGCAGTACACGCTGCTCACGAACGGGCGCGGCGGCGTCGTCGACGACCTGATCGCCTACCGGCGCGACGACGGCTACCTGCTCGTCGTCAACGCCGCCAACGTCGCCGCGGACGCGCGGGCGCTCGCGCGCGCGACGGACCGGTCAGAGGAGTACGCCATGCTGGCGGTGCAGGGGCCGGCGGCGCTCTCGCTGCTCGGGGTCGAGCTCGAGCCGTTCGCGTTTCGCGAGGAGCGGGTGCTCGGCGTCGACTGCCTCCTCTGCGGCACCGGCTACACCGGGGAGCTGGGCTGCGAGCTCCTCTGCGCGCCCGGGAACGCCGGCGC
>WBZR01003029.1_pt1 | contig 16095 bp, 22 predicted proteins | sample 5204231 | NCBI WGS metagenome assembly WBZR01 (sample SAMN12412403, study PRJNA552823) | activated sludge metagenome | isolation source: activated sludge from anammox sidestream of wastewater treatment plant... | place: USA: Virginia | collected 2017-08 | reverse complement strand
GCCTGATGCTGATGCCGGGCTTTGGCAGCGCGCGGATTCCGCCGCAGGTGCGGCTCTTTCTCGCGGTCTCGGTGACGCTGGCGCTGGCGCCGCTCCTCGTCCCGGTCGTCGAGGGGGACCTCGCCAAGGTCACGATGCCGACGGTGGTTCAGCTCATCGCCTCCGAGACGCTGGTCGGCGCCATGCTCGGCGTCATGGCGCGCGTGTTCTTCCTGGCGCTGCAGTTCATGGGGACCGCGACGTCGATGCTCGTCGGCTTCAGCGGCATGGCGGATGCGCCGGTCGAGGAGAACGAGCCTTCGCCCGCGATCGCGACGCTGCTGACGTTGACGGCGACGGTGCTGCTGTTCGCGACGGGGCTGCACGTCGAGGTGATGCGTGCGCTCGTGGCGTCGTACTCGGTCCTGACGGTGACGGATTTCTTCAATCCCCAGTTCGCGCTCGCCAAGGTGACGGATTCGGCCGCGGATTCCTTCATCCTGATCGCGCAGCTCCTGGCACCCTTCCTCGCCTATTCGCTGATCATCAATTTCCTGTTCGGCATCATGAACAAGCTGACGCCGGTCATTCCCGTCTATTTCATCTCGGCGCCGTTCATCATGGCGGGCGGGCTTCTGCTGCTCTATTTCACCTTCACCGAGGCGCTGACGCTGTTCCTGTCGGGCTTCCAGATGTTTCTTGCCAACGGGTGAGCCGTCGTGCGCGATCGCGTCAAGAGCCTCAAGCGCATCCTCGAAGTCCAGCGGCATCTCCACAGCGTGGAGGAGCTCAAGCTCGCGCGGCTCAAGCAGCAGGTTCTCCGGTGCCAGAGCGAGCAGCGCGAGCTCGCGGCGGCGCTCTCGGAGGACGGCGCCTTGCGGGACCTGTTCCTCGATGTGACGGCGCGGCGGATCAAGTCCCTGCAGCAGGAGGAGAGCCGGCTTGCGCCCGCGCTCGAGGCGCAGGCGCGGGTTCTGCTCGCGCATGGCGGACGCATGCGCAACTCGGAGCGTCTGGCCGAAGAGCTTGCCGTGGAGGTGGCGCGCGAGGACGAGCGGCGCGCGCTCGAGCAGCTCCTCGAAGCGCGATTTGCGCGGGATGGCGCAAGCTCCGAGCAAGACGGGTGAGGCATGGTTGCTCCATCAGGACCATCGGCGGAGACCGGCCTTTGACGGCGGACCTCACAATCCGACCCGTTGCCGAGCGCGAGGCGCCCGATGCGTCGTCGCTCGCCGCCCGAGCGCCTCATGTGCGCAAGACGGCGGATGCCGCGCAGAAATTCGAAGCGTTCGTGCTGCAGACGTTCATTCAGGAAATGATGCCTGAAACGCAGGAAAGCGTTTTCGGCGACGGTATCTCCGGCGACTTCTGGAAGTCGATGATGTCGGAGAAGATCGCCGATCAGGTGGCGGAGCGCGGCGGGCTGGGCCTCGCCAAGATGGTCCGCACCGGGCCTACGGTGCCGATGCGACCCGCCGGCTTCAACCCGCTCGATGTTCTCGGCTCCGTTTCGGGCCTCAATGGCGTCGTCCATGAGCTTGACGCCACACCTTCCTCCGGAGAGTAACCATGTACCAGCCGTCCACTGCCCCGATGACCGCGCGTCCCGAGACGGGGGTGCCGTTCGTTGCCCAGCCCGGTGCCCGGAGCGGCGGGACGGCGATGATCGCGGTGACGATCCAGCGTCTCGAGGAGATCGTCGATCAGGAAACGACGGCGCTCAGGGGCGGGAAGACGGTCGATCTCAAGGAATTCAACAACCGCAAGAGCCAGGCGCTGCTCGAGCTGACGCGTGCGCTGCGACAGATGCAAGGTGCGGGGCCCGATCCGACGCTCGCCGGGCTCGTCGGGACGCTCAAGGTGAAGCTCGCCGTCAATCAGGCGGCGCTCCAGATGCATCTCGAGGCCGTGCGCGAGATCTCGACATCGCTTTCTGATGCCATCCGCCAGGCCGAGTCCGACGGAACCTACACGCAGGCGATCTCCTCCTCCGCCAGACGCCTATGATCAAGCTGCTTCTCGCCGGACTCTGGGCTTCGGCCCTATCGCTCGCCGCCGCGTTCGGCATGCTGCAATGGCAGAGGAGCGGGGCCCCGGCGCCCTCCGCCGATGCCGAGACGAAGATCGAGGAGTTCCGCACGAAGGCCATCAACGTGCCGATCATCGGCGCCGGCACGATCCAGGGCTACATGGTCGCCCAGTTCGTGTTCACGGTCGATACGGCGGCGCTGCGCAAGATCCCTGTCAACCCGGAAATCTACGTTCTCGACGAGGCGTTCAAGACCATCTACGCGGGCGAGCAGGTCAATTTCCAGAACATGAAGAAGCAGGATCTGCCGCTGCTCGCCAAGAAGCTCGGCGAGAACGTCAACAAGCGGCTCGGCCTGAAGATCGTTCAGGACGTCCTGATCGACCAGCTCTCCTATATTCCGAAGAAGGACATGCGCGGCAACAACAAAACCTGACCTCACCGCTCGTCCGGTTGCGCTTTCTCGGCCGCCGCCGCGCCTTCCGTCAGCGCGCGGGCGACATCCTGGAAGGGATCGGCGCTCGGCGGGTCGGTCAGGGTCTGCTTCATCACGTCGTAGAGCCGCGGCACGATGTCGATCGCCTTGTCGAGCTCGGCGTCCGCGCCTTTCTGGTAGCCGCCCATGAGACGCAGGTCGCGCGTATCCTCGAAGTGGGCGATCATCGCGCGCAGCATCATGACGAGCCTGCGCTGCTCGGGGGTCCAGACGGTATTGGCGAGGCGCGACACGGACGTCAGCACGTTGACCGCGGGATAGCGTCCCTGATCGGCGATCTTGCGGTCGAGGACGATATGCCCGTCGAGCGTGCCGCGAATGCTGTCGGCGATGGGGTCGTTGTGGTCGTCGCCGTCGACGAGGACGGAGAAGACGCCGGTGATGGAGCCCGTTCCCTCGGCGCCTGGCCCGGCGCGCTCGAGAAGCTTGGGAAGCTCGCTGAACACCGACGGCGTGTAGCCGCGTGCCACCGGCGCCTCGCCGGCGGCCAGGGAGACTTCGCGGGTGGCATGGGCGAAGCGGGTCACGGAATCGACGATCAGGAGCACGCTATCGCCCTGGTCGCGGAAGAACTCGGCGATGGCGAGCGCCGTCTTCGGCGCCATGCGGCGCATCATCGGGCTCTCGTCGCCGGTCGAGACGACGGTGATGGTGCGGGCGCGGTTCTGGGCCAGCGCGTCCTCGAGGAATTCACGGACCTCGCGCCCGCGCTCGCCGACGAGCGCCAGGACCACGGTATCGAAGCCGCGCGAGCGGGCCAGCATCGACAGCAGGGTCGACTTGCCGACGCCGGAGCCGGCGAAGATGCCGATCCGCTGGCCGGCGCAGAGCGGGGTGAAGAGATCCATCACGCGCACGCCCGATTTCAACGGCGCGCGTACGCGCTGGCGGTTCAGGGCGGAGGGCGGCTCGGCATCGAAGGCATAGGTGCGGGCGCCCTCGCGCAGCGGCCCCTCTCCGTCAATGGCCACCCCGAGGGCGTTCAGCACGCGCCCCTTCCAGGAGACGTCCGGGCGCAGGCTCTGGTCGCCGTGCAGCCAGGCGATCTCCCCCGGGCCGATCTTGAGGCTGGCATCGAAGGGCTTGATGGTCGCGCCCGCCTCGTCGATGCGCACGACCTCGCCGAGTGGCGGCGTGCGCGACATGCCGAAGGCGATGCTGTCGCCGAGCTTCAGGTGGCGCGAGAGGCCGGAGACCTGGACGTAAGCAGGCGTCACCTGGGTCACGGTGCCACCGATGCGCGTCAGCGGGACGGTGGCGGCCAGGTGCGCGAGGCGCTGCTCCAACCGCTCGAGCGAGGTCGGGTGCCGCGGATCTCCCTGGCGTGCGGCCTTGGTTTCGGTCTCGGGGGATGGATCGCTCGTCATGTCTCCTCACGCGGGCCGGGTCCCATGGCTTCCGGAGCGGGCGCGGGACCGCCTCAGCTCGTCTCGCCCAGGGTCCGGATGGCCGATTGCAGCGTGTCCTCGGACTTGGCCATGGCATTGCCGATCGAATCGAAGGAGCGCTGGATCTGGATCAGCCGTGAGATCTCGGAGACGGGGTTGACGTTGGCGTGCTCGGTAAAGCCCTGCAGAATGCCCGTGCGGCTGAAGTCCAGGGCCGGCTCCGCCGGCACGTCCGGACGCACGCCCGAGGTGTCGAAGCGCGTCAGTCGGGCGTGCTCGGGAATCGTGAACAGGCCGAGGGCGCCCATCTGCTGGCGGCCTTGCGTGATGGTTCCGTCGCTGGCGATGGTCGGGGTGCCGCCGTTGGGGTCGAGCTGGATGGGAGCGCCGCCGACGTCGAGGATCGGCTGGCCGTTCAGCGTCCTGAGCTCGCCCTCCGGCGTCATCGTCATGCGCCCGTCGCGCGTGTAGACGGGGCCGCCCGGTCCATTGAAGGCCAGCCAGCCGTCGCCCGTCACGGCGACGTCAAAGGGGTTCTCGGTGCGGACGACCTCTCCCGCCCGGCGCGAAATGTACGTGCTCCCGGCGGAGACGAACGACGTCGGCGAATCCGTCTTCTGCGACAGAAGCTCGTCAAACTTGATCTCCTCGGCGCGGAAGCCGGCGGTCGTGACGTTGGCCACGTTGTGGGCGATGGTCTCGAGGCGGCGCATCAGCGCCATCTGGCCGGACAGCGCCACATAGAGTCCCGGCTGCATCAGGGGCCTCCGGATTTCGTCATTGATCCGGCTGCGGCCGGGCCGCCGCCCGATGCCGGGCGGGCCGTCTCACGGTAGACTATCGATTCGCGGGCCATTCCGATCCGTTCCGGGTGCGTCTCATGGGCGGCAAGTGTGCGGGGAGTGGCTTGCCTCAGGCTTACTCCACTTCGTTCTGCAACACCGGGGCGGCGATGCGTTTCCAAGAGCCGGATGGCGGGTCCTGATCAGGCTCGCGCAAGGCGGCTGCCGCTAGTAATGCGTTAACACTCCTCAACGCGAGGCTAGCTCGTGACGATCCTTCTCGGCCTTGTCGTAATGCTCGCCTGCATGCTCGGTGGCTTCATGGCCATGGGCGGGCACGTCGAGGTCCTGTGGCAGCCCTGGGAATTCGTCATCATCCTCGGGACGTCGCTCGGCACGTTCATCGTCGCCAACTCGATGAAAGTGATCAAGGACGTGGGCAAGGGGATGGGCGAGGCCTTCGGCAACGCGGCGCCGACCGGGCGGCAATATCTCGACATCATGGGGCTCCTCTATTCGCTCATGCGCGAGCTCAGGAGCAAGCCGCGCAACGAGGTCGAGAAGCATATCGACCTGCCGGAAGAATCGGTGATCTTCCAGAAGTTCGCGACCGTCCTCAAGAACAAGGACCTCACCACCTTCATCTGCGACTACTGCCGCCTCATCATCATCGGCAATGCGCGCACGCACGAGGTGGAGGCGCTGATGGACGAGGAGATCCAGACGCTCCGGCACGACAAGCTCAAGGCCTATCACGCCTTGACCAACGTCGCGGACGGCCTGCCGGCGATCGGCATCATCGCGGCGGTGCTCGGCGTCGTGAAGGCGATGGGCGCCATCACGGAGCCGCCGGAGGTTCTCGGGCACCTGATCGGCGCGGCGCTCGTCGGCACCTTTGCCGGCATCTTCTTCTCGTACGGCGTCTTCGGTCCGCTCGCCGCCAAGGTGAAGTCCGGCCGCGAGAAGCAGATGCGGCTCTATATCGTCGCCAAGCAGACGCTGCTGGCGTTCATGAACGGGGCGATGCCGCAGGTGGCCGTCGAATACGGCCGCAAGACCATTTCCGCCTACGAGCGGCCGACGATCGACGAGGTGGAGGCCGAGACCGTCGGGGGCGGCGGAGGCGAAGCGAAGAAGGCTGCATAACGGCGTATCGGAACGAACCGTCGAACTCGAACCCAATCCAGGTCAATCGCGATGAGCCAAGAAGAGATCCGTCCGGCTTCCGCAGAGCTCAAGACGCTCGGCGATGCCATTCAAGGCGACGCCATGGAGATGGCCTCCCGGGCCGGCGCCGGCCAGAGACCGCGCCATCTCGAGACGGTTCTGCAGATTCCCGTTTCGGTCCGGGTCGTGCTCGGCTCGGCGAGCATGCCGGTCGCGAGCGTGCTCAAGCTCGGACGCGGCGCGGTCGTGCCGCTCGACCGCAAGGTCGGAGAGCCGGTGGACGTGGTCGTCAACGGTCGCGTGATCGCGCGCGGCGAGGTGGTCGTGCTCGACGAGGATAACTCGCGATTCGGTGTCTCGCTGACGGAGGTCATCGGCGCCACGTCCCAGCCGACGCGCACGTCCTGACTGCGAAAACGCAGCGCGCAAGCCTAACGTCACCGCCCTGAAGCCGGTTGCCACCTTTTCTGATCAGGTCTCATCCCGATGTCCGATGCGCCGGATCGAGAGAGTAAAACAGAAGAGGCAACCGAGAAGAAAATCAGGGACTCGCTCGACAAGGGCCAGACCCCGCATTCCCGCGAAGCTTCGACCCTGGCGTCGATGCTGGCCATTCTGACGGCCGTCGTCTTCCTCGTTTCAGACAGCGTGATCAGCCTCAGCTCGACGCTGAAGAACTTCCTCGACCATCCGGAGAGCTTCCTGATGGCGAACGGCGCGGACGTCTCGGCGATCCTCTATGCCGTCGCCCTGGAGGGCGCGAAGCTCGTCGCGCCGATCGTCGCCGTCATGGCGGTCGCCGGCGTTGCGGGATCGGTGCTCCAGCATCAGCCGCAGTTCGTTCTCGATCGCATCGAGCCCAAGCTCGAGCGCATCTCCATCACCAAGGGATGGACGCGGATCTTCGGGATCAAGGGACAGGTCGAGTTTCTGAAGAGCGTATTCAAGCTCTCCATCGTGGCCATGGCCGGGTACCTGGCGCTCAAGAGCTCCTACACGGACGTGTTCAACGCGCTCTTCATGGAGCCGTCGGCAACGCCGGGGCTGATGCGCGATCTCGTCGTGCGCTTCCTGTCGGCGGTGGTCGCGGCGACGATGGCGCTCGTTGCGGCGGATCTGGCGTGGAGCCGGTTCTCTTGGCGGCGTGACCTGCGCATGACAAAGCAGGAGGTCAAAGACGAGCACAAGCAGAGCGAAGGCGATCCGCTCGTCAAGATGAGGCTGAGATCGCTGCAAAGGGACCGGGCGCGGCGGCGCATGATCGCTTCCGTGCCGAGGGCAACGCTCATCGTCGCGAACCCCACGCACTATTCGGTTGCGCTTCGCTACGTGCGCGAGGAAGGCGGCGCGCCGATCGTGGTGGCGAAAGGCAAGGACCTCATCGCCCTCAAGATCCGCTTTATCGCCGAGAGCCATGGAATACCGGTTTACGAGGACCGTTCTCTAGCACGTTCGCTCTACGCAAGCGTCGAGGTGGATAAGATGATTCCACCGGAGTTCTACAAGGCGGTCGCCGGCATCATCCTGTTCTTCGCGCAGCGGGGACAGCAGGCGCGGCGGGCCATGTGAGGATCTAAGATATGCTGAAGCAGGGCAGAGATTATTCCCGCGAGCGGGAAAAGGCGCTGGCGGAAGGCCTGCGGGACGTCGCGACCGAGCTGAGGCTCATCGATCCTGCCGACTTCGTCGCTTTCATCCGCACCGAGCAATTCGGCAATCTTCGCACCCTGGTCAATTCTTCGACGGAGATGTTCTTCAAGCCCGGCACGATCACATTCGGCCTCTCGGGCGAGGTCGACCTCGTGTGGGGATGCGCGCCCACCATCTCGCTCGACATGGAGTTTCATCACCGCAACGTCTCGGCGTATTTCCGCCTCGTTCTGCGGTCGCTGCAGGCGGGCATCGAGATCAGCTACGTGTCGTTCGAGGGGGGGGCGGAGGATCCGGACCGGAATACGGCGCGCCTGATCGAAGCCATCGAGGATGCGCGCCTTGTGCCGAAGTCGCGCCAGCGCCGGTCGCAGACCGAGGAAGGCGCACGCGCCGGGTGAGACGGCTCAGCCGCCCCTCTGGGCTACGACTGCGCGGTGTCAGACTCATCCTGTCGAAAGGGATGTGGCGTTGCGCGAGGATCCTGCCGGCGTCATGGCAGGACCATGCTTCGCATGATGGCAGGGCCATGCTTCGCATGAACGGCCGGCACCCCGCGCGTCGCTCCCTGCTCGGCGTTGCAGGGACGCAACCAAGCCTTGAGACGATCATGGTGCGCGCTTCATGCGACGTCGCAGCGCCAGGAGCCGTCAGTTCACGCGGAACTCGGCGCCGACGAGGCGCAATTCGCGCGGCTTGATCAGGCCGGCGTGGGCGACGAGCACCTGATGCAGCCGGCCTTCGAGGTTCGACGACCAGAAGTCCAGGAACGCCTTCAATTTCGGAAAGCGCGGGTGAACATCGTAGTCCTGCCAGATGTAGCTCTGCATGAGAGACGGGTGGTCGGGCAGGCGATAGATGATCTCGGCGGTGGTCAAGCTGTAGCCCGCAAGCATGCGGACGAAGTCTGCGTCGGCGGTGCTCAAGGTCTGCTCCGGATGTTGCAATCCTCACAAATCAAGTGTAAGCGATCCGCAGAAATTTTCAATATTATGCATTTGAATCATGCGGTTAGCAGCAATGTCCATTCTGTGCTAACAGAGTGGCTGGCGGATACGCAGGGCCGCACGGGATGGCCCACGCGTCATCGGAGGCCGACATGCTGAGCGCCGCGCTGACGAGCTTCACCACCTTCTTTGCGACCGTCGGCCCGGTCGAGGCCGCGGTGATTTTCGCCACGCTGACGCCTGGCGTCTCGCAAACGGAGCGCCGTCTCATCAGCGTGCGTGCGACGTCGATCGCGACCGTCCTTCTCCTGGGGGCGACGATTGCCGGCGGTCCGCTGCTCCGGCAACTCGGCGTCTCGATCCCGGCTTTGCAGACGGCGGGCGGAATCATCCTTCTCGTCATCGCGCTCGACATGGTGTTTGCCAGGCCGACGAGCGCGTTCAAGCTGACGCCGTCGGAGGGGGCGGAGGCGCAGCATAAGGTGGATCTCGCGGTGTTCCCGCTGGCGACGCCGCTGCTCGCGGGGCCGGGTGCCATGAGCGCCGGCATTCTGCTTGCGGCCAATGCCCATGGCGAGCCGCTGGCGCTCGTCGCCACGGTGGCGGCGCTTCTCACCGTCATGGTGCTGACGCTCGCGCTGCTCCTCGGCGCCCATCGGCTGGCGGGCTTCCTCGGCGTCACCGCGCAACGCGTGCTCATGCGCGTGTTCGGGATCCTTCTGGCGGCGATTGCCGTTCAGGCGCTGTTCGACGGCGTCGGCGCAAGTGGTCTGATCGGGCGCGCGGCGTGAGCCGTTAACACTTTCATCCGGCGTTGCTTTTTTCCGCCCGTGCAACCCGGCGGCGGGGCCGACCACAAGCTTCGGACAAGGCTATAGACCTACAACCGACGGGAGCATGGTCAGGAGGCCGGCGACTCGCGCTTCCCCCTGAAAAGGGGGGCCGGTCGGGGCTCACGTGAGGCACGCTTCCATGGAACCCGTCAATTTCTTCTCGCTCGCCTCGCAGCAGAACCGCTGGCTCAGCGTGCGCCAGTCGGCGATCGCGCAGAACGTCGCGAACGTGAATACGCCGGGCTACAAGGCCGTCGACGTCGAGCCGTTCGAGGCCGTTCTCAACTCGACGGGCATCGAGATGCACAAGACGCGAGCCTCGCACCTCAGCCCGATGAGCGGCGCCGGCAGCGAAGCGGAGACGGAAGAAAACGCGAAGTGGCAGGTCGTTCACTCGGGGAACAGCGTCAGCATCGAGGAGCAGATGCTGAAGGCCGGCGAGGTGTCGGGCGCCTATCAGCGCAACACCGGCGTCATGAAGACGTTCCACCGCATGCTGCTCGCCGCGTCACGGGGGTAATCGATGATCGATCCGATCAAGGTGGCTATGCAGGTGGCGTCGTCGGGCCTCGAGGCCCAGTCGCGGCGCATGCTCGTGGTCTCTGAGAACCTCGCCAACGCGTCGACAACCGGGAACACGCCGGGGGCGGAACCCTATACGCGCAAGACGGTGAGCTTCGAATCGGTGCTCGACGACATCTCGGGCGCCAACCTCGTGAAGGTCGACCGCGTCGACACCGACAAGAAACCCTATCGCATCGAGTACGACCCGAGCCATCCGGCGGCGGACGCGGACGGCAACGTCAAGCTGCCTAACGTGGACATGCTGGTCGAGCTCGCGGACATGCGAGAATCGAACCGCTCATACGAAGCCAACCTGCAGATCATCAAGCAGGCGCGCTCCCTCTCCTCCATGACCATCGATCTTCTGAGGAGCTCGTGATGCTCGACGCAATCAACAGGCTCGCGCCTTCGGGCCTCGGCGGCGTCAGCGGTGCGCAGGGTCTTTCGCAGCCGACGCCCGTCGTCAGCACGCCCAATCCTGTTCAGACCGAGCCGCTGCCCACTGATTTCGGGACGGTGCTCGGACGGATGACGCTGGACGCCATCAGCACGCTCAAGCAGGGCGAGGCGACGGCGGTTGCGGGTGTGCGTGGCCAGGCCACGACGCAGCAGGTCGTGGAGGCTGTCATGGCGTCGGAGCAGACCCTGCAGGCGTCCATCGCAATCCGCGACAAAGTCGTTTCCGCCTATCTCGAAATCAGCCGCATGACCATCTAGCGCCGGTCAGGACAAGAGCCAGGACACGTCCATGAGAGCCCTTTCGATCGCTGCGACGGGCATGAACGCGCAGCAGACCAACCTCGAGGTGATCGCGGACAACATCGCGAACATCAACACGACCGGCTTCAAGCGGGCGCGGGCCGAGTTCACGGATCTGCTCTATCAGGCCGAGCGTGCGCTCGGCGCGCCGGTCCGCGGCGGGCAGTCGAACGTTCCGGAAGGCGCTTACATCGGGCTCGGCGTGCGCACGGCGGCGATCCGCAACCTGCATCAGCAGGGCTCTCTGGCGCAGACGACCAACGACTACGATCTCGCCATCAACGGGCGCGGCTTCTTCCAGATCACGGGGCCGAACGGCGAGACGTTCTACTCGCGTGCCGGGGCCTTCAACAAGAACGACCAGGGCGTGATCGTCACCCTCGACGGCTACGAGGTGCAGCCCGCGATGACCGTTCCGCAGGATGCGACGAAGATCACGATCAACGAGGCGGGCGAGGTCTACGCGACGATCCCCAATCAGCTCGAGCCGCAGCTCCTCGGCCAGATCACGCTCGCCAATTTCGTGAACGAAGTGGGGCTCGAGCCCATGGGCGGCAACCTCTACAAGCAGAGCGAGTCGTCGGGCGACCCGGTGCCGGGCGTGCCGGGCGACATCGGGTTCGGCAAGATCCATCAAGGCTATCTCGAGAACTCGAACGTGGACGCGGTGAAGGAGATCACGCAGCTCATCTCCGCGCAGCGCGCCTACGAGATGAACTCGAAAGTCATCCAGACGGTCGATTCCATGTACGGCACCGTTGCCAACAACATGCGGTAGCCTTCGAAGAGGACAGCAAAGATGCGCGGTCGGAGACCCGTTACTCGGATCAGGCGGGGCCCGCTCGCCGCGTCGGCGCACGCCGTGCTCGCCCTCGTGCTCCTGGCCCTCGCGTTGCCGGTTGCCGCCGAGGCTCGGGAACTCGTGTTTCCCGTGCCGCGCGTCACCATCTATCCGGGCGAGGTGCTCACCGAGGACATGCTCATGGACAAGGCGTTCCGCGGGCGGGATTACGAGCGCCCGGGGCTCGTTGCGACGCGGGAAGCGCTGGTCGGGAAAGTCGCGCGGGTGACGCTGCTGCCCCACGTGCCGGTGTCGGTGGGCGGTGTCCGCGAGCCTTATGCGGTTCAACAGGGCCAGCCGGCCGTGGTCATCTTCAAGGCGGGCGCGCTCATCATATCCGCGACCGCGATCTCCCTCCAATCCGGGGCGGCCGGGGACACCATCAGCCTGCGCAATACCGACAGCGGAACGACGATCCGCGGCCGGGTGCAGGTCGACGGCACGGTGATCGTGGGGACGCCATGAGGCGCGCGCTCGCAGCTCTCGGAATTCTGGTGCTGACATGCCTGCCCGCGCTCGCGGGCAGCAGCGCGGGTGTGCGGATCAAGGATATTACCGCGGTCCAGGGCGTGCGTCAGAACCAGCTCATCGGCTATGGCCTCGTGGTCGGCCTCAACGGCACCGGCGATAGCCTGCGCAACGCGCCCTTCACGGAGCAGTCGCTGCAGTCGATGCTCGACCAGATGGGCGTCAATATCCGCAATACGAACGCGCGCACGCGCAATATCGCCGCCGTGCTCGTCACCGCCGATCTGCCGCCGTTCGCGGGCAACGGCTCGCGGATCGACGTGACGGTCTCCTCGCTCGGCGATGCCACGTCGCTCTCCGGCGGATCGCTGGTGATGACGCCGCTCTCGGGCGCCGATACGCTCGTCTATGCCGTTGCGCAGGGGCCGGTTCAGGTCAGCGGCTTCAGCGCCACGGGGCGGGCGGAATCAGTCAGCCAGAACGTTCCGACGACAGGGCGGATCCCCAACGGCGCGCTCGTCGAGCGCGAGGTTGCCGGCATGCTCGACGACGAGCGGATGCTGGTTCTCGAGCTGCGCAACCCGGATTTCACCACGGCCGTGCGCATCGCCGACACGATCAACGCCTTCGCCACGGAGCGATACGGCCGGCAGGTGGCGCGCGAGCAGGATCTGCGCAGCGTGGTGCTGCAGCGGCCGGGCAACGTGGGGGCTGCCCGTTTCCTCGCCGAGGTCGGCCAGCTCTACACGGAGGCCGACGGGCCGGCGCGGGTGGTGATCGACGAGCGGACCGGGACCGTGGTCATCGGCCGCGACGTGCAGATCCACACGGTTGCGGTCTCGCACGGCAGCCTCACGGTCCGTATCACCGAAGGCGCCAACGTCTCACAGCCGGAACCCTTCTCCGACGGCCAGACGGTGGTGGTCCCGGACACGCTGGTCTCCGTCAATCAGGACGGCGCGAACCTCGCCATCATGGGCGGCACCAACCTCGAGACCCTGGTGCGGGGGCTCAACATGATGGGCCTCAAGCCGACCGGGGTCATCGCGATCCTGCAGGCGATCAAGACGTCGGGGGCGCTTCAGGCAGAGCTGGTGGTGCAATGAGGGCGCTCCTTCAGGCTCGGAGGCTCAGGGGACTGGTCGCGGCGGGCGTGACGGGCCTCCTCACGGCCGTGCCCGGCATCTTCGGCTACCTCGTAGCACCGGCGGCGGCTCAGGACTGGACGCCGACGGTGGCGACGGCACCGGGGGGCACACTGAACGTGCCGATGCCGCCAGGCGTCATGAACCGTGCGCCGACCTCTGTCGATCCCCGCTACTTTCCTTCGCCGCGCTCCGCTCCGTCGCCGCGCCACGCTGCGCCGCAAGGCGCGTGGTCTCCGGTCGTGACCGGGGCCTTGCCCCAGGCGGGTGCGCAGACGCCTCAGGCGGCGCAGAAGACAGCGCCCAGCGGCGTGTCCGAGCGCGGCGTGTCCGAGCCTGGCCGCGACGCCTTTTCGCCGGTTCGCCCTGCGGCGCCCCAGACGGTGGCTGCGGCGGGCGGCGCGAGAGCCGTCGAGATGGACGCTTCGTCGCTCTCGGACGACCCCGCAGACGGGCTTTTCAAGAAGCCCGGACCGCTCGAAGCGCTGCCCTCCAATGCCAGCGCCGCCCAGCAGTACTGCTTCAACACCGCCGACAGCGCGGCCGACGCGCGCTTTGCGTGGCAGGCGAAAAAGATCACCGACATGGAAGCCCAACTCGACAAGAAGGCCCAGCAACTCGAATCCAAGACCGCGGAATACAAGCAGTGGCTTGAGAGGCGCGATGCCTTCTCACGCAAGGCTCACGAAAAGCTGGTGGGGCTTTATACGCGCATGCGGGCCGATGCGGCGGCCGTGCAACTGGCGACGCTCGACGAGGAGATGGCCGCGGCCGTGGTGATGAAGCTCGAAACGAAGGTGGCAAGCCAGATCATGAGCGAGATGGATTCGGAGCGCGCCGCCAAGATCGTGTCCATCATTTCGGGTGCGGGACGGGTTGCGTCCGCACGGCAGGGTCCGGCGCGGCAGGCCTCGTCGAAACCGCCCCCGGAAGGAGCGCAAGCAGCGGGCGATCCCGCGGAGGTGCCGAGATGATGGCGCGGGGCAAACCTCGGTATTCCACCAAGCCGGTGCGCCCAAGCGTGCCGGCCTTGGTCGTCTGTGCGGTGCTGGCGCTTGCGGCCGGCGGCTGCGCCACCGAGATCGCCGACATCAACCGTCAGCCGCCGCTGAGCGCCGTCGGCTCGGGGCTGCTCGCCGACCGCGTGCCGCTGCCTTCGGAGCCCATGCCGCAGCCGGCGTATCGGCCCGGAAACTCCATCTGGCAGGACGCCAGCGCCGATCTCTTCCGCGATCCGAGGGCGCGTAAGATCGGCGATGTCGTGACCGTCAAGATCTCGATCAAGGACAAGGCGACGCTCGATAACAACTCGAAGCGCTCGCGGGATTCGAAGAGCAGCCTCAAGCCCCGGCTCGGATATGACTTCCAGACCACGGGCGGGCTCAATCATCAAGGCGATCTCTCCGTCGAGGTCGAGGCGGAAGGCGAAACCTCGACCGACAGCAAGGGCGGCATCACGCGCTCGGAGAAAATCGAGCTCCTGATTGCGGCGGTGGTGACGGGCGTGCTGCCGAACGGCAACCTGATCGTCAGCGGAAGCCAGGAGGTTCGCGTCAATTACGAGGTTCGCGAGCTCAGCGTGGCCGGCATCGTGCGGCCGCGCGACATCTCGACCGATAACTCGGTCGAATACGACAAGGTCGCGGAAGCGCGAATCTCCTATGGTGGTCGCGGCCGCATCACGGAGGTGCAGCAGCCGGCCATCGGCCAGCAGCTCTTCGATCTCCTCACTCCGTTCTGAGGGGCGACCGCATGGCCAGCGCGGAGGCGAAGGGGGATGGCAAGGACGGGGGCGGCCTGATCGGATTCGTCATCGTCACCGTCCTTGCGCTGGGTCTCGGTGCGGGTTTCGGGTTCTTTCTCGCCGATCTGCCGGCGCCGCTGGCCGAGACGGTGGACGCCGCGAGCGCGACGAGCGAGCAGACGGGGGCTGCGAAATCGGCGGTCCAGGGCGTGGACGGCACGGCAAAGCTCGTCGCCATGACGCCGATCGTCGTCAATCTCGCCCAGCCGCCGGATGCCTGGATCCGCATCGAAGCCTCGCTCCTGGTGCAGGGAATGGACTTCGGCTCCGATGTCCTGGCGGGCCAGGTGGCGGAGGATTTCGTCGCTTATCTCAGAACGGCGACGCTTTCGCAGTTCGAGGGGCCGAGCGGGTTCCAGAACCTGCGCGAGGATTTCATCGATAGGGCCACGATCCGCGACCGGGAGCATATCAAGGACGTGATCATTCATGGCGTGGTGATCGAATGAAGCGGCTCGCCGTCCTGTCGCTCGTGATGCTGATCCTGCTCCCTGGCGCGGCCCTCGCGCAGGGCCTCAGCCTGGAGGGCCTCATTCCTTCCGGCGAGCAGACCGTCACCGGGCGCATGGTGCAGCTCATCGTGCTGATCACGATGCTGTCGGTCGCGCCGGGGCTGCTGATGATGGTGACGTGTTTCACCCGGTTCGTCATCGTGCTGTCCCTGCTCAGGTCGGGGCTCGGCCTGCAGACGACGCCCGCCAACATGATCCTGGTCAGCCTGGCGCTGTTCATGACCTTCTATGTGATGGCGCCGACCTTCGATCGGATCTGGCAGAACGGTCTCAAGCCGTTCGCCGAAAACAAGATCGGCGAGGAGGAAGCCTATCAGCAGATTACGCAGCCGCTGCGCGAGTTCATGCAGGCCAATGTCAGGCCGAAGGATCTCGAGCTGTTCGAGGACCTCGCGCAGGAGCGGTTCGGCCCGCGCACGGCGGAGGCGCCGGTTGAGCTCAGGGTGCTGATCCCGGCGTTCATGATCTCGGAGCTGCGCCGCGGGTTCGAGATGGGCTTTCTGGTCGTCCTGCCGTTCCTTGTCATCGACCTCATCGTGGCGACGCTCACGATGTCGATGGGCATGATGATGCTGCCGCCCACCGTGATGAGCCTGCCGTTCAAGGTGCTGTTCTTCGTGCTGATCGACGGCTGGAATCTGCTGGTCGGGGGCCTCGTCAGATCGTTTCCGTGATCCCTCGGATCCGGGGCGCCGGTCTCTCCCGATGCCACCGGGTCCGGACCGCTACGA
>WBZR01001805.1_pt2 | contig 16095 bp, 13 predicted proteins | sample 5204231 | NCBI WGS metagenome assembly WBZR01 (sample SAMN12412403, study PRJNA552823) | activated sludge metagenome | isolation source: activated sludge from anammox sidestream of wastewater treatment plant... | place: USA: Virginia | collected 2017-08 | reverse complement strand
ACACATTAGAACCGGCATGCCGTAGGCCTGCATCATGTCCAGCCCGAGCGCGAGGTACCAGCGGATGAGCTCCGGCGCGATCGGCGCGGCGCCCGTGACGACGTAGCGCGCACGCTCCAGTCCCAGCAGCTTGCGCGTGCGGTGCAGTACGCTGCGCGCGGCCAGCGCCTGCGCGAGCTGCAGCCAGAGCGGCAGGCGGCGGCCCTCGGCGCGCCGCGCCCCCGCCCGCTGCGCCGCGGCGAAGGCGAGGCGGAAGGCCAGGCGCTCCGCCGCCGTGCCGTCGCCGGCGGCGATCGTCGCGCGCGCGTGGAACTTCTCCCAGATGCGCGGCACGGCGAAGAACACCGTGGGCGAGAGCTCGCGCAGGTTCTGCGCCATCGTGTCCTCGTGCTCCACGAAGTTGACGATGGCGCCGTTGAAGATCGGCCGCACGACACTCAGCAGGCGCTCGGCGATGTGGGCGAGCGGCAGGAACGACAGCATCTCGTCGCCCGGGCCGAGGGGCATCACGCCATGCAGCGCCGCGGCCTGGAATGCCAGGTTCGCGTGCGTGAGCATCGCGCCCTTGGGCGGTCCGGTCGTGCCCGAGGTGTAGATCAGGATCGCCGTGTCGTGCGGCGCCACGGCCGCGATGCGCCTGCGCCACTCCTCGCTGCGCGCGGCAGGCTCGGCGGCGCCGCCCTGCGCGAACGCTTCGAGGCTCGTCACCATCGGGTCGCGCAGCTCGCGCAGGCCCTCCATGTCGAAGACGACGATGCGGCGCAGCGCCGGCAGCCGCGCGCGCACCTGCAGCACCTTGTCGAGCTGCTCCTCGTCCGCGACGAAGACGAAGCGCGCGCCGCAGTCTTCGAGCACATAGGCCACCTGCTCGGGTGCGTTGGTGGTGTAGATGCCCACCGCGATGCCCCCCGCGGTGACGACGGCCAGATCGGCGAAGAACCACTGCGGTCGGTTCTCGGCCAGGATGCAGGCGCGCTCGCCCGGCGCGAACCCGGCCGCGATCAACGCGAGCGCGATGCGGCGCACCTGCTCGCCGTACTCGGCCCAGCTGACCGGGCGCCACAGGCCGCGCAGCTTGCAGCGCAACGCGGTGCGCTCGCCGCGCAGCCGCACGGCCGCGGCAAAGGCGGCGGCGAGCGTCGAGCCGGGCGTCGGCTCGATCTCCTGGCCGCGCCCGTACGGCGCCCAGTCGGCCGGGCCGCCAGCGCCGTCGTTCAGCGCCACAGCTTGGCCCTCTTCCAGCGGCGCGTGCTGCGTGCCCCCGCTTCCTTGACCCCGAGATAGAACTCGCGGATGTCGCGCTGCTCGGCCAGCTCGCGCGCCTGTCCCTTCATCACGATGCGGCCGACCTCGATCACGTAGCCGTAGTCGGCCACCGCGAGCGCCTGGCGCGCGTTCTGCTCGACGAGCAGGATCGCTGTGCCCTCTTCGGCATTGACGCGGCGGATGATGGCGAAGATCTCGCCCACGAGTCGCGGCGACAGGCCCAGCGACGGCTCGTCGAGCAGCAGCAGCCCGGGCCGGGCCATCAGCGCGCGCGCGATCGCGAGCATCTGCTGCTCGCCGCCCGACAGCCCCTGCGCCGGCTGTCCGGAGCGCTCGCGCAGGATCGGGAAGAGCCCGTACATGCGCTCGAGGTCGGCACGCACCGCCTCGCGATCGGCGCGCGTGTAGGCGCCCATCAGCAGGTTGTCGCGCACGCTCAGGAAGGGGAAGACCTCGCGCCCCTCGGGCACATGCGCCAGGCCCAGGCCGACGATCGCATCGGGCTCGCGCCCGACCAGGCTGCGGCCGCCGAACGTGACCGTGCCCTTGCGCGGCTCGACGAAGCCCGAGATCGACTTGAGCACCGTCGACTTGCCGGCGCCGTTGGAGCCGAGCAGCGCGACGATGCTGGCCGCGGGCACGTCCAGGCTCACGCCCTGGATCGCCAGCACCGGGCCGTAATAGGTCTCGACGTTGCGCAGCGCGAGCAGGGGCTCGGACACCTCAGCCTCCGAGGTAGGCTTCGACGACGCGCGCGTCGGCCATGATCGCCGCCGGCGCGCCGACGGCGAGCACGGCGCCGCGATCCATCGCCAGCACGCGATCCGAAACCAGATCGACCAGGCGCATGTCGTGCTCGATCATCACCACCGTGATGCCGAAGTCGTCGCGGATGTCGCGGATCCAGAACGACAGGTCCTCGGTCTCCTCGGCATTGAGCCCCGACGAGGGCTCGTCGAGCAGCAGCAGGCGCGGCTCGGCGGCGAGCGCGCGCCCGATCTCGACCACCTTGCGCACGCCGTAGGCGAGCGCACCGACGCTGGTGTCGCGGTGCGCCTGCAGCTCGAGCAGCTCGATGATGCGTTCGACCTTGTCGCGGTGCGCGACTTCGGCGCGCCGGTTGGCGCGCGTGAACAGCAGTTCGGCCAGCGGCGCCGCGCGGCCGCGGCAGTGGCGGCCGACGAGGAGGTTGTCGAGCACGGTCGAGCGCTCGAACAGCTCGATGTTCTGGAACGTGCGCGCCACGCCCAACGCCGCCACGCGGTGCGGTGCGATGCGGGTGATGTCCTCGCCGGCGAGCAGGATCTGCCCGGCGTCGGCCGGGTAGACGCGGCTCACGAGGTTGAACAGCGTCGTCTTGCCCGCGCCGTTGGGGCCGATGATGGCGAAGATCTCGCCGGCTTCGACCGCGAGGCTGGCGTCGCGCACGGCCTGGATTCCGCCGAAGCGGCGCGCAAGCCCGCGCGTCTCGAGCAAGGCCATCTCATCCCTCCATGGCGCCCGACGCGGCCCGCGGCGCAGGAACCCGGCGTGGCCAAGCAGCCGCAGCGGAACCGGCTTCGCCGGGCCGCTGGCGGCGCCCCCCTGGGAGGAAGGCGCCGAAGCCGCTTCGGAGGAGGGTCATTTCAGCTGCTCCGACTTGCGGTACTGGCGCTGGCGCCGGAAGCTGCCGCGGCGGTAGAAGGGAAACAGGTCCAGGTAGGTCTTGACGCGCACCCAGCGCCCGTACAGCCCGCGCGGCTCGAACAGCATGAACAGCACCATCAGCAGCCCGTACACGCCGGCATCGAGCCCCGACTGCAGTGCCGAGCTGAGCCCGAACAGATCGCGCAGCACGATCACGAACTGCGGCAGCATCACGACGAAGGCCGCACCGAGCACCGCGCCGTGCAGCGAACCCAGGCCGCCGACGACCACCAGCACGAGCAGCTCGACCGAGGTCATGATGGTGAACTGGTCGGGGGTGATGAACATGATCTTGTGCGCGTACAGCGCCCCGGCCAGGCCGGTGAGCAGCGCGCTGGCGAACAGCACCGCCGACTTGTGCAGCGCAAGGTGGATGCCCAGGCTCTGCGCCGAGATCTCGCTGTCGCGGATCGCGGTGAGCGCGCGGCCGCTGCGCGAACGCAGGAGGTTGACCGCGCCCAGCAGCACCACGGCCAGGACGCCCAGGCACAGGTAGTAGAACTGCCACTCGGCGGCGACGGCGAACGGCCCGAGCGCGATGCCCTCCACCGCCAGGCCGCGGTTGCCGCCGGTGAGCGACTCCCAGCGCATCAACACCTCCTCGACGACGAAGGCGAAGGCCAGCGTGCCCATCGCGAGATAGATGCCGGCCAGGCGCGCGGTCGACCAGGCGAGCAGCACGCTCAGCAGCGCCGCCGTGGCGCCGGCCGCCGGCAGCGTCAGCACGAAGGGCAGGCCGTGCTTGCGCAGGATGGCCTCGGTGTAGGCGCCGACCGCGAGGAAGGCGGCGTGGCCGAGCGAGATCTGTCCGGCGTAGCCGACCAGCAGCATCATGCCGACGCCGGCGATCGCGTAGATCGCCACGAAGCTCAGTTGCGAGAGCAGGTACTCGCCGAGCAGGGCCGGAGCCAGCAAGGCCGCGAGCGCCAGCAGCGCGTAGGAAACCGTGCTGCTGCGCCGCTCGAACAGCGCGATGTCCTGCTCGTAGCGGGTCTTCATCGGCACGTGCATGGCCTGCCTCAGACCTTCTTCGCGACGGCCTGGCCGAACAGGCCCTGCGGGCGCACCGCCAGCACCAGCAGCAGCAGGACGTAGGCGGCGACGTCCTTGAAGCCCGCCGGCAGATAGAAGCCCGCCAGCGCCTCGACGACGCCGATCACGAGCCCGCCGACGATCGCGCCCGGAATCGAGCCGAAGCCGCCCAGCACGGCGGCCGGAAACGCCTTCAGCCCGATGAAGCCCATGTTCACATGCACGAAGGTGACGGGCGCCAGCAGCACGCCCGCCAGCGCCGCGGTCGCCGCGGCCAGGGCCCAGACGACCGACAGCATGCGCTTGACCGGGATGCCGACGTGGAAGGCGGCGAGCTGGTTCTGCGAGGTCGCCTGCATCGCCACGCCCAGGCGTGTGAAGCGGAAGAACGCGTACAGCAAGACGATCAGCAGCACCGTCGCGGCGACGATCGCCAGGTATTCGTGGCCGATGGCGACGCCGCCCACGCGGCTGGCGCCGCGCGCGTACGGCGTGGGGATGCCATGGGTCTCGGTGCCCCAGCCCGGCAGCACCGTGACGACGCTGCGCAGCACGAAACCGACGCCGATCGTGATGATGACGATCGCGAACACCGGCTCGCCGACCATCGGGCGCAGCACGACGCGGTCGAGCAGCGCGCCCACGAGCGCCATCGCCAGCGCCGCGGCGGCCAGGCCGGCGAGGAACGGCATGCCGAGCACGCCGATGAAGGTGTAGCCGAGGAAGGCGCCGAGCATCATCAGGTCGCCGTGGGCGAAGTTGACGATCTCGCTGGCCTTGTAGATCAGCACGAAGCCGAGCGCCACGATGGCGTAGATGCAGCCGATCGCCGTGCCGGCGGCCAGCATCTGCGCGAAGTCGCTCAAGCCCTGCATCCGAACCTTCCGTTGCTCCCCGCGCGGCTCCGGCGCACGCCGGTCACGGACGGCGCCGGCGCCGGGTGCGCGAGAGTACTTTATTGATACTCACTTTTCAAGTACTATTCAGAGAACGCGTCGACCGACGCCGCGCGCCGCCACGCCCCCTGCGGCCACCCACCTCCCCGCTCGGAGCCGATCGCGCCATGACGCCTGCCGACGACATGCAAGCCCTCGTGCCGCGCCATGACGGCAGCGCCGAGGCGGGTGCCAGCGCCGCCGCGCCGGCCGAGCTGCTCGAGCTGCGCCGCCTGCCGCGGCCGCGGCCGGCTGCCGGCCAGCTCCTCGTCGCGGTGGCGCTCGCGCCGGTCAATCCCTCCGACCTGCTCTACATCGCCGGAACCTACGGCCTGCCGCGCCGGCGCGGCGCCGCCGCCGGTTTCGAGGGCACGGGCGTGGTGGTCGCGGCCGGCGACGCCGCGACCGCGGCGCTCGTCGGCCGGCGCGTGAGCTTCCTAGCGGGCGCATCGGGAGCCTGGGCCGACTACGCGCTCACCGATCCCGCCTCCTGCGTGCCGGTGGCCCAGGCGCTGCGCGAAGAGGACGCCGCCGCCCTCTTCGTCAACCCGCTCACGGCGATGGCGATGATCGCGCTGGCGGCCGAAGCCGGCGCGCGTGCGCTCGTGCTCAACGCAGCCGGCTCGCAGCTCGGGCGCATGCTGATCGCGCTGGCGTGCGAACGCGGCATCGCGACCGTCGCCGTCGTGCGCCGCCCCGAGTCGGTCGAGCCGCTGCACGCGCTCGGAGCCACCGAGGTCCTCGCCAGCAGCTTGCCCGACCACGCCGAGCGACTCGGCGCTGCGCTGGCCGCACACAAGCCGCGCATCCTGCTCGACGCCGTCGGCGACCAGGCCGCCGCCGACCTCTTCGCCGCCATGCCCGCACACAGCCGCTGGATCGCGTACGGCATGCTTTCGGAGCAAGGCGCGCGGCTGCCCGACCTGCGCGCCTTCGTCTTCGCCGGCAAGCGCATCGAAGGCTTCTGGCTCAGCCGCTGGCTGCGTGCCGCCGAGCCGGCCCAGCGCGCGAGCGCCCTGCAAGCCGTGCAGCAGCGCTTTCTCGACGGGCGCTGGCACACCCAGGTCTCGGCGCGCATTGCCCTGGCCGACGCATTGCCGCGTCTGAGCGAGGCGCTTGCGTTGCCGGGCAAGGTGATGCTCGCGCCTTGATCGCCATCGGCCCACCCGCCACGACCGAAGATCCCCGCAACGGAGCTCTACCATGCAAACCAACATCGGCCTGTTCCTGGCCAAGCGCGCCAGGCTCGACCCGCACCGCGCCGGCCTCGTGTTCGAGGGCCGCAGGTACAGCTTCCGCGAATGGAACGCACGCGCCAACCGCGCCGCCCATGCCTTCGCCGGATTGGGCATCGGGCGCGGCGACCGCGTCGGCCTGCTCATGGCCAACTCGCCCGAGTTCCTCGAATGCTTCTTCGGCCTGGCCAAGATCGGCGCGATCGTCGTGCCGCTGAACTGGCGTCTGACGCCGCCCGAGCTGGCCTTCATCGCCAACGATGCCGGCATCCGTGCCCTCGCCTACGGCCCCGAGTACGCCGCCACCGCGGCAGCGCTGCGCGGGCAGATCCCGGACGGCAGCTGGATCGCGCTGGACCAGGCCCCGGCCGGTGACCACGACTACGCGCGCCTCACCGCCGCCGCCCCCGAAACCGAGCCCGCGCCGGCGGGCGCCGGCGCCGACGCGCTGATGATCATGTTCACCTCGGGCACCACCGGCAAGCCCAAGGGCGCCGTACTCAGCCACGACAACCTGTTCTACGACTCGTGCACGGTGGCGCTGAGCACCGACTGGCGCTGGGGCGACCGCGTGCTCGTCGCGCTGCCGCTGTTCCACATCGGCGCGCTGATCGACGTCGTGATCGACGTGCATGTCGGCTCGACCACGGTCCTGATGAAAGCCTTCGATCCGGTGGGCTTCCTGAAGACGCTGCAGGACGAGAAGATCAACTCCTTCCTCGCCGTGCCGGCGATGCTGCAGTTCATGCTCCAGGTGCCGGCGTTGCGCGAGTTCGACCTGTCCTCGGTGCGCTGGGCGCTGTGCGGCACGGCGCCGGTGCCGGTGCCGCTGATCCAGGCCTGGGCGCAGTTCGGCATCGCCATCCAGCAGGTCTACGGCCTGACCGAATGCGCCGGCGGCGCGGCGGTACTCGGCTCGGAGCGCGCGCTCGACAAGATCGGCTCCACCGGGCTGCCGATGTTCCACACCGACATCCGTGTCGTCGACGGGCTCGGCCGGGATGCCGCAGCCGACGAGGTGGGCGAGATCCTGATCCGCGGCCCGCATGTCATCGGCGCGTACTGGAACAACCCGCAGGCCAGCGCCGACGCCCTGCGCGACGGCTGGCTGCACACCGGCGACCTCGGCCGGCTCGACGCCGAGGGCTATCTCTACATCGTCGATCGCAAGAAGGACATGGTGATCTCGGGCGGCGAGAACATCTACCCGGCCGAGGTCGAGAGCGTGCTCACCGCGCTGCCGCAATGCGCCGAGGTGGCGGTGATCGGCGTACCCGATCCGGCCTGGGGAGAGGCCGTGTGCGCGGTCGTGCGGCTCAGGGACGGGCAGTCGCTCACGCTCGACGAAGTCGTCGCGCATTGCAGCGGCAAGCTCGGCAAGTACAAGATCCCCAAGAAGCTGATCGTCAGCGCCGAGCCTCTGCCGCGCAACCCGACCGGCAAGCTGCTCAAGCGGCTGCTGCGCGAGAAATACCTGCCGCACGCTGCGCCGTAGCGCAGCGGCAGCCGGGCGCGCGGGCTCTCAGGCCGCCGCGGCCGCCGCCAGCCGCTCGGCGCAGCGGCGGCCGAGTTCGCCGTCGCGCGCCTCGACCATCACGCGCAGCACCGGCTCGGTGCCCGAGGCGCGGATCAGCACGCGGCCGTCGCTGCCGAGCTCGCCCTCGACCTGGCCGCGCAACGTGTCGAGCGCGCCGTTGCGCTTCCAGTCGCTGCCTTCGCGCAGGCGCACGTTGATCATCGTCTGCGGATACAGCGCCACGCCGTCGAGCAGCTCGGCCAGGCTGCGCCCCTGGCGGCGCACCGCCTGCAGCACCTGCAGCGCGCTCACGATGCCGTCGCCGGTGGTGTGGCGGTCGAGCGCGAGCAGGTGGCCCGAGCTCTCGCCGCCGAGCTGCCAGCCGCGCGCGGCGAGTTCCTCGAGCACGTAGCGGTCGCCGACCTTGGCACGCACGAGGTCGACGCCGGCGCGGCGCAGCGCGGTCTCGACAGCCATGTTCGTCATCAGCGTGCCGACGACGCCGGGCACGCGCTCGCGCCGCGCCAGCCGGTCGGCGGTCATCACGTAGAGCAGTTCGTCGCCGTTGAACAGCCGCCCCGAGCCGTCGGCCATCTGCAGCCGGTCGGCGTCGCCGTCGAGCGCGATGCCGTAGTCGGCGCGGTGCTCGGCCACCGCGGCGAGCAGCGCCGCCGGCGCCGTGGCGCCGACGCCGTCGTTGATGTTGAGTCCGTCGGGGCTGCAGCCGATCGTCACGACCGTGGCGCCGAGTTCGTGGAAGACATCGGGCGCCACGTGGTAGCCGGCGCCGTGCGCGGCGTCGACGACGATCTTGGTGCCGCGCAACGACAGCGAGTGCGGCACCGTGCCCTTGCAGAACTCGATGTAGCGGCCGCGCGCGTCCTGCAGCCGGCGCGCCCGGCCCAGGCCGGCCGAGTCGACCCAGCGCGGCGTCTCGGCGAGTTCGGCCTCGACGGCCTGCTCCCACTCGTCGGGCAGCTTCTCGCCGCGCGCGGAGAAGAACTTGATGCCGTTGTCCGGATACGGGTTGTGCGAGGCGCTGATGACGACGCCCAGGTCGAGCCGCAGCGCACGCGTGAGGTAGGCGACGCCCGGCGTGGGCAGCGGGCCGCTCAGCAGCACGTCGACGCCGGCCGAGGCGAAGCCGGCCTCGAGCGCCGACTCGAGCATGTAGCCCGAGATGCGCGTGTCCTTGCCGATCACCACTTCGGGCCGCGCCGCACCGCGCCGCAGCACCTGGCCCACGGCATGGCCCAGGCGCAGCATGAAGTCCGGCGTGATCGGGGCGCGGCCCACGGTGCCGCGAATGCCGTCGGTGCCGAAGTAGGTTCTGCTCATCGTCGATCTCCTGCGCGCCGATTTTCCCGCCGTCGCCCTGGCCCGGCCGCGGCGCGGGCGCGCAGGATGTGCGGATTTGTTGCCGTTGCGGCGAGCGCCCGCCTCGGCCTGCCGGCACCGGCGGCGCGCGCCTTGCGGCCCGCGGCCGGCGCGGCACCGGGGCCGGGGCCGGGGCCGGGGCCGGCGAAGACCCGAAGACCCGGGGCGGCGCTTGCGCAGCGCCCTGGCCGCGCTCGGCAGGCTCTCAGGCCGCAGCCGGCGCGCCGTCGGCTCCGCCCACCGGCGGCGGCGTCGGGCCGCTGGCCTTGGAGCTCGACGGCGTCCAGTCCTTGGGCGGCCGCGGCGGATTGCCGCCCATGATGTCGTCGATCTGGTCGCTGTCGATCGTCTCCCACTCGAGCAGCGCCTTGGCCATGGCGTGCATCTTGTCCTGGTTGCCCTCGATGAGCCGGCGCGCCGCCGCGTACTGCTCGTCGATGATGCGGCGCACCTCGAGGTCGACCTTCTGCATCGTCGCCTCGGACATGTTCACCTGCTTGGTGATGCTGCGGCCGAGGAACACCTCGCCTTCGTTCTCGGCGTAGACCATCGGACCGAGCTCGTCGCTCATGCCGTAGCGCATGACCATGTCGCGCGCCATCGCGGTGGCGCGCTCGAAGTCGTTCGACGCGCCGGTGGTCATCTGGTGCATGAACACCTCCTCGGCGATGCGGCCGCCGAAGAGCACGCTGATCGAACTGAGCATGCGCTCCTTGTCCATGCTGTAGCGGTCGGTCTCGGGCAGCTGCATCGTCACGCCCAGCGCGCGCCCGCGCGGGATGACGGTGACCTTGTGCACCGGATCGGTCTTGGGCATCAGGCGCGCCACCAGCGCATGCCCGGCCTCGTGGTAGGCGGTGTTGCGCCGCTCCTCCTCGGGCATCACCATGCTCTTGCGCTCGGGGCCCATCAGGATCTTGTCCTTGGCGCGCTCGAAGTCGACCATCTCGACCACGCGCGCGCTGCGCCGCGCGGCGAACAGCGCCGCCTCGTTGACGAGGTTGGCCAGATCGGCACCCGAGAAGCCCGGCGTGCCGCGCGCCAGGATGTCGGCCTTGACGTCCTGGCCGGCCGGCACCTTGCGCATGTGCACATTGAGGATCTGCTCGCGGCCGCGCACGTCGGGCAGCGTCACGTAGACCTGACGGTCGAAGCGGCCGGGGCGCAGCAGCGCCGGGTCGAGGATGTCGGGCCGGTTCGTGGCGGCCATGACGATGACGCCGAGGTTGGTCTCGAAGCCGTCCATCTCGACCAGCATCTGGTTGAGCGTCTGCTCGCGCTCGTCGTTGCCGCCGCCCAGACCGGCGCCGCGGTGGCGGCCGACGGCGTCGATCTCGTCGACGAAGATGATGCAGGGCGCGCTCTTCTTGGCCTGCTCGAACATGTCGCGCACGCGCGCCGCGCCGACGCCCACGAACATCTCGACGAAGTCCGAGCCCGAGATGCTGAAGAACGGCACCTTGGCCTCGCCGGCGATGGCCTTGGCCAGCAGCGTCTTGCCCGTACCCGGCGGGCCGACCAGCAGCACGCCGCGCGGGATGCGGCCGCCGAGCTTCTGGAACTTCTGCGGGTCCTTCAGGAAGTCGACCAGTTCCTTGACCTCCTCCTTGGCCTCGTCGCAGCCGGCGACGTCGGCGAAGGTGGTGGCGTTGTTGGCCTCGTCGAGCATGCGCGCCTTGCTCTTGCCGAAGCTGAAGGCGCCGCCCTTGCCGCCGCCTTGCATCTGGCGCATGAAGTAGATCCACACGCCGATCAGCAGCAGCATCGGGCCCCAGCTCACGAGGATGCTCATCAGCAGCGAGGGCTCCTCGCGCGGCTTGACGTCGAACTTGACGCCGTTGTTGATGAGGTCGCCGATCAGGCCGCGGTCGAGGTAGGTGGCGGTGCTGCGCAGGCGCCGGTCGTCGGTGGTGGTGGCGAGGATCTCGGTGCCGCCGCCGGGGCTTTCCTGCAAGGTGACCGAGCGGATGCGCTTGCTGCGCACCTCGTCGAGGAAGTCGGAGTACGCGATCTGGTGCCCCTGCACCGTGCTGCGGTCGAACTGCTTGAACACGGTGAACAGCACGAGCGCGATCACCAGCCAGACGGCGACCTTGGAAAACCACTGATTGTTCACCGCGGCTCCTTCATCGAAAACGAGGCGTGGGCCGGGCCAGATTCCCGCCGTCGCACAGCCGCGCACATGGGGCCGATTCTAGGCCCTGCAAGGCTTGTCGCAGGGGCAGCCAGGGTGCCTGCCGACCCGGGCGCGGCGTGGAAAATGGCCTGCGCCGGCAACCCTTTGCACGCGCCTGTTCAGGCAGCGCTCGAAGCCCTCACTTCAGCGCGCGGCCGACGAGGAAGGTTTCGGCCGACTTGGCGCGCGAAGCCTTGGGCTTGATGGCCCTGACGGCGCGAAAGCGCTGCTTGAAGCGCTCCACCTGCTGGCTGTAGCCGCTGCCGTGGAAGGTCTTGACCACCAGCGCGCCGCCGGGCTCGAGGTGGTCGCCGGCGAAGGCCAGCGCCAGTTCCACCAGATCGGCCACGCGCGCCGCGTCCGACGCCGCCACTCCCGACAGGTTGGGCGCCATGTCCGAGAGCACCAGATCGGCCTTGCGCCCGGCCAGCGCGGCTTCCAGGCGCCGCAGCACCTCCTCGTCGCGGAAGTCGCCGTGGACGAAGTGCACGCCCTCGATCGGCTCGAACTCGAGCAAGTCGAGCGCGATGAGGGTGCCCGGCAGCGCGCCGGCCGCCGCGCCCGCGGGCGCCAGCCGGCGGCGCAGGTACTGGCTCCAGGCCCCGGGCGCCGCGCCCAGGTCGACGATCAGCTGCCCGGGTGCGACCAGACCGAGCGCGGCGTCGATCTCGGCCAGCTTGTATGCGGCGCGCGAGCGGTAGCCCTCCTTCAGTGCCCGCTTGACATAGGGGTCGCTCACGTGGTCGTGGAACCACGCCTTGTCGACCTTGCGGCTCTTGACTTTCATGGCACTCGCGGCGGGCCGCCGATAATACGCAGATGCCTGCCATCGAACTCAGTCCGGCCGAGCGCAAGGCGCAGCGCGCCGCCGCGCATCACCTGCACCCGGTGGCGATGGTGGGCGCGGCGGGCTTGAGCGAGGCCGTCGTGCGCGAAGTCGACGCCGCGCTCGCCGCGCACGGGCTGGTGAAGGTGCGCGCCGCGGTCGACGACCGTGCCGCGCGCGCGGCGATGCTCGCCGAACTGGCCGAGCGGCTGGGCGCCGCGCCGGTGCAGCACATCGGCAAGCTGCTCGTGCTGTGGCGGCCGCTGCCGCCCAGGGCCGAGGCGGCGCAGGCCGCGCGCGGCGCGGCCGGCCGCAGCCCGCGCGTGGTCAAGGTCGTCAAGTTCTCCAAGAGCGGCAACCACCGCGCCAGCGTGAAGACGCTGCGCGTGCTCGGCAACGAGCGGCTCACCGCTGCCGGCAAGCTCAAGCGGCGCGAGCCGCGCCGCGCCAGCGTCAAGAAGAAGCCGGCGTAGGCACCGGCCGCGCCGCGCGCCAGGCCAGCGCCAGCACGAGCAGGCCCTTCAGGCCGTACAGCGCCACGCTGGCCGCGTGCAGCTGGGCAAAGCCGAACACTCCCTGCCCGGCACGCGCCGCCTCCATCATCGGCCGCAGCGCGAAGTAGCCGGCCACGGTGCACGACAGCGCCCCGAGCGCGAGCATCATGCCGGGCGTGAACTGGCTGCCGCCGCGCGCCACGCCGCGCCGCGCGGCCACGCGCTCGAGCACCAGCACCGCGATGCCCAGGGCGAGGCTGGCGTAGGCCTCGCCGGCGAGCAGGCGCACCGCCACGCGCGCGGCCAGGCTGCGCTCGAGCAGCGCGAACGCCGCCGGCGTGGCCAGCAGCGCCACGCACAGCAGGCAGCCCAGCCAGGGGCCGGGCAGCAGGCGGCGCCAGCGCTCCAGCGTCATGCGCGCGGGCCGAGGCGCCTGCACCGACACGAATCCGCGGCCCGACGCATGCGTGCCAAGGCCCTCAGGCGTAGCGCACGTCGACGATCTCCCAGTGGCGCACGCCGCCCGGCGCCTGCACCTCGGCCACGTCGCCGGCCTCCTTGCCGATGAGCGCGCGCGCGATCGGGCTCGAGATCGAGATCAGCCCGTGCTTGAGATCGGCCTCGTCGTCGCCGACGATCTGGTAGGTGGCCCGGGCGCCGCTCGCTTCCTCCTCGAGGTCGACGGTGGCGCCGAAGACGACACGCCCGCCGGCGTCGACCTCGGCCGGGTCGATGACCTTGGCCGCCGCCAGCTTGCCTTCGAGCTCCTTGATGCGGCCCTCGATGAAGCCCTGGCGGTTCTTGGCCGCCTCGTATTCGGCGTTCTCGGACAGGTCGCCCTGGGCGCGCGCCTCGGCGATGGCCTGGATGACGGCGTGCCGCTCCACCGTCTTCAGGCGGTGCAGTTCGGTCCTGAGCTTCTCGGCGCCGCGGCGCGTGAGCGGAATGGTCGACATGGCGGTCGGGGCAGGCGGCAAAGTGAATCCGCCGCAGCGCCCGGGTTCTCGGGGGCTGCGGCGGACGGGCGGCGCGATCTTACGCGAGTTCGGCCTGCAGCTCCTGCAGCGACACGACGCGCAGCGCGCCGGCGGTGCCGCGCTGGTGCTCCATCGCCTCGGTGGCCGCTTCGCTGCCGGCCATCGTGGTGTAGTAGGTGACGCGGTTGGCCAGCGCCGCCTGACGGATGTGGCGCGAGTCGGCGATCGCCTGGCGCGTCTCGTCGACGGTGGTGAACACGAGCTGGATCTCGCCGGCCTTGACCATGTCGGCGATATGCGGCCGGCCGTCCTTGATCTTGTTCACCAGCCGGACCGGCAGGCCGGCGGCGGCGATCGCCGCCGCCGTGCCCCTGGTGGCCACCACCTGGTAGCCCAGCGCATGCAGCGCGCGCGCCACCGCCACCGCACGCGGCTTGTCGGCGTCCTTCACGGTGAGCACGACGACGCCCCTTTCCGGCAGGCGCGAGCCGGCGCCGAGCTGGCTCTTGAGCATCGCTTCACCGAAGCTGCGGCCCAGGCCCATCACCTCGCCGGTGCTGCGCATCTCGGGGCCGAGGATGGGGTCGACGCCGGGGAACTTGTTGAACGGGAACACCGCCTCCTTGACCGCGAAGTACGGCGGCACCACCTCGGCCAGGACCTGCCCGCCGGGGCCGCGCTGGTCGGCCAGCTTGCGCCCGGCCATGCAGCGCGCGGCGATCTTGGCCAGCGGCAGGCCGGTGGCCTTGCTGACGAAGGGCACGGTGCGGCTGGCGCGCGGGTTGACTTCGAGCACATAGACGACGGCCGCATCGTCTTCGCCCTGGATCGCGAACTGCACGTTCATCAGCCCGACGACGCCCAGCGCGCGCGCCATCGCCGCGGCCTGGCGGCGCATCTCGTCTTGCAGCGCCTGGGGCAGCGAATACGGCGGCAGCGAGCAGGCCGAGTCGCCGCTGTGGATGCCGGCGGCCTCGACATGCTCCATGATGCCGCCGATCAGCACCTCGGTGCCGTCGGCGATGCAGTCGACGTCGACCTCGACGGCGTCGTCGAGGAAGCGGTCGAGCAGCACGGGCGACTTGTCGCTCACGCGCACCGCCTCGCGCATGTAGCGCTCGAGGTCCTTGTCGCCGTGCACGATCTCCATCGCGCGGCCGCCCAGCACGTAGCTCGGCCGCACGACGAGCGGATAGCCGATCTCCTGCGCCAGCGCCCGCGCGGCCTCCTCGGTGCGCGCGGTGCGGTTCGGAGGCTGCTTCAGGCCGAGCTCGTCGAGCAGCTTCTGGAAGCGCTCGCGGTCCTCGGCGATGTCGATCGAGTCGGGGCTGGTGCCGATGATCGGCACGCCGGCGCGCTCGAGGTCGAGCGCGAGCTTGAGCGGCGTCTGGCCGCCGTACTGCACGATCACGCCCTCGGGACGCTCCTTGGCGACGATCTCGAGCACGTCTTCGAGCGTCACCGGCTCGAAGTACAGGCGGTCGCTCGTGTCGTAGTCGGTCGACACCGTCTCGGGGTTGCAGTTGACCATGATGGTCTCGAACCCGTCCTCGCGCATCGCCAGCGCCGCGTGCACGCAGCAGTAGTCGAACTCGATGCCCTGGCCGATGCGGTTGGGCCCGCCGCCCAGCACCATGATCTTGCGCCGCGTGCTCGGCTCGGCCTCGCACTCCTCGTCGTAGCTGGAGTACATGTAGGCGGTCTGCGTCGCGAACTCGCCGGCGCAGGTGTCGACGCGCTTGTACACCGGGCGCACGCCGTGGGCGTGGCGCAGCGCGCGCACCGCGTGCTGGTCGGTGCCGAGCAGCCGGGCCAGCCGGCGGTCGGAAAAGCCCTTCTGCTTGAGCCAGCGCAGCTCGGCCGCGCCCAGGCTCTCGAGCGTGCGCGCCGCCAGCTCGCGCTCGATGGCCACGAGCTCCTCGATCTGCGCGAGGAACCAGGGGTCGATCGCCGTCTCCTCGTGGATCTCGTCGAGCGTGAGGCCGATGCGGAAGGCGTCGGCCACGTACAGCAGCCGCTCGGGGCCGGCGTTGCCGATCTCGTCGACGATCTCGTCGCGCTCGACGCTGCGCTCGTCGAGGCCGGCGATGCCGGTCTCCAGGCCGCGCAGCGCCTTGTGCAGGCTCTCCTGGAAGGTGCGGCCGATCGCCATCACCTCGCCCACGCTCTTCATCTGCGTGGTGAGGTGCGGGTCGGCGGCCGGGAACTTCTCGAAGGCGAAGCGCGGCACCTTGGTCACGACGTAGTCGATCGTCGGCTCGAAGCTGGCCGGCGTGGCGCCGCCGGTGATGTCGTTGCTCAGTTCGTCGAGCGTGTAGCCCACCGCCAGCTTGGCCGCCACCTTGGCGATCGGGAAACCCGTGGCCTTGGACGCCAGCGCCGAGCTGCGCGAGACGCGCGGGTTCATCTCGATCACGATCAGGCGGCCCGTGGCCGGGTTGACCGCGAACTGCACGTTCGAGCCGCCGGTGTCGACGCCGATCTCGCGCAGGATGGCGATGCTGGCGTTGCGCATCACCTGGTATTCCTTGTCGGTGAGCGTGAGCGCGGGAGCCACCGTGATCGAGTCGCCGGT
>WBZR01003027.1_pt1 | contig 16106 bp, 14 predicted proteins | sample 5204231 | NCBI WGS metagenome assembly WBZR01 (sample SAMN12412403, study PRJNA552823) | activated sludge metagenome | isolation source: activated sludge from anammox sidestream of wastewater treatment plant... | place: USA: Virginia | collected 2017-08 | reverse complement strand
GAGCGCAAGCGTCGTGCCGCCAAAGCGCCGCGCCAGTGTTTCGGCGTGCTCGCGCGTGCGGTTGGCGACCAGGAGGCGACGGACTTTCTGTTCGACGAGATGGCGCGCCGCCAGTTCGACCGTGTCACCGGCACCGATCAGCAGCACCGTCGCCTGGTCGAGCGCACTGAACATCCGTTGCGCCAGGCGCACGGCGGCGAAGGCCACCGAAACCGGCTGCGCGCCGATGCGGGTGTCGCTTCGGGCACGCTTGGCGACCGCGAAAGTCTGCTGGAACAGCCGATCCAGATGGGTCTGGAGCGTGCCTTGGTCGCGCGCCACCTGCCAGGCGTCCTTGACCTGGCCGAGGATCTGCGGCTCACCCAGCACCAGCGAATCGAGTCCCGAAGCGACCCGGAACAGATGACGTACCGCAGCGCCGCCTTCGTGGCGGTAGAGGTAGCTGCCAAGCTGGTCGGGGCGAAGCTCGCCGAAGCGTGCCAGCCAGGATTCGGGCAGGCGTTCGGCGCCTGGCGTGACGCGGCAATACACCTCGGTGCGGTTGCAGGTCGACAACAGCGCGGCTTCCGCCACACCCGGCTGCGCCGTCAGGTCATGCAGCGCGGCCGGCAGCACGTCCGGCGCGATCGCGAGTTTCTCGCGGACCGCGATCGGTGCGGTCTGGTGGTTCAATCCGAGCGCAAGCAGGGTCATCGATGGCTTGGGTTAGACTTTCGTGGTCGGTGGCCTTGCCTTGTGTGGACGCCATCGCGCACACCCATCGCAAACGAGCCGGAGACGATGCAAAGAGTCCTAGTTTACCTGCTGCTGGCCCTGCTCGTGCCGGTCGCAGGTCATGCCGTCAGCCTGGAAGACGCGCTCGAACCCTTGCTGGAGGGCGAGTTTGCCCTGCAGCAGGGCGAGCCGGGCGCTGCCGCGCAGGCCTATGCGCGTGCCGCGATGGCCAGTGCCGATCCGATCGTGGCCGAGCGTGCGGTACAGGTTGCGTTGGCGGCGGAGAATGCAGATCTGGCGCATCGGGTGTTGCGGCGCTGGGCAGAACTGGCACCCGATGCCGAAGGTCTCGCCGCCGGACGCTTGCGCCTGGCGATGCTGGAAGACCGCGTCGATGACGCCCGTCCGGCGCTGGCGGAACTGCTGACGCGCAAGGACGGCTGGCGCCCGGCAGCCGCGGCGCTGCTTGCGGCCGATCGGCGCGAATTGGCAGCGTCCCTGCTGGGCGAGCGGCTCGATAGCGGCCAGATGCCGGCCGAGCTGGATGCGTGGCTGGCTTTCGGTGGTGTCGCCTTGCGCCTCAAGGACAAGACGCTCTATGCGCGCCTCGCGCAGGCCGCCGCCGTCAGATTCCCGGACGCACCCTCGGCACGGATCTGGGAAGCCGAGGATCTGCTGGCGCGCGACGACAAGGCCGGTGCGCGCAAGGTGCTCGATGCAATCGCGGTCTTGCCGGCGCTGACGCCCGCTGATCGCCTGGCGGTAGCCGCGCACCTCAATGCGCTCGGAGATCCGGCGGCCGCGGCGGCGACATTGGCCGATGCCGGCGATGACGAGCGCGTGTTGAGCGCGCGTGCGGTCTATCTTTCCGAGGCGAAGGACAAGGCCGGACTGGCGGCGTTGTATGCCGATACTGTGGCGCGGACGCCCGAGAATGAGGCCTCGCCGGCGCGCCTGATGTTGCTCGGACAATTGGCGGAAATGCGTGAGGATGCGCCCGCGGCGCTGGGCTGGTACCGGCGTGTCCCCACTGGGCTGGCGCGCGAACAGGCGCAATTGCGCATTGCCATCCTGCTCGACAAGACCGGTGACACGGCGGCGGCACAGGATTTGCTGCGCGAGGTGCAGGCCAGCGACAGCGAATGGGGCGATATCGTGCGTGACGCCTATCTGATCGAGGCCGAACTGGCGCGTCAGCGTGGCGATGGCCAAACCGAGCTGTCGGCGCTGGATCGCGGCCTGTCGATCTTCGATGAGGATGTCGGCTTGCGTTACAACCGCGCACTTGCGCTCGAACGCATGGATCGAGTCGACGAAGCGGTCGCGGACCTGCGCCTGCTGGTGGCGGATGAACCGGAGGAGGCCGACTGGCTCAATGCGCTCGGCTATACCCTCGTCGATCGCACCGCGGCCATACAGGAAGGGTTCGAGCTGATCGAGCGGGCGCTCGCGCTCAAGCCGGATTCCGCCGCGATCAAGGACAGTCTTGGCTGGGCCCTGCATCGTCTCGGACGCAATGCCGAGGCCCTGCCACGACTGCGCGAGGCCTTCGAGACGCAACGTGATGCCGAGGTCGCGACCCACCTGGCGAGCGTGCTGGTGGCGCTGGGTCGTTTCGACGAGGCGCGCTCGCTGGTGCGCCTGGCGCGCGAGATGGATCCGGACAATCGCGCGCTCAAGCGTGCCCTGGCGGAATTTCCGGCCGAGATCGGCGCGCCGTGAAACGTCTCCTGCTGCTTTCGGCCCTGGCGGGCCTGTTGCTCGGCTGTCATCCACTGCCACGGCAGGCGACGCGGCCGGCAGATTCGGTCTCGGCGGTGCAGGCCGAACGCGAGGCGCAACTCGGGCGGCGCAGCCACTGGCGCCTGACGGGGCGGATCGCCGTGTCGGATGGCAGCGACGGCGGCAGCGGGCGGATCGAGTGGCAACAGAATGGTGCGCATTACCTCATCACCCTGACCGCGCCCGTTACCGGCCGCAGTTGGCGCCTGAGCGCAGGTCCGGGGAGTGCCCGTCTTGACGGGCTGGAGGGCGGCCCGTTCGAGGGTCAGGACGCGTCCCGGCTGCTGCACGAATACCTGGGTTGGAACGTGCCGATCGAGGATCTGGCGGCCTGGGCACGCGGCATGCGTGCCGGAACCTCCGGCATGATCGAACTGACGCCGAGTGGCCTTCCCGCCCTGATCGAACAGCACGGCTGGCGGATCGAGTACCGCGAGTTTGATGGCGTCGGCGTCGAGGCGATGCCGCGGCGCGTGTTCGCAACCGGCGGTCGGCAGCGCGTGCGTCTGATTGTGGAAGACTGGAGCTTTCCCGCCGATGGCTGAAATCCGTGCGGCGCCTGCGGTTGCGCCGGACCCCGCATCCGGCTGGAGCCTCTGGCCGGCGCCGGCCAAGATCAACCTGTTCCTGCGCATCGTCGGACGCCGAGCCGATGGCTACCACCTGTTGCAGACGGTGTTCCAGTTGCTCGACTGGGGTGACGAGGTGGCCCTGCGCCTGCGTGAGGATGGCCGAATCGTGCGTCATCGCGGTGCCGTCGGGGTGGCGCCGGACGAGGATCTGGTGGTGCGCGCGGCGCACGCCTTGCGCCAGGCGAGCGGCTGCAGGCACGGAGCGGACATCGATGTCGACAAGCGGATTCCGCAGGGTGGCGGCTTTGGCGGCGGCAGTTCGGATGCCGCGAGCGTCCTGGTCGGGCTGAACCGGCTCTGGAATCTGGGGCTTGGTCCCGAGGACCTGGCTCGCATCGGACTGGCGCTCGGTGCGGATGTGCCGGTGTTCGTGCACGGCCGCAGCGCCTTTGCCGAAGGCGTGGGTGAGCGGTTGACGCCCGTGGACCTGCCGCCGCGCTGGTTCCTGCTGGTCGACCCCGGATTTGGCGTGGCGACGGCTGAAGTGTTTTGCGCGCCGGATTTGACGCGCACCGCGCCACCCACGACAATAACCGACTTCCTCTCTGGTTCCGAGCTTGGCAATGTGTTCGAGCCCGTGTTGCGCGCGCGCAGCCCGGAACTCGCGGCCGCGCTGGATTGGCTGGCGTCCTTCGGGACGGCGCACGTCAGCGGAACCGGATCCGGCCTGTTCCTGGCCTTCGATGATCGGGCGTGCGCCGAAGTGGTGCATGCCAGGCTGCCGCCGTGCTGGCGCGGCTGGATCGTCGCCGGCGTGAACGTGTCGCCGTTGTTGCGTCATGCGCGGATCGGCATGAACGACTGACGTCGGGGAAGGAATGACGCCGGCGCGGAAGGATCCTGCGCCGGCCCGGAAGCGTTGGGGCGTCGCCAAGTGGTAAGGCACCGGGTTTTGATCCCGGCATTCGCAGGTTCGAATCCTGCCGCCCCAGCCATCCACCCGTCGCAGGATGCGACGCCGGAACGCAGCAGGCGACCCGTGTCGACTGCCTCGAAACGATCCATCGCGGCCCGCGCCGCGCCACCACTGCCGATCAGGTGCAACGTGACTACCGACGGTTTGTTGATTTTCTCGGGCAGTGCCAATCGCCCATTGGCGCAGCAGGTGTGCCGTGAACTCGGCGTGCGCCTGGGCAAGGCGATGGTCGGCAAGTTTTCCGATGGCGAAGTGCAGGTCGAGATCGAGGAGACCGTGCGCCGACAGGAAATCTTCGTGATCCAGTCGACTTGCGCGCCTTCGGCCGAGAACCTGATGGAGCTGCTGGTGCTGATCGATGCACTCAAGCGCGCCAGTGCCGGCAGCGTCACCGCGGTGGTGCCGTATTTCGGCTATGCCCGGCAGGACCGTCGACCGCGTTCGGCGCGCGTGCCGATCACGGCCAAGGTCGCGGCCAAGATGTTCGCTGCGGTCGGCACCGATCGCGTGCTCACCGTTGATCTTCATGCCGAGCAGATCCAGGGATTTTTCGATTTTCCGGTCGACAACGTCTACGCCTCGCCGCTGCTGCTGGCCGACATCTGGCGCAGCCATGGCACCCAGAACCTGATCGTGGTCAGCCCCGACGTCGGTGGTGTGGTGCGTGCCCGCGCCATCGCCAAGCGCCTCGACGATGCCGACCTCGCGATCATCGACAAGCGCCGGCCACGGGCCAACGTCGCGACCGTGATGAACATCATCGGCGACGTGCGCGACAAGACCTGTGTGCTGGTCGATGACATCGTCGATACCGCCGGCACCCTGTGTGCGGCGGCTGCGGCGCTCAAGGCCAATGGTGCGCGCAAGGTGCTGGCGTACTGCACCCACGCGGTGCTGTCCGGTCCGGCAATCGCCAACCTGGAGGCTTCGCAGATGGACGAGCTGGTGGTGACCAATACCATCCCGCTCGGCCCGGCAGCCAGCGCCTGCAGTCGCATCCGTCAGCTCAGCGTCGCCGAGATGCTGGCCGAAACCATTCGCCGCATCGCCTTCGGCGAATCGGTGAGTTCGTTGTACATCGATTAGGGCCGGTCCGGATCCGGCATCGGCTCTGCTTCAACCCCACTCACCTGGTCGCGGGTGAGTGTCATCCCCGCCGCGAGGCGGGCTCATTGCAACAACAGGAAGTACCAACATGGCACATGAAATCAAGGTTGAACGCCGCGAAGGCGCGGGGAGGGGTGCGAGCCGCCGCCTGCGTCACACCGGCAAGGTCCCGGCCATCGTCTATGGCGGCGGACTCGATCCGGTGGCGATCCAGCTGTCGCACGAGGAAGTCTGGCTGGCCCAGCAGAACGAGTGGTTCTATTCCTCGATCCTGGACTTGAGTCTGGGTGGTGACGTGCAGCCGGTGCTGCTGCGCGACATGCAGCGCCATCCGGCCAAGGCCCGCGTCCTGCACCTCGACTTCCAGCGCGTGATGGCCGATCAGATGCTGCGTGTCTCGGTGCCGTTGCGCTTCATCAACCAGGAAGGTTCACCGGCCGGCAAGACCTCTGGCGTGGTGATCATGCACGAGCTGACGGAAATCGAAATCGCCTGTCTGCCCGCCAACCTGCCAGCCAACATCGTGGTCGATCTGGCGAGCCTGAAGGAAGGCGACGTCCTCCACCTGTCCAGCATCGGCTTGCCCACGGGTGTCGAGATCCCGGCGCTCAGGCTCGGCTCGGACTACGACGTGGCCGTGGTCATTGCGCGCCAGGTCGCGGATGAGCCCGAGGCCAGTGACGCTGCCGCGGCTCCGGCCGAGGTTCCGGCCACCAAGGCCAAGGCGCCCGAGAAGAAGTGATGCCTGCTCCGGCCCGTTCCGGCGTGCCAGCCGGAACGAGCTCGGGCAGCGTTGCCACGATGACTGGTTTGCGCCTGATCGTCGGCCTCGGCAATCCGGGGCCGGAATACGCCGGAACCCGACACAATGTCGGGTTCTGGTTCGTCGATGCCCTCGCGGCGGGCGCCAGCGCCCGGCTTGCGCCAGATGGCAAGCTCCACGGCGAGGCTGCACGCCTCGATGCGGGGCAGGGCTCGGCCTGGTTGTTGAAACCCTCCACGTTCGTCAATCGCAGTGGCCAGGCGGTCACGGCGGCGTTGCGCTACTTCAAGATCGAGCCGGAGGAAATGCTGGTCGTGCACGATGATCTCGACCTGCCGCCGGGCGTCGCACGGCTGAAATTCGATGGCGGCCATGGTGGGCAGAACGGTCTGCGCGACATCCTGGCGCATCTGGGTCACGGCCGTTTCCATCGTTTGCGCCTTGGCATCGGGCATCCCGGCAGCAAGGACAAGGTCACCGCATGGGTGCTGGGGCGTCCGGGGCGGGACGACGAAGCTGCCGTGCTGCGTGCCATGGACGAGGCGCTGGCGCTCTGGCCACTGCTGCTGCGCGGGGATTTCAACGAGGCGACGAAACGTTTGCATACCAGCAGGGATTAGGGCTTGGGGATTGGGGATTGGGGATTTGGTCCGGTCGGAATGCGGCCACGAATCGCCAATCCCGAATCACCAATCCCGGACTCAATGCCATGGGCATCCAATGCGGCATCGTCGGACTTCCGAACGTCGGCAAGTCCACGCTCTTCAACGCACTCACGCGCGCCGGCATCGCGGCGGCGAACTTTCCGTTCTGCACGATCGACCCGAACGTTGGCGTCGTGCCGGTGCCCGATCCGCGGCTCGATGAGCTGTCCCGGATCGTCAAGCCGCAGAAGGTGGTGCCGACGGCGGTCGAGTTCGTCGACATTGCCGGTCTGGTGGCTGGCGCAAGCAAGGGCGAGGGCCTGGGCAACAAATTTCTCGCCAACATCCGCGAGACCGATGCCATCGCGCACGTCGTGCGCTGTTTCGAGCATGAAGACATCGTGCATGTCGCCGGGCGCATCGACCCGCTCGCCGACATCGACACCATCGACACCGAGCTGGCACTCGCGGACCTGGAAAGCGTGGAGAAAGCACACGCCCGTCACGAACGCGCGGCCAAGGCCGGCGACAAGGATGCGATCGTGCGGCGCGACCTGCTGGCGCGCGTGCGAGCCCAGCTCGACGAGGGTCGCCCGGCGCGTGCCATGGCGTTGGCGGACGAGGAGAGGCTGTTGTTGCGTGAACTGTTCCTGCTGACGATGAAGCCGGTGATGTACATCGCCAACGTGCGCGAGGACGGTTTTTCCGGCAATCCGCATCTCGATGCGGTGCGCGCGCGCGCGGCGCAGGAAGGGGCCCAGGTCGTGCCGGTGTGTGCGGCGATCGAGGAAGAACTCGCGCAGCTCGAAGAGGCTGATCGCGATGTTTTCCTCGCCGACATGGGTCTGGAGGAGCCCGGTCTCAATCGCGTCATCCGCGCCGCCTATGCCCTGCTCGGACTGCAGACCTATTTCACCGCGGGGGTGAAGGAGGTGCGCGCGTGGACGGTGCGCAAGGGTGCCACGGCGCCGCAGGCGGCTGGAGTGATCCACACCGACTTCGAGAAGGGCTTCATCCGCGCCGAGACCATCGCCTACGAGGATTTCATCCGCTATCAGGGTGAATCCGGCGCGCGCGAGGCCGGGCGCTTGCGCCTTGAAGGCAAGGAGTACCTGGTGCGCGAGGGCGACATCCTGCACTTCCGCTTCAACGTCTGAGTGGCGCGCAGCGGCGGCGATCGCCTGAATGGGCATCTCGCCGGACATTGACATGTGCTGCAAGGCGATGGAAAATGCGCGGCTCGTTCGGAGGGATACCCAAGCGGCCAACGGGGGCAGACTGTAAATCTGCTGGCTTACGCCTTCGGTGGTTCGACAAATTCGTCCGGAACGAATTTGAACGCGACGCGCAAGCGGCGCGGCCCGGAGGGCGAAGGGCAGGATGCCCGGAGTCATCCACCTCCCTTCGGCGCGCAGCGCCGCGGGTTTGCAGCAACAAGATTTGACGAGGTAGCAAGAAGTTTTCGGAGGGATACCCAAGCGGCCAACGGGGGCAGACTGTAAATCTGCTGGCTTACGCCTTCGGTGGTTCGAATCCACCTCCCTCCACCAGTTACAACGAGCCGTTGCACACGATGAGGTGGATCGAACCACCGAACGAATGTGAAGGTTCGACAGCAACGCCGGAGGGCGTTGCTGAACATGGCGCGAAGCGTCGTGGCCCGGAGGGCGAGGACGCAGTCCGAGTCATCCACAGAAGTATCGGAATTCGTGATTGGAGGTTCGGGATTCGTCAGTACGGGCTTTTGCCAATCCCGAATTCCAAATCCCGTAAAAAAGCGGGAGTAGTTCAATGGTAGAACCTCAGCCTTCCAAGCTGATGGTGCGGGTTCGATTCCCGTCTCCCGCTCCATTGCCTGCTTCCGGCAGGTGCTTCGAGCCGCGGTTCGAAGCATGAGGTTTCAAGTCCGGCACGGATGCCGGGCCGCATGCAGTCCTTCACGGATGAAGGCAACAACATCGCTCATGTAGCTCAGTCGGTAGAGCACTTCCTTGGTAAGGAAGAGGTCGCTGGTTCGATTCCAGTCATGAGCACCACCTTGGCCATGCCGGCCTGGTCGGCGTGGCTTTTCGTCCAACCAGAACGCATCGGGATCAGGCAATCATGGCAAAGGGCAAGTTCGAGCGCACCAAGCCCCACGTGAACGTGGGCACGATCGGTCACGTGGACCACGGCAAGACGACGCTGACGGCGGCGCTGACGAAGGTAGGCGCGGAGCGTTTCGGCGGTGAATTCCGTGCATACGACCAGATCGACATGGCGCCGGAAGAGAAGGCGCGCGGCATCACGATCTCGACCTCGCACGTGGAATACGAATCGCCGAACCGCCACTACGCGCACGTCGACTGCCCGGGCCACGCCGACTACGTCAAGAACATGATTACCGGTGCGGCGCAGATGGATGGTGCGATCCTGGTGTGCTCGGCCGCCGATGGCCCGATGCCGCAGACGCGCGAGCACATTCTGCTGGCCCGCCAGGTCGGTGTGCCGTACATCGTCGTGTACCTGAACAAGGCCGACATGGTGGACGACGCCGAGCTGATGGAACTGGTGGAGATGGAAGTGCGCGAGCTTCTGTCCAAGTACGAGTTCCCGGGCGACGACACCCCGATCGTGAAGGGTTCGGCGCTGAAGGCGCTGGAAGGCGACCAGTCCGAGATTGGCGTGCCCTCGATCATCAAGCTGGTGGAGGCGCTGGACACCTGGATTCCGGAACCCAAGCGCGACATCGACAAGACCTTCCTGATGCCGGTGGAAGATGTGTTCTCGATTTCCGGCCGTGGCACGGTGGTGACCGGTCGTATCGAGCGCGGCATCATCAAGGTGGGCGACGAGGTCGAGATCGTGGGTATTCGCCCGACGGTGAAGACCACGGTGACGGGCGTGGAAATGTTCCGCAAGCTGCTGGATCAGGGCCAGGCGGGTGACAACGCCGGCCTGCTGCTGCGCGGCACCAAGCGTGATGATGTGGAGCGTGGCCAGGTGTTGTCCAAGCCGGGCACGATCACCCCGCACACCGAGTTTGATGCCGAGGTGTATGTGCTGTCGAAGGACGAGGGTGGTCGTCACACGCCGTTCCTGCGCGGCTATCGTCCGCAGTTCTACTTCCGCACCACGGACGTGACCGGTGCGGTGCAGTTGCCGGAAGGCGTCGAGATGGTGATGCCGGGCGACAACATCAAGATGAACGTGACCCTGATTGCACCGATCGCGATGGAAGAAGGTCTGCGTTTTGCCATCCGCGAAGGCGGCCGCACCGTCGGTGCCGGCGTGGTGGCGAAGATCATCAAGTAACAAGTCGGGATTGGGGATTGGAGATTCGGGATTCGTGGCGCCAGACGCTCTTGCGAATCACCAATCCCAAATCCCCAATCCCATCGGTTTTATACGCCAGTAGCTCAATTGGCAGAGCAGCGGTCTCCAAAACCGCAGGTTGGGGGTTCGAGTCCCTCCTGGCGTGCCACTTCGAAGAAAGCCACGGATGAATGTGAAGGCTGAAAAACAGGATTCTGCGCAGGTCACGGATGTCGCGAAGTATGTGGCGGCAGCACTGCTGCTGGTCGCGGGCTTCGTCGGCTATTACTGGTTCGGGACACTGTCCACCGGTGTGCGGATGCTGTTCCCGCTGCTGGGACTGCTCGCCGGCGGCGCGGTGTTCGCGTTCACCCCGAAGGGCCACGTCGCACGCGAGTATTTCGCCGAGGCGCGCTTCGAGTTGCGCAAGGTCATCTGGCCGACGCGGCAGGAGACGATCCGCACCACGATCATGGTGATCGTGGTCGTGATCCTGGTGAGCATCCTGCTGGGCATCATCGACTTCTTCCTTTCCGGCGGCATCCGCCTGCTGTTGCGGCTCTGACGGGAGCGGGTCATGGCCAAGCGATGGTATGTGGTGCACGCCTATTCGGGCTTCGAGCAGCAAGTCGCGCGCGCCTTGCGCGAGCGCATCGTGCGCGCCGGGATGGAGGATCGCTTCGGCGAGGTGCTGGTGCCGACCGAGGAAGTGATCGAGATGCGGGGTGGCCAGAAGCGCCGCTCCGAGCGCAAGTTCTTCCCCGGTTATGTTCTCGTTCAGATCGAGACCAGCGGTGAAGGTGGTGGCCTGCGCATCGACGACGAGAGCTGGCACTTGGTCAAGGAAACCTCGAAGGTCATGGGTTTCATCGGCGGTACCGCCGATCACCCCTTGCCGATCAAGGACAGCGAGGCCGACGCGATCCTCAGCCGTGTGCGCGAGGGCGTCGAAAAGCCCAAGCCCAAGGTGCTGTTCGAGCCGGGCGAGATGGTCCGGGTCATCGATGGTCCGTTCAACGATTTCAACGGCACGGTCGAGGAAGTCAATTACGACAAGAGCCGCCTGCGCGTGGCGGTACTGATTTTCGGGCGTTCAACCCCGGTCGAGCTGGAGTTCGGCCAGGTGGAGAAGGCCTGAAGGGCCGGGATTCGGGATTCGGGATTGGAGATTCGCAAGATCAAGAGCGCCACGCTTTTGCTTCACGCATCCCCAATCCCGAATCCCCAATCCCGAATTTCCGAAAACGCGAGGAGCCTGACCCCAGGCGCTTGCACTCGCAGGAGTCAATGCAATGGCAAAGAAAGTTGTCGGCTACATCAAGCTGCAGGTCAAGGCCGGTCAGGCCAATCCCTCGCCGCCGGTTGGTCCTGCGCTGGGTCAGCGCGGCCTCAACATCATGGAGTTCTGCAAGGCCTTCAATGCCGCCACGCAGAAGCTCGAACCCGGCCTGCCGATTCCCGTGGTCATCACGGCCTATTCGGACCGCAGTTTCACCTTCATCACCAAGACGCCGCCGGCGACGATCCTTCTGAAGAAGGCCGTCGGCATCCAGTCCGGTTCCAAGCGCCCGAACACCGAGAAGGTGGGCAAGGTCACCCGTGCCCAGCTCGAGGAGATCGCCAAGGCCAAGGAGCCCGATCTCACCGCAGCGTCGCTCGATGCCGCCGTGCGTACCATCGCCGGCAGTGCGCGCTCCATGGGCCTGAACGTCGAGGTGTAATGTCATGGCAAAGATCAGCAAGCGTTTCAAGGCTCTCAACCAGACCGTCGTTGCCGGCAAGTCATACCCGCTCGACGAAGCCCTGCAGATCATCAAGGGCAACAGCAAGGTGAAGTTCGTCGAGTCCGTCGACGTCGCCGTGCGTCTGGGCGTGGATGCGAAGAAGTCCGACCAGCAGGTGCGTGGTTCGACCGTGCTGCCCGCGGGTACCGGCAAGAGCGTGCGCGTGGCGGTGTTCTGCCCGCCGGGTGCGAAGGCGGACGAGGCACTCGCCGCCGGCGCCGATGTCGTGGGCATGGACGATCTCGCCGAGAAGATGCAGGCCGGTGACCTCAACTATGACGTGGTCATCGCCACCCCGGATGCGATGCGCGTGGTCGGCAAGCTCGGTACCGTGCTTGGTCCGCGTGGTCTGATGCCCAACCCCAAGGTGGGCACGGTGTCGCCCGACGCCGCCGGCGCCGTGCGCAACGCCAAGGCGGGCCAGGTGCGTTACCGCACCGACAAGGCCGGCATCATCCATTGCACCATCGGCAAGGCCAACTTCGAGCTCGAAGCGCTCAAGGACAACCTGCATGCCCTGCTCGCCGATCTGGTCAAGGCCAAGCCGGCCACGTCCAAGGGTCAGTATCTGCAGAAGATTTCCCTGTCCAGCACGATGGGCAAGGGTGTCACGGTCGATCAGGGCAGCCTGTCGCTCGGCAAGTAATCGCGTTTCACCGGAGTGGCTGCGGCCGCTCCCATGGTTTTGGAGGCCTCCGCCGAACCCCGGCGGAGTGCCATCAAAGACCGCAGGTGGCATCGGTTTTCTCGTGTCAACGGGGAAGCGGTTGACTTAATCCGGTAGTCCACGGGCCTGCGCAGATGGTGTTGCCTTCTGGAGTTTTTCTGGGTCGCGCGGGTTCCGGGATGTCCCGGCACAGGCACCGTCCAGGTCCAGTACGGCCACCAAGGAATGCCAGATGGCGTTCCCGGCGTCCAGGAAGGATGCCGCAAAGGACCGCAAACGGCAGGAGCCGTGAGCGGAGTTCACCAGGAGGAGTGTTATGGCTCTCAATCTGTCCCAGAAGAAGGAAGTCGTTGCCGAACTGGCCGACGTCGCTGCCAAGGCTCACTCCCTGATCGCCGTCGAGTACGCCGGCATCACGGTCGCGCAAATGACCGCGATGCGCAAGAAGGCGCGTGAAACCGGTGTGTTCCTGAAAGTCGTCAAGAACACCCTGGCTGCACGTGCCGTGGCGGGCACCGAATTCGAATGCGTCGCCGACGCACTCGTGGGTCCGCTGCTGTATGCGTTCTCGACCGAGGAGCCCGGCGCTGCCGGCCGCCTGATCAAGGAGTTCGCCAAGGGCAACGACAAGCTGCAGCCGAAGGTGGTCGCCGTCGGCGGCCAGCAGTATCCGGTCAGCCACGTCGAGATCCTGGCTTCGTTGCCCACGCGCGAACAGGCGCTGGCCATGCTGGCCCGTGTCCTGGCCGAGCCGGCGGCAATGTTCGCCCGGGCGATCAAGGCCGTGGCCGACAAGCAGGGTGGTGGCGAGGAAGCTGCCGCCGATGTCGAGCCCGCAACGGCGTAATCCATTTTGCAGCACGACGTGCTGCTTCGTGTCTCAACTCCAGAGGAAAACATCATGTCCCTGTCCAATGAACAGATCGTCGAAGCCGTCGCCGGGAAGACCCTTCTCGAAGTGATGGAGCTGGTCAAGGCGATCGAAGAGAAGTTCGGCGTTTCCGCCGCTGCCCCGGTTGCCGTGGCTGCCGGCCCTGCCGCTGCCGCTCCGGTCGAGGAGCAGACCGAATTCACCGTGATCCTCAAGTCCGCCGGTGACAAGAAGATCGACGTGATCAAGACCGTCCGCGCCATCACCGGCCTGGGCCTGAAGGAAGCCAAGGACCTCACCGAGGCCGGTGGCGTGCTCAAGGATGCGGTCAGCAAGGACGATGCGGCCAAGTTCAAGAAGGAACTGGAAGCCGCGGGCGCCACGGTCGAAGTCAAGTGATGCAGTGGCTTTGATGGCCATGCACCATCCCGGCGCAAACCGGGCCAGTTCCAGATTCAGTTGCATCGAGTGTGTTTCTTGAAGCAAAAGACACGCTATTCCCGCCACCGCGGGAATGACGCTTGAACCCGAGGCCGGGGGCGAAACGCCCCTGGCCTTCGGTCGTTGCAAAGCCGGGAATCGGGCATCGGGAATGGGAACGGGATAAGGCAGCAGGCGCAAGGCCAGGCCTTTTCCATTCTCCAATCCCCATTCTCCATTCCCCGCTCCACACAGTTGTCAGCGGGCAGTAGCGGGAGAGGGCGTGCTGGTGCCGGCAATACCAGCGACTTCCCAGTGACAACTTTTCGTTTCCCCCGGGCGCGCGTCGGCGCGACCCCAAGGCCGAGGCATCAGCTCCCCATGACGACGTCCAAGCAACAATCGAACTCGATCAAGCCGTCTTACTCGTTCACCGAGAAGAAGCGCATCCGCAAGGATTTCAGCAAGCGTCCCTCGATCCTCGAGGTGCCCTATCTGCTCGCGATCCAGGTCGATTCCTATCGCGAGTTTCTGCAGGAACACGTGGCTCCGGCACAGCGCAGCGACCAGGGTCTGCACGCGGCCCTGAGCTCGGTCTTTCCGATCGTGAGTTACAGCGGCAACGCCGCGCTCGAATATGTCAGCTACAAGCTCGGCGAGCCACCGTTCGACGAGCGCGAGTGTCGGACGCGAGGCCTGAGCTACGGCGCGCCACTGCGCGTGACCGTGCGCCTGGTGATCTACGACCGCGAGAGCCCGGCTTCGAACAAGGCGATCAAGTACGTCAAGGAGCAGGAAGTCTACATGGGCGAAATGCCGCTCATGACCGGCAACGGCACCTTCATCATCAATGGCACCGAGCGCGTCATCGTCTCGCAGCTGCATCGCTCGCCCGGCGTGTTCTTCGACCACGATCGTGGCAAGACCCACAGCTCGGGCAAGTTGCTCTACAGCGCCCGCATCATCCCCTACCGCGGCTCCTGGCTTGATTTCGAGTTCGATCCGAAGGATGCGCTCTTCACCCGCATCGACCGTCGCCGCAAGCTGCCGGTGACGATCCTGCTGCGCGCGCTCGGCTACAGCAACGAGCAGATGCTCGAAATCTTCTACGAGACCAACCGCTTCCAGATCCAGAAGCAGGGTGCACAGCTCGAACTGGTACCCCAGCGCCTGCGTGGTGAAACCCTCAATTTCGATGTGGTTGCCGGCGACAAGGTCATCGTCGAGAGCGGCAAGCGCATCACCGCACGCCACGTCAAGCAGCTCGAACAGGCTGGCATCAAGACCCTCGAGGTACCGGACGAATACCTGTTCGGGCGGATCCTCGCGCACGACATCGTCGACGAGAAGACCGGCGAACTGCTGTTCAAGTGCAATGAAGAACTGGGCGAGGACGTGCTTGCCAAACTGCGCAAGCACGGGGTCAAGGCGATCGGCACGCTCTGGGTCAACGACCTCGATCGTGGCCCATACATCTCCAACACCCTGCGCATCGATCCGACCAGCAATGCGAAGGAGGCGCTGATCGAGATCTACCGCATGATGCGCCCGGGCGAGCCGCCGACCGCCGAGGCCTCGCAGAACCTGTTCAAGAACCTGTTCTTCAGTCTCGAACGCTACAACCTGTCGGCGGTCGGACGGATGAAGTTCAACCGTCGCGTCGGGCGCAAGGAAGTCGAAGGCGAAGGCATCCTCGACAACGACGACATCCTTGCCGTGCTCAAGGTGTTGATCGACATTCGCAACGGCAAGGGCACGGTTGATGACATCGACCACCTCGGCAACCGGCGCGTGCGTTCGGTCGGCGAGATGGCGGAAAACACCTTCCGCGTTGGCTTGGTGCGCGTCGAGCGCGCGGTCAAGGAGCGGCTGTCGCTGGCCGAAGCCGAGCAGTTGACCCCGCAGGATCTGATCAATGCCAAGCCGGTGGCGGCGGCGATCAAGGAGTTCTTCGGCTCCTCGCAGCTCAGCCAGTTCATGGATCAGAACAATCCGCTTTCCGAAGTGACCCACAAGCGCCGCGTTTCGGCCCTGGGGCCGGGCGGTCTGACGCGCGAGCGTGCCGGCTTCGAAGTGCGCGACGTGCATCCGACTCATTACGGCCGTGTCTGCACCATCGAGACTCCGGAAGGCCCGAACATCGGTCTGATCAACTCGTTGGCGGTGTATGCCCGCACCAACAAGTACGGCTTCCTTGAAACCCCGTACCGCAAGGTCGTCGATGGCAAGGTCACCGACCAGATCGACTATCTCTCGGCGATTGAGGAAGCCGATTTCCCGGTGGCGCAGGCCAACTCGCCCTTGAACAAGGACGGCAGTTTTTCCGAGGCCTTCGTGCCCTGCCGCTACCAGGGTGAGTCCCTGCTCAAGGGCGCCGACGAAATTCGCTACATGGACGTATCGCCGAAGCAGACCGTCTCGGTCGCTGCGGCCTTGGTGCCCTTCATCGAGCACGACGACGCCAACCGCGCCCTGATGGGTGCGAACATGCAGCGCCAGGCCGTGCCGACGC
>WBZR01003026.1_pt1 | contig 16116 bp, 15 predicted proteins | sample 5204231 | NCBI WGS metagenome assembly WBZR01 (sample SAMN12412403, study PRJNA552823) | activated sludge metagenome | isolation source: activated sludge from anammox sidestream of wastewater treatment plant... | place: USA: Virginia | collected 2017-08 | reverse complement strand
GGGCAAACAAGCGCAGCAGCTGACGGAACTTGGCTTCGCTGATTTTTGCGCGACGGTAGTACCTGTTTTTCCCAATCATTTCAAGAAGTTAGCATGTGCAAAACACATGTTTGCTTCTTAAGCCCCTTATTCAAATCCACGCCCCTACAGGGTTCGTGGCTGGACGCCCAAGTGCCCGTATAAGCAGGGATGGCAGCGCGTCTTGCCAGTGCGGTGATATGCCCGCTGCAGTGCGCAGACGCAAATAAAGCCACCGCAAGAAGGTCACCCCTTTCCTGGCGATCTGGCGCAGCAGCCACCGGATGTTGTAGCCCGCCGCACACAGCACCGCGTGCAGCCGGTCGCCGGTTTCTCCCTTGAGGTGACAGCGGCCCATGCGATGGTCGGCCTTGAGGTGACCGATGATCGGCTCGATCGCCTGGCGCCGTTTGAGCAAGCTTCTGTCTTGCTCGCTGATGCGTTTGGCCTTGCCCCGGTGCACGATGTGCACTTCCGGGTTGTCCGCATCCACACCCCGGTAACCCAGGTCCACGAATGCCGTTGTGGGTGTGATCCTGCTGTCCTGCATCAGGATCGCTGCCTGCTCCAGTTGTTCGCTGAGGGTGTGCCCGTCATAAGGGTTGCCGTGAAACGCTCTGGCGCCCACGATCAGGTTGCCCCGCAGCGTGCTGGCAATGCCCACCTTCACCCCGAACTCGTAAGGCGTCTTGGCCTTGCCCTTGCTGATGCAGTCCACCTCGGGTGCGTGCCAGCTGTAGAGCTTGGGGCGTCCATCGGCGGCCTTGCGCTGGCCGCTCTGGACCACGATGCGCTGGGCTTTGTTCAAGGCATCATCCAGGGCCTGCCGCACGGCCGCTCCAACAGCGCTGGCCTTGCGCTCGATCTCGCGCTGTAGGCGCCCCACGATGGTGCTCTGGCGTTTGATGGCACGCCTCATGCGCTTGAACTGGCGGGCATGGGCATAGCGCCCAGCCTTGCGGCTCAGGTGTCGACCTTCCTTGGCAAAGGTCTGCTTCAGCTCGATGCCCGCGTCCTTGGCTGCCTCCACCAGCTTCACTCGGGCCGTCTCCAGCAGGCGGCTGTCGGTGGGGTGGGCGATCGCCTTGTGCTGCACGGTGCTGTCCACGATCACGCGAGCCAGCTCCTGCGGTTTGATCAGCTTGAGCTGGACAGCTACGTTGATGGTCTGCGCCAGCAGCTCCTCCACGCCTTCTTCGCCCAGCAGCTGGCGGAACTTGACCAGGGTGGACGCGTCGCAGGGCGGGCGGTGCTCAAAGTACGCCTGCCCCGAGAAGAACTGCCAGGTGGGGGTTTCACCCCAGCGCTCAACCACGCCCTCGTCGGATTCGTTGAAGGCGTGTTTGAGGTACGGCAGCGCGATCATGATGCGCAGCGGCACGCGCGGGCGCCCGGCGTTGCTGGAAACGGGTGCGCGCTGCACCTGTTCGCCAAAGAGGTCCAGATCGGGCATGGCCACGCCGGCGCGGCCTTTGCGCGCGAACACCTGGGCCACCCGCGCTTCAATCTCCTGCCAGGGCATGCGTGAGGCCAGCACGGCCAGTGGATGGCGCAGATCAATCATGTGATCGATGCGCGAGCGGAAGAAATCGTCGGTGGAGGGGCAGGCAAACTGCACGGCAAAACTCCCAGAAAACTGCCCCTATTGGAAATCAAACCGGGAGTTCGGGCCATCAGCAATCACCCCTGAAGACCAGTGTTCATGCGGGTTGTGGGGGTTCTTCAGGGGCGACTCTTTATGGCGGCTGTGCAAGAATTTTCCAATTTCTTCCCATGTGATCTGGCAAACCATTTCATATGTAGCTTGCAGTTCGGGATCTGTGTATTCGCCGAAGCAAACATATTGCACAATGATGTTTCGTCCTTCCCACCGGCCAGTATTGTAAAGTGATGTGGCGGCTTGATCGATTATATCGTCTTTATCTGTAAATCCCATCCGATGCAATACTCGCTGCATGTTTTTTTCTCTTGGATTTGTCCACGGGCCATTCATGCTGCATTTTCCAGCTTTTACTTCAGCGAGTATGAATAGTGGCTTCTTTTTTCCTTCGCTCTCATTTTTTACTAGCCTGGGGTCATCTGTCATATGTCGATTTGCAATGGTCTCTCGGCTGTATGGAAAACGAACGGCAATCAGGTCGGCTTCCGTTCGTTGAATGATTGGTTCTCCTTCGCGATTGCTGCGGGGATTAATGGAATCCAAATGGACAACAAAAGCAGGAATCGAGAGAAATCCATTTAATCGAAGATACCAGGCGGCAACATGCTCCGCGCGTTGACCTTTTTCTCGCTGCGAATTTAGATCATCCACTTGATATTGGCGCATAGATTCACTCGTTGGTTTGCGTTATTGTCTCTGATGAATTTTTGGTGATTCAGCCCCCCGCACCTCAACCCGCCTTTCATCCACCACCCGCCCGCGCCCATCGCGCAGGGTGATGCGGTGCCTGCCCGGCATCGGCAGCCAGTCGGCCAGCGCGCCACGGCCAATGGGCTGATCGCCCACCCACCAGCGCAGGTTGTTGGCGGGGGCGCTGCCGGGCTCGGCGGCCAGGCGCAGGCGCTGATGGGCGGGGGGGATGTCGGGGTCGAGGGCGAGGATGGTGCCGTCTTGCGGCGCGGTGATGCGCGGGGGCACGCCGGCGGGGGCGCTGGGGTGGCTGGCCGTTTTCAAGCCTTTTTGGCCTCCAGCGTTTGCTGGGTCTGCGCTGGCAGCTTCTGTTTCTATAGCGAATTCACTCTGTGCGGTGCCGGGCAGGAACCACTCGCTGCGCGGTGCCTGCAGGCCGGCGGCGTAGTGCACGGCGACGTGCTGTAGGCCAGCGGGTGGGGCGGGGGGCGGTGAGGGGGTGTGCCGGTGCAGCTCGCGCATCAGCGTGGCCCAGACGGGGGCGGCGCCGCTGGTGCCGCTGACGTCCCACATGGCGGCGCCGCTGGCGTTGCCGACCCATACGCCGACGGTGTAGCTGCGGCTGTAGCCGACCGCCCAGTTGTCGCGCATGTCCTTGCTGGTGCCGGTCTTGACGGCGCTCCAGAAGCGCGTGGCCAGGATCGAGTCGGTGCCGAAGGTGGGGGCGCGGGCGTTGCGGTCGGACAGGATGTCGCTGGTGATGAAGGCGGCGCCGGGGTCGAGGGCCTGGGTGCAGGGCGTGGTGGCAGTGACCTGCGGGCTCCGGTTGCCCTCACCCCGACCCTCTCCCGCAGGCGGGAGAGGGAGTGAAAGGCTCGCGGCGCGAGAGTAAGTTTCGGTCTCACCCCGGCCCTCTCCCAGAGGGAGAGGGAGTGATCCGGGGGCATTGGGCAGCAGTCGCACCGGACACAGGCGCCCGCCATTGGCCAGCGCGCGATAGGCGTTGGTGAGCTGCAGTAGGCTGACCTCGGCGCTGCCCAGGGCCAGGCTGTAGCCGTAGTAGTCGCCGCTTTCGGCCAGCTCAATGCCCAGCCGCCCGAGCTGCTGGGCAAAGGCGCGCGGCGACACCATGACGCCCACGCGCACCGCCGGCACGTTGAGCGAGGCGGCCAGCGCGGTGCGTGCCGACACCCAGCCCTTGAACTGCAGGTCGTAGTTGCGCGGGATGTACAGGCCGCTGGCGGTGTGCAGTTGCGCGGGCGAGTCGTGCAGCAGCGAGGCGGCCGTGATGCGCCGCTCGGCGATGGCCTGCGCGTACAGAAAGGGCTTGAGCGTACTGCCGGGCTGGCGTGGGGCGAGCACGCCATCGACCTCGGCGGCGCTGCTCAGCGCGCCGCTGGAGCCCACCCAGGCCAGCACCTCGCCGCTGGCGTTGTCGAGCACGATGACGGCGCCGTCGGCCACATGGCGGCCGCGCAGTTCGCGCAGCTGGCCTTGCAGCGTCTCCAGCGCCAGGCGCTGCAGCCGGCCGTCGAGCGTGCTGGGCAGCGTGGCCGGGGCGCGGTCGCTGCCGTTGCGGGTGGCGGCGAGCAGGCGGCGCGCAAAGTGCGGCGCGATGCCGTCGCTGGGCGCGAAGGCGCGGCGCGCCAGCGCGGCTTCGGTCTGCATGTCCAGCGCCACGCAATCGGCGGCGGCGCGGTCGCCACGCATGCTCTGCAGCACGCCGCAGGCGCGCCGCGCGACCTGGGCCGCGGGGGCGTTGGGGGCCCGCACCAGGGCGGCGGCGATGGCGGCTTCGCCGTCCTGCAGTCCATGCGGCGCCTTGGCAAACAGGGTGCGCGAGAGCGCATCGATGCCGACCAGCTCGCCGCGCCAGGGCACCAGGTTCAGGTAGGCCTCCAGGATCTGGTCCTTGCGCCACTGCGCTTCGAGCTGCGTGGCCAGCACCACCTGTCCGACCTTCTGGCGCAGGCTGCGACCGCCGCTGCCCAGGCGCAGGTCGTCGTCCAGCAGGCCGGCCAGCTGCATGGTCAAGGTCGAGGCGCCACGCGTGCGCGTGTGCCACAGGTTGGCCCAGGCGGCGGCGCCCACGGCGTGCCAGTCGACCCCGCTGTGCTCGTAGAAGCGCTTGTCTTCCGACAGCACCAGCGCCTGGCGCAGAGCCGGCGAGACCTGGTCCAGCCGCACCCAGTCGCCGCGGCGCACGCGCGCGTCGGTGCGCAGACGATGAAGCGGCTGGCCGCTGCGATCCAGCAGCACGGTTTCGGAGGGCCGGAAGTCGGCCCGCACCTGGTCGAAGGCCGGCGCCGCCATGGCGCCCAGCGCCAGCATGCCGGCCAGACCGGTGGCCATGTGTCGCAAGAGCCGCAAACCCATGGCACCGATTGTCGCCGCCGGTGGCGGCGCGGGGGCCGCGCAAAAAAAACTGTCGACCGGCTGCGGATGCGCAATAATTGCGACCAATCAACAAAAAGTTACATTCAGGGTGTGGGCATGTGGGGGTGGTTCGTCAGCAGATTTTTGAGCGCCCCGGCGGCCGCCGCCAAGGCGCCGACCCCGCCCGAGGCGCGTGCGCGCCTGACCTCCCGGCCGGGCGATGCCCCCGTGCAGGCCGCCTTGTCGGCGCAGGTGCCGGCGCCCAGGCGCGCGGCCGAGCAGCGGCGCCTGGCCGCCCTGCAGGCGCGGGGGGACGACGCCCACGCCTATCTGGTGGAGACGGCGTTGCGCATCTGCCGCATGCCGCTGGGGGCGATGGCGCTGCGCGATGGGCCGTGGCTTCGGTTCAAAGCGCAGGCCGGGGTCGCCGTGGAGGCGCTGCCGCTGCCTGGCTCACCCTGCGAACTGGCGATGCGCTGCGCCGATCAGGTGACGGTGATCGAAGACCTGGGGGGTGATCCGCGGTTCAGCGGCTGCGCCTTGCTGGCGCAGGGCCTGGCCATCCGCACCTGGGCCGGCGCTCCGCTGGTCGGCGCCTCGGGCAAGGTGTGGGGCGTGCTCTGGGTGGCCGACCGGCGTGCGGGCCCGCTGTCGCCGGTGCAACTGCGCACGCTGCAATTGCTCGCGCGTCAGACCGCGCTGCTGCTGGAGGCGGCCGAGGCGCCCAGGGGCTGAAGCCGCCCGGTCAGTTCATTGCTGATCGGACGACTGCGCGATCTTGCGCAGAAAGAAGCGCACGAACCAGATCGCCATGCCGATCATGAAGATGATGCCGGCGATGCTCATCAGTCCGTAGTCGGTGCCGAACAGGTCTTGCCACAGTTTCATCGTCCCATTCCTCTTTCGTTCATCGGATCGTGACGAGTATCCATGTTATGGACATGGCCGAACTTGATCCGCCTCAACGTCAGGGCTGGTTCGATCGGCGCGACGGTGGCGGTGCGATGTACAGCCAGTCTGACCAGGTGGCCAGCCAATGTGGCCTGAAGGCCACGCAGATCGCGGCCATCATGCCGGTCATGAAGGCATCCCCCCAGGCGATCAACCAGCGCGCCACCATGGCCAGGTCGGGGTCCACCGCGGCGGCCAGGCGGTGACCCGTCCACTGCGCCAGGGCTCCGCTGGCGAACATGCACAGCGCGGTGCCCAGAAACGCGCGCCCCAGGATGTAGACGAACAGGTTGCGCCAGACCCAGCGCCGCAGCACCATGCCGAGGCCGAACGACAAGGTGGCCGGCACGATGCCCAGCCACAGTGCCATGTCCAGCTGCTGTGCCCAGCTCACCGGTGCGATCAGGCCGACCAGCACCGCAATCAGGCAGAACACCGGTACCGCCAGCGGCCAGCCCAGGGCCAGCCCGATCAGGCAGGCACCGGACAGCTGCAACTGGATCGGCATCCGGTGCAGCCAGGGCAGGGCCCACAGCCAGGGGGTGATGACCAGCGATGCCAGCAAGGGCGAGAGCAGGGCGCCGCCCGCCAGCAGCCGCCAGGGTCGAAACGACAGGGCCAGCCCCAGGCTGATGCCCACGAGTGCAAGGTTGATGGTGTCCATGGGCATGAGGTGGCCGCGCGCCGGGCAGCACGCCGATTGTCGTCAACCCGGGCGGGCGCGCCCCGGCGCATCCGCAGCGTGCTGCCGTGACGGGAGGTTGGGGCTTGACGGGCCCTGATACTTGATGCGTGTCAAACTGCGGCCGGGCATGCGATCAGAGAATGGTTTCAGGCGCATAGGCAACCAAGGAGTCCATCATGTACAAGCACATTCTGGTTCCGGTCGACGGATCGACCGCGTCGATGGCAGCCATCGACAAGGCAGCGGGGCTGGCGCGGGCGTACGGCGTGCCGGTGACGGCGATCTTCGTGATCGATCCCTACCCGTTCACCGGCGTGGGCGCCGACTTCGCCTACGGGCAGGACCAGTACCTGAACGCGGCGCGGGCGGAGGCGGGAGCGGCGATCGAAGCCGCCAACCAGCGTCTGCAGGCGGCTGGGGTGCAGGTCGACAGCCGGGTGGTGGAGTCCCACGCCGTGTGGCGCGGCATTCTGGAGGCGGCCGGCGCCGTCGGTGCCGACCTGATCGTGATGGGGTCGCACGGCCGCCGCGGACTCGAAAAGCTGGTGCTGGGCAGCGTGGCGCAAAGCGTGCTGTCGCACACCAAGATCGACGCCCTGGTGGTTCGCGCCAGCTGACCGGGTGGCCGTTCAGCGGCCGGTCGTGGGCTTGGCGCGCGCGGTGCGGACGAAGGCGGCGCGGGTGCTGGCCACGTCCTCGAAGCGGCGCGCGATGTTGCCGCACACCAGATCGCACAACTGGTGCACGGCCGGGTCGGCGATGCGGTAGTAGGCGCTGTTGCCCCGGCTTTCACGTGCCACCAGGCCGTGCTGCGCCATCTGCGCCAGATGGCGCGACACGTTGGCGACGCTGGAATCCACCTTCTCAGCGATGTCGCCAACGCTCATCTCGCCATGCCCCAGCACGTTCAGGATGCGCAGGCGCGTTGCCTCGGACAGCGTGCGAAAGTAATGCGCCACATGCTCAAGCGCTTCGGGGGGAAGTTGCTGCATCGAGGCCAAGAAAACCACCTGCAAGTTGGACGGGTGTTCCCCGCAGTCTAGCGGTGCCCCGGGGTCGTTGGGTATTTGCAACATTGCATATTTGCGTGATTGCGCAAATAATATCGCAATGACGGTGACAAGCAAACCCCTTTTTGCGTGGCGTGGCCCACGGGCTGCAGGTGTGCTGCTGCTGGCCGCCTGCGGCGCGCTGGTGCTGCCGGTGTCGGCGCAGGAGCTGCCGCACATGACGGTGAATGCCCAGGCCGCACGTTCGGCCCAGGCGTTTGAAGGCACGGTGGAGGCGGTGCGCAAGTCGGTGCTGGCGGCCCAGGTGCCCGGCGCCGTGCTGGAGTTGAACGTGAAGGCGGGCGACCGGGTGCGCGCCGGACAGACCCTGGTGCGCATCGACGCCCGTGCCGCCGAGCAGGGCGCGGCGGCCAGTCAGGCCCAGGTGGTGGCCGCGCGTGCCGCACTGGAGGTGGCGGCGGCCGAACTGGCCCGCAAGCGCCAGCTCTACGAGCGCAACTACATCGCCAAGGCCGCCCTGGAGCAGGCCGAGGCCGCGCAGCGTGCCGCGCAGGCGCAGGTGAATGCGCTGCAGGCCCAGGCGGGCGCGGCGCGCACGCAGACGGCGTTTCACGTCGTGACGGCACCGTTTGACGGTGTGGTGGCGGCGGTGTCGGTCGAGCGTGGCTCGATGGCCATGCCCGGCAGCCCCTTGCTGACCCTGTATGACCCGGCGGCGCTGCGCGTCAGCGCGGCGGTGCCCAGCGCGGTGGTGGCGGCGGGCGTGCAGCAGGCGCGCATCGAGCTCGATCGCGCCAGGGCGCCGATCCACCCGACGCGGGTGCAGGTGCTGCCGACGGTCGATCCGGGCACGCTGACGCAGCAGGTGCGCGCCGAGCTGCCGGTCGGCCTGGAAGGCGTGGCGCCGGGGTTGTTCGCGCGCCTGTGGCTGCCCGGCACGGGTGGCGCCGATGCTGCCGCGCCGCAGCGTCTGTTCGTGCCGCGCACGGCGCTGGTGCAGCGCGCCGAGATGACTGGCCTGTACGTGCTGGGCGAGCAGGGGCAGCCGCTGCTGCGCCAGGTGCGGCTGGGCCCGGTGCAGGGCGACCAGGTGGAGGTGCTGGCCGGCCTGTCGGCGGGCGACAAAGTGGTGACGGCACCGCAGGCGGCGGTGCGGCTGGCTCCGGCGGGGCGCTGATGGGACAGCCCCTGCATGCCGATCGCGCGCCGCGCCTGGGGGTTTCCGGGCGCATTGCGGCGTACTTTCAGAGCGCCCAGATCACGCCGCTGCTGGCGCTGGTGGCGTTCCTGCTCGGTCTGTTCGCCGTGCTGGTGACGCCGCGCGAGGAAGAGCCGCAGATCGACGTCACCATGGCCAACGTGATCGTGCCCTTCCCGGGTGCCAGCGCGCGCGACGTCGAGGCCATGGTGGCGACGCCGGCCGAACATGTGCTGTCGCAGATGAGCGACGTCGAGCACGTGATGAGCGTGTCGCGCCCTGGCGTGGCGGTGCTGACGGTGCAGTTCAAAGTGGGCGTGCCGCGCCAGACTGCGGTGGTGCGCCTGTACGACGCGGTCGGCGCCAACGCCGACTGGCTGCCACGTGGCCTGGGCGTGCTGCCGCCCATCGTCAAGCCCAAGGGCGTGGACGATGTGCCGATCGTGGCGCTGACCCTGTCCAGCGCGCGCCAGGACAGCGGTGCGTTCGACCTCGAGCGGGTGGCGCACAGCCTGGAGAGCGAGCTCAAGCGCGTGCCCGGCACGCGCGAGGTCTACACCCTGGGCGGCCCGGGCCGCGCCGTGATGGTCGAGGCCGACCCGCAGCGCCTGGCCGCCGCCGGGGTCAGCCTGCACGAGTTGCACGGCGCCCTGCAGTCGGCCAACCTCGGTCTGCCGGTGGGCGAGCTGCTGGGCGGCAACCGCGCGCTGGCGGTCGAGACCGGCGCCTACCTGCACAGCGCACAGGATGTGGCCGAGCTGGTGCTGGCGGTGCGCGGCGGCAAGCCGGTGTATCTGCGTGAAGTGGCTCAGGTGCGCGATGGCGCGCCGCCGCCCACGCGCTATGTGTGGCATGGCGAGGTGCGGCGCGGTGACGGCGGCGCGCCGGCCACGGCGCTGGAACAGCCGGCGGTCACCCTGGCCATCACCAAGAAGCCGGGCGAGAACGCCATCGACGTCGCCGATGCCGTGCTGCGGCGCGTCGATCAGTTGCGCAACACGGTGCTGCCGGCCGACGTGCAGGTGACCGAGACGCGCAACTACGGCGCCACCGCCAACGACAAGGCCACCACGCTGATCAAGAAGCTGCTGTTTGCCACCCTGTCGGTGGTGGCGCTGGTGTTCTTTGCCCTGGGCCGGCGCGAGGCGGCCATCGTCGGGGTGGCGGTGATCCTGACGCTGACGGTGACGCTGTTTGCCTCCTGGGCCTGGGGCTTCACGCTCAATCGCGTGTCGCTGTTCGCGCTGATCTTTTCCATCGGCATCCTGGTCGACGACGCCATCGTGGTGGTCGAGAACATCCACCGCCACCAGAGCCTGTACCCGGAGCGCACGCTGGCACAAATCATCCCCGGCGCGGTCGACGAAGTCGGCGGGCCGACCATCCTGGCCACCTTCACGGTCATCGCGGCGCTGTTGCCGATGGCCTTCGTGAGCGGCTTGATGGGGCCGTACATGAGCCCCATCCCCATCAATGCCAGCATGGGCATGCTGCTGTCGCTGGCGATCGCCTTCAGCGTCACGCCCTGGCTGGCGCGGCTGTGGATGAAGGCCACGCACCAGGCCGACCATGGCCAGGCGGCCGGCCACGGCCTGGCGGCCCGGCTGACGCCGCTGTTCGAGCGCATCTTCCGGCCGCTGCTGGACGAGCGCCGGGGCGCGCGCCATCGCCGCCTGATGGGCCTGGCGGTGGCCGGCCTGATCGGGCTGTCGGTGGCGCTGCCGGTGCTGGGTCTGGTGGTGCTGAAGATGCTGCCGTTCGACAACAAGTCCGAGTTCCAGGTGGTGGTCGACATGCCGGCCGGCACGCCGGTCGAGAAGACGGCGGCGGTGCTGCGCGAGCTGGGCGCCCACCTGGCCAGCGTGCCCGAGGTCACCCACTACCAGGCCTACGCCGGCACCGCGGCGCCGATCAACTTCAACGGCCTGGTGCGCCAGTACTACCTGCGCGCCGGCGGCGAAGTGGGCGACCTGCAGGTCAACCTGGTCGACAAGGCGCAGCGCAAGGACCAGAGCCACGCCATCGCCGTGCGCGAGCGCGCTGCCCTGCGCGCCATCGGTCAGCGTCATGGCGCCAACGTCAAGGTGGTCGAGGTGCCGCCCGGCCCGCCGGTGCTGGCCCCCATCGTGGCCGAGATCTACGGCCCCGACGCCGACGGCCGACGCGCCGTGGCGCAGCAGGTGCGCGCCGTGTTCGAGGCCACGCCCGGCGTGGTCGACGTGGACGACACCACCATCGTCGATGCGCCCCGCACCGTGCTGGTGGTGGATCGTCGCAAGGCGGCGCAGTTGGGCGTGTCGCAGCAGGCCATCGCCAGCACGCTGCGCATGGGGCTGACGGGCGACGCCGCCACCTACCTGCACGACGCCAGCCGCTTTGCCGTGCCGGCCTTCATTCAGCTGCCGGCCGAACTGCACGGCAGCCTGGACGCGCTGCTGCAACTGGGCGTGCGCTCGGCCAGCGGCGCTCTGGTGCCGATCCGCGAGCTGGTCACGCCCAGCAATACGCTGCGCGAGCAGCCGATCTACCACAAGGACCTGCTGCCGGTCAGCTTCGTGATGGGCGACATGGCGGGCCAGCGGGCCGGCGAGCTGGACAGCCCGCTGTACGGCATGTTCCAGATGCGCGGTGCCCTGGCCGAGCTGAAGATGCCCGATGGCGGGCGGCTGGACGAGTACTTCATACGCCAGCCGCAGGACCCGTACCGCGGCTACGCCCTGAAGTGGGACGGCGAGTGGCAGATCACCTACGAGACCTTCCGCGACATGGGCGCGGCCTACGCGGTCGGGCTGGTGTTGATCTACCTGCTGGTGGTGGCGCACTTCGGCTCCTACCTGACGCCGCTGATCATCATGGCGCCGATCCCGCTGACCATCATCGGCGTGATGCCGGGGCATGCGCTGCTGGGCGCGCAGTTCACCGCCACCAGCATGATCGGCATGATCGCGCTGGCCGGCATCATCGTGCGCAACTCCATCCTGCTGGTGGACTTCATCAAGCTGCAGGTGAGCGAGGGCATGCCGCTGGCGCGCGCCATCGTGCAGAGCGCCATCATCCGGGCGCAGCCGATCGGCCTGACGGCGCTGGCCGCCATGATCGGCGCGCTGTTCATCCTGGACGACCCGATCTTCAACGGGCTGGCCATATCGCTGATCTTCGGCATCCTGGTGTCCACCGTGCTGACGCTGGTGGTGATCCCGATCCTGTATTTCGCCGCCTACCGCCGGACTCATGAAAAGAATTCGGCTCTGGCGCCCACCCAGCCTGCGCAAGCAGCTACTTAAATAGGAGCAATTGACATGACTTCCTGGCGTATCGTCCGTATCTTCGCGGGCACCTTCATCCTGCTGTCGCTGGCCCTGGGCGTGCAGGGCAGCCCGATCTTCCACAGCAGCAACTGGCTCTGGTTCACCGCCTTCGTCGGCGCCAACCTGCTGCAAAGCGGTTTCACCAAATGGTGCCTGCTCAACAACATCCTGCTCAAGCTCGGCGTGCCGGCCGAGAGCTGCAGCTGAACCTCATCCAGGCATCTGAAAGGAGCATTCCATGGTCGAGAACTACACCAACCTGATCGCCGCCGTGTCGGCCAATTCGGCCAAGCTGCGTAGGGACATTCCCGAGGTCATGCAGGGCTTCAACGCCATGGCGCAGGCGGCCAGCAAGGCCGGTGCGCTGGACGCCAAGACCAAGGAGCTGATCGCCATGGCGCTGTCGGTGGGCGCGCGCTGCGACCCCTGCGTCGGCTACCACGCCAAGGCGCTGGTCAAGCTGGGCGCCACGCGCGCCGAGGTCGAAGAAATGCTGGGCATGTGCGTCTATATGGGCGGTGGCCCGGGCCTGATGTACGCTGCCTCGGCGCTGGCCGCCTACGAGGAATTCGGCGGAGAAAAGGCGTCGGCATGAAGCGTCTGACGCGTCTGGTCCTGGTGGGTGCCGCGCTCGGCGTGCCGGTCGGCGCGTGGGCGCAGGACCTGCTCACCGTGTGGCGCGCTGCGGCCGGGCACGATCAGCGCCTGGCCGTGGCGCGTGCCGAACACGGTGCCAGCCAGACGCTGCGCGCACAGGCCGACGCGCTGTGGCGCCCCCAGGTGGGCCTGAACCTCGGCCTGGGCCTGGGCGTGCAGGACACCGCCATGCGGGGCGCGCGTTTTTCGGCGCCCGGCATGGGCCAGGTCGACGAGGCGCGCTTTGCCACCTCGGTCACCGGCGGCCTGGCCACGCGCGTGGCGGTGCAGGCGCAGCAGCCGCTCGTCAATGCCACGCGGCAGGCGCAGCAGGCCCAGCTGCGGCTGGGCGCCGACATGGGCGACATCGCCTGGCGCGGCGCGCAGGCCGATCTGATGCTGCGCACCACCGAGCGCTACCTGGCCCTGGCCGTGGCGCAGGAGCGCGTGCGCGTGGTCGAGCGCCAGTGGCAGGCCGTGTCGCGCTCGCGCGCCGAGGCGCACGACCGCTACCAGCTGGGCGCCTCGCCGATCACCGATACCCATGAAGCCGACGCCGCCCTGGCCGGTGTGCGGGCGCAGCAGTCGGCCGCCGAGCTGGAACTCAGCGTGCAGCGCGACCGGCTGGCCGGCAGCACCGGCCTGGCGCAACCCCGCGCCCGGCTGCCGCTGGCGCCGCTGGCGCCGGTGGAAGCGCTGCCGTTCTGGCTGGCGGCCGCCGAGTCCGACAACCCGCGCCTGCGCCTGCTCGCGCAGGCGGTGGCGCTGGCCGAACAGAAGCTGCGCCAGCACAGCGTGGCGGGCCGCGCCACGCTGGACCTGGTGGCGCAGGCAGGCCACGAACGCATCGCCGGCGGTGGCGACTTCGGTTCGGCACGCAACCGCAGCCTGAATGGCATGGTGGGCGTGCAGCTCAACATCCCGCTCTACACCGGCGGCATGCGTGAGGCCCAGGAGCGCGAAGCCGCCGAACGCCTGAACCAGGCCATGGCCGAACTCGAACTCGCGCGCGAGGACGTGGCCCAGCAGGTGCGCGCCACCTGGCAGGGCCTGCAGACCGGCGCCGCGCGCCTGGCGGCGCTGCAGGAGGGCCTGGTGGCCAGCCGCGCCCGCCTGGACGCCACCCGCCTGGGACGCGAGGTGGGCGACCGCACCACGCTCGACGTGCTGAACGCCGAAAACGCCCAGGCCGACGCCGAACTGGCGCTGGCCCAGGCGCGCAGCGACCAGGTGCTGACGCGCCTGCGGCTGGCCGCCCTGACCGATCGGCTGGACGAAGCGCTGCTGACGCAGGTCGACGCCACGCTCGCGCCGGAGGTGCCCCGATGAACGGCGCGGCCGCGCCGCAGATCGTGGTGCTGGGCGCCGGCTTCGGCGCCCTGTCCACCGTGCGCAGCCTGCGCCAGCAGGGCTGTACGGCGCCCATCACGCTGGTGGCGCCGCGCGCCGAGCTGCACTACCTGCCCGGCATCATCTGGATACCCAGCGGCCTGCGCACGCGCGCCGATCTGGTGGTGCCGCTGGACAACTTCTTTGCCCGCATGAACGTGCGCCACCATCTGGCCAGCGTCACCGGCCTGTCGGACGACGGGCGGGTGGTGCACACCTCGGCCGGCGAGCTGGCCAACGACGCACTGGTGATCGCCAGCGGTGCGCGCTTCATCCGCAAGCTGCCGGGCATCGAGCACGCCATCACTCCCTGCGAAGGCATTGACGCCGCCGAGCGCATCCGTGACCGGCTGCGCCAGATGAGCGGCGGCACCATCGCCGTCGGCTTTGGCGCCAACCCGAACGAGCCCAGCGCGGTGCGCGGCGGGCCGATGTTCGAGTTCCTGTTCGGCATCGATCGGCAGTTGCGGCGCGAAGGGCGGCGTGAGCGCTTCCAGCTGGTGTTCTTCAACCCGTCGCAGCAGCCTGGCGCCCGGCTGGGCAGCAGGACGGTGGCGCGCCTGCTGGCCATGATGGCGCAGCGCGGCATCCAGACCCATCTGGGCCACAAGATGGTGCGCTTCGAGGCCGACCGCGTGGTCACCGAAGGCGGCGAGTTTGCGGCCGATCTGATTCTGTTCATGCCCGGCCTGACCGGCCCGGCCTGGCTTGAGCAATCCAGCCTGCCACGCTCGCCGGGCGGCCTGATCGCCGCCGATGCGGGTTGCCGGGTGCCGCAGCTGGAGCGGGTGTACGTGGTCGGCGACAGCGGCAGCTTTCCGGGGCCCGACTGGATGCCCAAGCAGGCCCACATGGCAGACCTGCAGGCCGAGGCGGCGGCGCGCAACCTGCTGTCCGAACTGGCGGGGCAGCCGGGCACACAGGGCTTCAAAGTGGAGCTGCTCTGCATCATCGACGCCCTGGAAGAAGGCACCCTGGTGCTGCGCACCGAGCGCCGCCAGATCGTGCTGCCACCGACCCGGCTGATGCACTGGGCCAAGCGCAGCTTCGAGCGGCGCTACCTGGCGCGCTATCGATGAAAGGAAGCACCGTGGACTGGTCCCAAGCGCGCATCGAACGCGACGAACTGAACCTGCTGGCCGAGCTGGTGCCGCTGGCCGGGCTGCAGGTCATCGAGCTGGGCTGTGGCAGCGCACGGCTGGCGCGCGATCTGCTGGCCCGCCACCCCGACGCGCGTGTGACCGGCCTGGAGGTGGACGCCATTCAGCACGCCAGAAACCTGGCCGCCCCGGCCGAACGCCTGAGCTTCATCGCCGCCGGCGCCGAGGCGATTCCGCTGCCCGAGGCGCAGTTCGATCTGGCGCTGATGCTCAAGTCGCTGCACCACGTGCCGCTGGCGCTCATGGACCAGGCGCTGCGTGAGGTGCACCGCGTGCTGCGGACCGGCGGCCATCTGTACGTGTCGGAGCCGGTGTATGCCGGCGCGCTCAACCAGATCACCCGCCTGTACAACGACGAAGGCGCCGTGCGCGCCGCGGCGCAGGCGGCGCTGGACCGTGCGCTGGCCTCGGGCCAGTGGGAGGCGGCGGCCGAGCGGCATTTTGCGGTGCCCGTGCGGTACGCCGACTTTGCCGATTTCGAGCGTCGCATGCTCGATGTGACCTATGCCGAGCGTCACCTCGACGACGACTTGCGCGAACAGGTGCGGGCCCGCTTTGCGGCCCACGTGGGTCCCGAGGGCGCCCACTTCCAACGCCCCATGCACGTCCGTCTGCTGCGCAAGGCAGGCGCCTGAGTTCAACCCCAAGACAGGAGGCAAGCCATGACCCACCGATCCGATCAGCGCCCTTCGCGGCGCGACTTGCTGCGCACGCTGGGCGCGGCGCCACTGGCGGCCAGCGCGCTGCAGGCGGCACCGACCGCGCGGGCGCAGACCTCTTCCAGCCAGGCGCGCATCGTCATCGCCGGCAGCGGCCTGGGCGGCATTGCCGTGGCCAGCCGCCTGCGTCAGCTGGTGCCGGGCGCCAAGATCACCATCGTCGACGCCAAGCAGGAGCACAACTACCAGCCCGGCTACACCCTGGTGGCGACCGGCATCTGGCCGATCGAAAAGGTGAAGAACCGCAACGCCGAATTCCAGCCCGAGGGCGTGGAATGGGTGCAGGAAATGGTGGCCTCGTTCGACCCCGCCAGCA
>WBZR01003025.1_pt1 | contig 16120 bp, 15 predicted proteins | sample 5204231 | NCBI WGS metagenome assembly WBZR01 (sample SAMN12412403, study PRJNA552823) | activated sludge metagenome | isolation source: activated sludge from anammox sidestream of wastewater treatment plant... | place: USA: Virginia | collected 2017-08 | reverse complement strand
GTCACGCCCCGCCTCGGCATTCGCTACCGTTGGTACGAGCCAGGGAGCGATGAGGAGGGAGGAACCGTGCCTTCGAAGCAACTGCCCATGCTCGTGGCGGCTGCCCTTGCCACGCTCGGCCTCGCGGCCGGCTGCGGCGGTGGCGACGGCGAGGAGGCCGCGCCGGCCACGACGACCGCGGCCGGCGAGGGCTCCGGCGGCGCTCCGGCGACCACCATCGAGCTCGTAGCCGACCCGGGCGGAGCGCTCGTGTTCGACGTCACCGAGCTCGAGGCGCCCGCCGGGGAGGTGGCGATCGTCCTCGCGAACGACTCCCCGCTTCCCCACGACGTCTCGATCGAAGGCGACGGCATCGATCTCAGGGGCGAGACGTTCACCGGCGGTACGCGGACGACGGTCGCGACGCTCGAGCCCGGAACGTACACGTTCTACTGCAGCGTTCCGGGCCACCGGGCTGGCGGCATGGAGGGGACGCTGACCGTGAAGTAGCCGGCCCGGCCCGACCCGCCGCCCGGTGGGCCGGTCTGGCGCGTTCTTGCGCGCGGCCTCGCCCGGGCCTCGACCCTGCACGATGGCCGTGCGGCGTGCAGGCCGGCCGCCGGCGCAAGGGCAGCTACCACGACGTCGCCGGCGTCATCCCCCAGGCGCGGAGTCGACGCGAAGCAGGCGCCCGAGCACGAGCTCGAGCTGGCGCGCGCCGAGCGCGAGGCTGGCGGGCTCGATCCACTCCTCGAGCGAGTGCATGCCGCCGCCGTTCGAGACGCCGAGCGCCAGGGCGGGGATGCCGAGCCCGGCGGCGGCGTTCGCGTCGGTCGAGCCCGCGGTCAGCGTCTCCGGGAGACCGAGCTCGCGCCGCACCGCGAGCGCGGCCTCGAGCAAAGGCGAGCTCCGGTCGAGGCGCCCGCCCGGCCGGCGCCCGACGGTCTCGACGCCCAGCGCGAGCGGCGGCTCCACGGCCAGCGCCGCGAGCGCCGCCGCGAACGCGTCCAGGTCGCGCTCCTCGAGCGAGCGGCGCTCGGCGACGAGCTCGGCCGCGTCCGCGATCGAGTTGACGGAGCGGCCGCCGGAGATCGTGCCGACGTTCACCGGCCCCTCCGCCGTTCCCAGCCTGGCGATCGCGGCGGCCAGCTCGATCAGTGCGTGGATCGCGCTCGGGCGGCCCCGGTCGGTCCAGGAGTGGCCGCCCGGGCCCCGCACGGCGACGCGGGCGCGCACGCTCCCGACCGCGTCGGCGAGCACGCCTCCCAGCAGGTGACCCTCGAGCGCGATCACGGCCTCGGGCTCGAGCCGCTCGCAGGCGTGGCGCGCGCCGCGGAGGTTGCCGAGCCCCTCCTCGCCGACCGTGAACGCCACGGCGCCGGGCGCGAGCGGGTCACCGCCGGCGAGCAGACGCTCGACCACGTGGACGGCCACCGCGACCGCGGCCGCGTTGTCACCGATCCCGGGCCCGACCAGCCGGCCGCGCTCGCGGCGCACCGCCAGCTCGGTTCCGGGGCCGAAGACGGTGTCGACGTGCACGGCCAGGAGCAGCCGGGGTCGCCCCTCGCCCCACGACCAGATCAGATTCCCGACCGCGTCGCGCGCGAGCCGGCCCGCCGTTCCGGCGAGCCGCCGCTCGAGCCACTCGACGCGCGCCTCCTCGGCGAACGTCGGTGCCGGCACAAGCGCGAGCGCGATGACGTCCTCGACCAGCGCCGCGGGGGGCGCCGCGCGCCGCACGCCCTCAGGCGCGCGCGAGCGCCGCGGCCGCGTCGGCGACCCGCTGCGCGTCCGGCCGTGCCCAGTCCTCGAGCGGGGCCGAGAACGGGATCGGCAGATCCGGCATCGAGACCCGGCGGGCGTGGATCGGCCCGACCTCCTCGACCGCGAGCGCGACGACGTCCGAGGCGTAGCCGCCGGCTGGCGGCCCCTCCTCGACGACGAGCAGCCGCCGCGTCCTCTCGACCGACTCGCCGATCGTGTCAGCGTCGAGCGGGCGCAGGCTGCGCAGGTCGATCACCTCGGCCTCGACCCCCTGCGCGGCCAGGCGCTCCGCCGCCTCGAGCGCGACGTCGACCATCGCCAGCGCGGCGACGATCGTGACGTGGGCGCCCTCGCGGCGGACGGCGGCGCTGCCGAGCGGGACGAGCGCCGCGTCGCCGTCGGCGACCGCGCCCTTCTTCCCATACAACAGCTTGTGCTCGAACACGATCACGGGGTTATCGTCGCGGATCGCCGACTTCAGTAGGCCTTTCGCGTCCGCGGGCGTCGAGGCTGCGACGAGGCTCAGCCCGGGCTCGCCGAGAAACCAGCCGGTCGGCGTCTGCGAGTGGCAGGCCCCGAAGCGGGCACCCGCGCCGACCGCGCTGCGGACGACGAGCGGCACAGGGGCCTGCTCGTTCGACAGGTACCAGTACTTCGACGACTGGTTCACGAGCGTGTCGATCACGATCCCGAGGAAGTCGCCGAACATGATCTCGATCACGGGGCGCCTGCCCCTGACGGCGGCTCCGAATGCCGCCCCGGCGAACGCCATCTCGGAGATCGGGGTGTCCATGATCCGGTCGGGGCCGAACCGCTCGAGGATGCCGGGGGTGCAGTTGAAGACGCCGCCGGGCTCGACGTCCTCGCCCATCACGAACACCCGCTCGTCGCGCTCGAGCTCCTCGACGAGCGCGTCGCGGATCGCCTCGCGAAACGTCACCTCGCGCATCTCAGAACTCCTTGGTCGCGCGCGCTGCGCGGTCGGGGGCGGGCAGGGGAGCGGAGCGGGCCTCGGCGAGCGCGCGCTCGAGCTCGCCCTCGAGCCGCTGCTGGATCTCTCCGGCGCGCCCGGCCTCGAGCAGCTCCGCCAGCCGCGGGATCGGGTCGCGCCGCAGCCACTCCTCGACCTCGTCCTTCGGGCGGTACGTCCCGGGATCGACGCGCGAGTGGCCCTTGTGGCGGTAGGTCTTCGCCTCGACGAGCGTGGGCCCGCCACCAGCGCGCGCCCGCCCGGTCGCCTCGAGCGCGACCTCGCGCACGGCCAGCACGTCGTTGCCGTCGACCTCGACCCCGGGGACCCCGTAGGCGGCCGCGCGTCCGACCACGCTGGCGCCGGCGGTCGTGTGGGCGAGCGGCGACCACTCGCCGTAGAGGTTGTTCTCGCAGACGTAGACGGCGGGCAGGCTCTTGACGGCTGCGAAGTTGAGGCACTCGTGGAAGTAGGCCTGGTTCGTCGCTCCGTCGCCGAAGAACGCGACCGACACCGAGCCGTCACGCGCGAGCTTCCCGGCCAGCGCCGTCCCGGTGGCCGACGCGATCGAGCCGCCGACGATGCCGAAGCAGCCGATCAGCCCGTGGGCAAGCGAGATCACGTTCATCGAGCCGCCGCGGCCGCCGTTCGTGCCGGTCGCCCGGCCGAGGAACTCGGCGATCAGGGCGGCGGGCTCGACCCCGAGCGCGAGCGCGGCACCGTGGCCGCGGTAGGTTGCGGAGACGCTGTCCCCCGGGCGCAGGACGTCGCAGACGCCGACCGACACGGCCTCCTGGCCCTGGTACAGGTGCGTCGTCCCCTCGATCTCGTTGTTCAGGAAGAGCCGGTGGACGGCGTCCTCCACCAGGCGGATGCGCACCATCCGCTCGTACAGGCTCTCGAGCTGGTCGGCGGCGAGAGTGGCTGCGCCGGTCGTCTGCGTGGTCATGCGGGCTCCGTCTGGGATCGTTCTCAGGTGGTCTCGGCAACACATGCTAGAACGTTGCCGGCACGGACGGCGGACGGTGGAGGTCCTGCGGCCCCTCGACCCGGACAGGGGGGAGCGCCATGAGCGAGCCGGAGCTGCGCGTCGACCTGGTGTTCGAGGGCGGCGGCGTCAAGGGGATCGGCCTCGTCGGCGCCCTCTCGGTGCTCGAGGAGCGCGGCTTCCGCCTCCAGAACCTGGCCGGCACCTCCGCCGGCGCGATCGCGGCCGTGCTGCACGCGGCCGGGTACGGCGCCCGGGAGCTGCGCGACGAGCTGCTAGCGCTCGACTACCGCGAGTTTCGCGACCGGGCCTGGGAGGACGAGCTCCCGCTCGTCGGCCCTCCTCTCTCGATTCTGAAGGACCGGGGGCTCTACGAGGGGCGGGCGCTCGAGGCGTGGCTGCGCGAGCGGCTCGCCGCGCGGGGGGTGCGGACGTTCCGGGAGCTCGTCCACCCGCTCTACGGCGGCGACGAGCGCTACCGCTGGCGGGCCCAGGTGGTCGCCTCGGACGTGACCGCGCGGCGTCTGCTCGTGCTGCCCCGGGACGCGCGGGCGTTCGGGATCGAGCCCGACGACCTCGACGTCGCGCTCGCCGTGCGGATGAGCGCCAGCATCCCGGTCTACTACGAGCCGGTGCGACTGACGGATCGCCGTACGGGCCGCGAGCACCTCGTCGTCGACGGAGGCCTGCTCTCGAGCTTCCCGGTCTGGATCTTCGACGTCGACGGCGAGCCCGACTGGCCGACGTTCGGGCTGAAACTCGTCGAGCCCGAGCCGCGCAGCTCGCTCGGGCAACACGGCGGCGCCGCCGACGACGGCGGGGTGGTCGGGTTCGCCAAGGGGCTCGTGGCGACGATGCTCGAGGCGCACGACCGCCTCTATCTCGAGCAGGCCGACTTCGCGCGCACGATCCCGATCCCGACGCTCGGCATCGGGACGATGGAGCTCGGCCTCCCGGCCGAGCGCATGGCCGCGCTCCACGAGGCCGGGCGGTGCGCGGCCGAGGAGTTCCTCGAGCGCTGGGACTTCGGGCTCTACGTCGAGACCTACCGCCGGGGCGCTCGCCGCTCCCGCCGCGCGGCGCTCCGGGCGCAGCTCGACAGCGCACGTCGGGGCCGGATGTAGGGGCGGGACTTGTGCCACCCGGGTGTGGGGGCCCGCCGGGGTGTAGGGCGGGACTTGCCTCGCCCGGATGTAGGGGCGGGACTTGTCCCGCCCGAGTCGATGCGTGCACCGCGGAACGGAACGAGACCGCGGGCCGGACGCGTCCGGCCCCTCGACCGATCCCGGCCGCCGAGGTCCGGTCGAACGCAATGAGGGGCCGAGCTAGGGTCTCGTCTCGATGCGGCCGGGGCCGCCCGCAAACACGCCGGGCACGCTGGGCAGAAGCGGCGCCGAGCGCGACTGGCGGCCCGCCGGCTGCTCGCGCCCGGGCGCCTCCGCGGGCCACGGCGAGGCCGTAACCCGCCGAGGCGGGCCGGAGCGACGAACGCGTGTCAGCGCGCGGAGACGGTTTCGCATGTCGACTCCGTGATCGGCAGCGCGCCGGCGCGGCTTGAGCCGGACGGGTTACCCCGGCCGGGGCTCAGCTTCCGGGCTTGTACGCGGCGCCGGGAGTCCCGCCCAGGCAGAGCAGCTCGACCGGCTGGTCGCGCGTGACGATCTTGCGCTTCTGCGCCGGCCCGACCCGGGCGAGCACGCCCGGCTCGAGCACGTGCTCCTCGCCGTCCGCGATCAGGACGGCCGACCCGGAGAGCGGCACGAAGACCTCCTCCTGGCCGTCCCCCGCGTGGTCGTGCTCCGGATAGCCGTCGTAGCCGGCCGGGAACCGCTCCACGTTCATTCCCCAGGCGCTGACGCCGAGGCCCTTGCCGGCGAGCAGGAAGCTCCCGCCGTAGGGGTCCTCGAGCTCGTCGAAGCGCTTGATCGTCACGTCCGCCATCTCCGCCTCCTTGTCGTTGACAGCACCTCCCCAATGGTTCCACACGGCGCCCGCCGGCCGGCGACCGGCGGCTGCGATACTGATCCGGTGAACCGTCTCGCCGGGGAGACGAGCCCGTACCTGCTCCAGCACGCGGACAACCCCGTCGACTGGTACCCGTGGGGTGAGGAGGCGTTCGCCCGCGCCCGCGCCGAGGCTCGCCCCGTCCTCCTCTCTGTTGGCTACTCCGCCTGTCACTGGTGCCACGTGATGGCGCACGAGTCGTTCGAGGATCCCGACACGGCCGCGCTGATGAACGAGCGCTTCGTCAGCGTCAAGGTCGACCGCGAGGAGCGCCCGGACGTGGACGCGATCTACATGGGCGCGGTCGTCGCCCTCAGCGGCCAGGGGGGCTGGCCGCTGACCGCGTTCCTGACGCCGGCCGGAGAGCCCTACTGGGGCGGCACCTACTTCCCGCCTGAGCCCAGGCACGGGCTGCCGGCGTTCCGGCAGGTGCTCGACGCGATGGCGCGCGTCTACGCGGAGCGCCCGGGCGACGTCGCCGCCCAGGCGGCGCAGCTCGTCGAGGCGATCCGCCGCTCGGCCGCGGCGGAGCCGTCCCGCGAGCCGCTGACGGAGTCGCTGCTCGCGAACGCGGTCGTGACGCTGGGGCGGCTCTTCGACGCCGAGAACGGGGGGTTTGGCGGGGCGCCGAAGTTCCCGCCCTCCGCGGGGCTCGAGTTCCTGCTCCGGGCCTGGCGGCGGACGGGTGACGAGCGCGCGCTCGGGATGGCGACGACGACGCTCGACCGGATGGCGGCCGGGGGCATTTACGACCAGCTCGGCGGCGGCTTCCACCGCTACGCCGTGGACGCGATCTGGCTCGTGCCGCACTTCGAGAAGATGCTCTACGACAACGCGCTGCTCGCGTCCGTCTACCTCCACGGCTGGCTCGCGACCGGGACGCCGCGCTACCGGGAGGTGGCCTGCGAGACGCTCGACTACCTGCTGCGCGAGCTGCGACTCCCCGGCGGCGGCTTCGCCTCCGCGCAGGACGCGGACACGCTCGGCCGCGAGGGTCTGACGTACGTGTGGACGCGCGAAGAGCTCGCCGCCGTGCTCGGCCCCGAGGACGCGGAGCTTGCCGCCGCGCACTTCGGGGCTACCCCGTCCGGCAACTTCGAGGGTACGAACGTCCTCCACGTGGCCGCGGACCCGCCCGGCCAGGACGGCCGGCTCCCGGCGCTGCGACGGGCGTTGCTCGAAGCCCGTGACCGCCGCCCCCAGCCGGCTCGCGACGACAAGGTCCTCGCAGCCTGGAACGGGCTCGCGCTCGCCGCCCTGGCCGAGGCCGGCGCCCGGCTCGAGCGGCCGGACTACACGGGTGCCGCGCGCGAGCTGGCCGAGTTCCTCCTCGGCGCGATGATCGACGGGCGCGGCCGTCTGCTGCGCGCCTACCGGATCGGCGAGGCGAGGATCCCCGGCTACCTCGACGACTACGCCCACGTCGCGAGCGGCCTGCTCGAGCTGCACGTCGCGACCGGGGAGCTGCGCTACCTCGAGGAGTCGCGCCGGCTCGCCGGCCTCGCCGTCGAGCTGTTCGCCGACACCGAGCGGGGCGGCTTCTTCTTCACCGCGGCGGACGGGGAGCGGCTCGTCGTCCGCACGAAGGAACTCGACGACAACCCGGTGCCCTCGGGCAGCTCGATGCTCGCGACCGTGCTCGTGCGGCTGGCCCGGATCTACGGCGACGACGAGCTCGAGCGGCTCGCCGTCGGCTGCTTCCGGATCGCCCACCGGCTGCTCGAGCGGGCCCCCGGAGCGGTCGGGCAGCTGCTGTCCGCTCTCGACCTCCACTTCGCCCCGCCGCGAGAGGTCGCGATCGTCGGCCGGCACGCGGACCCCGCGACCCTGGCGCTGCGCCGCGCGGCGCTCGAGCGGTTCTCCCCGACGACCGTGCACGTCTTCACGGAGAGCCCGGGCGATCCGGTCGCCGACCGGGTGGCACTGCTCGCCGGTCGGGGGCTCGTCGACGGCCGGCCCGCAGCCTACGTCTGCGAGCGCTTCGCGTGCCGGGCGCCGATCACGGATCCGGACGTGCTCCGCGAGGCCCTCGCCACCTGAGCATGGACCGGCGCACCCGGCAGGAGCTCCTCGGCCAGTGGGGGCCGCGGCAGCCAACCGAGCGCGAGCTCGCCCAGGGACGCAAGGTGTCCGCCGACCTCGAGGGGAGCCCGGTCAAGGGCATGCCGCTGCGCCCGCGCCGCAGCCCCTTCCGGCCCGCCGTCGACTCGTACCTGACCTCGCTCGGCGGGCCGTTGCCCTACATGATGCGCCTGCGCGAGCTCGAGCAGCGCGCGCGGGCGGCGGAGCTCGAGCTCGAGCGACGCTGGCGGCAGCTCGCCGCCGAGTGCGCGGGCGACGGCGTCGCGTTCGAGAGCCGCTGGCGAGAGGAGGCCGAGCGCTACGACTTCGCCGCCGTGAACGAGCTGATCGAGCGCCACAACCGCTGGTATCCGGTCGAGGCGCGGTTGCCGATGGACGTCAGACGGCGGGACTACGTGCTCGTCAACGGCTCGCACTACTCCCGCCGGCGGCTCGACGCCGCCTGGGCGCTCGAGCGTTTCCCGCCCGAGCTCCGCGCGGTCACGACTCCCGGCGCCTGAGCGCGAGCCCGGTCAGGAGCTCGCGGACGACCCGGTTGGCGGCGAGCGCCGCGAGGTCGGCCGAGCCGTGTGAGACGGGGATCACCTCGACGACGTCGGCGCCGACCAGCTCGAGCCCGGCGGCGAGCGTCCGGCAGGCCCAGAGCAGGTCGATCGCCGTCATGCCGCCAGGCTCAGGCGTTCCGGTGCCCGGCGCGTACGCCGGGTCGAGCACGTCGATGTCGACGGTGAGGAACACGGGGCCGTGGCCCACGATCCCGAGCGTTCGGCCGACGATCTCCTCGATCCCGAGCTCACGGACGTCGTGCATGAACAGGCTCGTGATCCCGCGCTCGGCCTGCCACGCCAGCTCGGCCTCCTCGGGCCACCAGCCGCGCAGGCCGATCTGGACGTAGCGGGCCGGGTCGACGTGGCCCTGCTCGACGAGCCGGTAGAAGGGGGTGCCGTGGGAGAGCTCGCGACCGTACAGCTCGGAAGCCGTGTCGGTGTGCGTGTCGAAATGGACGAGGCCGACCGGTCTGCCCAGGTGGAGGGCGCAGGCACGGACGTCGGGCTCGCTGACGGAGTGGTCTCCGCCGAGGACGACCGGGAGCGCGCCGGCGGCGAGCACCTCGGTCACGGTCGCCTCGATCGCTCGGTGCGAGGCGACGGCGTCCGTCGGGAGCACCGGTGCGTCGCCGTAGTCGACGACGCGAAGCACCTGCGACCAGTCGATTCTCGCCTCGAGATGGTAGGCGGACGTGGGCGTCGCGGCTCGCACCGCCCTCGGGCCGAACCTCGTGCCCGGGAGGTCGGAGACGAGCTCGTCCATCGGCGCGCCGACGATCGCGACGTCGACCCCCGCCAGCTCGTCCGGGCTCTCGGTGTAGGGCAGCCCGGCGAAGCTGAGCAGCCCCGCCCAGGCGGCGCCGTAGTCGAGTCCGTGGTGTCGCCGGTAGCGCTCGCTCGGATCGATCACGGCGTGATCCTAGACCGGCGAGAATGGCGCTGTGGCGCGGGTGCACGGACACGAACTCGATCCCGTTGCGCTCCGGCGTTGTTCCGGGGCCGTCTTTCCCGGCGTCGTCGCGGTCGTCCACGGTAGCGCCGCCACCGCCACCGGCAGCTCGGGCACCTGGCGCCCGCCGGCGGCGAGACCGTCCGGATCGACGGCACTCGCTGCCCGCCGAGCGCTGGGGGAGCTGCCCGAGGCGCTCGTGACGCTGAAGCCGGGCGCGGGGGCGGCCGAGCGTGAGATCATCGAGTACCGCCGGGGGCGGCTCGCGCGCTTCGAGCGCCCGGCGGCGGTCGAGCTCGGCGAGCTGCCGAAGACCTCGACCGGCAAGATCCAGAAGCACGCGCTCCGAGAGCGAACGTGGACGGGAGAGGGGAGGAGGACCGGCGGATGACGACCTATCGCAGCGAGCTGACGCCGCTCTCCTTCCTGCGCCGGAGCGCCGCCGTCTTCCCCGACCGGATCGCCGTTGTCCAGGCGGGGCGACGGCTTACCTACCGGGAGCTCGACGAGCGGGCGGGGGCGCTCGCCGGGGCGCTCGTCGCCGCGGGGATCGAGCCGGGCGACCGCGTCGCCGTGCTCGCCCCGAACTCGCCCGCGCTGCTCGAGGCCCATTACGGCGTGCCGGCGGCCGGGGCCGCGCTCGTCGCCCTCAACGTTCGCCTCGGCGACGCCGAGATCGCGGCGATCGTCGGGCACTCGGGCGCCAGGCTGCTCGTGGTCGACCGCGAGCTCGAGCACCTCGCCCCGACAGGCATCGAGACCGTCGTCTGCGACGACACGGGCGCCCCGTCCGACCCCTACGAGGCGTTCCTCGCCTCCGGGCGCGGCCGGGCGGTGCCGGGCGGGGTGCCGGCGCACGAGGAGGAGACGATCTCGATCAACTACACGTCCGGGACGACCGGGCGGCCGAAGGGCGTCATGTACACGCACCGGGGCGCCTACCTGAACGCGCTCGGGCAGGCGATCACGAACCGGCTCGGGTTCGGCTCGGTCTGTCTCTGGACGCTACCGATGTTCCACTGCAACGGCTGGTGCTTCACCTGGGCGGTGACCGCGGTCGGGGGCACGCACGTCTGCCTGCGCCGGATCGAGCCGCCGAGGGTGTGGGAGCTGCTCGAGGCCGAGTCAGTCACCCATTTCTGCTGCGCCCCGACGGTTGCGATCTCGCTCGCGCACGATCCCTGCGCCCGCCGCCTCGACCGCCCGGTGACTGTGACGATGGGCGGCGCACCGCCGTCGCCGACGCTGCTCGAGCGGATGGCCGAGCTCAACTTCCGCCCGGTCCACCTCTACGGCCTGACCGAGACCTACGGGCCGAGCACCGTCTGCGAATGGCATCCGGACTGGGACGGGCTGGCGCCGCCCGAGCGGGCGCGGCTGCTCGCCCGCCAGGGGGTCGGACACGTCACGACCGGCGGGCAGGTGCGCGTCGTCGACGAGCGCGGGGCGGATGTGCCGCGCGACGGCGACACGCTCGGGGAGGTCGTGATGCGCGGCAACACGGTCATGAAGGGGTATTTCGAGGACGAGCAGGCGACGGCGGAGGCGTTCCGGGACGGCTGGTTTCACTCGGGCGATCTCGCGGTCTGGCACCCGGACGGCTACGTCGAGCTGCGCGACCGGGCCAAGGACATCATCATCTCGGGCGGCGAGAACATCTCGACGATCGAGGTCGAGCAGGTCGTGGTCAAGCATCCGGCGGTCCTCGAGTGCGCGGTGGTCGCGATTCCGGACGAGCGGTGGGGAGAGCGGCCGAAGGCGTTCGTGACGCTGAAGCCGGGCGCGACGGCGACCGAGCGTGAGCTGATCGACTTCTGCCGCGATCGGCTCGCGCACTTCAAGTGCCCGGCGGCGATCCAGCTGGGCGAGCTGCCGAAGACCTCGACCGGGAAGATCCAAAAGTACGTGCTGCGCGAGCGGGAGTGGGCCGGTCGCGAGCGACGGATCGGGTAGCGCGGCCGGCCTCCGGTTGGCCGGGACGGCGAAGCAGGCCCCTCGTGGCTCGCCACCCGGCGCACACGGGTCCGCGTACCCTTCCTGCCAGACGAGCAACGGGGAGGGAGCATGGCCACTGCGAGCGGGACACTGGAACGTCTCTACGTCGACGGGGAGTGGGTCGAGACAGGCTCCGCGCTCGAGGTCAGGTCGCCCTACTCGGGCGAGGTCGTGGCCACCGTCGCCCGGGCCGGCGGCGAGGAGGCTCGCCGGGCCGTCGACGCGGCCGCGCGGGCGATGCGCGAGCCGCTCCCCGCGTGGCGGCGGGCTGACATCCTCGACCGCGTCGCCGCGCTCGTGCAGGAGCGGGTCGAGGAGCTTGCCCGCACGATCTCGGCCGAGGCGGGCAAGCCGATCAAGAGCGCCCGGGTCGAGGCTTCCCGCTGCGTCAACACCTACAGCCTCTCCGCCGGCGAGGCGCGCCGGCTCGCGGGCGAGTCCGTGCCCATCACCGGCACACAGCCCGGTCAGGGCCACATCGCGTGGACCGTGCGGGTCCCGGTCGGAGTGATCGGCGCGATCACCCCGTTCAACTTCCCGCTCAACCTCGTCGCGCACAAGCTCGCCCCGGCGCTCGCCGCGGGCTGCGCGGTCGTGCTCAAGCCGGCGAGCCAGACGCCGGTCAGCGCTCTGCGACTGGCCGCGATCTGCGAGGAGGCCGGCCTGCCGCCGGGCTGGCTGAACGTGCTCCCCGGCTCCGCTACCGAGGTCGCGGCTGTGCTCGTCGAGGACGAGCGCGTCCGGATGATCACGTTCACCGGCTCGTCCGAGGTCGGCTGGAGCCTGCGCTCGCGCGCGCCCCAGAAGAAGGTCGCGCTCGAGCTCGGCAATGCTTCCCCGGTCTTGGTTGAGGCCGACGCCGACCTCGATCTCGCCGCGCAGAAGGTCGCCACCCACGCGTTCGGCTTCGCCGGGCAGACGTGCGTCTCCGTGCAGCGTGTGTACGTGCGGCGCGAGGTGCTCGACGACTTCGTCTCCCGGCTCGTCCCGAAGGTCGAGGCGCTGCGCGTCGGCGACCCGGCCGACGACGCAACCGACGTCGGCCCCGTGATCGACGCGTCGAATCGCGAGCGAATCCTCGACTGGATCGAGGAGGCGAAGGCGGGCGGCGCGAGGGTGCTCGCCGGTGGCGTCGAGGATAACGGCGTCATCCGCCCGACGGTGCTCGCCGACGTCGCGCCCGAGATGAAGGTCTGCCGGCAGGAGATCTTCGGCCCCGTCTGCTCGGTGATCCCCTATGACTCGCTCGAGGAGGGCTTCGAGCTCGCCAACTCGACCGAGTACGGCCTCCAGGCCGCGATCTTCACCCGCTCGATCGCTCCCGCCGTCAGGGCAACCGCGGCGCTCGAGTTCGGCAGCGTGATGATCAACGAGGCGCCCGAATGGCGGGTCGACCAGATGCCCTACGGCGGCACGAAGGCGTCCGGGAACACGAAGGAGGGCCCCGCCTACACGATCCGCGAGATGACCGAGGAGCGGCTGGTCGTGCTCGCGACGCCGTAGGCGTCAGGGTCAGCCGGGCCGGGTCATCGAAAAGACCTCGCCGAGCCGCGCGTACTGGTCGTAGCCGAGCCGGGCGATCGGCTCGAGCCGCAACGTGTCGACGACGCCGTCGACGATCGCCGCGTCCGCGATGTGAACGCCTACGACCTCGCCGACGACGAGCGTGCTCGGTCGCGCCGGGTCGGAGGCGCGGAGCCGCACCACCTGGACGAGCACGCACTCGAGCTTCGCCGGGCTCTCGGCGACGAGCGGCACGCGGACGATCCGGGCCGGCTCCCTGGTCAACCCGGCCAGCTCGAGCTCGTCAACCCCGTGCGGCGCGGGCGCGCTCGACGCGTTGACCGCCTCTCGCAGCGGCCAGCTCGCCAGGTTGACCGCGAACTCGCCGGTCTCCTCGATGTTTCGCAGCGAATCTTTCGCGCCGCCGAGCGCGTGCGAGCCGATCGTCGCGAACGCGACCTGCGGCGGGCGGTAGGCGACCGCGTTGAAGAACGAGAACGGCGCCAGGTTCGCCAGGCCGTCACGGTCGACGCTCGAGACCCAGCCGATTGGCCGCGGTACGACGATTGCGTTGAACGGGTCGAGACGGAGGCGGTGGCCCTCGGAGGGGCGGTAGAACATGCCGCTCAGCGGTTCCGGGGAAGCCGCATGGCTAGCTCCGGGTGATCGCCACGCTGCGGTCGTTCCCCGTGGCCGCCCGGGACCGGTCCCCCCGGTAGGCGCGCGCCTCCTCGACCAGGGCCGTGAACAGGCGCTTGTCCTCGTCCTCCTCCGGGTGCCAGAGGACGCCGATCGCGAACCGGTGCGCGGGATCCTCGATCGCCTCGATCATTCCGTCCTCGGCCCAACCGACCGCGCGGATTGCCGTACCCACGTGGTCGAGCCCCTGGTGGTGGGAGGAGTGCACGGTCGCGCGCTCGCCGAGGAGCTCGCCCGTGCGGCTCGCCGGGTCGAGCTTGACCTCGTGCCGGGAGAAGGTACCCGGGACCTCCCGGTGGCCGTTGTGGCCGACGAGCTCCGGAAGGTGCTGGTGGAGGCGTCCCCCGTGAACGACGTTCAGCATCTGCATGCCGCGGCAGATCGCGAGCACGGGCAGCTCCCGGTCGAGCGCCGCCCGGAGCAGAACCAGCTCGGCGCGGTCGCGCTCGGGCTGCGTGATCGTGGTCTCGGGGTGGCGCTCGGCGCCGTAGTTCTCCGGATCGATGTCGGCGCCGCCGGAGAGGACGAGACCGTCGAGGACATCGAGCGTCTCGCCGACGGCGTCGTCGACCGGCGGGATCAGGATCGGCCGCCCGCCCGCGAGCTCCACCGATCGCACGTAGGAGAACGGAAGCACGGCCGCGGGGAGCCTCCAGGCACCCCAGGCTGCCTCTTGGGCATAGGAGGTAATCCCGATGATCGGCCGGATGTGCTGCGTACTCACTCCCCTGCGCCGGGCTCCTGGGAGCCTGCCCTCCAAGTGTACGCTCCCGATCGCCCGGCACGGTGCAGTTGTTCACGCCGGGCTCCCGGGCTCTCGCCTGGTCCTTGCCGCCGCGCCGCCCGTCCCGGGTCTGCGAGTCTTCGGGGCGGTGGTGCAGCGCCCGCTCCAGATCTACGGCGTCGGCCGGCCAGCCTCCTGGCCGCTCGTCGGGGCGTCGTTCTCGGTCGCCGTCGCCGGCTGGCTCGCCGCCGCTTGCGCGCTCGTGCCGGCGGCGCCACGGCTCGCCGACGGCTGGCTCCACGCGGCCGAGCCGCTGCTCGCGATCCACCTCGCCGGGCTCGTCTTTCTCCCCTTCGCGGTCACCGGAGCTGCCTGGCACACGCTCCCGGTCATGCTCCGCAACGAGCTGCCGTCCGAGCGGCGACTCTGGCTCGCGCTGCCGCCGCTCGGCGGGGGCGCGCCGCTCGCGGCCGGGATCGCTGTGCACAGCGAGTGGCTCACCTGGGTGTCGGCGGGGCTGCTCGCGGCGGGCCTCGTGCTGGTCGTCCGGGAGCTCGCCGGGCTCGTCGTGCGCGCGCCCGGCGAGAAGCTGCTCGTGGCGAGCAGGACCGGCGTCGCGCTCTCGGCGCTGCACCTGGTCTCGGCGTTCGTCTTGGGAGCGGTCGCGTTCGCCGCCGACGGGCCGGACGCCCCGGGTGTGCCCTTCCAAAGGCTCGTGCTCGTCCACCTGATGCTCGCGGGCCTCGGCTGGCTGACGCTCCTGATCCTCGCCGTCGGGCGGACGCTCGTCCCGATGCTCGCGCTCGCGCCGGCGGCTCCGCCCCGGCGGCTGCCGGGGGTCGAGCTCGTCTTCACCGGCGGGTTGTGGCTGCTCCTGGCCGGAATCGCGGCCGCTCTGGACGTGCTCGCGTGGGCCGGCGGGGCGGTGGTCGTGCTCGCGCTCGGGCGCTTCGGCGTGCAGGTGGCGCGGGTTGCCCTGCTCCGGCGACTCGACGCGGTCGAGGGGCCGCTGGCGCACGCGCTCGCGGGCTTCGTCTTCCTCGCCCAGGCGGCGGCGTTCGGGTTCGCGACGCTCGCGGGCGCTCTCGACGCGTGGCGCGGCACGGCCGTGCTCGCGCTGTTTCTCGTCGTTGGCTGGGCCGGCGGCGTCACGCTGGGCCACCTCGGCAAGCTGCTCTCGCTCTCGGCCTGGAGCACCTGGCCGCCGGGACCGCGGCCCAGGCAGGCGGCGCTCTACCCGCGGCTGCCGTGGAAGCTCGAGGCGGCCCTGTTCGCGGCCGGCGTCGAGCTGGTCGGGGTCGGGATCCTGACCGGCAGCTCGGCACTCACCCGCGTCGGGGCGGCGTCAGTCGTCGCGTCGGCGCTCCTGGCGGCTGTGGGGTGCGCCACGACGGTGGTGCGGGTGGGCTCGCGGGCAGCTGACGCCGACTGAGCTTACTCCGCCGCGTGGCTATCCGCATGGGCGAAACAGCCGGGTGGGCTCGCGGGCAGCTGACGCCGACTGAGCGGCGCTCGCGCGCCGGGGCCGCGCGGGCGGTGGAGCTGTCCGGTCGACCCTTAGCCCGCCAATGCCATGAAGATCGATGCGACGCCAAACGCGAGCAGGACGACTCCGGCGAGCAGACCTCCAAGCTCCCAGATAGTCCTCCGTTTGAAGCGTCCCTTCATTGCCGTTCCCCCCTTGCCTCGAGCTTCCGCTCCCTCGCGCTCGTCCCGAGCCGCGGGGCCAGCCGCAAGCTATTTCCCCTCGCCGCGGGGGGCATCGGGGGATGCACTGAGTTCTGGTGCGGGTTCCCCGCAAGGCGGGCGCGCGCCGCGCGGGGTCAGGCACCCGGACCTGGCCGGGATTGACATGGCTCGGGGTCAGGCACCCGGACCTGGCCGGGATTGACATGGCTCGGGGTCAGGCACCCGG
>WBZR01002840.1_pt1 | contig 16128 bp, 13 predicted proteins | sample 5204231 | NCBI WGS metagenome assembly WBZR01 (sample SAMN12412403, study PRJNA552823) | activated sludge metagenome | isolation source: activated sludge from anammox sidestream of wastewater treatment plant... | place: USA: Virginia | collected 2017-08 | reverse complement strand
CCCGGAGGCGACAAACTGATACCGAAAAAATATGCAGCCATACACCATCTGGATATCGGGATCGCCAAATGGCTGAACATGGGACTGTATGAAGCTGTGGTCTTTGGCAGAAAAGATCATTTTGATTTCAGTTACCTGAACCCTGTGATCTTCTACCGCTCCATTGAACAGCAGAACGGAAGTTTTGATAATTCCCTGGCGGGAATTGACATGAAGGCCAATGTGGCAAAGAAGTTTCAGTTCTATGGACAGTTTCTCCTCGATGAATTCATTCTTTCTGAAATGAAAAGGAACCGAGGTTCCTGGGTGAATAAATGGGGATTGCAGTTGGGAGGAAAATATATTGATGCATTCAGCATAAAAAATCTCGATCTGCAATTGGAATGGAACCGGGTACGTCCGTTCACCTATTCGCATGGTGATTCTGTGGCTAATTTCACTCATTACAATCAACCATTGGCACATCCGCTGGGAGCTAATTTCAATGAATGGGTGGCCATTGCCCGGTATCAGCCGGCACCCAAATGGCTGATCGAAGGAAAACTGATCACTTACATGCAGGGGAGGGATTCCAGCAGTGAGAGCTTTGGCAGCAATATTTTTCTTCCTTACCTGCCTCCGTATCGTACTTCGGAATATGGCTATTTCATTGGCAGCGGATGGAAAACAAATGTGACCTATGCTTCGTTTCTGGTTTCTTATGAATTAAAAGAGAATTTATTCCTGGAATTCAATGCCATTGCCAGGAAGCTTCATACAAAAACCGCTCCCATTACTTCAAACAACACTACAGTGATCTCTTTGGGAGTAAGATGGAATGTTCAGCGAAGGGAGTTTGTATTTTAATGGGCTTTAATATTGCTGAAACTAATGAGAAATAATTTTAAAACTGGAAATTTCGGAGAGCCCAGAATCTGAATTGTAGCTTGAGGATTAGCAATTTTTTTCTGCCCAGGCATAGACAAGAGTTAAGTCGATTTTCATGCTCTCACAACTTTTCTTCAAATGGAAGGGTGGAATTTGTTTTTCATCGCCCCACACTGGGATTGTTCTAAATCCAGGTTTTGTCCATTGGTGATGACTTGATTTTATTCGAGATAAGGTAAATCCCATATATGTTAGGAACTTTTCCCAACACTTAGTATCTAACGGTCTGAAATTTCCCATAAATAGTTAGGCCACTAATGCAAATCGTTCAACTTTATTGTCTGCAGCATTGAAGTTTTTAAGATTGTCCTCAACATCTACTGCGGCTCGGGAAAAATCTTTATTTCTAAATCTATCTCTTTTCCACCCTAAGCTTCTTAATTCCATCGCCAATTTAGAAGGCGATAATTTCAAGTAGCTATCAATTAAATCATGTAAAGATTCTTTCATCATCTCAAGCGCTTTTAAATGATCCTTCCCGTAACTGCTTAAATTAAATGAGGGTGCGTAGAAAACATTCTGGAGTGTATCCTTATCTATGAATTTAAAAATTGTTACATAACCGGTAACTTCCCCTTTATTATAGTTTATATGAAGGGAATCTTCTTTTCTTTTTTCTTCAGATCTTTTAAATGCGAAACCAGTCATGCTAAATATTTTGTGGTAATTGCAAGATAAAGTCTCTAACGTAAAATTAATTAAATTTAACAACTTAAATGAATATCGAATAAGACTTTATATAACTTATTAAAATCGTATCACTTTCTGATCCGTCAGGTTATTTATCTTTGGCTAGAAACCCTATGAGAATAGTTGCTTATCTTCAAAGATCTGATTACTTAATTTGATCTAATTTTTTTTCTTCTTTATAAATGTCACTACAATCAATGAAATAAACCTCTAAATTTAAAATTTTCGATTTGTATGAAAAATCCGGGGCTGAAATCTGAATTGTGGAGATGAGTTTAAAATTGAAAAATTATCCCTCAATATGAATGCAGAAAGCAATCATTCTTGACTGAATGCGGTCGAGCACACTGGAATAGATCAGGTTCGGATCGCGGCTATGAATATTCCTGGCGCCATTGCTGATCTTGATCTCAGGAGAAAGAATAAAACTCGGGAAGAAGAAATTGAAGCCAAGTCCTAATTCAAACCCATAATCGTATTTACCGATCTTCACCAGGTCTTCAGATTTTTTTGCACGGGCATTGCTGGCGAGATCAATGTCGCTTTTGATACCGGTGAATACATACACCCGGAAATTATCAATACGGTCCGATTGAAGTTTCAGCTGGAAGGGAAAAGTGACGATGACCGATTCAATCTTTTTTGTGGAGTTGGTTTCCCCTTCGAAGTTGGCAAATTTCAGTCTATACAGTAAGTCACGCTCCATGAAAATGAGTTGCGGATTGAAGCGAAGCTGAAAGCGGTCGCTGATCCTGGCGGTGGCCGACAATCCCAGCGAGAAGCCACCGGAATAAACAGGCTCCACGGTATAAACGCTGTCATCCTGCAGAAACCTTGAATGCTGTGCAATCTGAAAACGGGAAAGGTTTCCACCTAAACTGATACCGAAATAGAAAGGCTTATTATCATGGTCCCAGAGATTGAGATCGGTGATGTTTCTTTGTGCCTGCAATGATGATGTAAAAAATAATATTCCGGAAAGAAAAAATATCCCGGCTTTTGATCCTAAAGTTTTCGTCCAGTGTAGATGCAACATATTCCTAAGCTTAAAGGCTGGTATCCGGTTTCGGAGAATCCCACCTCTTTTAAAATTTCAACAAATTGGCGGCGGTCAGGAAATGAATTTGCCGATTCAAACAAATATTGATAAGATTCTTTGTTTTGCCGGAACCACTGAGCCAATCTGGGTGCGGCCAGTTTCATGTACACTTTAAAAAAGGCTCTTACCGGCTTAAGCTTTGGCTTTGAAAATTCAAGAATGACCAACCTGCTGCCCGGTTTCAGCACCCGGAACATTTCTGAAAGGCCTTTTTCAAGGTTTTCAAAGTTCCGGACACCAAAAGCGGCTATCACCGCATCAAACGAATTTTCAGGAAAATTTATTGCCTCTGAATCGCTGATTTGCAATTCAATTAAGTTTTTAAAACCTTCTTTTTCAATCTTTTTTCTGCCGGCTTCCAGCATTTTTTCAGAAAGGTCAATACCTGTCACTTTTTCGGGCTTCAGAAGGCGGCAGGCAAGCAAAGCCATATCTGCAGTGCCGGTAGCAACATCCAGGATCTTTTTGGGATTGTCTCTTTTCAGCTTTTTTATGGCTTTTCTTCGCCAGGCTTTATCTATGCCTGCAGACAGAAAATGGTTCATGAAATCATACCGGCTTGCGATCTCATCAAACATTTGAGTAACCTGAACTTTTTTCTTCAGGCCTGAGTCTTTTGTGGGTAAAATATGGTCATGCGGAAAGGAGCCCATGTTGGTTCTGCAAAGGTAATCCCGGCAGCAGAGCCGGGAGAAAATTATTTGTTCTGAAGAATTTTTTACAAATAAAAGGCCTGATATCATTACAGAATTTGCTTATGAGATTTGGCGACACAAAACACTTGTAGTTTTGCTGGCACCTTAACCTAAATATTTCATTTAAGCCTGTTACCTGTACCTTTAATTTATGGAAATAAAATCGGCGGTATATAAGATCAGTAATGCTGATTACAGGAAATGCCCGAAGGCTGACTGCCCCGAGTATGCTTTTATCGGAAGGAGTAATGTCGGTAAGTCATCGCTCATCAACATGATCTGTAATTCAAAAAACCTGGCAAAGACCTCCGGCACTCCCGGAAAAACACAATTGATCAATCATTTTGAGATCACATCAGGAGAAAAGAACAACAAGGTCAGGGATTCCAAATGGTACATCGTGGACCTGCCGGGATATGGTTATGCATCGGTTTCACAAAAAGAAAGGAAGCGCTGGTCTTCCATGATCGAACAATATATCCGGAGAAGAAAAAACCTTGTTTGCCTGTTTGTGCTGGTGGACAGCCGCCATGCGCCACAGCCGATAGACATTGAATTCATTAATGAATTAGGGGAATGGCAGATCTCTTTTGTACTGGTATTTACCAAATCAGACAAAAACAAACCGGGTGTGACTGAAAAAAATGTATCCTTATTTTTAGAATCCTTATCCGAAACATGGGAAGAGCATCCGCCGTATGTGATTACTTCTTCTGTGAAAAAAACGGGGCGTAAAGAAATTCTGGACCGGATCAGTGAGCTGAACCGTGCATTTTATCAACAGATATTAAAATAGAAGCATGGTTATTTTTTAATTGAAATTATTGGCCTAAATTGCGCCTCAATATCAAGCTACAGATGAGGAAATATTTATCCGACCGTAACATTGTTATTGTTTTATTCGTATTGGTATTCATTACTTTTTCATTTGCTCACGAAGACAGCAAAGCATTACAGGAATTCTCTACAAAGGGATCCGTATCTGCAGACAATACTATTGCCACTCCCGTAAAAATTGCCAAACTCGCTTCTCCGTTCAAGACTCAGTGAGCTTCAATTCCTGCATCCCACTGGATTTTTATTAATGCTTCGTGATGAACTGACAGGTTCTGTTCATTTGTTTTTTTGTAGATGAACAAGTGAGAAATAATTGACTTTAGGGCAAGTTGAAATACTCCGGCAAAGCCGGAAAATCAGGAGACGTATCGCTTTCAATTCAATTCACTGCTTTATTGGCACAGCAACTGCTGGCAAAAGCTTCCGGTTTCGCTTTGAAGGCAAAACCCATTCCGAGAATGTACCCCATGGCTTCCTTGAGGGCATCATTACTTTTAAAGTGGGGATTGGTATTGATGTCCGCATGCACTTCCATATCCACATCGTACTCGGTGAACAGATGGCAAAGGTCATAAGCGATCTCAATACTTTTAGATACTTCCATCAGCATCCTTTCTTTGATCGTGAATTGTTGGCGGGTCTTCTCATTATGAATGAACATGAACCCTCCACGGCCTTCTCTCAAAAAAACGATGACCGTGGCAAATTCGGTTTCCTGTCCTTTGACCTGTGAATCGGTACCGATACATACTTTCAGGTGGTTGCCGTTTTTAGTTTCCCGTTTGATCGCATTTTCTACTTCCTGGATTAAAGGGATTTCAATCGGGTCGCCATTAAATCTTCTCCAGAGCATAAAAAAGGTTTTCCGAAATTATCGAAAAACCTTTTATCAGCAAAAGGGTGCGGATTAAACTTCTGTTATTACAACAGAAAAAAAACTATTGTATGATCAGTTTATCGGTCCATTGATGGGATGCATTGGCAAAACGGATCAGATACATCCCTCTTCTCAATCCGTAGGGATCAATCAGGTTGGTACCATTGGAGAGGACGCCTTTGTGTATTATTTTTCCATTAATATCAAACACCATATAACTGAAATTTCCCGGACTGCTCACCATGACGTTTCCTGAAGTGACAGGGTTGCTTATCAGATGTGGCCTTTGGGTTATTGAATTCTGTCTTAATGAAACGACATTGGAATAATATTGTCTGCCATTATCGAACACTACATTTAATCTGTATTGAATGTTGCCTTCCGAAGAAGGAGTGTAACTGTAGCTTCTTTCATCATTACCCGGCTGCACCAATTGGGCAAAATGAGACCCGTCAGTAGAAGCCTCCAGTATCTGCGATACAACACTTTCATCAGCATCAATCAGCCAGTTCAGTTCATGTTTGTCACCCGACACAGTGCCGGTCAATTTAAGTTCTCTTAAAGGCAGAGGTGAATTACCGACAAAGCTTCCTTTCAGAGAATAGGATCCCAGGCTTGCGTATTCAGGCGCATAAATATTTCCTTTGCCTTCTACCTTCAGGTAATAATCTCCGGCAACCAGTGTAGTGTCCATTGCTGCGCTGAGCAGATTACCGGGATTATAGATGTTCAGCAGAGTTTGAGAATGATCGTACAGGGATAACTGCATATCAAGATTGGAGCCTGCATCTCCGGTTCCGACGTTATAAGGAACCGCATTCAAAGTGAACTTCCCCATTGACGGTAATGAGAATTTGAACATATCCTGATCGGTATTACGTTCAATGATCCCTGAGATATCTATTTTTTCATTTGATATTGTGGCGGTATGTGCATCCGCAAAGCCATTACCATAATCATCGGCCCGGTATGAGAATCCATTCTGTGTAGTGATGATGTCCAGATCGCTTTGATAATTGCTGCAGCTGTATGAATAAGGGCCGATATTCCATAGTGTGAAGTTTTTTGAGTAGCCGACACCCATGATCGGTGCCCATCCTATTTCACCTGTACCTTGTCCGGCATTGTAGTCGGCAATTTTTTTGCAATTGGCATCATAAGTGGACTGATGATAAAGTCCAAGAGTATGGCCCGCTTCATGTGCTGCTGCTTCGGCAATATTCTTTGCACTGTAATTTAATAATGCAGTGAAGACGAAAGCCGGAGTATTATCACCCCAGATAAATGAGCTGACAAAAGAGACACCGCCGGCTGAACCATACCAGTCTGAAGTAACAGTCAGTATCACCCTTATCCTTGCATTTGCAGGGGCAGCCCAATATGCAGTGGAATCGGTGGTGACATTGACATTAAACGGACGGTAATCTTCTGCCACACGGTTGAATACTTCGGTGATCTTGGCTGAATTTAATCCGGAAGCGCCGCAATAGATAGGTCCGTTTGAATTCCAGCTGGTATTTTCAACCGTTTGTCCGTCAAAATCCAGGAAGATAGTTGCGGGAGCTGAGGGATAGCTGTTGTAAATGGGAACCTGGGAAAAGGATGTTAGTGCGCCAATGAGCGGCAACATCATAAGGGCGGATCGGATTGGATTTTTCATAACAAGGCGGATTTTAAAAATGTTTTTCAATAGGGCATAGGGTACGGATTTAAAAACGGGCGATTAATTACAGTCGTCTTATTCATTTACAAGTGCATAGTAATCTTTTTTGATCAGCATTAAATTTCCATTCACTTTTTCCAGGATAAAAAGGTCACCGCTTTTAAAGTTGATGATCCTTCCGGTATATCTGATAGTCCCGTCGGCTTCAGTGATCTTTGAAATGGTGAAATTGGAACCATTGTAATCTGTCAGCTTAACGATCATGCTTCTGATGGATGCAGGACCTGCTGAACGTGCTTTGGTATTGGCAGGCATATCATCACTCTTTGAAACCACTTCTCCACGAAACAGAAAGCCGGGCGCTTCTGAACGATTTTGATATTGGGGAACTATTTTTTCACCTTTAGATAAATTGAAGAAACCTGAGAGGGTAGCATCACTGACCGGGATGCTGTTAGGAAGATTATGAAATACTTTTGGCTTGTTGTAATCCGGTTCATTGAGAGGTATCTTCTGTTCCTGTCCATAACCGGAGAAAACTGATAATACCAAAAAAATGCAGAATACGGAAATGCTTAAGTTTTTCATAAACAGATATTTTTTAAAATAGGGTAACAGGAGCAGTTGAATTTGTCATCTGCAGTTTTCAGAGAGGGACGGGAATACAATTTTTGTGAAACTTTTCAGTAAATGCAAGCAGATGAAAAGAAATTCAAAGCGAAAAAGAAGTATTACTCTCAACGAATAGTAAACCATATAATAAACAGTTCGTAAAATTCCGAACAACTAAGAGTAAATCAATATTGACCTGTATTCAGCATAACTAAAGTGCAAGCTTCCACAGGCTGAATGCCGTTCTTTTCAGCGAGATCATAAAGTTCTGAGTTCTCAGCTCCGGGATTAAAGATGATCCTTTTGGGTTTCAGAGAAAGAATGTAATCATAATATTGTTTCTGATTTGAAGGATTCAGGTAAAGGGTTACTGTATCAATGTTGTTTTCAGTGATTGTTTTATCTGATACGGGAACATCTGCCACCAAAGCTTTTTTTCTACCTATGGCTACAACAGGATGACCATAGTTGCGCAAGCGGTGTATAGCCATATTACTGTATCGTGAAGGATTTTCTGATGCTCCTATCACCAATGTTTTCTTTTTCTCATTCATAGTGCAAAGCTATGCAGCTTATTCTTACAGAAAATGGATGATTTTCTGAAAGTGAGTAATAAAATATTTTCAATATAAAACAGAAGAAAATGAAACATTAGAGCCTGGGACAATCCAGTTTTCTTCTTTCACTGCGGCTCATCCTCTGTTGATCATCTCTTGAGGTCTTTTCATGTGATTTCCCGGGCCGTATTGTTAGCGCCAGGTAAAAGCCTCCGTTTTGTGAAGATCTTTTTGAAAACAAATTTCCAAAATTGTGGATCCCTAATAGTAAAGGCCCGGCTTTGACTGCAGCTCCGACCCATAATTGCCTGGCCATATTGAATTGCACCGGCAGATAGGCGCCGAACATTCTGTTTTCCCATCTCGGGGTGATGGCGAGCAGATTCATTTGTTTCACATATAATTTATTTTTTGCAGCAGTAGCAGAAAAAGGAATGGTGAGTTCTCCATTCAGGAAAAAATTATCGGTGAGGTGCTGATCTACATTGACGATAACCCGGGTGGGCTGAGTGATATAGAAATCACCACCTAAATTGGAAATACTGTTTGCAATGGAGCTAATGCTATCTGTGAATTCATTCATGGAATTGATATGATCGAATCTTCGTTCCAGCAATGAATCGGTTATGTTGTTTTTTCCCGCAACTGCCAATCTGCTTTTATCACCATACCGGAAGTGAATACGGCCAATGTCCATCAATGACACTCCGATCTTTGTGTCGTATTCATAATCGTTGCCCGACCCGGAAAGCATGATGTATTCTATACCCACATCGGCGCTCAGACTGGCAAAGGTTCTCCTCATAAAGTTCCTGATATTATCCCTGGTTCCGGAATTGTTATTAACGTCATCCAGGTTGGATGAATATCCGTATTGCAGGGTTCCTTCGGTCAGCAGGTAACCGATTCCATTATTTGTTGCATTGGGTATGTAATTAATCCCTTGCCCGTTTGCGTAAGCACCGGCCAGCCCACGATTCACTTTAAAAGTGACACCTGCATTGAGAATGTTGTTGCCATCATCTTTGATCGTCTGGGCATAGGTTCCGTAAATTTCAGCCCAGGATGCACCTGTTATCTTTCCTGAAAGAGGTTTGTTGGGCATATTTGCATCGCCAAAGTCTCTTAAATTATGGATGTTATCATTCCAGGCGTAAGTACTTGTCTGTAAGAATTCATAGCCTTTCAGGTTTACACCAAAAGCAACGGCCATTTTTGAATTCAGGGAAATGCGGGCATTGAGCAGTCTTATGTTTTGATCGGCAAAGGCCAGTCTTTTTTTAGTTCCGTTGAGGATCTCAATTTTGGCATTTTGTGTACTGCCAAATAAAGAATGATTTTTGATCCTGATCGCATTGGTCGCTTGCTTGGATTGAATAGCAAACAAAGTGACATCCCAATCGTAAGGCACATGAACAATAGATGAAGGGTTATTGGCCGGTCCGAGGCTTCCCGCATACGATGAGCCATGAATGGCCTGGTAGTTTTGGGAGCGGGCACCGGAGGCGAAAGCCGCAAGAATGATCAATGAAAAACAAATCCTTTTTATTCTCATAATTATGTTTTCAGCCGGATTGATTTAGTTTATTTATGGTACCGATGAAAGATCTGTAAAAAGCAATGTGCGAATTTATCTTATTTGAGTCATTGGCAATGAGGAGAAATATATTTTAACAAGATCATGCATCCTTATGCCGGGCTCAGAGATGACCTGACTAAAGGACGGACCGTTTTGAGATCGCTGCTACTGCTATTTCTTTGTTGTTCTTACATTCAAAGGATGTAATTTTAGAAAAATGATGATATGAAATGAAAAAGCTACTGTTTCTGTTATGGTCTATCGCAATCGCATTTACCGCAAGAACTCAATTTCATCCTTTCCGTTTTGCACATGTGTCAGACATTCATATCGGTTCGGCTGACGGGAAAGCAGAAGAGGACCTGAGAAGAACGATTGCCGATATCAATTCGATGAATGATATTGCTTTTGTTGTCATTACCGGCGATATTACGGAGATGGGATCCGATGCTCAATTGAAATATGCGAAATCAATGCTGGACAGCCTGAATAAAAAGTGGTATATCATTCCCGGCAATCATGATGCAGGATGGAGCGAGAGCGGCGGAGTGAGTTTTGCAAAAGTTTTTGGTGATGATAAATTCAATTTTGAATATGCGGGCATACGGTTTATCGGCTTGCCTTCGGGTCCTTATGTGCGGATGAGTGACGGCCATATTCCGAGAGGCGCTCTCAACTGGCTGGATAAGGAGTTGAAAAAAGTGAGGCCGGGCCAACCCCTGATCTTTCTGGATCATTATCCTCTGGATAAGAGTTGGGATCTGGACAACTGGTATGAGATCACTGACCGGCTGCACCGTTTTAATACATGGGCTGTTTTGTGCGGCCATGGCCATACCAACAGGGCTTTGAATTTCGAAGACATTCCGGGAGTGATGGGCCGATCCAACCTGAGAGCCAAAGCTGAGATAGGAGGATATAATCTTGTAGATGTTACCGGCGATTCAATTATCTACTCAGAACGAAGGCCGGGTGTGGAAACATTGAAACCATGGACCTCCGTAAAGATCGAAACGAGAAATTATTCTCCTGATAAAAAATATCCCAGGCCTGATTACAGTGTCAATCAAAAATACCCGCAGGTAAAAGAAGTGTGGAAATATTCTTCGGAAGCTAATGTGATCTCCACGCCTGCCGTGTCGGGTGATGATGTGATCGTGGGGAACCAGGACGGAAGGATATTTTGTATTTCGCTGAAGACGGGAAAGGAGAAATGGAGTTATCGAACCGGAAGTTCCATATTTTCTTCGCCGGCTATCGTTGATGGAAAAGTGATTTTTGGTTCGGGTGACGGGAATATTTACTGCCTCAGTACAAAAAACGGAAAGCCGGTCTGGAAATTTCACTGTGGCGCTTCAGTGCTCGGCTGCCCTGCAATTGAAAGCGGTATTGTCTATATCGGAGCCAGTGATCATCATTTCTATGCATTGGAGGTTGCTACAGGAAAACTCAGGTGGAGCTTTAGCGGCCTGGACGGGCCTGTAGTAAGTACGCCTTTATTGTATGAAGGTAAAGTGATCTTTGGCGCATGGGACAGGAATTTATATGCACTCAATAAAGATGACGGATCATTGTTATGGAGTTGGAATAATGGTTCCCCGGTCCGTAATTTTTCTGCGGCTGCCTGCATTCCGGTAGCACATGAAGGAGTGGTTTATGTGGTAGCCCCTGACCGCTATATTTCTGCAATAGATGTTGCTGATGGTAAAACACTTTGGAGAAACAATGATGCCACCGTGCGAGAATCTATCGGCATATCCAATGACGGGAAATGGATTTACGGGAAAACGATGATGGATACGATCGTTGCTTATCATACCGGCAGGGAAAAACAATCAGCAGCCTGGAAAATGAATTGCGGTTTCGGTTATGAGCATGTGCCTTCCATGCTGATAGAAAAAGAGGGAAAGGTTTTCTTTGGAACAAGAAATGGTGTGGTGTTCTGCATTGATCCTTCATCACAAAAAATAATCTGGGAGCATAAGATAGACAACTCCATGATCAATACGGTCAGAGTGCTGGACGGGAATCGCCTGGTCGTTTCTACAATGGATGGGAAAGTTGTTTTTCTGAAAACAGAATAATCTTTCCGTCAGAGTAACATGGCAATGGGATTCTCCAGGTATTTCTTGAAGGTCTGAAGGAAAGCGGCTCCGGTGGCTCCATCCACACTGCGGTGATCGCAACTCATGGTGACCTTCATGAAATTGCTTACGCCAAATCCATCCGGTTTTTTAACAACAACTTCTTTTATCTTGCCTACAGCCATGATGCAACTGTCCGGCGGGTTGATGATGGCCGTAAATTCATCAATGTCCATCATGCCGAGATTGGAAATGGTGAATGTGTTGCCGGTGAATTCATTGGGCTGTAATTTCTTTGCCCGGGCCCTTCCACTGAGTTCTTTGCTTTCGGCAGCGATCTGCGGAAGTGTTTTTTGATCTGCAAACCGGACGACAGGAACGATGAGCCCGTCTTCAATGGCCACCGCAATGCCAATATGAATGTGATGATAACGCCTGATCTTGTCACCCATCCATGATGCGTTCACTGCGGGATGCTGACGCAATGCTAAAGCAACGGCTTTTACCACCATATCATTAAAACTGATCTTTACGGGGCTGAGTTCATTCAGTTGTGCCCGTGCCGTGATCGCATTATCCATGTTGATCTCCATGGTAAGGTAGAAATGAGGAGCCGAGAATTTGCTTTCAGCAAGCCTTTTTGCGATTACGCCACGCATTTGTGAGTTTGGAATATCGGTATATCCTTCTTTGTCTGTTGCTACAAATTGAGGAACTGATGCAGGAACAGCTGCTGTTGTTCCCGTAAACTGACTTCCGGCTACTACGCCTTTATAATTATCAATATCGGCTTTGATAATTCTGCCGCCATCACCGGATCCGTGTATTTTACTGAGATCAATTCCTTTTTCTCTTGCCAGTTTTTTTGCAAGAGGAGAAACTTTAAGCCTTCCGTTCTCAGATTCTGATTGCAGATCACCTGCGGAAGATTGTTCTGCAATGGATGTTGTTTGTTGTATTTCCTGCAACGGCGGGGTTGATAAACCTGCCTGAACTGAATGAGTTCCTGTTTTTGCGGCATTCACTATGGCATTGATATCCACTTTTCCTTCTTCGCCGATGATGCAAAGCAATCCGTTCACTGCGATCTTCTCTCCGTTGTTTGCGCCTACATATAACAGTTTTCCTGTTTTATAACTTTCCAGTTCCAGCGTGGCTTTATCGGTTTCAATTTCTGCAAGTACATCTCCTTTTTTCACCATGTCTCCGACTTTTTTATGCCATGAAGCGATCACACCTTCGGTCATTGTATCGCTCAGCCGGGGCATTAACACCACCTCATCTATTTTGGAAATATCCATAACCGCAGTTGTTGTTTGTTGCGGAGGTGCAGTTTGTTTTTTTGATGCTTCCTGTTTTTTACTGCTCATCATTTCTCCTTTGCCTTTTATCAGTGAAGAAACATCTTCTCCTTTGTTTCCGACAATGGCCAGCAGATCGTTTACCTGCAATTTGCCGCCCTTTTCAGTGCCTAAATATAAGAGTGTGCCTTCTTTATAACTCTCCAGTTCCAGTGTGGCTTTATCCGTTTCTATTTCAGCGAGCACATCGCCTTTTTTTACATTATCGCCCACCTTTTTATGCCATGCAGCAATAACACCTTCAGTCATCGTGTCGCTCAGCCGGGGCATTAAGATCACTTCAGCCATGTGAGAAAAAAATTTTGGGCCGAAATTAAGATAAAATAAGGAATGATGGTTAAGAATGCACTACCGGCGCCTGACTGATCAGAGTCATGAAAGATGGAAAATATCGCTGAAATAGCGGAGTGGAACCTTCCAAAAAAAAGAAACCCTCTTTTTTGCAGGGAGTTGCATTTAAACGATATAAATTAAGTTTGCCGTTCAAATCAGGTGTATGAAAAAAATAAGCTTGTTGTTACTAACGACCGTGCTTCTTTTTGCCTGCAAGACCTCGCAAAAAGCAGTTGCTGTCCCTCAAAGTTCGGTTTCAAATATTACCATAGAAGGAAAATTGTTTTCGGTTGCTTTTATGCAGCGGGCTGCCGAATACAGCGCTTTGTGTTTCCAGGCATATAATATTGCCAGGCAAAGGGTGGATGAATCATTGATGATGGAAACTTCCAGGCCAAGGGCCATTATTACAGATATTGATGAAACTTTGCTCGACAACAGCGCTGAGGAGGTGCACCAGGGATTACTGGGTAAAGGTTTTGACCCTGTGGAATGGACCCACTGGACTTCTCTGGCCATTGCAGACACGATACCCGGCGCTTTATCTTTTTTCAAATATGCTGCATCAAAAGGAGTGGAGGTCTTTTATGTGACCAACAGGGAAGAAAAGGAAAGAGAAGGCACTCTGAAGAATCTTGAAAAATTCAATTTCCCATATTCTGACAACGAACACCTGATCCTTAAACAGGATGTCTCCAGTAAAGAGGCCCGCCGGCAACAGATCATGAAGGATCATGATGTGATCTTACTGATAGGCGATAACCTGTCTGACTTCTCTGCCTTGTGGGACGCTAAAACAGTGGAGCAGAGACTGGAGAATGTACAAAAGGAATCTGCTCTGTTTGGAAGCAGATTTATAGTACTTCCGAACCCTGTTTATGGTGATTGGGAAAATGCTTTATACCGGTACAAGCGGCTGACACCTGCGCAGCAGGATTCTACATTGAAAACCTGGCTGAAAAATTATTAAGGATTTATCCAACGGAATGCTCCATATAACTGCTGACCGGTTCGCAGGTGCAGACCAGGTTCCTGTCACCATAAGTGTTGTTCACCCTTGCTACCGACGGCCAGAATTTATTTTCCCGGACATAGTCAATGGGGAATGCGGCTACTTCCCTGCTGTATGGATGATCCCATTGCGAACGGGTGACCATAGCCTGAGTGTGAGGAGCATTTTTCAGAGCATTATCTTTCTTATCCATTTTACCATCTTCAACAGAACTGATCTCTTTTTTAATACTCAGTAGTGCATCACAGAAACGGTCCAGTTCCCCTTTGTCTTCACTTTCGGTGGGTTCGATCATAATGGTTCCCGGCACAGGAAAACTCATGGTGGGAGCATGGAATCCATAATCAATCAATCTTTTTGCCACATCCTCTGCTTCCACTTCTGCTGCTTTCTTAAAAGGACGCAGATCCACAATGAACTCATGAGCACACTCATTGTGACGGTTGGTGTAAAGAATATCAAAATCGTTATCCAGCCTTGCTCTCATATAATTTGCATTGAGAATGGCATATTCACTTGCCAGTTTCAGTCCATCATTTCCCAGCATCCGGATATAACCATAGCTGATCAGAATGATGGAAGCAGAACCGAATGGAGCGGCAGAAACTGCATTGTATGCAGGTTCATTGTTTCCGACAATGTGCAACTTAGAATTGCTCACATGCCCGGGTAAGAATTTAGCCAGATGTTTTTTCACACATATCGGACCCATGCCCGGGCCGCCACCTCCATGAGGTATAGCAAAAGTTTTATGCAGGTTCAGATGGCACACATCAGCACCTATCAATCCCGGTGCGGTCAATCCGACCTGTGCATTCATATTAGCGCCATCCATATACACCTGGCCTCCGTTCTGATGGATGATGTCAATGATCTCTTTCACGGTCTCTTCATAAATACCGTAAGTGCTGGGGTAAGTGATCATGATTCCGGCCAGTTCATTTGCATATTGCGAAGCTTTTACCTTCAGGTCATCAATATCAATATAGCCGTTCTCCAATGCTTTCACCACCACTACCTTCATGCCGGCCATGACAGCGCTTGCCGGATTAGTTCCATGGGCAGATATGGGTATCAGCATCACATTGCGATGCTCTTCACCATTAGCCTTGTGAAAGGAACGGATGGTAAGTAATCCTGTGTATTCTCCCTGTGCGCCGCTGTTGGGCTGAAGGCTGCACGCATCCAGCGCAGTGATCTTGCATAAATAGCTGCTGAATTCATCAATGAGATAACGATATCCTTCTGTCTGTGCTGCAGGGGCAAAGGGGTGTATGTTACTCCAATGACTCCAGCTCAGCGGTATCATTTCTGTGGCAGCATTCAGCTTCATGGTGCAGCTCCCCAAAGAGATCATCGAAGTGTTCAATGAAAGATCTTTATTCTCCAGCATTTTGATGTAGCGCATCATTTTTGTTTCACTGTGATAAGAGTTGAAAACAGGATGAAGGAGAAAATCAGAATTGCGGGTCAGAGCAAGGGGTATGTGGCGCAATGCGTCATCTTCATGGAATTGATCAGGTCAAAAAGGTCTTCGATCTGGGTGGTTTCATCCAGAGAGATTCCGATATGTTTATTGTCAATATAACGCAAGTTGATGTTATGCCTTTCCGCTTTTTCCCTGAAAGGTGTGATGTCATTTACTTTGACAGTGATCGTATCAAAGAAATTTTCGGAAACAAGTTCAAATCCTCTTGATTCAATGGCTTCGGCTACGGTCTGAGTCAGCACACCAACTCTTGTTGCAATGTTTTTGAGTCCTTTGGGCCCATGATAGACTGCATACATAGCAGCCATGTTTG
>WBZR01003023.1_pt1 | contig 16133 bp, 12 predicted proteins | sample 5204231 | NCBI WGS metagenome assembly WBZR01 (sample SAMN12412403, study PRJNA552823) | activated sludge metagenome | isolation source: activated sludge from anammox sidestream of wastewater treatment plant... | place: USA: Virginia | collected 2017-08 | reverse complement strand
CCGATGCGCTGAACGGCGCACGCTGCACGGCACCCGAGCTGCCGCGCGCCCTGCTCGTCGACAGCCTGTGGCCCGGCTGGTTCGAGACGGCGCACTCGCTCGGGTGCGTCGCCGTCATCACGAACTGCAACCTGATGGACGCGGCACTCATCGGGCAGCTGCACGGTGCCGCGCTGCGCGCGCTTTGCTACACCGTCAACGATCCGGCGCCGGCGCGCCAGCTGGCGGCACTCGGCATCGACGGCCTCATCACCGACGCCGTCGACCGCTTCGCACCCGGCGCCGCCGGCGTGCGCGACTGAACGGCCGCCCCGGGTCTCGCGCCCGGCGCGCGGCCGGCGCTGCCGGCACATCGATCTCTGATTGCAAGCGAGTCGCCACCGACGGTTTCGGGCCCAGGGCTTTCGCTCCTGGAGCGACAAGCAGCCCACCGGTGGTTATAGTTGCGCATTGCAAGTAGTTAGTCTCCGGCCGCCCGGCCGGTGGCACGAGCCGCCACGCGGCGCGAGCTGCCCGGGGCATGCCGGGCCAGGTGGACGACGGGGCGGCACCTCGCCGCCGGGGAATCGACTCGATGGCCATCGGTTTGACCGCACTTTGGTTGGCGCTGGCCGCGGTCTGGATCGCGGCGCTGCCTGGCGGCCGCGCACGGCGCGCCGGCAGCGTCTATCCGCTTGCCCCCTGCGCGGTCGCCGCGGCCTGGTTCGCGCTCGATGGCGGCTCCGAAGCGGCGCGGCTGCTCGCGCTGGCACTGGCCGCCGCGCTGGCCATCTGGGCCCTGCTGACCCTGGTGTGGCTGGCCAGCCTCGTGCTGCGCGACGCCAGCATCATGGACATCGCCTATCCGCTGACGCCGCTGCTGGCCGCGGCCGTCGTGGCCGTGCGGGCCGGCCCGATCGGCGTGCACGGCTGGATCACGCTCGCGGCCTGCGCGGTCTGGGCGCTGCGGCTGGCGCTGCACATCGCCATGCGCAACCTGCCGCACGGCGAGGACGCGCGCTACCGCAAGTGGCGCGCCCGTTTCGGCACACGCTGGTGGTGGTGGAGCTATTTCCAGGTGTTCCTGCTGCAAGGCGTGCTGGTCTGGGGCTGGGCACTGCCCCTCGTGTTCGCGCTGGCCCATCCGGCGGCAGCGCCGGCCTGGAACGACGCGCTGGGCCTGCTGGTGCTGGGCATGGGCGTCGCGTTCGAGGCCGGCGCCGACTGGCAGCTCGCGCGTCATCGCGCCGATCCGGCACGCCGCGGCACGGTGCTGCAGTCGGGCCTGTGGGCGCTTTCGCGCCACCCCAACTACTTCGGCGAGGCCCTGGTGTGGTGGGGGTTCTTCCTGTTCGCGCTGTCGCACCCCTGGGGCTGGATCAGCATCGCCAGCCCGCTGTACGTCACCTGGTTCATGAACCAGGGCTCGGCCACGCGCATGACCGACGCCTACCTGCACAAGCGCCGGCCCGACTACGCCGCCTACGCGGCACGCGTGCCGGCATTCTGGCCGCGCCTGTGGCGCTGAAGGAGACACCGGTCATGCCCTGGCGTGTCATCCAATGGGCCAGCGGCTCGATGGGCCGCACCGCCCTCAGACGCATCATCGACCACCCCGACCTGCAGCTCGTCGGACTCCATGTCTACGATCCGGCCAAGGTCGGGCGCGACGCCGGCGAGATCGCGCGCCGCGCGCCCACCGGCGTGCGCGCCACCGACGACATCGAGTCGATCCTCGCGCTCGATGCCGACGTCGTGATCCACACGCCGCGCCTGAGCCTGCCGTACGAGCGGCAGAACACCGACGTCGCGCGCCTGCTCGCCTCGGGCAAGAACGTGATCTCGACAGCCGGCTTCCACTACCCGCAGGCGCACGGCGAGGACTGGTGCGCGCCGCTGCGCGCAGCGTGCATGCAAGGCGGCAGCACGCTCGCCGGGCTGGGCCTCAACCCCGGCTTCATCGGCGAGCGGCTGGCCTTGACGATGAGCGGCCTGTGCGCGCAGCTCGAGTCGATCACCACCTCCGAAGTCGTCGATGCGTCGTACATGCCTTCGCCTGCCTTCGTGTTCGACACCATGGGTTTCGGCGCCGACCCGGCACGCACGGACGTGACCGGCGGCCCGCTGGCCGGGCTGTACACGGCGCTGTACCGCGAGACGCTGGCCTTCGTCGCCGCGGCGCTCGGCACCCGGCTCGAGACGGTGACCCCGGAGCATCGGCTCACCCTCGCTCCCGAGGATCTGCGCATCGCCGCCGGCACGATCCGGCGCGGCCGCGTTGCCGCGACGCGCTGGTGCTGGCACGGCCGGTTCGCCGACGGCCGGCGCATGACGCATGCGATCCTGTGGACGGCCGACCCGAAGCTGCACGGCGAGGCGCAGGAGGCGCACTGGAAGATCGACATCCGCGGCCGCCCCAACGTGCATGTCTCGTTCAGCATCGACGACCCCGACCCGTCGGCACCGGTGTCGCGCGCGGCCGCCGACGCCACCGTCGCCGTCGCCTTGCGCGCGATTGCCGACGTCTGCCGGGCGCCGCCCGGCTTCTTCGCGTATTGGCCGAGCGCGGCGTTCCGCGCCGGGCTCGCGCCGTAACGCGCCGTCTCAGGTCGGTCGCACGTCGGCTTCCATCCCGAGCCAGTCGCTCGGCGACTCGGGCTCGGGCAGGCGACGCAAGCCGCGGATGAGCGGCAGCCGCCAGGCCAGCAGCACCAGGGCCAGCGAAGTCGCCCCGGCGAAGGCCAGCGTCGCGCGCAGGCCGACATGCTCGCCGAGCCAGCCGCCGAACAGAGCGCCGGGCCCGGCGGCCAGCAGCGTGAGCCAGCGCATCGTGCTCGTCATGCGTCCGAGCAGCGGCTCGGGCGTCACCGCCTGGCGCAACGCCAGGAAGTTGATGAAGATGAAGACGGCACCGCCGGCAAACAGCATCATCATGGCCGCGAAGGCGGCCATCCCGACGACGCCTGCGGGGGCTGCCGCGGCCAGCAGCCAGCCGGCGCCGACGACGGCGTAGCCGGCCACCAGGCAGGGGCCGGGCCCGAAGCGGTGGCTCAGGCGCCGGCCGAACACGCTGCCGGCGATGGTGCCGATGCCCACGCCCATGTAGCACAGGCCGACCTGCTGCTCGCTCAGGCCGAGCGTGCGCGTGGCGAACAGGATCTGCACCGTGATCGCGGCGTAGTGGGCCATCTGCCAAAGGCCCATCAGCACGGCCAGCGTCACGAGCAGCCGCTGGCCGGCGACGAAGCGCATGCCGGCGACGAGAGCCGGCCAGAACTGCGCGCGCGGCGGTGCGTCGCGCCGCTCGGTCACATGAATGCCCCGGAGGATGCCCGCCGACGCCACCAGCAGCACGGCGTCGACGACCAGCGCCACCGGCGCGCCGAACAGCTTGATCAGCAGCCCGGCCAGACCCGGCCCCGCGACTTCGGCGCCCGACGAGGCCAGCGCGTTCTTCGCATGCGCCTCGACCAGGCGCTCGCGCGGCACCACCTGCATCAGCACGATCTGCGCGGCGCTGCCGGCCACGGTGTGCACGGTGCCGACCACGAAGCCCACCGCGTACAGCCAGGGCATCGACAGCCAGCCGAGCCACCAGGCCAGCGGCACGCTGGCGGCCACGGCCGCGACGGCGAGCTCGCCGCTCAGGTACACCGGCAGCTTGCGCACGCGGTCGAGCCAGACCCCGGCCGGCAGCGACAGCAGCACGAAGGGCGCAAGCTCGATCGAGGTGAGCAGCCCCATCTGCGTCGGCGTGGCCTGCAGCAGCACGGCGGCGGTGAGCGGCAGCGCCAGGATCATCACCTGGTTGCCGAAGCTGCTCGTGAGGATCGAGGTCCACAGCCGCGCGTACGCGCGGTCGCGCCAGAGGTCTCCTGCGGGCAGCCGCAGCCAGGCCGCCAGCGCGCCCGGGCGCGGGCGGCTCACCGCCGCCGGCCTTCAGGAGCGGTAGTCGGCATTGATGCTCACGTAGTCGTGCGAGAGGTCGCAGGTCCACACCAGCGCCTCGGCGCGGCCGCGGTGCAGCAGCACGCGGATCGTGATCTCGCTTTGCTGCATCACGCGCTGGCCGTCCTCCTCGCGGTACTCGGGCCGGCGCCCGCCGCGCGCGACGACGTGCACGTCGTCGAGGTAGAGGTCGATCAGGCCCTGGTCGAGGTCGTCGATGCCGGCATAGCCGACGGCAGCGAGGATGCGTCCGAGGTTGGGGTCGCTCGCGAAGAAGGCCGTCTTGACGAGCGGCGAATGGGCGATCGCATACGCCGCACGCCGGCATTCGTCGACGCTGCGCCCGCCCTCGACCTTGACGGTGATGAACTTGGTGGCGCCCTCGCCGTCGCGCACGATGGCCTGCGCGAGCTGCTCGGCCACCGCGCCCACCGCGCCGGCGAGCGCGCGGCCCTCGGCGCTTTCGAGCGTGGTGATCTCGGCATGCCCGGCGCGGCGCGTGGCCGCGAGCACGAAGGAGTCGTTGGTCGAGGTGTCGCCGTCGATCGTGATGCGGTTGAAGCTGCGTTCGGCCGCCTCGCGCACGAGCGCGGACACGAGCGCCGGCGCCAGCACGGCGTCGGTGGCGACGAAGCCGAGCATCGTCGCCATGTCGGGGCGGATCATCCCGGCGCCCTTGGCGATGCCCGTGACGGTGACGCAGCGCCCGCCGATCTCGAGGCGGCGCGACGCGGCCTTGGGCAGCGTGTCGGTGGTCATGATGCCCTCGGCGGCCAGCGCCCAGGCATCGGGCGCGAGCGCGGTCAGCGCCGCCGGCAGGCCGGCCTCGATGCGCTCGACCGGCAGCGTCTCCATGATGACGCCGGTGGAAAACGGCAGCACCTGCTCGGCCGCAATGCCCAGCTGCGCGGCCAGCGCCGCGCAGCTTCGGCGCGCGCGCGCCAGGCCATCGGCACCGGTGCCGGCGTTGGCGTTGCCGGTGTTGACGACGAAGGCGCGGATGCCGCCCAGCGCAGCGGCACGCGTCAGGTGTTCGCGGCACAGCTGCACGGGCGCCGCGCAGAAGCGGTTGCGCGTGAAGACGCCGTCCACCGCCGCCCCCTCGTCGAGCACGAAGACGACCAGATCGCGCCGCCCGGCCTTGCGCACGCCGGCCATCGCCGTGCCGATGCGCAGGCCGGCGACCGGGTGCAGCGAGGCCGGATCGGGGGCGCTGAGGTGCACGGGCATGGCGGCAGGCTCCGTTTGGGCAGGATGGTCGGGTGGCTCGGGATGGCCCCGGGGTCCGAGCGGCAAGGGCCCGCGCAGACCGGCGCCGACCCTTTTCGTCAGGCCAGCTTGCCGTGGCAGTGCTTGTACTTCCTGCCGCTGCCGCAGGGACAGGGGTCGTTGCGGCCGACCTTCGGGACGGCCGCGGCCCGCGTCGCCGGATCGGCCTCGTGGCTGACGCTGCCGTCCTCGTTCGGGTGCTGGTAGGTCACGTTGGCGAGCTGGGCGGCGCGCTCCTCGAGCTGCTGCGCGGCCTGCGAGACCTGCTCCTCGGTCTGGATGCGCACCGTCATCAGGATGCGCGTGACCTCCATCTTGACGACGTCGAGCAGCTGGCTGAACAGCTCGAAGGCCTCGCGCTTGTATTCCTGCTTGGGGTTCTGCTGCGCGTAGCCGCGCAGGTGGATGCCCTGGCGCAGGTAGTCGAGCGCGGCCAGGTGCTCGCGCCAATGGCTGTCGATGCTCTGCAGCAGCACCATGCGCATGAACGGCGTGAACTGCTCGCTGCCCACGAGGTCGAGCTTGGACTTGAACTGCTGGTCGGCGGCGGCGACGACGCGCTCGAGGACGTCTTCGTCGGTGATCGACTCGCTGCCCTCGACGATCTGCCTGAGCGCGACGTCGAGCTGCCACTCCTCGGCCAGCACCTTCTCCAGGCCGGCCAGATCCCACTGCTCCTCGAGGCTCTCGGCCGGCACGTAGGTGCGCACCACCTCGGTCATCGTCGCGCGGCGCAGGCCCGCAATGCGCTCGTCGAGGTTCGCCGCCTCGAGGATCTCGTTGCGCTGCTGGTAGATGACCTTGCGCTGATCGTTGGCGACGTCGTCGTATTCGAGCAGCTGCTTGCGGATGTCGAAGTTGCGCGCCTCGACCTTGCGTTGCGCGCTCTCGATCGAGCGGTTGACGATGCCGGCCTCGATGGCCTCGCCTTCGGGCATCCTGAGCCGCTCCATGATGGCCTTGACGCGATCGCCGGCGAAGATGCGCATCAGCGAGTCGTCCAGGCTCAGGTAGAAGCGGCTGGCGCCCGGGTCGCCCTGGCGCCCCGAGCGGCCGCGCAGCTGGTTGTCGATGCGCCGGCTCTCGTGGCGCTCGGTGGCGACGATGCGCAGGCCGCCCAGCGCCACCACCTGCTCGTGCAGGCTCTGCCACTCGTCCTCGAGCTTGCGCGCGCGCGCGCGCCGCTCCTCCTCGGCGAGCTGCGGGTCGGCCTCGAGCAGCTGCACCTGCTTCTCGACGTTGCCGCCGAGCACGATGTCGGTGCCGCGGCCGGCCATGTTGGTGGCGATCGTGATCATCTTGGGCCGTCCGGCCTGGGCCACGATCTCGGCCTCCTTGGCGTGCTGCTTGGCGTTGAGCACCTGGTGCGGCAGCTTCTCCTTGGTCAGCAGCGCGCTCACCAGCTCGGAGTTCTCGATCGAGGTCGTGCCCACCAGCACCGGCTGACCGCGCTGGTAGCAGTCGCGGATGTCGCGCACCACGGCGTCGAACTTCTCCTTCGTGGTCTTGTAGATGAGGTCGTTGTCGTCTTTGCGGATGGTCGGTTTGTTGGGCGGGATGACCACCGTCTCCAGGCCGTAGATCTCCTGGAATTCATAGGCCTCGGTGTCGGCGGTGCCGGTCATGCCGGCGAGCTTGCCGTACATGCGGAAGTAGTTCTGGAAGGTGACCGAGGCGAGCGTCTGGTTCTCGCTCTGGATCTGCACGCCTTCCTTGGCCTCCACCGCCTGATGCAGACCGTCGCTCCAGCGCCGCCCCGTCATCAGGCGGCCGGTGAACTCGTCGACGATGATCACCTCGCCGGTCTGCACCACGTAGTGCTGGTCGCGGTGGTAGAGCTGGTTGGCGCGGAGCGCCGCATACACGTGGTGCATGAGCGCGATGTTGGTCGGGTCGTACAGGCTCGCGCCCTCGGCCAGCAGGCCGGCCTGCGCGAGCAGCTGCTCGGCCTTCTCGTGGCCGGCCTCGGTGAGGAAGACCTGGTGCGTCTTCTCGTCGACCGTGAAGTCGCCCGGCTCGACGACGCCCTCGCCGGTGCGCGGGTCGGCCTCGCCGATCTGCTTCTTCAGGCCCGGCACGACGGCGTTGATGCGCACGTACAGCTCGGTGTGGTCCTCGGCCTGGCCGCTGATGATGAGCGGGGTGCGCGCCTCGTCGATCAGGATCGAGTCGACCTCGTCGACGATGGCGTAGGCGAGGCCGCGCGCAACGCGGTCGCCCACGTCGAGCACCATGTTGTCGCGCAGGTAGTCGAAGCCGAACTCGTTGTTGGTGCCGTAGGTGACGTCGGCGGCGAACGCAGCCTGCTTTTCCTCGCGCCCCAGGCCGGGCACGTTGACGCCCACCGTCAGGCCGAGAAAGCCGTAGAGCCGCCCCATCCACTCGGCGTCGCGCCGCGCCAGGTAGTCGTTCACCGTCACCACGTGCACGCCCTTGCCCTCGAGGGCGTTCAGGTACACCGGCAGCGTGGCCACCAGCGTCTTGCCCTCGCCGGTGCGCATCTCGGCGATCTTGCCCTGGTGCAGCGCGATGCCGCCGACCAGCTGCACGTCGAAGTGGCGCATCTTGAGCGTGCGCTTGCCGGCTTCGCGCACGACGGCGAAGGCCTCGGGCAGCAGTTCGTCGAGCGTGGCGCCCTTGGCCAGGCGCTCGCGGAACTCCGCGGTCTTGGCGCGCAGCGCCGCGTCGTCGAGCTGTTCGTACTGTGGCTCGAGCGCGTTGATGCGCTCGACGCTCTTGCGATAGCTCTTGAGCAGACGGTCGTTGCGGCTGCCGAAGATCGCGGTCAGGAACTTGGGGACCATGCAGCGGGTGTCCGGTTCGGTGCGGCTCGGGGCGCGGCTCGGGCGGCGCAGCGTCTGCGCCGCGGGCGCCGGCACAGCGCGGCGTACGGTGGCGTGCATCGACGTGCCGCGGCAGTGGTGCACACGCCGCCGAGCCGAGGTCAGCGCTGGATCAGGCCCCACGCGCGAAAAAACGGTGCAGTCTAACACTCGCCGCCTCGCGGCCTCGGGGTTCACCCGATGCGCGAGCGCCGATGCGGCGGCATCGCCGCACGGACGCGCTGGCCGCCCATTGACCGCACTCGGCGGACGCCGCGTCGCGCTGCCGCACCGGCCCCACCCGGACTGCCGCGCCCTGACGCCGGCATCGCTAGACTGTGTAGGTGAGCTCATCTCCGGCCCGGGCATCGGCCGCCGCGCTGCCGCTGGCGCGCGCGCTCGATGCGAGCCCTTCACTGGCGGGCCTGCTCGCGCGCGTGCGCGCGTCGGAGGCGCGGCTGGCAGCCATCCTGCCCGCCCTGCCGCCCGAGCTCGCCGCCACGCTGCACGCAGGTCCGCTCGACGACAGCGCCTGGACGCTGCTCGCCGAGCACGCCGCCGCCGCGGCCAAGCTGCGCCAATGCCTGCCGCGCGTCGAGGCAACGCTCGCCGAGCAGGGTTGGCCCGGCGTCGCGGTGCGCATCAAGGTGCGGCCGCGCGCCTAGGAGCGTGGGCGGCGCAGCCGGCGCGGGGGGCCTGTGCCCCAGGGCACGCCGGACCGGTCCGCGTGGTGCCGGCTGTCGGAGTCGAACCGACGACCTTCCGCTTACAAGGCGGGTGCTCTACCAGCTGAGCTAAGCCGGCCGGGGTCGGAATTCTAGGTGCCGGCCGCTGGGCGCCCGGCGCAGCGCGGGCGGCGCTACTTGATGCGCTTGAGCGCCGGGCGCCCGCCGCCCGGAGCCGAGGGGTCGGGCGGCGGCTCGGGCTGGCCCTCGTCGCCTGCCGCCGCGGCCGGCGCCTCGGCCTCGCTGCCGGCCAGGCGCAGGCCGCGCGGCGCGCTGCCGGCCGGCGGCGCCTCGTGCGCGGCTTCGTCGGGCTCGGTCGGCATCGGGAAGGCCATGCCCTGGCCGTTCTCGCGGGCATAGATCGCGACCACGTGATCCACCGGCACGACGATGTCGCGCGCGACGCCGCCGAAGCGCGCGCGGAACGCGATGAACTCGTTGCCGATCTCGAGTCCCGAGGTGGCCTCGAAGCCGATGTTGAGCACGATCTCGTCGTTCTTGACGTACGCCGGCGGCACCTGCACGCTGGCGTCGACGTGCACCGCGATGTAGGGCGTGAACCCGTTGTCGGTGCACCAGTCGTGCAGCGCGCGCAGCAGGTACGGGCGCGTCGAACTGCCCTGCGGCGCGGCGGTCATCTGCGAGGCTCCGCTGGCGGCCCGGGCCGACCTACTTGCGCATCACCTTCTCGGACGGCGTCAGCGCCTCGATGTAGGCCGGGCGCGAGAAGATGCGCTCGGCGTACTTGAGCAACGGCACCGCGTTCTTGCTCAGGTCGATGCCGTAGTAGTCGAGCCGCCACAGCAGCGGCGCGATCGCGACGTCGAGCATGCTGAAGTCGTCGCCCAGCATGTACTTGTTCTTCAGGAAGATCGGCGCGAGCTGCGTCAGGCGATCGCGGATCTGCTCGCGCGCGCGCTCGAGCTGCCGCTCGCTGGCCTTGGCGCCGCGGCCTTCGAGCAGGTTGACGTTGCTGAACAGCTCCTTCTCGAAGTTGAAGAGGAAGAGCCGCACGCGCGCGCGCGCCACCGGATCGCCCGGCATCAGCTGCGGATGGGGGAAGCGTTCGTCGATGTACTCGTTGATGATGTGGCTCTCGTACAGGATGAGGTCGCGCTCGACCAGGATCGGCACCTCGTTGTACGGGTTCATCAGCGCGATGTCCTCGGGCTTGGCGAAGACGTCGACGTCGCGGATCTCGAAATCCATGCCCTTCTCGAAGAGCACGAAGCGGCAGCGGTGCGAGTAGGGGTCGGTGGTTCCGGAGTAGAGCACCATCATGGCGTCAGGCCCTGTGCGGGAGGTTCGTGGTCGGGGGGCCGCCGGCGGCCCCTGCGTGGCGCGCAGTGCGCAAGCCCGGGTATCGTCGCGCCAGCGGCCGGGACACACACGCGCGCCACGGCGGCGCGCGCGATTGTCGGCTATTTGACGTCCTTCCAGAACGCCGCGTTCAGGCGCCAGGCAATCGCCGTGAAGGCGGCCAGGAACAGCATCACCCACACACCGATGCGCAGGCGCCGGTCGCGCTCGGGCTCGCCCATCCACTGCAGGAAGGCCACCAGGTCGGCCACCGCGCGGTCGTACTCGTCGGGCTTCATCTTGCCGGGCGTGATCGGCTCGAAGCCCTTGAAGATCTGCACGGTGCGGCCGGCCTCGTGCGGATCCTTCTCCTCGGCGAAGAGGGCGCGCTGCTGGCCCTGCAGCTCCCACAGCACGTTGGGCATGGCCACGCTCGGGAAGACGAGGTTGTCCCAGCCGGTGGGCTTGGTGTCGTCGCGGTAGTAGCTGCGCAGATAGGTGTACAGGTAGTCGGCGCCGCTGCCCTTGGCGGCATCGGCACGCGAGCGTGCGATCAGCGTGAGGTCGGGCGGCGCGGCGCCGAACCAGTCCTTGGCCTCCTTCGGATCCATCGCGATCCTCATCGTGTCGCCGACCTTGGCGCCGGTGAAGATCAGGTTGTCCTTGATCTGCTGCTCGGTGAGGCCGATGTCGGCCATGCGGTTGTAGCGCATGAAGGCCGCGGCGTGGCAGTTGAGGCAGTAGTTGGCGAACAGCTTGGCGCCGTACTGCAGTGCGGCCAGGTCGTTGGCGCGCGCGCTCGGGAACTTGTCCCAGGCGACGCCGCCTTCGGCGGCGCGCGCCGGCCCGCACAGCAAGGCCAGGGCCGCCAGCACGGGCAGGAGGATCTTTCGCGTCGTGTTCATGGATGGCATCCCGTGGCCCGGCCCTCAATGCGGCTTGTAGACCACGCGCGCGGGCACGGGCCTGAACTGGCCGAGGCGGCTCCACCAGGGCATGAGCACGAAGAAGGCGAAGTAAAACAGCGTGCCGGCCTGCGAGACGAGCGCACCGACCGGCGACGGCGGCTTCATGCCGTAGTAGCCGAGCACGACGAAGTCGACGACGAAGGCCGCGTACAGCACGAGGTTCCAGCGCGGCCGGTAGCGGATCGACTTGACCGGGCTGCGGTCGAGCCAGGGCAGGGCGAAGAAGATCAGCACCGCCGCACCCATCACGACGACGCCCCAGAACTTGGCGTCGAAGGTCTCGAGCAGCGCCGCCAGCGCGACGGCGGCCACGCCGAGCACCACCTTGCCGCGCGTCGACAGGCCGCCGAACAGCAGCGCCAGCACGCCGCCGACCAGCGTCAGGCCGACCAGGATGGTGACGAGGTCGTCGGTGGTCGCGCGCAGCATCGAGTAGTAGGGGGTGAAGTACCACACCGGCGCGATGTGGGTCGGCGTCTTCAGCGGATCGGCCGGGATGAAGTTGTTGTACTCGAGGAAGTTGCCGCCGAGCTCGGGCGCGAAGAACACCACCGCGCAGAACACGAGCAGGAACACGCCGACGCCGATGAGGTCGTGCACCGTGTAGTAGGGGTGGAACGGGATGCCGTCGAGGGGTATGCCGGTCTTCGGATCGGTCCTGGCCTTGATCTCGATGCCGTCGGGGTTGTTGGAGCCGACGTCGTGCAGCGCCAGCAGGTGCGCGACGACGAGCCCGAGCAGCACGAGCGGGATGGCGATCACGTGGAAGGCGAAGAAGCGGTTGAGCGTGGCGTCGCCGACGACGTAGTCGCCGCGGATCAGGATCGCCAGGTCCGGACCGATAAAGGGAATCGCGGAGAACAGGTTGATGATGACCTGCGCGCCCCAGTAGCTCATCTGGCCCCAGGGCAGCAGGTAGCCCATGAAGGCCTCGCCCATGAGCGCGAGGAAGATCAGACAGCCGAAGATCCACACCAGCTCGCGCGGCTTGCGGTAGCTGCCGTAGACGAAGCCGCGCCACATGTGCAGGTAGACGACGACGAAGAACGCGCTCGCGCCGGTGCTGTGCAGGTAGCGGATCAGCCAGCCCCAGGGCACGTCGCGCATGATGTACTCGACCGAGGCGAAGGCCAGCCCCGCGTCGGGCTTGTAGTTCATCGTCAGGAAGATGCCCGTGACGATCTGGATCACCAGCACCAGCAGCGCCAGCGAGCCGAAGAAGTACATCCAGTTGAAGTTCTTCGGAGCGTAGTACTCCGACATGTGCTTCTTGTACTCGGCAAACAGCGTCGGGAAGCGGTTCTCGAGCCAGACCGTTCCCTGCACGAGCAGCGGTGCGCCGGGGGGCGCTTGCTTGAATTCAGCCATTGCGACCTCGGGGGTGGGCGCGGCGCGGCCGGCAGGCGGCGCGCCGCGACTCGTTCGTCACGCCTTCTTGTCCTCGCCGATCAGCAGCAGGGTGTCCGACAGGTAGGTGTACGGCGGCACTTCGAGGTTGTCGGGCGCAGGCTTGTTCTTGAACACGCGTCCGGCCATGTCGAAGGTCGAGCCGTGGCAGGGGCAGAAGAAACCGCCCGGCCAGTCGTCGGGCAGCGAGGGCTGCGCGCCGGGAGCAAAGCGGTCCACCGGCGAGCAGCCCAGGTGCGTGCAGATGCCCACGGCGACGAAGTACTCGGGCTTGATCGAGCGCCAGCGGTTCTTGGCGTAGGCCGGCGTCGGGAACTGAGTGCGCGCGGAGTTCGGGTCGGCGAGTTCGGGCTCGTCCTTGGCCAGCGAGTCGAGCTGCGCCTTCGTGCGCCGCACGATCCACACCGGCTTGCCGCGCCACTCGACGGTGGCCTTCTCGCCCGGCGCCAGGCCGGCGATGTCGAACTGCACCGGGGCGCCGGCGGCGCGCGCGCGCTCGGACGGCGCGAAGCTGGCGACGAAGGGCACCGCGGTGAACACGCCGCCGGCGGCGCCGGCGCCGCAGGTGATGGCGATCCAGGTGCGGCGGCTCGGGTCGGGCGGCACCGCCGCCGGGCCGAGCGCAGCGTCCGCGGATGCGGCAACGTCGCTCATGGAAATCCTTCGGGGAAAAAAACGCGCCGCATGGACGCGGCGGCCGCGAATTCTAGCGGAGCCCCCGGCCCGCCCCCGACGCATTACCATGGCGCCGCCATAGCCAAACCGGCCGGCGGCGAACCACGAACCAGGAGGAGTACGGATGAGCTTCACATCGGAATTCAAGGAGTTCGCCCTCAAGGGCAACGTCATGGATCTGGCCGTCGGCGTCATCATCGGCGGCGCCTTCGGCAAGATCGTCGACTCGGTGGTCGGCGACCTCATCATGCCGCTCGTCGGCAAGGTCTTCGGCGGCCTGGACTTCAGCAACTACTTCATCCCGCTCGCCGGTCAGACCGCCGCCACGCTGGCCGACGCGAAGAAGGCCGGCGCGGTGTTCGCCTACGGCAACTTCATCACCATCCTTCTCAACTTCGTCATCCTCGCCTTCATCATCTTCCTGATGGTCAAGCAGATGAACCGTCTCAAGCGCGAGGCGCCGCCGCCGCCGCCGGCGCCTCCCGCGCCGACGCCCGAGGACGTGCTGCTGCTGCGCGAGATCCGCGACGCCCTGAAGAAGTGAGGCAGCCGCGCGGGGGTTGCCGCATACTTGGCGGCCGCCCCCGCCCATGAAACCGCATCCCGTTCACCGCCTGCCCGCGCCGCTGGAAGCGGCGGTGCAGACGCTCAAGCTGGCCGCGCGCGGCGCCGTCGAGCGCACGATCGAGAGCCTCGGCCTGGCCGCACTGGCCGCGACCAACGTCTTCCAGCGCGACGGCCTGCTCGGCGCCCAGTTCGAGCTCAACCGCAAGTCGGCCGTCTTCGTGCTGACCTTCAACGACGCGTTCGACGAGCGCGTCACGCGCGAGCTGGGGCCGCGCGGCGGCGCGCCGCCGGCCCGTGCGGCAGCCTGGGACGCGCTCACGCTGGTCGAGGACCGCGAGGTCGAACTGCAGATCTCGGCCGAGCGCTTCGGACTCGAGACGGCCCACAAGTGCGAGTGGGAGCTGCGCGAGCTCGACGCCTACGTCGGCGCGCTGCTCGATGCATCCGCCGGCGAATCGGTGCGCAACCCGCTGCGCCCCGAAGTCGTGGGCGACGCGATGATCCGCGCCGTCGACGCGGTGAGCGAGCGCCCCGACGTGCGCAAGGTGCTGGGCGCCGAGATCGGGCGTTCGCTGGCCGACGCACTGCCGGCGGCCTACGGCGAGATCGTCGCCGACCTGCGCGGCGCCGGCGTGCAGCCGCTGTCGCTCGCGGTACGCCAGCGCGCGGCGCGCGCCGACGGCTCCGGGGTGGCCACCGACTTCGACACCCTGGGTCGCCCGCTCGATCCGCCCGGCAGCGCAGCGCACGCCGGGCCCGCCAGCGGCCTGGGCGGCTACGCCCCGAGCCGTGCCGGCCGCGGCGCGCCGGCTAGCGGCTACGGGCCGGGCCTGCGCGGCAGCGGCGCTGGACGCGGCGGCGGCACGCCGATCGGCAGCGTCGATCCGGCGCTGATGTCGCTGATGCGGCGCCTGGCCGACCTCGAGGGCCGCGCCAGCGGCGGCGACCTCTACGCCGAGACCGACGCAGCCGGCGGCGCGCTGCCCAACCTGATCCACGCGCACCGCGAGGAGTTGCGCCGCGCGAGCAAGAGCGGCCTCGATCACCTCGTGATCGACGTCATCGGCACGCTGTTCGACCAGATCCTCGCCGACCCCAAGATCCCTCCGCAGCTGGCGCGCCAGATCGCGCGGCTGCAGGTGCCGGTGCTGCGCGCCGCGCTCGGCGATCCGGGCTTCTTCGCCTCGCGCCGCCATCCGGTGCGGCGCTTCGTCAACCGCATCGCCTCGCTCGGTGCCGCCTTCGACGATGCCGGCGACGAATCGGCGCGCGCCTTCGTCGCCAAGGTGCACGCGCTCGTGCAGGAGGTGATCGACGGCGACTTCGACCACATCGAGACATACGACCGCAAGCTCGAGGAACTCGAGGCCTTCGCCGCCGAGCTCGCGCGCCGCGAGGTCGCGGCCGAGGGCGCGCAGACCGCCGAGCTGCTGGCGCAGAAGGAGGACGAGCTGCGCCTGCGCGCGCTGTACGCGCAGCGCCTCGAGGGCGACCTCGCCGGCGTCAGCGCGCCCGAGTTCGTGCGCGAGTTCATCGGCCGCGTCTGGAGTCAGGTGCTGCTCGAGGCCGCCGAGCAAGGCGGCGCCGACGGCGAGCGCGTGCGCCGCATGCGCCACGCCGGCCGCGAGCTGTTCCTGAGCGTGCAGCCCAAGCCGACGCCGGCGCACCGCAAGGCCTTCCTTGCCGAGCTGCCCAGGCTGATGCAGGAGCTGACCGAGGGCATGAACCTGATCGGCTGGCCCGAGGCCGAGCGGCGCGCCTTCTTCGGCCGGCTGATGCCGGCACACGCCGAGGCGCTGAAGGCGGCGGCCGTGCGGCAGCTCGACCTCAACCTGATGGCGCGCCAGGTCGAAGGCGCACTCGACCGCGCGCTGCCCTCGCGCGCCGACCTCGAACGTGCCGCGCTGCCGGTGCTGACCGACGAGATCGCCGCGCCGCGCTTCTCGCCCGAGGAGGGTGCCCGGGTCGGCCTGCTCGAAGAGGCGGCCATCGACTGGAAGGCACCGGTCGCGGCCGACCCGGCGCGCCAGGCCGAGGAGGCCGAGATCCAGCGGGCCGCGGCAGTGCCCCCGGCGGGCGACCGCAGCGACCGCGGCGGCGACGCTCCGCCCAGCGACGCGCTGCCGCTGGTGGGCGACATCGCCACGGCGGCCAGCGGACGTGATCTCGCGGCCGCGGTGCAGATCGGCTTCGCCTACCAGATGCACCTCGCCGGCGCCTGGCACAAGGTGCGCCTCGCCCACGTGAGCCCGGGCCGCACCTTCTTCGTCTTCACGCACGGCCAGCGCCACAAGCGCACCGTCTCGCTCACGCAGCGCATGCTCGTCAAGCTGTGCGAAAGCGGGCGCCTGCGTGCCTACGAGAGCGCGTGGGGTCATCGCCCGAACTTCACCCGGGGCGGCGGCGGCATCCCGATCGTGGCCGATATCTACAACAAGCTCAATATCCCCGTTGTGATGATGGGGTATGGGCTC
>WBZR01003018.1_pt1 | contig 16160 bp, 7 predicted proteins | sample 5204231 | NCBI WGS metagenome assembly WBZR01 (sample SAMN12412403, study PRJNA552823) | activated sludge metagenome | isolation source: activated sludge from anammox sidestream of wastewater treatment plant... | place: USA: Virginia | collected 2017-08 | reverse complement strand
AGCTGCGCTCAGCCGGTCCCTCTCCCAATGCTGGGAGCGGGACGTCTGTGGATGAGCCCGCGGTCGTCCCGCGTCGTGCCGGCCTCTTGGTGCTCCCCCGCTCCCGGAGTTGGGAGAGGGACCGGGGGGTGAGGGCCAGGACATCGCCGCGCGCCGTAGCGGTCGGATCGGCGGTGCTGGCCGTGGCGGTGCGCGTCGTGGGGCTGGACGCGTGGGGGCTGTGGCACGACGAGGCGTTGGAGGTCGGTCGGGCGGCGGCGCCGTGGGCGGTGCTGCTCACGGGACGGGCCATCGATCAGGACCCTCCGCTGCTGGCGGTGCTCTACCGCGGGTGGACGGCGTGGGGAGGTGGGGACGGGTGGCTCCGGTTGCCGTCGGTGCTCCTCGGCGCGGCGGCGGCGGCCGTGCTGGGCGCGTGGGCGGTGCGGCGGTTTGGCGGGCGCGTCGGCGCGGCCGCCGGCCTGGGGATGGCCGTGGGGCCGGCCATGGTGCACTACGGGCAAGAGGTCAACCAGTACGCGGCCATGCTGTTCCTGGCGGTGGTGGGGTGGGTGGCGTGGGACGGGGTGGCGACGCGGGGGCGGGCGGTGGATTGGCGGCGGTGGACGGTCGCGGCGTGCGCGGGGCTCGCGACGCACTACGGGATGGTGTTCCCGCTGGCGGCGATGAGCGGCTGGTTGGCGTGGCGGGCGTTGCGGCTGCCCAGAGGCAGGACCGGCCGCGGGGAGGTCGACGTGCGGGCGCTGGCGCGCCACATGGCGGCGTGCGGCGCGACGGTCGGGGTGCTGATGGGGCTGGGGCTGGCGGAGCGGGTCACGGTGCCGCACCTGCAGGGGCGCTTCGGGGGGACGCATGCGGTCAAGGAGGCGGACTACCTGGTCGACGTGGTGTGGCGGCAGGTGCTGGTGTTCCTGGCCCTGCCGTTCGGCGGGGGACCGGCCCTGATGGGGGTGTGGGCGCTGGCGTTGGTGGCGGGGGTGGGCGCGGTGTCTTTGTGGCGGGCGGGGGGTGCGGGACGGCGGGCGGTGGTGGCGGGCGTCGGGGCGCTGGCGCTGGTGTACCCGTTTGACGGCCTGGGGTGGTACCCGCTCGGGCAGCGCTGGGGGCTCTTTGCGGCGCCGCCGGCGTGCCTGGCGCTGGCGGCGGGGGTGGAGCGGTTGGGGCGGGGGACCCGGGGGCTCTGGGCGCTGCTCATCGGGGGGCTGGTGGTCAACGCGGTCATGTTCTGGCCGCAGGCGGATGCCTGGAACCCATGGCTGGCGGTGCCGCGAGAGGATGTGCGAGGGGTGGTGTCGGACCTGGCGGCAGTCTGGCGGCCGGGGGACCGGGTGTGGGTGTACCCGGCGGCCTGGCCGGTGTTCGACCACTATTGGGAGGGCCGGCCGGCGGCGGTCCTCCGGAGGGACGATGCGACGCGGTGGTGGGCCGGCGACGCGGCGGTGGATGCCCCGTGCGGAGCGCAGGCTGGGGCGCGGTGGATGGTGCTCTCGCGGGTGGAGGGCGAGGACGAGGCGGTGCTGGTACGGGAGGTGGAGCGCGGTGGATGGCGGGTGGTCGAACGGATCGACCGGGTCGGCGCCGCACTGCTGCGCTTGACCTGCGAGCCGCCCCCGTCGTCCGACCGGAACCGCGGCGTGGAGCACCATTCGACCCCCCCGCCAGCCGCACACGAGCCCGTCTCCGCGTCCGGCCCCCACCCCCCGACCCCCTCCCCAAAAACGGCTGGGGGAGGGGGAGCGTCGCGTGGTTCGGGGGGATGCCTCGTCGGATGTCGCGGGCCGATGTCCCTCTCCCAGCATTGGGAGAGGGGCCGGCTGAGCGCAGCTCAGCCGGGGTGAGGGCTTCCGGCGGCACGGCCTCGCAGATGCCGATGGACCGGGATCCATGACGGCGGGGGGCCGACCTGGCACGCAGGTCGGCCCCCCGCTCGAGGCATGTCGGCCCGGACGCGCGGGCCGCGAGAGCTCCGCTTACGGGTTGGGGCGTACGAGCGAGCGCGGCGGTGTGACGATCTTGCACACCTCCATGCACTTTTTCAGCGTCTCGTCGGCCAGCGCCTTGCAGGCGGCCGGGTCCGACGAACCCTCGCAGAGCTTGAGCAGCGACTCGTAGAGCTGGTTGCACTGGCGCTCGCAGCTCGGCTTCTCGGGCGGGTTGGCGCAGCGGGCCTTGCACTGCACCAGCTTCTCCTCGGCCTGCTTGCGGCAGGCGACGGGGTCGGACGCGCCCTCGCAGCGCTTGACGGCTTCCTCGAACTGCTTGGCGCACCGGTCCTCGCACGACAGCGGCGGGGCAGGGTTCTCGCACTTGGCGATGCACTCCTTGAGCGCTGCCTCGGCCTTGGTCCGGCACTCGTCGGGGTTGCCGCTCGTCTCGCACTTCTTGAGCTGCTCTTCGTAGTTGCGCTTGCAGCGGTCCTGGCACGACAGGCCCGGGTCGACGGCCGGGCGGCAGGCCTCGCGGCACTTCTTGAGCTCGGCCTCGGCCTCGGCCTTGCAGGCCTCGGGGTTCGGGGCGGTCTCGCAGGCCTTGATCCGCTCCTCGAACGCGGCCTTGCAGCGGTCCTGGCACGAAGGCTCCGTGACGGGGCGGCACGCCTGCAGGCACGCCTTGTAGGCGGCCTCGGCTTCCTTCTTGCAGCCCTCGGGGTCGGGTGCGGTCTCGCAGGCCTTGATGCGCTCCTGGAACGCGGCGCGGCAGCGGCCTTCGCACGTCGGCTCGGCGACGGGGCGGCAGCCTTCGAGGCACTTCTTGAGGGCGGCCTCGGCCTCCTTCTTGCATGCCTCGGGGTCGGGCGCGGTCGCGCAGGCCTTGATCCGCTCCTCGAACGCGGCCTTGCAGCGGCCCTCGCACGACGCGGGCTCGGTGACCGGGCGGCAGGCCTCGCGGCACTTCTTGAGCTCGGCCTCGGCCTCGGCCTTGCAGGCCTCGGGGTTCGGGGCGGTCTCGCAGGCCTTGATCCGCTCCTCGAAGGCGGCCTTGCACCGGTCCTGGCACGTCGGCTCGGTGGTCGGGCGGCACGCCTGCAGGCACGCCTTCAGCGCGGCCTCGGCCTCCTTCTTGCAGCCCTCGGGGTCGGGCGCGGTCTCGCAGGCCTTGATCCGCTCCTCGAAGGCGGCCTTGCACTTCTCCTCGCACGTCTGCGGCCGCGGGCAGTTCTCCTGGATGCACTGCGCCAGGGCCTCGCGGCCCTTCTTCTCGCACTGCTCGCCCCCGGACTCCTTGCACTGCTTGACCACGGCCTCGGCCGCGGCCTTGCACCGGGCTTCGCACGCCTGCTGGGCGCACGAGGCCTGGCATGCCTTGTAGTTGGCCTCGGCCTTGGCCTTGCACTCGTCGGGGTTGGCCGACGTCTCGCACTTCTTGAGATGCTCGTCGTAGGCCTTCTTGCAGCGCTCCTCGCACGTGGGCTTGGGCTGCTCCTGCGCGAGCATGCTGGCGCTGGCAACGCCCGCGCCGGCGCCGCCGGACCACATGCCGGCGGCCAACGAGAAGAGGAATGAGAGGGAAACGAAGAGGGCTATCCGGCGACAGACGGACTTGTCAACATTCATGGGGACGTGAGGCTCCTTTCGATGCACGACGAAAACGGCCGTTGGGAGGCGACGGTCGTGGCGGTAATGACGCATGCGCGACGCGCCATGTTACGCCATGATCGCCGGCAGGCACTCGGTAGAACGCCGGCGCCGGCGTCCGGGTTAGACGCACGGCGCGATGCGAGCGGTCCGGCCGGCGATCGCGGCCGCGCCGTCTTGGTTCATGGCGCGAGGGCGCGGCGGCGTCACATTTCGGGCCCGTTGGGGTTGGGCGCGTCGCCATGGGGCGATCGGCCCCCACCCTGCTCCTCGGCGCGCGCGTCGGCCATCAGGCGGCCGAACGACGGCAGGCCCACCGTCCCGCCCATGCCGAGCAGGATGCCGCCGGCGGCGGCGACGAGCAGGTTCAGGCCGCCGATCATGATCGACAGCGCCGTGGCGTCGGCGCGCGACACCGGCGGGGTGACGGTGGCCAGGAGGCCGACGTACAGCACCTCGCGCACGCCCCACCCGCCGATCGACGGCAGGAGCGTCGTCAGCGCCACGAGCGGCACGAAGATCGCCCAGTCCAGCCAGCGCATCTGGTCGATGCCGAGCGCGCGGCCGAGGGCGGCGTTGGTGCCGATGAGCAGGAACGCGAACACGAAGCCCCAGCCGGCCGAGACGAGCAGCGCGCGGCGGTCGTAGCTGGCGAACGAGCCGAGGAAGCGCGCCAGGCCCGGGCGCCGCCACAGGCGGCCGACGACCGGGAGGCGCTCGACGAGGTGGCTCCAGGCGTCGATCCGCAACAGCACGCCGAGGCCGGCGACGCCGCCGACGCCGGCGGCGACGAGCGTCAGCGTGACGGCGGGCGTGGCGTGCTCGCGCGCCACCGCCAGCGCCACCAGCCCGAGCGCGAACTGCGGCAGGAGGCCGAGCGCGCGGTCGACGACGACGGTGCTGGCGCCGTGCGCGCGCCCGAGGCCGTCGCGGGCGACCATCAGCGCGCGGATCACGTCGCCGCCGATGCCCGTCGGCAGGAACTGGCTGAAGAACGTGCCGACCAGGAACAGCTCGGACGTGCGGCGGGCGGAGATCGCGTGGCCGAGCGCGACGACGAGCACCTGCCACCGCAGGCCCCGCACCAGCGTGCCGAGCACGCAGTACAACGCCGCCGCGGCGCCGATGAGCGCGGGCTGGCGGGCGGCGACGCGGAGCTGGGCCAGCACCTCGCGCGGGTCGACGACGAACCCGAAGAGCACGGCGAGCAGCCCGGCGCTGATGGCCACCCGGACGGCGGCGGAGCGGGCGGAGGTCTTCACGGGCTGCTCCGGTTGAACACGGTAAGCTCGATGGCGCCGTCGCCGGTGCCGACGACGAACGGAGCGTCGCGCCGCGCGATGCGGTCGATGGCGGTGAGCACCGCGTCGGGGTCGTGTGCGAGGTAGCGCACCACGATCCCACGGCGCCAGTCGGCGGGCAACGCGTCGGCCAGCGCGGCGGCGGCGTCGTCGGCGCTCCAGTGGCCCCAGTAGCGGACGAGCGGTCCGGCGCCGGCGTAGTGGCGCGCCAGCACGGTCTCGCCGCCGGCGACGAGCACCGTGCCGGGCGTGAGCTGCTGCCCGAGCGCCAGCCGCAGCGGGCTGCCGGGGGCGGCGGACGCGTTGGGCAGGATGCGCACGACCTCGACGCCGGCGATGGTCCCGACGTGTAACGGCGTCAGGTCCGGGTGGTCGTAGTAGTCGGCCAGGCGGTCGGCGTCCTGGCGGCGCTGGACCTGATTGATGTAGAGCACGACGTAGTCGGTGCGGCCGGGCCGGTAGCCCTCGGCGGACCGAGTGCGCCCGTGGAACAGCGGGGCGAAGTTCGACACGCCGCGCACCGCGACCTCGAGCCCGTCGGCGTCGGGGAGCCGGTTGAGGTAGTCGGCCGCCAGGTCGTAGCCCTCGCCCCAGCCGACGAGGATGGCGCGTTGGGCCGTCCGGGCCCCGCCGAGGAGGGGGTTGTAGTACATGAGCGGGTAGGGCCCGGTCCGCGCGGCGGCCCACGCCTGCCCGGCGACGAGCACGAGCCCGGCGAGCCGCCCGACCGAGAGCCCGGCGGCGCGGCCGGCGAGCCGCCAGCGGTCGGCCAGCACGGCGACGGCGATGCCGCCGGCGAGCTGCAGCGGCGCGAGGGCGGGCAGCAGGTAGCGGTCGAACTTCTTGGGGCCGATGGTCATGAACAGCGTGAACAGCGCGGCCCACGCGATGAGCACGGCGACGAGGTGCGTGACGCCGGGGTGGGCGGGGAGCGCGTCGAGCCGGGCAAGGCCGGCGGAGCCGGGCATCGCCGCGGCCGCCGGGCGCGCCCGCTCGGCTCTGGGGGACGGGGATCCTCGATCGCCGGTGCGGGCTGGACGTCCGCCGCGCCCGGCCTTGCGTTGGCCGCGCCGCGCCCGCCAGGCCACGCCGGCCAGCCCCAGCGCAGCGGCGACGGCGAGGCTGCCGAACGGCGTCAGCCGGAAGGCGCCGGCGACGGGGTAGAACAGCGGGCCGGGATCCTCGACCGGACGGCCGAGGAAGAAGTTGCCGCTGGCGTGGGGCTCGCCGCCTTCGGCCTGCGCCTTGCCGAGCACGCCGGCGACGGTCTGCAGCGGCGCGACCCACATGGCCGGCCACAGCGCGGCGTAGACCACGGCGGCGGCGAGGGTCCACACGACCACGCGCCGGAGGGCCGGGCGCCAGCCGGCATCCAGCCGGCCGGTCCACGCCAGCCACAGCACCACGGCGGGGCCGAGCACGAGGGCTGACGCCTTGTTGAGCATGGCCAGCCCCGCCAGCACGCCGGACAACGCGAGCCAGCGGGTGCGCCAGTCGCCGGGGGCGGCATCCGGCGGCAGCGTGGCGGGCGCCGGGGGCAGCGGGGGGATGCGCGGGCTCGCCGCGGCCAGCGCGACGACGGCCAGGAGCGCGAGCAGGCTGGTCACGGCGTCGAGGTGGATGACCCGCGAGTGCGCCAGCAGGAAGGGGTCGAACGCGACGAGCGCCAGGCCCGCCACCGCCGGCACGGCGCCCAGGCCGGCCCCGGCGCGCAGCACGAGATACAGGGCGGCCAACAGCACCGTGGTGGCCGCGGCGACGCCGCGCCGGGCCTGGAACAGCAGCGGGGCGACCGACCGGAACACGGCTTCGTTGCCCTCGTTGTCGAGCGTGTCGAGGTCGGTGCAGCCCTCGGTGTCGCGCGCCAGGTCGCGCCACGCGCCGACGGTGTCGAGCGGCAGGGCGGCGGTGCCGAGCCACATCGTGACCACGCCGGGGTGGCCGACCTGGAACGTGTCGGCCCAGCGCCGGTCGGCCAGGGCGGTGTGGAAGTTGATCGACCGGCACGTCCACCGCAGCTCGTCGGAGGCGATGAAGCGGTCGAGGTGGCGGAACCGGAGCGCCCCGGCGCCGAGGAGCATGGCGGCGACGAGCGCGACCTCGGCGGCGAGGGCCAGGCGGGCGCGGGGCGGGGTCATCGGGCGCCCGCGCGGCGCTCGCCTGCCGGGCCGGGCCCCGCCGACGCCCCTGCCGCCAGCTCGAACGCCCACAGCTCGGCCGCGTCGGTGTGGTCGGCTTGGCCCTCGCGGGCGGGCAGGCGCTCGCCGGTGGCGGGGTCGTAGAGGCCGGCGCGCACGGTGTACCGCCCGGGGGCCAGCGACGGTGGGAGATCGACGACGCGCGGGTCGAGGTGGACGTCGCCGACCTCCCACCCGTGCGTCGGCTCGGTGCCGCAGCCGGGCCAGCCGTCGGACTGCGCCACGGTGTTCCCGGCCGCGTCGACGACGTGGACGAACACCGAGTAGTCGCGGTCGACGGGGGCGTAGGCCTCCCAGAGCAGCGTGACGCCGAGCGCCCCGGGCAGCGGGGCGCGCACGACGGGCGGCGGGTCCCCTTGCCTTGCGGCGCGGGAGCCCGCGCGCGTCCCGACCGGCGCGCCGGCGGCCTCCGATGCCAGCGGCAGGTCCACGCCGCGCAGGCGGATGCGGTGGCCGAAACGCACGTCGCGCGGCACCTCGGGCACCGGGAGGTCGAGGGCCTGGGCCACGGGCACCGAGCGGTCGCGGCCGGGGGCGGCGGCCCCCGCGGGGGACCCCGCGGCCGGGGCGCCGGCGGACAGGCGCCACGGGGTTGCCGTGGCCGGGTCTTCGTCGAGGGTCGTCGGGCCGCCCGGCACAGGCTCGCGGTCCCACACCCACAGCTTGGGCTGGCCGTTCACGCGGATGGTGGTGTGCAGGTGGTAGTCGCGCTCGATGGCCTCGAGCGGGAGGTCGACGGCATCCTGGGGGTTCCAGGCGACGAGGTGGTAGCGCGGCCGGCCGGCGCAGCGCGGGGCGCCGCCGGTGTACCAGCCGGTGATCAGCGGCTCCTCGTTGGAGTCGTAGTCGCCGGAGAGCGCGCCCGACTCGAAGAGCGCGCGGACGGTGTTCCAGCCGGCGCGGTACGGGAACCCGAAGTACCCGCCGCGCGGCGGCGTGTCGCCGAACGGCTGCCAGTAGCCGCCGAGCCGCGCGGCGGGGAACACGCGCTTGTACTCGGGCGCGTGGTTGACGAACACCCACCACTGATGCAGCGCGAACACCGCGACGAGCGCCGCGCCGACCAGCGGCGCCGCCCGCCGGGCCAGCGCGACCGGGGCGCCGGCTTCCAGGTGGGTCAGCCCGCGGTCCACGCCCCAGCCGACCACGAGGGCCCAGGCCGGCAGCAAGGTGTAGAAGTGGGTGTGTGGCTTCTGGACCAGGAAGCTGGCGGCGAAGAACGGCCCGACCAGCCAGAGCCAGACCGCCCGCCAGCGCGTGTCGATGCGGGGCGCGGCGAAGATCGCCGCCGCGATCGGCAGGAACACCAGGAGCGCCAGCGACCGGCGCGGGTCGGCGTCGGCGGGGCCGATCTCGAACCAGCCGGGCCGCGCGACGAGCACGGCGAAGGCGGCTGCCCACGCCAGCCCGAGCGCGGCGCCGGCGCGCCCCCAGCCCGCGCGCAGGCGAGCGACGGCGACGGCGGCGAGCGCGCCGCCCATCAGCATCACGTAGTAGCTGGCGTTGTAGAACGAGGCGCGCCGGAAGTAGTCGCCCAGCATGTTGAAGGGCGGGCTGCCGACGCGGCGCTCGAGGATGTAGGCGCGGGTCTCGGCGAAGTGGGGGTGGCGCACGAACGGGACGTAGAACGCGGCCGCCACGGCCAGGGCGAGCAGCGCCGCGGGCGCCAGGCGGCGGACCCATTCGCGGGCGGGCCAGCGCTCGGCGCGGCCGCGCGCCAGGGCCAGCCACGCCACGGGCGGGGCCGCGAAGACCATCTCGTAATGGGCCCAGCTCCCGAAGCCGAGGCACAGGCCGGCGAGCAGCAGCATGCGGTCGCCGTCGGGGGCGCGCTGGTGGAAGCGCCAGGCGCACCACACGGCCAGCACGGAGCACAGGAACACGACGCTCTGGTACTGCACGATCCGCGCGAACGCGATGAGGTAGCCGTCGACGGCCAGGAGCATGGCGGCGACGAAGCCGGCCCGGAAGCCCCACAGCCGCGTGCCGAGCGCCAGCACGGCCAGCACGCCGAGGAAGCCGGCGACGGCGAACGGCAGGCGCGCGGTGCCCTCGCGCCAGTCGCCGAGGCGCAGGGTGCCGGCGGGCAGCACGACCTCGAGCGGGCCCTTCTTGTGGAGCAGCAGGATCTCGGGGCTGCGGGTGCGGCCCATCTCGTGGGCCATCAGCACGGCGCGGGCCTCGTCGCCCTGGAGCTCGCTGTAGCCGAGGTGGGCGAAGCGGAAGAAGGCGGCGACGGCGACGAGGAGGAGGATGGCGGGAAGGTGGAGGGCATCGGCGGCGCGGCCCCCACCCCCCGGCCCCCACCCCCAATGCTGGGGGAGGGTGGCGCTTCGGGAGTCGGCGGGGGTGTCGGGGGTCGGGCCCTCGCGCAGGGCGCGATCGAGCACGTCGCGGTAGAAGCGGTAGAGGTAGCGCGGGATGGCGACGGCCAGGACGACGGCGGCGGCGGCGGCGACGGGGCGCGGCAGGACGCCGAGGAGGGTGGCGCCGGCGAGGACCACCAGCCCGAGGCCGCCGGCGAGCGCGGCGCGCTCGAGCCGCGTCGTCGAGCGCGTGTCGGCGAGGTGGATGGCGGCGACGTAGCCCGCCCCCAGCCAGACCAGCGTGGCGGCGGCGGCGACCAGGGTGTTCATGGCGTGGCGGGCGCGGGGCGGGCGGCGACGGCGATGCGCCTGAGCAGCACGAAGTCGCGCTCGCGGCCGTCCTGGCGCGCGACAGGCCGGGGGCCGCTGGACGCGGGGTCGTAGAGCGCGGCGATGAGGAGGTAGTCGCCGGGCGGCGTGTCGGCGGGCACGGCCAGCGTGTGGGGGTCGGCGACGACCTCGCCGGCGCGCCAGCCGGCGGTGGGGCGGGTCCCGCCCGCGGGGATGCCGTCGTGCTGCGCGACCGGCGGGCCGGCGGGCGCGTCGGCGTCGGAGGCGGGGGCGGGCACGAGCTGCACGGTCGCGCGGTAGTCGGCGCCGAGCGGGGCGGTCACGCGCCAGTAAAGGGTCACCGGCAGGTCGTCGCCGGGCCGGGGCTGGGTCACGCCGAGATCATAGCCCATCAGCGCGACGGCGTCACCCACCGGCACGCCGCCGAGCGCCACGTCCATCTGCGGTGTCTCCTCGCGCATCGGCGGGGCCGTGACGGCGACGCGGCCGAGCCACAGGCCGCGCACGGGCCACACGGCGGGTCGACCGCGGCGCAGCCAGCGCGTGCCGCCGTCCGGGTCGACCAGCCGGGCGCGGATGTCGTAGCGGCCGGCGTCGCCGGGCAGGCCGAGCGGCACGCGGACGCGCCGCAGGTCGCCCGGACGGGCGTCGGCGCCGAGGCCGTCGGCGTCGAGGTCGGTCGCGGCGGTGGCGGCGGTGCGGCCGAAGGCGTCGAGGAGGTCGACCGCGAGGCGTGCGGGCACGCGGGCGGGGTCGTCGACGCGCACCCACACGTCCGCCCACAGCCGGGTGCCGACGGTCCACGGGCCCCCGGGCGCCGTTGGGAGCGAGGCCCCGAGCACGGTCAGCCCCGGGCCGATGGCCGAGAGGCGGGCGGGAATGGCGACGGCGCGCGGCGCGACGGGCACGGGCGGGCGGGCGACGGTGACCTCGCCCAGCGGCGCCGGGCCGTGGCTGGGATACGTCTCGCCGGTGGCGGGGTCGTAGACCGTGATGCCGAGGGTGTACGTGCCGGGGGGGGCCGTGGGGTCGACGAGGAGGTCGTGCGGCTCGTAGGTCAGCTCGCCGAACGTCCAGGCCGACGTCGGGTGCTGGCCGTGGTACGGCTCGTGGTCGCCGTCGGCGTGGTCGCGGCCGGCGGCGTCGCGCACGACGAGCGACACCTTGTAGGCCGGGATGCCGCGGGCGGTGACCTGCCAGATCAGCCGCACGCGTCCGGCGCGCCCGGGCACGAGCTCGGCGGGGCGGACGTCCCAGCCGAGCAGGTCGAGCGGCCCGAGGTGGACGGTCTCGCGGCGCGGGGGGTTCTGGCCGCCGCGCAGGACGGGCGCAAGCTCGTAGGCGTTGAAGTACACCGGCGTGGTGTCGCCCGGGAAGTCCTGGCGGTCGACGCGCAGCGCGCGCGCGTCGAGCCAGCCGGCCATGTCCACGGGCGCGCGCGGCGGGTCGACGTACCACAGGCGCGGGTGCTGGCGGAACAGCGGCATGAGCTGGTCTTCGGCGGGGCGCGCGTCCTGCAGGCCGCTGGCCAGGAAAGGCGGCAGCGAGACCACCGGCAGATCGGGCGCGAGATGGTCGAACGTCAGCTTGAGGACGCCGTTGGGCACGAGCACGGCGTCGCCGGGCACGGCGCGGGCCCGCACGTACTCGGCCAGGGCGCGGTAGTCGTCCTTGCGGAAGCGGGGGTCGCGGTAGAAGGCGAGGTCGGCGGCGAGCATGGCGCCGAGGGCGAGCGCGGCGGCGGCCCAGGCGGCGGGGCGCCGGCGCCGGGCGAGGGCGGCGATGCCGGCGCCGAGGAGGAGGTAGTAGGCGGGCGCGACCACGAGGATGTGGCGGAAGCCCATGTAGACGGGCTTGACGAACGTGACGGCGTAGAGCGCGAGGACCGGCACGACGAGGTAGCCGCCGAGGAACAGCGCGGCCGGCCGCCGCGCGCGCCAGGCGCCGGCGAGGCCGGCGGCGAGGAGCGCGGCGAAGCCGGCGTCGAGCGCCATGACCCACGGCGAGGCCTGGTCGGCGGACTTGCCGAAGCTGAAGCCCAGGACGATGTCCTTGAGCATGACGGTGAGCGGCACGAAGTGCTGGTCGCGCTCGGGCCCGATGCCGAGGCGCCACACGGCGTACGGCACGAGCGGAAGGGCGAGGAGCGCGACGGCGGCCAGCGGCGCGAGGGCGCGCCAGCCGCGGGGGCCGCGGCGGCGGGCGACGGCGGCGAGGACGGCGATGCCCTGGAAGAGCACGAGGAAGAACCCGAGGTAGTGGGTCCACACCAGGGCGGCGTTGGCGACGACGGCGACGACGGCCCAGGCGCGCGGGGAGAAGGGATCGCCGGGGGAAGGGGAGGCGCGGCGGGTGGTCGCTCCGTCGATGTCCCAGGCGCGCACGGCGGCGTACACGCCGATGAGGCCGAGGGTGACGACCATGGTGTAGTGGCGCACCTCCTGGGTGTACCACAGGTACGCGGGCGAGAGGGCGGTGAACGCGGCGGCGGCCAGGGCGGCGCGCGGGCCGAGCCAGCGGCGCCCGAGGGCCCACGTGAGCGGGACGGCGGGGAGGGCCATGAGCAGCGAGAGGGCCTTGCCGGACCACGTCGACACGCCGACGAGGGCGAACCACGCGGCCAGCTTGACGAAGTAGAGCGGCGGCTGGACGTCGCGGGTCATGAGGGCGTCGAGCGGGATGCCGCCGGCGAGGATGTCGCGCCACCCGAGGCCGGCGCGGTAGAGCGACAGGCCCTCGTCCTGCCAGATCGACATGTGGTCGAGGTCCCACGCGCGCACCGCGGCGGCGGCGAGGACGAGGGCGGCGACGGCGAGGCGGGGGCGGCGGGCGGCGGTCATGGCGCTGCCTCGGGGAGCGCGGGCGGTGTGTCGGTGGCCGGGGGCGCCCCGGGCGCGGCCGGCGCGGCCTCGGCGGGCAGGACGCGGATGCTGGCGAGGGCGAGCTCGTAGTCGCGGACGTCGACGGGCAGGGCCTGCCAGTCGGCGGGGTCGTACATCTTGACGAAGAGCGTGTACACGTCGGGCGGGGCCTCGGGGTAGATCAGGACGGGGTGGGTGTCGACGATGGTCTCGCCGGGGATCCAGCCCGTGGTCGGCCGCTGGCCGTCGGCCGGCGGCTCGTCGTGCTGTCCCCATGTCTCGGCGGCGCCGCGGCGGACCTGCACGGATACCTTGTAGTCGGTGGCCAGCGGCCGGCGGGTCTGCCAGTAGAGCGTGAGGCCGAGCCGCTCGCCGGCCGGGACGGCGCGGCGGTCCAGATTGTAGCCTTGCAGGACGACGTCGTCGCCGAACGGCACGTCGAGGGGGTTGGCGATGCCGCGGGCGTCGGTGTGGGGGGTGAGCAGCACGTAGCCGAGGGTCACCTCGTCGGCGCCGGTCTGGGTGGTCAGGCGGGTGCCGGTCGCGGCATCGTACACGCCGTACACCAGGCGGCAGGTGCACGGCGCGGGGGCGGTGGCGGGGATCTGCAGGACGTGGCGGTCGGGGTACAGGCGGTCGAGGGCCTCGGGCGGGTCGGCGGGCCGCCAGTCGCTGGTCGGCGCGCGGCCGGACTGGGGGTACGAGTCGCGCTGGGCGACGATGAGGCCGCTCTCGTCGCGGAGGTGGACGAAGACGGAGTAGTCGCGGTCGGGGCGGCGGACGACGCGCCAGCGGATGTCGAGCGTGAGGCGGTCGCCGGGCCGGGTGGGGGCGACGATGCCGGCGAACGGGTCCTTCCCGGCCGGGGGCGCCTCGAACAGCGGCGTGGGGACGCCGGGGCTGACGGCGTAGGCGTGGAGCATGCCGCCGAACACGTGCCGTCCGCTGGTGCGGGAGGCGGGCACGAGGGCGGGGGTGGCGGCGGTGCGGAGGGGGTCGGGCGCGTAGGCGGGTTCGACGACGCGGACGAGGAGCCAGGCGCCGGCGACGGCCAGCGCGGCGGCGAGGGCGAGGGCGACGAGGCGGCCGCGGCGTTCGTCGAGGCCGGCGGTCCAGCCGGCCCCGATGAGCAGGCTGAGGCCGGCGGCGGCGGGGAAGGCGAGGCGGCCCTGGGGGTAGCGCACCTGGGCCCAGGCGACGAGGGCGGCGACGATGAGGACGACGGTGCCGGCGGCGAGGGCGAGGCCGGGGGCGGCGGCGCGGGGCAGGCGGCGGCGGGCGGCGAGCACGGCCACGCCGCCGAGGCCGGCGAGCGTGAGGCCGTCGAACAGGGCGTACAGACGGTCGGGGGCGGGGATGTTGAACCACCCGAACACGGCCCAGTAGCTGCGCCACACGGTGGCGAGCTGGACGGCGAGCTCGCGCCAGGTGGGGGGCACGGGGCGGGGGGTCATGACGTTCAGCATGAGCGGCAGGCCGCTGGGGTCGCCGAAGAGCAGCCAGTTGCGCGCGTACCACCAGCCGGCGACGGCGAGGGCCGGGAGGGCGCACCACGCGGCGGCGCGGGCGAGGCGGGCTCCGAAGGCATCGGGTGCCGCCGGGGCTGCGGCATGGGGTGTCACCCCCGGGTGGGAAGGGGCAGGTCTCAGACCTGCCCGTACACGGTGGTCGTCGCCGCTGCCGTCGCCCTCACCGACGTCACCGTCGTCCGGAGGACCATCCGCACGATCATCCGGACGACCATCGCGGCCATCAGGGCCACCGACGCCCCGCCACGCCGCCCACGCCACGGCCGCACCGGCCGCCGGCAACAGCCACACGCCGCTCAGCTTGGTCAGCAGGGCAAGGCCGCACGCGACCCCGAGCCAGGCGCTGGCGCGGGGGGTGGCGCCGTCGCGGAGCACGACGGCCGCCCGCCAGAGCACGAGCGCGCCGGCCGCGGCGACGGCGATGTCGTTGCTGATGGCCCCCGAGAAGAACAGGAGCTCGGGGTTGAAGGCGAGCACGGCGGCGCTGGCGAGGGCCACGGCGGGCTGGCGGGGGAACACGGCGCGGGCGGCGGCCCACGTGGCGAGGACGGCGACGAGGCCGAACGCGACGCTGGCGAGGCTGACGAGGCGGGCGGCGAGGACGGTGCCGCGCCACGGCCAGGCTTCGGCGGCGTGGTGGACCATGCGGTTGACGTTGCCGCCGGGGCCGGCGATGCCGACGGCGGCGTGGGGGTTGTAGCGGATGGCGGTGGCGGCGTCGGTGGGGGCGACGGCGGCGATGAGGGGGGCGGTGAGGAGGTAGTAGAGCGGCGGCTGGCTGCCTTGCTGGCGCCACGGGGCGGTGACGCCTTCGTCGGCCTTGGTGGGCAGGCCGTTGCCGGCGGCGAGGTGGGCGGCGAAGTGGTAGTGCCACACGGCGTCGGGGGCCTCCCACAGCGGCACGCGGACGGCGTACAGGGTGGCGAGGGTGAGGTAGGCGGCGACGAGGGCGGCGAGGCCGCGGTCGGGGCGCGGGAGGGCGGGGGCGCTCATCGGGCGAGGCGGGCGCGGGCGGCTCGGCGGCGTTCCATCCACCACAGGGCGGGGAGGCCGAAGAGCGTGGAGATGACGAGGGTGAGGAGGGTGATGCCGAGGCTGCCGGCGATGGCGGTGGCGACGGACACGCCGACGAGGGTGAAGCCGAGGGTCCAGCCGACCTCGGTGACGCCGTGGCCGCCCATGGTGGGCACGGGGACGGCCTTGGAGAGGGTGCCGAAGGTGGCGCCGACGACGAACAGCGGGAAGCCGAGGTCGGCGAAGCCGCGGCTGGCGGGGTCGACGGCGAGGTTGAGGCCCTGGATGAAGCTGTACTGCCAGGCGAAGATGCCGAGCCACAGGAGGGCGGTGAGGGCGAATGCGACGGCGTAGGTGCGGCGGGAGCGCAGGGCGTCGAAGGCAAGGACGGTGCGGTCGGCGAAGTCGACGGCGCGCCGCGCGAGGGGGCGGCGGTCGAGTCTGGCGCGGGCGAGGGCGCGCCTCGTGAGGTCGAGGGCGCGGGGGCCGAGGCCGGCGAGGGCGGCGACGAGGGCGCCGAGGGCGGTCATGAAGGCGATGGCGATGCCGATGAGCCATGCGGTGGGGGTGCCCGCGACGGGCCAGGCGGTGGTGGGGGGCAGGCGGTGGAGGGACAGGGCGGCGAGCGGGACGAACCAGGCGGCGACGGCGAGGTAGTCGAGCATGCGGGCGAGGAAGAGGGCGGCGGTGGAGTCGGCGGCGGGGATGCCGTAGCCGGCGCGCATGGCGACGACGAACACGACTTCGCCGCCGCGGAAGGGGAGGATGTTGTTGAGGAAGCTCAGGGCGAAGCCGATGGGCATGAAGGTGGTGGCGCCGACGTCGGGGCGGGGGATGAGGTGCTGGAAGCGGACGGCGCGGATGACGTTGACGGCGACGAAGCACGCGACGCCGGCGGTGAGCCACGCGGGGGACACGCGGGCGAGGGCGGCGCGGGGGTCGATCTGGGCGCCGGACGCGGCGAGCTGGCGCACGAGCAGCGCGAGCAGCACGGCGGTGACGGCGGGCGCGGCGAGGCGGCGGAG
>WBZR01003017.1_pt1 | contig 16162 bp, 13 predicted proteins | sample 5204231 | NCBI WGS metagenome assembly WBZR01 (sample SAMN12412403, study PRJNA552823) | activated sludge metagenome | isolation source: activated sludge from anammox sidestream of wastewater treatment plant... | place: USA: Virginia | collected 2017-08 | reverse complement strand
CAGCCCCCTCAAGCAGCGCCGCCTCACCCCGGGCACGGGGATTCCGATCGTATCCCCGGAGCGTATCGCCGACGATCCGCCGGACGTTCTGCTCGTCCTCGCCTGGAACTATCTCGACGAGATCGCGCACCAACAAGCGGACTTCGTTCGTCGCGGCGGGCGCTTCCTCGTTCCCATCCCGACACCGCGCTTCGTCGGCGGCGCGACGGCGGCCCCGTGAGCGGCGGGTTGGAGATCATCCGCCGCGATCTCGCCGAGATCGCGGCGCGCGCCGGCGAGGATCTCGAGCGGCTCGACGGCAAGCGCGTGCTCGTGACGGGCGGCGCCGGCTTCCTGATGTCGTACCTCGTCGACGTGCTCGCCGCGCGAAGCGAGGCGTCGGAACGGAACGATGCGCCGCGGGTGGTCGTTGTGGACGATTTCACCACCGCCGGCAGAGACCGCCTGTCCCATCTGGCGTCCCACCGGCGCGTCGATCTCCGCGAGCGCGACGCGTCCACGCTCGAGCTCACCGAGTCGTTCGACATCATCGTTCACGGCGCGTCGATCGCCTCGCCGGTCATGTACCGGCGGATGCCGCTGCGAACGCTCGAGGTCAACGCGCTCGGCGCCTGGGCGCTCCTCCGATCCGCACAGGAGCGCCCGCCCGAGGCGTTCGTGCTCCTGAGCACCAGCGAGATCTACGGCGATCCCGACCCCACCCACGTGCCGACGCCCGAAACCTATCCCGGCCTCGTGTCGCCGACAGGCCCACGCGCCTGCTACGATGAGTCGAAGCGTTTCGCGGAGACGCTCGCGCTCACCTATTTCCGCACGTACGGGACGCCGGTGCGCATCGTACGGCCGTTCAACGTCTACGGACCCGGCCTGCGGCACGACGACGGACGCGTCGTACCGAGCCTCGTCGACGACGCGCAAAACGGACGGGATCTCGTGCTGCACTCGGACGGCCGCCCGCGGCGAAGCTTCTGCTACGTGACGGACTTCATCGTCTCCCTGCTCCGCGTGATCGCGGGGGGGGTCGATGGCGAAGCCTACAACGTGGGCGACGACCGCGAAGAGATCTCCATGCGCGAGCTCGCCGATCGCGTCCGCGCCGTGGCACAAGCCGCCGGCCGCGTCGTCGTGCGAACGAGCGCCGACCCGGACTACCTGACCGACAACCCGCAGCGGCGCTGCCCGGACCTCGCGAAGCTCCGGGCGCTCGGCGGATCGATGCCGTGCGTGGCCCTGGAGGACGGGCTCACGCGCTACGCGCGCTGGCTCGCCGCCGAGCGCGACGCGCGCCGGGGGAAGCGGGAATCATGAAGGTCGGCGTCATGGGCGCGGGACGCGTCGGCCTCGCGAGCGCGCTCGTGCTCTGCGAACTCGGCCACGACGTCACGGTCTTCGACGTGGATCCGTCGCGCGTCCGGATGCTGCGCGCGGCCGCGCCGCCCTTCTTCGAGCCGGATGCCGCGGCGTCGCTGCAGGAGGCCACGCGCAGTCGTCGATGGACCGTCACGGACCGGGCCGACGCACTCGCGCGCTGCCGCAGCGTGCTGATCGCCGTCCCGACCCCCGCGGGACCCGGCGGGCAGTACGACCTCGCGGCGCTCCGCGCCGCGGCCGACGCTTTGCGCGGGGTGCAAGCCCGTACCAATCGCGGTCTCGGCTGGGAGGGCGTCTTCCTCCGCAGCACCGTCTTACCCGGCACGACCGAAGGGGTCCTCGGGACGGCCCTCGCCGATGCCGCGGGAGGAAGCCTCCCGCCCGTCCCGATCGGCTACCTCCCGGAGTTCCTGCGTGAGGGCTCGATGCTGGCCGACGCCCGGCGGCCCGACCGCATCGTCGTCGGCGCCGCCGACGCGGGCCTGCGCGCGCTGGCGCGCGTGCTGTTCGCCGGCATCGACACGACGTGGTTCGACACCGGCATCCGCACGGCCGAGCTGATCAAGGTGGCGAACAACGCCTTGTTCTCGACCTGCGTCTCCTTCGCGAACGACATCGCCAGGCTCGCCGAAACCATCGACGGCGTGGATGCCGTGGAGGTCTTCGAAGGCATCCATCTGGACCGCCGACTGCAGGGATCCGCCGGGGCGAGCATCGCCGAGTACCTGCGGCCCGGGCCTGGCTTCGGCGGAACCTGCCTGCCGAAGGATCTCGCCGCGCTCGCCGCGCTCGCGGGCGCGCGCCCCGAGGGCGCGCCGATTCTGGACGCGGCGCTGCGTATCAATCGGATGCAGCCGACGTGGTTCGTGGAGCGCATCGCCGAGGCGCTCGGAGGGCTCGCGGATCGGCGCGTGCTGGTCCTCGGTCTCGCGTTCAAGCCGGGAACCGACGACCTGCGCGAATCCGTCGCCCTCACCCTCTGTCGCGAGCTCGCCCGCCGGGGCGCGGCGGTCCGCGCGCACGACCCATGGGCGGAACCGGGGGCCGCGCGCGCGCTGCTCGCCTCGTCCGGTGTCGTGGTGGTCGAGAACGGCGCCTTCCGCGACGCCTTCGCGTCCGCCGAGGCGGCTATTCTCGTCACCCCGTGGCCGGTCTACGCGCGGACGCTTCCGGAGCTGCTCGCCATGCGATCCGCGCCTTTGCTGTTCGCGGATGCACGTGGGATCTTTCGGAACGTGACGCGTGCGCGATGCGTGACCTACCTCGGCATCGGCGCGCGCCCCGTCCGTGACGAGAGGGTCGGATGACGGAGCGCGCGGCCCGGAGCGCGCGTCTCCGCAGCGAAATCAGGGAGCGCGTCCGCGAACTCCACGCCCTCGACCACGGCGCTCAGCCCTTCGTGCCGGGAGAGACGTACGTCGCGTACTCGGGCCGCGTCTTCGACGGATCCGAACTCGAGGCCCTCGTCGAGCGCGCGCTCGACGCGTGGATCACGGCGGGGCCCTCCGCCGCGGAGTTCGAGCGTGCGCTCGCCGCGTACACCGGGGCGCGGAGCGCCGTCTTCGTCAACTCCGGGTCGTCGGCGAATCTCCTGGCGCTCGCGGCGTGCACCTCGCCGAAGCTCGACCGCCCGCTCGCGCCGGGCGACGAGGTGATCACGGCGGCGGCGGCCTTCCCGACCACCGTCAACCCGATCGTGCAGGTCGGTTGCCTGCCGGTCTTCGTCGACGTGGAGCTCGGGACGTACAACCCCGATCCGGGGCGCATCGAGCGCGCGATCGGGCCGCGCACCCGCGCCATCATGGTCGCCCACGCGGTCGGCAATCCGTTCGACGCCGTCGCCTACGGGGCCCTCGCCGAGCGGCACGGGCTCTTCCTGATCGAAGACACGTGCGACGGGCTCGGCGGCACGCTCGCCGGCAGGATGCTCGGCACCTTCGGCGATTTCGGCACGTTGTCGTTCTACCCCGCGCACCAGATGACGACCGGCGAAGGCGGCGCGGTCCTGTGCAACGACCCCGCCCGCCGGAGACTCGTCGAGTCCTTCCGCGACTGGGGGAAGGACTGCTGGTGCGAGCCGGGCAAGGACGACACCTGCGGCAAACGCTTCGGCTGGCAGCTCGGACAGCTGCCGGAAGGCTACGATCACAAGTACGTGTTCAGCCACCTCGGCTACAACTTGAAGGCGACCGACCTGCAAGCCGCCGTGGGACTGGCGCAGCTCCGCCGCATGCCGTCGTTCGTCGCTCGCCGCCGCCAGAACTTCGCGGCGCTCCTGCAATGCCTCGAACCCTTCGCGGACGTCCTGATCCTGCCGCGTTCCGACGCGCGGGCGGAGCCGTGCTGGTACGCCTTCCCGATCACGGTGCGCGCGAACGCGCCGTTCACCAAGAACGCGTTCGTCGCGTTCCTCGAGGAGCGTCGGATCGCGACGCGCTCGCTCTTCGCCGGCAATCTGCTGCGACAGCCGGCCTGGACCGGACGCCGGCACCGCGTCGCCGGCTCACTCGACAACAGCGACACCATCATGACCTCGACGTTCCTGGTCGGCGTATATCCCGGCATCGACGACGAGCGTCTGCACTACCTGCAGCGCACGCTGCGGGCGTTCCTCACGCGATGACGCGCGACGCCGATCCGCCGCGCGGGCGCGGCCGCCGTCGCCCGGACTCCGCCCCCTGCCCCTGTTGCGCGAGCGCCGTCGCCGGGTCGCCGGCCTTCGTCCACCCCGCGGTGCCGGTGCTGCTCAACGTCCTCGCCCCGACCGAGGAGGCAGCCCGCCGTGCGCCCGCCAGGCGCCTCGAGTTGGTCGACTGCCCGACGTGCGGAGCGGTGTTCAACCGCGCCTTCGACGGCGTGCCCTACGGTCCGGACTACTTCGTCGACCCCACGCGCTCCGCGCGCTATCGGCAGCACCTCGACGACGTGAGCGATCGGCTGGCCGCCCGCATGGAACGATCGCCGACCTTCTCCGTGGTCGACGTCGGCGCCGGCCAGGGCAGCTTCCTCGCCCACCTGGCCGGACGGCTCGGCACCCGCGTCGCGCGGGCCCACGGCTTCGATCCGGCCTTCCGCGCGGGACAGGCGCAGCTGCCGGACAACGTCGGCGTCACCGCGGCACGCCTCGACGCCGCAGGAGCGGCCGCACTCGATTTCCCCGTGGACGTCGTCGTCACGCGGCACGTCCTGGAGCATGTCGCCGCTCCGGTCCCGTTTCTGGCGTCACTCCGAGAAAGCCTCGCGGCGCCCTTCCTGCTGCTCGTCGAAACGCCGAACGTCGCCCACAGCCTGGAGCACGGACTGCTCCACGACTTCTGCTACGAGCACTGCACCATGCTCGGCGAGACGGCGCTCGCCGAGGTCCTGGGGCGGGCGGGCTACGACCACGTCCAGGTCGGACGCGCCTTCGGCGGCGAGTACCTCCTGGCGTTCGCCGCCGCGCCCGGCGCGCGCCCGGCGGCACCGCGCCCGACACCCCCTGACGCGGGCGTTCCACGCGCGGTCCCGACTCGCCTCGCCGACGTCGCCAGGCGTTTCGTGCCGGAGCACCGCGATCGCCTCCGGCACGCGCGAGCGCGCGGCCCCATCGCGCTCTGGGGAGCCGCGGGAAAGGGGGCGCTCTTCGTACACCTGGTCGATCCGGATCGCGAGCTCGTGAGCACGGTCGTGGACATCCATCCGAACAAGCACGGCATGTTCCTGCCAGGGACGGGCCATCGCATCGTCTCGCCGGAGGAAGCGCGGCGACGAACGGTGCGCACGGTCGTCGTCGCGAACGCCACCTACGTCGACGAGGTCGCGGCGCTCTGCGACGCCATGGAGCTCCGCGCCGACATCGAGTGCGTCGGCAACCGGCCCTTCACGCGGACGGCCCGCGGACGGCCCTGACCACCGCGTACGGATCCGTCAGCGGCTCTTCTCCGCTTCGCGCACCGCCACGCCGTCGCGGAGCAGTGGCACCGCCATCTGGATCGGACGGTCCCGGGCGTCCAGCACCGGCCGCGGCGAGAACTGACACAGATAGGCGCGCCGCACGCCTTCGCTCCGATTCAGCCCGCTACGATGCGGCAGCAAGCCCGACATGAGGATCACGCTTCCCGCCGGCACCGGCAGGAGCGTGCCGACGGCACTTCCGAAGTCGGCCACGAAGTTTCCGTGCTCGTCCTGGCGATGCGCCCGCACGGCGTCGAAGCGCCGCTCGGTGAACGGCAGGACCTCCAGGGCACCGTTCTCGGCCGTCACGTCGTCGAGGGCGGTCCACAGGCTGAGGTTCGGCGCGTAGTGCCCGTAGCCGTAGGCGTCGACGTAGCCGTGATCCTGATGCCATCCGAACGGCACACGATTGTGCGGCAGCTTGAGTACGAACAGCTCGATGAAAAGGTACGCCTCGACTCCGACGAAGGCCTTGGCGCACTCGACCATCAAGGCGCTGCGCAGGTAGTCGGCGAGCGCGGGTCGCTCGCGCGACCGGCCGGGAATGAAGTAGTGCTCGCCGACGTAGTTCAGGCGATCAACGGTCTTCTTCGCCGCGATCTCCCCCTCGTGCCACGCGAGCGCGTGATCGGCTTCCGCGCGCAGGGCGCCGAGCCGATCGGGGGGCAGGGCGCGCTCCATCACGAGATATCCTTCACGGGCGAAGGCGTCGCGCTCGTCGGGCGTGAGACGTCGGGGCGTCATCCGAGGCGCGCCAGCTCCGCCTTGGCGGCGGCGTGGTCGGGGTCGAGTTCGAGCGCGCGCAGCAGGAGCAACCGGCGCTGCTCGCGGGTGATGTCGGACCCGAGCGTGGCGTACTCGCGCACGATCGCGTCGGGATCGTTGCGGGCGCCGACGAGATCGCCGTTGACGTTCACGTCCTCTTCGCTGATCGCGAAGAGCGCGTTGAGCGCGCGGCGGCTCCCGATCGCGTCGCCGGCGCCGACAGCGGCGCGATGGACCCGGAGCGCCGCGTCGATCGCGGCCCCCTGTCGCGGGAGACGCCGGCGGATCGCGTCGACGATGGCCTCGCCTCGGACGCGCGCCGCTCCCCGTTCCCCGAGCGCATACTCGCGCATGACGTCGTCGGTCGAGCGGCCGCCCCGGGCCACGGGCACCTGATCGCCGAAGAGCATGCGGCTCGGCAGAAGGCGCTGCTCGGGCAGGCTGAACGACAAACTGTACCCGAACCGCGGGGAATCACCGCGGTTCGGCGGGCTGGCGTGCGCCGTGGTCGCGCGGAAGACGACGATCTGCCCCACATCCATTTCCAATTGATGGACGGGCTCCCGCGCGGCGCACGCCAGGTACTTGAGATCCTCGTCCCATCGGTGCGGCAGGAGCGCCGTGTGGCTGCCCGGGCTCATGACCATCGCGCCGTTCCGGCCGTCGCAGCGCGTGAGCGCGACCCAGCAGCTCAAGGTCTCCGGGTGCTCCATCTGCGCGTAGGCGCCATCCTGGTGCCAGGGAAACCGGGTCAACCCCGCCTCGTCCACCGCCTTCACGTGCGCCTGGTTCCACATCATGTCGGCATCGGGGCCGATGCACGCGGCGGCGATCGCCGCGAACACGGGCGAACGGCAGAACTCGGCGGCGGCGTCGCTCACGCGATGGAGACGCGGCAGCTCCGGCCGAAGGCGATCCCAGCGCGCCTCCTCCGCGCGCGGGCGCTCCGTGCGCCGCGCCGCCCACGCCTCCTCGATGGCGGACCTGACCGGGGCCAGCTCCGCCTCGCTGAACGCGGGGGCGGTGACGAAGTACCCGTCCTCGTCGAAGGCGCGGCGCTGTTCGGGGCTGACGGCGAAGCCCGGCATGGGATGCCAATCTCTAGCCGATGCGGGCCGCCGGCGTCCACGACGTCTCGACGCCGTCGCCGGATCGCCCGCCGACTACCGCGCGACGCGCCACGGCGCGGTCAGGCGGTCGAGCGCGTCCATCTCGGCTTCGCCGAGCGCCACCCCGATGGCCTTCGCATTGCGGACCGCCTGCTCTCCCGTCTTCGCACCCGCGAGCGGCACCACTCCCGGCCGGGCGAGCAGCCACGCGAGGGCGACGGCAGCGGCATCGACACCGTGCCGCATGGCCATCGCGCGCAGAGCCGCGATCACGGGCTGGGCGGCGGCGACGTTGGCCGGCGAGAACCACGCCGCCTCCGCGCGCGGCCCGGCGGGGCGTCGTCCGGCATCGTAGGCGCCGCACAGGAGGCCCTGCTCGAGGGGGCTGTAGGCGAGGAGCGTCACGCCGAGTTCGCGACAGGCGTCGAGCACGCCGTCGACCTCCGGCGTACGGTGCAGCAGCGAGTAGTGGACCTGGTTCGTCGCCAGCGCCACGCCACGTCGCGCCAGCGCCGCGTGGGCTTCGCGCATCTCGCCCGCCCGGAAATTGCTCACGCCGACGGCGCGCACCTGCCCCGCCTCGACGGCGTCGGCGAAGGCGTGCATGGTGTCCGCAATGGGAACTTCCTCGCGATCGGCCCAGTGCAGCTGGTACAGATCGATGCGGGGCAGCCCCATCCGCTTCAGGCTTCCCGCGAGCCCCCTCGGAATGGCCGCCGGGCCGCCGCGACGCGCGATCGGCGCGTACTTGGTGGCGATCACGAGATCGCGCCCGCTCTTGCGCGCGAGCCAGCCGAGCATCTTCTCGCCCCTGCCGGCGCCGTAGGCCTCGGCCGTGTCGAACAAGTTCAGCCCGGCCGCGAGGCACGCGCCGAAGGCGTCGACGACGTCGCGCGGTCCGTGGTCTTGCTCATAGCGCCAGTAGCGCTTGTCGCCCCACGCCCAGCACCCGACGCCGAGCGTCGCGACTTCGAGCGGCCCTTGGCCGAGGCGGACGCGCCGAGGCCTCGGAGCGTCGGTCGGTGTCACGGCGCGATCTCGGCGATCCAGCATCCCATCGCTTCGAAGCGCCGCGTACCGTGCGCCGCGAGCGCCGCATAGAAGGCGCGCGCGTCGTCGAGCTCCGGCCCGGCGCTCCGAACGTACTCGAGGCTCCGCTCGCACGCGACCGCGAGGGCAACCTCGTGCTCGACGATGAGGCGAGGATCGAAGCTGGCGATGCGCTCCACGACCTCGCCCTTCAGGACGCGCGCGTCGAAGCCGGGATGGACCTGCAGGAATGCCGCTCGGAGGCGCCGCTGCAACCGGCCGCCGGGATCGGCGAACACGGCCTGCAGGAGCGGGAGCACGTCGGACTCGAGCCATATCGTGGCGCCGGGCGGCGTGTGCCGGAGCAGCCACCGTTGCATGACCCACCGCGGATGCTCCCCGGCTCTCTCGACCAGCGCAAGCGGCGCCGTCCTCTGCCAGAGCTGGACGGTCGTCAGGGCGACGAGGACCAGGCTCGCCGCCGCGACCCATGAGCGGCGCCGCGCGATGACGCCGCCGAGGAGCACGCCGATGCCGGCGCAGAGCCAGGGAAGGGCGAGCAGGATGTAGCGATCCTCCCGTGTCCTGACCAGGGCGAACGCGCCGAAGACGATCCATGGAAACGCACCCAGGATCCGTCGGAATCCGGGCCCGCGGATCGCGAGCCACGCGCTCGCGCCTACCGCGAGGATCGCGAACAGCGCGCCCTCGTTCCCGAGAAGGCCGAGGTAGAACCAGTCGGACGCCTTGTCCATGTACGGATGACGGCGCATCGTGAACGACACCAGGAAGGTGATGCCGCTCCACGCGGCGGCGGGGGCGAGGACGACGTACGGATTCGTCAGCACGAACACCCCGATCGCCGCGAGCGCACCGAGGGCGAACGAGCGCACCCACTCCGAGGGCGTCGATCGCCCGCGCGCGAGCGCCGCGGCGGCGACATAGGCGACGCCGAGCGCGGCGGCGGGATAGTTGGCCGCCGTCGCGAGGCCGATCGCCACCCCCGAGGACACGAAGTCGCGGCGTCGTCCGCGCTCGGACAGGCGGTGCAGGGCGAGCGCGCTGCACGCGGTGAGCAGCACGCAGAGCGAGTCGACCCGAGCGCGCTGCGAGTACTGCACATGCAGCGGCAGGACGGTGAGCACGCCCGCGCCGACGAGACCCGCACGCCACCCGCCGACGCGGCGCCCGAGCTCGAAGACGACGGGTACGGTCAGCGCTCCGAACGCGGCCGCGACCATCTGCAGGGCTCCGAGATACTTCGCTTCGTTCCGCACGAAATCCGCGAGCAGATCGACGGGCGTGTGGAAGGCGCCCGACAGCGCGCCGGCGAGGTAGCACGCCGAGAAGAGCGCCGCCCCCGCTTCGTAGAACAGGGCGGGATGAATGAAGCTGCCCGGGTTGCCGCGCTCGAAGAGGACCGACCACGAACGCCAGGCCGCGTACCACTCGTCGCCGCCTCCCTCGTTCGGGCCTACGCGCAGCACGAAGGGCACTCGAACGACCGCCGCAACGACGAGGACGCCGATCCACGTCGCGCACCGCCGCCATCTGCCGCTCACGCGCGGATCCCTGGCGGATGCACCCGGCGTCCATAACGCGGCGCCCTCGCCTCGGGCAATCGTCCCTGGATCCGACGCACGCCCGTCCCCCGGTCACCGGCCGAACGGTTCTTGGAATCGCCCCGGGCCCTGTGTCATGCTTCGCGGGGTGTGCCAGCAGGGCGCCGTTGGATAGCGCACGACGATGAAGGCCGTCATCCTCGCCGGCGGGGAGGGCACGCGGTTGTGGGAAGAGACCCGCAGCTGCCCGAAGCCGATGATCCCGATCGGCGACCAGCCGATCCTCTGGCACATCATGCAGATCTACGCGGCGCACGGAGTCCGCGACTTCGTGATCTGCCTCGGGCGGCTCGGCAACGTCGTGCGCGACTACTTCCGCGACTATCGGCTCTACAGCTCCGACGTGACGATTCACACCGCGTCGGGGCGCATCGAATATCATCCCGCGGCGCACGACGACTGGCGTGTGACCCTTGTCGATACCGGTGTCGGCGCCACGACCGGGGAGCGCTTGGTCCGGATTCGCCCCTGGGTGGCGAACGACGAGGTCTTCTGCATGACGTACGGAGACGGCGTCGCCGACATCGACATCACTCGCCTGATCCGCTTCCACACCGAGCACGGCCTCCTGGCGACCATGACGGCGGTGCGCCCGCTGCCCCGCTTCGGGGTTCCGGACGTCGAAGAGGGCCGCGTCATCCGCATGCGGGAGAAGCCGGCGTTCGACCATGGATGGATCAACGGAGGCTTCTACGTTCTGCGTCCGAGCGCGCTCGACTCCATCACCGGCCCGGTCATGTGGGAGCACGCCCCGCTCGAGTCGCTCGCCGCCGCGGGTCAGCTCGCCGCGTACGAGCACCTCGGGTACTGGCAGTGCCTCGACACCTGGAAGGACAAGAAGAGCCTCGAGCAGGCATGGGCGAGCGGGCATCCGCCATGGAAAGTATGGGGCGGGTGAGATGGCGGCGTGGCCGAGTGGGTGGGAGCGAGCGCTCGACCGCTTGCGCGACGCGCTCGGTCGGGATCGGATCCTCGAAGGCGCGCCGGCGATCCACGAGATCCGGCGCCGCAGCCTGAACCCGGCGGACGATGCCGCGCTGCGCTGTCTGCTGCGCCCGCAGAGCAGCGAGGAGTGCCGGATCGCGATCGAGGTGCTCGGGGAGGCCGGGTGCCGTCCGCGACCGATCGGCGCGCTCACGACGTTCTGGGAGCCCGCGCATCCGCTCGACGCCGCGATCGGCCTCGATACGCTCGCGCTCCGCATCCCGGACCGCATCGACGTCCGCGAACGGGTCGGCTACTTCGGAGCCGGCACGACGGTCCGGGAGGTGGACCGCGCGGCGCGCGCGCAAGGGCTGTGCCTGATGGCATACCCCGACAGCGACGGCTCCGCGCCGGTCGGCTCGATGGCGGCGATGGCCTGCACGTCCGGTCTGGGCATGGCGCGCCTGTCGCCGGTGGAGCAGATCGTCGGGCTCACGATCGTCACGCCCGAGGCGAGGATCGTGAGGACGGGAGCGTCCTGGCGTCTCGGTCGCGGCGGGATCGCCCACGGTCTGCCGGACCCCACGGGAATGTTCCTCGGCTCCCAGGGTCGCTTCGGCGTGATCACGGAAGTGGTCCTGACCTTGGCGTCCGCGCCGTTTCTCGCCGCACGCGTCTGGCGGACGCCCTGGCACCCACCGGGAGAGATCGCCGATGCGCTGCGCCGGACTCGCCGGGAGATGGACGACGGTGCGATCGACAGCATCCGGCTCGAGGCCGTCGCTCCCGGCGGGACGGAGCCCGCAGCCCTCGAGTGGTTCGTACGCTGCTGGGCGCCGGATTCCGGAGCGTCCGCGGACGCGCGCGCGGCGGAAGCGGCGGACCGCCTCGGGGCGCGGGCGGCGCGCGGCTGGGTCGAGTCGGCCGCCGGCCGCCGCGGCGAGCTTCCCGACCACGACGCGCGCTATTCGCTCCCGCCCGGAGCCCATCACGAACGCACGGGGCAAGCAGGGTTCCTCGGGATCGAGGTGAACGTCAACTGGGGCGAGCACCTCGAGGGGACGCTCGACGTGTTCGCCGGTCTCTTCGCTGCGTTGCGCGCCCTCCCGCTGGGACACGCGAGGCTCGGCATCTACCCCGCCCCCCACACCGTCTCGATCGGTGCGCACGCGATGCTGACCGGCGGCAGCGCAACGCCCGACGTGGTGCGCGACGCCATGGCGGCATTCATCGAGCCCCTGAACGCCCTCGGCGCCCTTCCCTACCGGCCGGGCCGTTTGTGGCGTGGCGTCATGGACCATCGGGAGCGCGCCGATCCCGCCTGTGAGCTCCTCCGTCGTGCGGGACTCTCCTGGCGGCCCTCGTGAACGGAGTGCATCCCGCCCTGGCCTTTCTCCGCGAGAAGTTTCCCACGACGCGCGTGGTCGGACCCGATACGCTCCGGCTTGAGATCGACGGCGCGCGCGTGGAGGTCTTCGTGGCGCCGGAAGGCAACGGCTCCGCGTTGTTCGCGACGGGTGCGACCACCCTCGCCTACCGGTGCGGCTCTGGGCTTTCGCCTTCCGCGAAGGAACGTCTGCGGAGAGTCCTGCTCGAGATCCGCGCCGCGCTCACCGCCGGCCGGATCGGCGACCCGCATCGGCCGCTCCCAACAGGCGGCGGATGGACGGACCGCATCGACGGCGCGAGCGATCTTTCCGCCTGGCGGGATTGGGTGGTGCGCGGCTACCGCGCGGCGATCGAGGAGGGCCGGACGGACGACTGCCAAGGCCTGCCGGATTGCCTCGACCTCCGCATGCGACCGGCCATCCCGTCGCCGGACCGCGCGCTGCACCCCCCGCCGCGCAGCGGGCCGTGCGCGCGCTGTGGCCGGAGCCGCGCCTGTTCGAGCGCCCGGGAGCACGCCGAAGACGCGTCGGAATGGAAGCCCCTGCGGCACGTCGATGGCGCGAGCGCGGAGCTCGCCGCGCTCCACGCGCTCGCGACGGAGGCAGCGATCCCCATGGCCGACGCGCTCGAGGCCTATACGCTCCTCGGCAGCGCGTGCGGGGACCGGAGCCTCGCGGGCGCCCTTCCGCTCGAGTTCTCGGTCCGGCTCCCGGAAGGCGCGCGAGCACCCGACCGCCTGCGATTCGTGAGCTACTACCCTCTGGTTGCGAGCGACCCGGTCCGTCGGGAGATGAATCGCGGTCGTCGCGCGGCGGCGCGGACCCTCGCGGCCCGCTGGCTCACGCCGAACGAACGCGCCGCGCTCGACGCGTGGTTGGCGTGTATCGTCGAGGCTGCGCCGGACACGTTGGGCCTCTCCATCGGGATGGAGCTCGACCGCCGCGGCGCGCGGCTGCAGCTCTACGCCCATCCGGGCCCGGACGACGGGGCGGATCGTCTCGCGCGCGCGGTGGTGACGCGCCTCGGCGGCGCGGGGAAGAGCCTTCCCCCGCGAGACTCGCCCGTGCTCGTGGGGATTGCGCTCGCGGCTGGCGGGCCGCCGGCGCTCAAGCTCTACTACCGCCGCGCGTGGGACGCGCGACATGACACCGGTCTCCGACCCGAGGGGCTCGGAGAGCTCGAGGCGTTCAATCCCGGATGGGGTCTCGCCATTCACGAACACGTCGACGGGCGCGCCGCATGGGTGAAGTGGGACTTCCCCGTCGCCGCGCACTACCAGGATTGCGACCGCTTCCTCGCCGCCTTCCGGCGGACCGCCGGCGACCGGCAGGCGACCACCCCGGACTGGCTGTCCGGCGAGCATTTCAGCCCCTGGCCGACCTGGGCGAGCCTCGGGCGGGGCGGCGCGGTGCTGTACTTCCTCGCGCGGTGACGTCCCGGGGACCGTTCACCGTCATGCACGTCCCGTAGCGGGCGCGGTGAGCGCGTCGGAGCGCAATGCACGAAGCGGAGTTTCCAATTGACTTCCGTCATGCTCTCGGGGGAAAGTAAGCGATCCCAGCCCATCCGAGAGAGGTCCCCATCCCATGACGAAGCTCGCGCTGCGCGCCGCGCCCTGCTTGGCCGCGCTCTGCATTGCCACCACTGCGATCGCCGCTGGCGACATCGATGCGTCGAACTCGACCGTCACCTGTTCCACGTTCCTCAAGACCGTGTTCAAGCCCAAGCCGACGCTGATCGTCGGCGGCACACAGCCGGCGACGGTCTCCATCAAGGGCAAGCTCGGGACGTGCACGACGAACGCTCCGGGGGTCACGAGCATCACCGGGTCGTTCAAGGGAACGCTTACCATGCTGAACGACTGCTCGGGCTTCGGCGCCGCGACCGGGACGATCACGTTCAAGTGGAAGGCGAGCCCGGCGCTCATCGATTCGGTGAGCACGGTGACGGTGAATGCGGGCTCGGCGGTCCCCAATCTCTTCATGCTGGGCTCGGCGGCCTACGGTCAGCTCCAGCTCGGGAACCCTCCCGGCGCCGCCGTGTCGGTGTCGGGTTCGTTCACCGGAGGCGACGGCGGAGCGACGTCGGCGGGGAACTTCATTTTTTCGCAGGACCAGAACACGTTCATCGCGCTCTGCGGCGGAACCGGCATCAAAGAGCTGAACATCGGGGTCGGCACGATCACGCTGCAGTAGACGAAGGCCATAGCCTCGAGGAGCCGCTGGAAGGAGGGGGCCCTCGAGGTGAAAAAGCCGCTTGCGGCTACGTCGAGGCGAGCACGCGACGCACGAACGGGCGCACCGCCGCTGCGATGGCGTCCGGCTGGACGCTGACGGGCGTATGGCCCGCGCCGGGCGGCTCGAGCAGCTCCGCACCGGGGATCGCCGCGTGGAGCGCGCGCTGGTGCGCGAGCGGCACGATCGGATCCTCGGGCCCAGCGAGCACCAGCGTGGGAACGCGAATCGTCGCGAGGTACGGACGGGCGTCGAAGCGCCAGAGTGCCGCGACCCCACGCTTCATGCCGGGCGGCGGGTCGATCGGCGCCACCAGGAGCGCCGGCCCACCGACGAGGCGGAGCACGCGGCCCACCCCTTCCACCTCGAGCCACACGAGACGCCGGTCCTCGACGAGCGCGTCGTCGACGGCGCCAAGGAGTCCGGCGCATCCGAGCGGCTCCCGCCAGCGAGGGTGCTCCGGGCTGAGCACGCTTCGTGAATCGAGCACCGCTTCGCGGAAGCAGGGCGCAGTGCTGTCGAGGAGCAGCCCCACGAATGCCTCCGGGTGTCGATGCGCGTACAGCTGACCGAGGTAACCGCCGGCCGACATTCCCCACCAGAGCCAGCGCGGCGCCCCGAGCGCGAGCCGCGCCTCTTCGAAGTCTTCCACCATTCGCTCGAGACTCGTGTCGTCGCCGCTCGCCACGCGGGACGCTCCGCCGAGCCCGCGCGCGTTGAAGGCGAGCACGCGCGCGCCGGTGACGCCCGCGAGCAGCGCGAGCGGCTCGGCCCCGAGCGAGACCATCGGGTGCGCCGCCGCCACCACACCGCCCGCGGCGTCGCCGCCGACGACGACCTCGATCCAGGCGCCACCGCCGCCCACCGGGACGTGCCGCCGCTGCACCGCGACGGTGCGGTCGCTGCGCCACTCCATGGCGAGTGCCTAGACGGACGCGCCGGCACCGAGTGCCACGAGCGCGTCCAGGTCGAGCGGTGGCGGCTGGTCGGGGAACCGCCCCGCGACCGGCAAGCCGTCCGTCGCGTCTTCCGGGCGCACGCGCACGTAGAACCCAGAGGGCACCGGGTGCGCATCGATCACCGGCTCGGTCTCGCGGCGACGGTAGTAGCGAACCTCCGCGTCGTCGGGCACGAGCGTCCCGACGCAGGCCACGCGCCGTCCGGCGCCGAGGTTCGGCGTCGAGGCGTGGAACAGCGCGGGGTGGGCCAGGAGCACCTGGCCGGCCCGCATCGGGATCGGCCGCAGCAGGGGGCGGAGCCTCGCGTCCTCGTGCTGATACGGGAACGCGCGAAACGCCGGGCGCGGGAAGGCGCGCCATCGGTGGCTGCCCGGGACGCCCTGCATGCAGCCCGTCTCCGGCTCGACGGCGACGAGCGGCACCCAGAAGGTGAGCGGCGTCCAGCGCTCCTCGTCGACGATCGTCGGATCCTGATGGATCGGGAAGGCGGTGTCCGGGCTCACCGCCTTTGCCATGAAGCCGGCGAAGACCATCTCCCGCCTCGGCAGGAGCGCGCACAGCCGCGGCAAGGTCACCGACCGGATCGCCGCGTCGGTCTGCGCGCGGACGGAAAGCGCCTGCGACCACGACGAGTAGATGGGCTCCGCGGGCGCGCCGACGATGGCGTCGAAGACGCGCGCCAGCGTGGCGACTTCTTCCGCATCCAGGAGATCCGTCACCACCCACCCGTCACGCAGGAAGGCGCGAGCCGCCGAGGGATCGCCGAAGGTCGGCGCCGACGGCGGGAGTGTCGGAGCGGGCTCGACGCGCATGGGCCTCCCGATCAT